>Ga0207789_1000178_pt1 | contig 43070 bp, 39 predicted proteins | sample HigsolmetaGSP12D_FD_184840 | JGI IMG/M metagenome (GOLD analysis project Ga0207789, IMG submission 184840) | High solid enriched microbial communities from the Joint BioEnergy Institute, USA - SP1-2-D (SPAdes) | ecosystem: Engineered > Bioreactor > SSF (Solid state fermentation) > Aerobic >...
AATTCGGACGCCTCCAAGTGCAAGGTTTTTCACGGGTTAGCCCTCGTTTTCCTTGCACCTAAATTCGACAAAAGAGGCGCCAAACCCTTGTTACTGTTGAATTTTTGATTTGTTCAGCAAGCCCTAACTAGAAAGATTTTTCAAGACCTCTGTCGAAGTATGAAGGAGTCACTTTGATGGAGGTTTTTTCATGCGCATACCGAAGAATCGAATGATTCCGACAAGAAAATGTACTTTCGCTCGGGGGTCCATCATTATCGCAGCGGCGAATCGATTGAAATGAGAAGGAGGAAAATAGGATGCTGAAATATTGGGCAAAGAATCAAAATTGGGCCAAGCTAGCACCTTGGATGGGGCTGATAACCATCGTAATGCTGTTCTGGACTTTCAGTCCCTCCGATACGATGTTTTGGGCATTGATCAACATTCCCTTATATCTGTTCCATCAGACCGAGGAACATTATTGGCCGGGGGGATTTAAAAACTACTTTAATCGAGTGGTGAAAGGGTTGCCGGAGGGCGAAGAGGCTTTAACGGATGAGAAAGTGTTCTGGATCAACATCATTCTCGTATGGCTGGCCTTCGCCATCTTCGGCCTTTTATGCGCCGTCAATATCGGCTTCGGCTTGTTAATTGTCATTTTTAGCTTGATGAACTGTGTCACGCATATTTATTCAGGACTGAAATACAAAGAGTGGAATCCGGGCCTGGTCATAGCGAGCCTTCAGTTTATTTTGTCCGTTTATGGTGCATACGTGATTACGACAGAAGGCATTTCCCATCCAATGACGTGGTGGATCAGCTCGGTTTTATTTGCGATTCTTGTTCATGCCGTCCTATTTAAGTTTGTCATGGGTAAAAAATAAGGATATATCAGCCGCCAAACCGCGTCCTAAGAGGCTCTTTAGGAGCGCATCGCTCAGTTTATCGTTTGGCAGGGAGTTATGATGAAAAAAAGCGGCAAAGGAAAGAGACGATTGCGGATGCCAGTTCCGGACTTGCGAGCGCCGTGAAGTGATCGCCCGGAACTTGGGCGAATCGCGCGTTGGGCAGTGCTTCGGCCAACGCTTCGGCGGAGGCCCGACGGTTGTCCTGTTCTCCGATCACGACAAGCGTGGGGGTCACGATCCGGTTCAATTCGGTTTGCGTAGTCGCGATGAGTGTATCCAGGACATGGCAGAGTGCCCGCGGGTCACTGCCCGACTGCCTGACCCAATGCGCAAGTGCCTCTTCTGGCGGTCGGTTTGAGGCGAACGGAAATTCGTTGTCGGAGTCGGGGGGAAAGTTCGCAGCGGGATGGATGCCTCCGGTCCGAAGCCGATTACGTCCGGTTCGGTTTGAGTTTGTATCTCCCGGTGTAGGCCAGCCGCACGTTCAGGCGCACATGGCGCAAAGAGTCTTCGTGCAGAACGAAATGGTGCTCGTCTTCCAATTGGTGAAATGCCGACGGATGCCACCGGTATAACGGCTCGCTCAGCTGGTAAATGTCGACGCTGTGCTCGAACCCTTTGCGGTAAGTATGACGAATTTGTTCCTCAAGCTTTCGATTGGCCAGATCCATCAGTTCTTTCTCGGTCAGGTCCTGATACAGTTCGTTGATGCCGGCCTTCAAGGTCACCTCGACATCGAAGTACACGCGGCGATTTTGCACGGACGGTTTGATTTTCACTTTCGGCTTTTCCAATACCAGGACCGCCGCCGGCGAATGGTCGCGTTCGACAGATAGCGGCGCGCGCACCGTATGCTCGTTCATCCACGGCAATCCTTGCAGATCGTCCAGCGTCAGATCGCCCTTGAACTGATCCTCTCCGAACACCGAGATGCCGGCAAATTCCAACATGGAATGGGCTTTCCCGCGCACCTCCCACTGATTGTCCTGCAGTCGAAGCTCAGGCAAATAACTCATGCGCGAAGCTTCATTCATCAATCGAATGAATTGAAACAACTGGATCGGTGGAATGATGGAGTGCTGTTCGTACGGTTCTACCGGAGTGTGCAAGATCGACATCATCGGGGATTCATAGAAAAAAGGCGTCGTGCTTAAAATCTTCTTGATCGACTCTTTGGTGCTGAAAGTCCAAGCCAAATAGCGAATTTCCCGGTAGCGATCCAGCGAATCCAGCACGTCGCGATATTTTTTTTCCTTCAAGATTCGTTCGCTGAATACGATCGCGGAAACGTGGCCCCAGAACATTCTTTGCTGCGCGGTTTCGTATAGATTGTTAATCGCTTCGGTGAACGATTCGCCGGTTCCGGTTCCCACCCATATCGGGCTCTCCGTCATTTTTTGTTGGCCTCCAAGCTTGGCGACGCTGGAAAAGTCAAGCAACTGCACATGCACGATGAACTTTCGGTCCTCGTAATCGAATCCAAGGGCCGCCACATAACTGATATCTTGAATTTCCTTCATGTTCCAACAACCGGTTGCGAAGACGAGCATCATCAGCAATATCGCCGTTAATTTCCATCCCCTCATCTCGGTTTGTCTCCTTGAGCCGTGTCATCGGTTGTATGCAGCATTTTCGGACGCTTTTTTTCCCAGATCAAGGGCAGTCGAATCAACGCATGGGGCAAGTCTCGGAAGTACGGAGGAGACATGGGCGCCAAATACGGAACCCCGAAAGACTGAAGCGAGGCCAAATGCACCAATAATAAGAAGATTCCGAGAAAAAATCCGTATAATCCAAACAGACAAGAGAGGATATACAACAAAAACCTCATTACGCTTACCGTTCCTCCCAATGCCTGGTTGGTCAACGTAGCGCTGAACACGTGAGTGATCGCGCCGATCACCACAATGCCAGGCGACAGAATGCCGGCTCGAATCGCGGCGTCTCCAAGAATTAACCCTCCGACAACCGTCAGCGTCGAACCGATCGAAGTCGGGAGATGAACGCCTGCTTCCCGCAGCATCTCCAGAAAGATCAAGGCCAGAAACATCTCCAGGCCGCTGGAGAACGGAATGCCCAGCCGATTGATCGTCAGCGTCGCCAGCAAGTAAAACGGAAGCTGATCCTGATGGAACGAGAGCAAACAGATCCAGAAGGCCGGCAGCAGCAGCGATACGAAGAAACCAAGCAACCGCAGCATTTGTCCGAAGGTGGATGAGAGCGCGGTAAAGTGAATATCTTCCGGCGTTTTGATCAGCAGCATCAAGTTGGCGGGTCCGATCAGCGCCGCCGGCGTTCCGTCCACCAACAACACAAAGCGGCCGTTCATCAAGCAGTTGACGGCAAAGTCGGGCCTGCCGGTGTACGCCATAAGCGGGAACAGAGACCAGGTCGGCTCGATCATTTCTTCCAGTTCCGTGGCGCTGAATACGCCGGCAATCGTAATTTTTTGCAAACGTTGCTTTACCTCGCGGATCACTTCCGGATGGGCAATATCGTACATGTACATCAAGCCGATGCGGGTTTGCGTGCGTTCGCCGAGTACGATTTGCTCGTAGGCCAGCGAAGAGGATTTCAGCCGTTTGCGGATGAGGGCGGCGTTGGTGGCCACTTCTTCCACGAAGCAATCTTTGGCTCCCCGGACGGAAACTTCTACGTTCGACTCTTCCGGTTTTCGGGCCGGCAGCTTGGCAATATCGAGGGAGCAAAGGTACTGAAGCTTCGGGATAAACAGGAGCAGTTTGCCTTCGAACACATGCATCGTCGCTTCTCGTTGCCAATCGTGGTCGGACAGACGTTCCAGCTGAAGCTGGCTCGACTGCTCAAGCTGTTCAACGCTGCAAAAGCCGTAATCGTCATGGAAACGTTGCAGCCTGGGAAGCACCACCTCATGAATCATATGTTGGCTGTCGCTCATTCCTTCGCAGAACACGAGCATTACCGTCGATACCTCGTCATCGGCGCTGAAGGCGAACGTATGAAACTTGACGTCCATGCAGCGTTCGAACCATTGGACAAGGGCGGCGGCATCCGCTCGTTCCGCGGACAATCGTGCGGAAGAAGGCGTGCCGGGTTGGACAGAGGCGGGAAGGGGCGTGCTCGATTTTCCGTGAACGAATCGGTTCAGCCATCTTTTGACCATTGGGGACTCACCCTCGGATTCGGTTCGTGATCCAAATTTTTGCCGCCAACAGGGCCACAAATCCCGACGCGGCCCAGACGAACGACGGAAAGTACATTACTTTGAGAAAATCCAAAAACACGGCATCGCTGACGGGCATCATTACGGCTCCGACGAATAGCGCGCTGTAAAAGATCAACCAGGGCATTCGGCGGCGGGCTTTCCAAATATCGACCATCAAATACAGGGCGAGCGCAACGCGAACAAAGGTGCCGGAAAGCCATTGATAGATGGACAGAAAATCCAAATGGGATATGTATTGTCCCAAATGGACCATGCGCCATTGTTCAAAAGCCGGATAGCGCTGAACGGAAGCGGGAGACGGCCCGAAGATGGCGATCGCGCCCATGGTCGGTCCCAACATCAATCCGGCCAGCATCACACTCACCACCGTGAGGTTGCCGAAGCGAGGCGGCTTGGACAAGTGCTCTTGATAAATAAGGATGCATAAAAACTCCAGCAGCCCTCCGGCCGCATAGAACGCGCCCTTCCAGACGGGACCTGTGCCGAACTCCATGACGGGCAGCAGCAATCCGTAGTCCTTAAATTGGAAATTGGCGGTCATCACGAAGTCGCCGAGCACGATGACAATCGGGAGCAAGATGCCGGTTACGATGGCGATGACTTTAAGTCCGGCTTTGGCCGCCAGCAAATTGCAGGCGACTCCGGCAAGCACCAATGCGAGCCTCGGCGTTTGCGGCAAATAGGTCGCGATTGTCCACGTGATCGTGTCTTTCAGCGAAATGACACCCATCATGAACAAATAGAGCGTAAGGAACACAAGCATAAGGCTTGCCAACGGCTTGCCGAAATGTCGGGCGAGCCAGAGCTTGATCGGCGTTCCGTTCATATCCTTGATAATATAGGACAGGCACGCAGCCCAAATCGGCGACGCCGCCATGACGACCAGAACGGATATCCAGGCGTCTCGTTCGGCGGCGGACAGCAGAAGCGGGATAATAATGACGTGATTGAAGATGCCGATCGCCATCAGGATCAACATGTATCCTTGCAGCAACGATACTTTGTTGTTGTCCGATACGATGTCCATCACCACATTCCAGACGAGGTCTTTACGATGCTTTCCAAGTTGTGCCGATTTTAAAACAGCGGGGACGGGAGCGTTACTGTTCGCCGCGCGCCGCGAAGGGGTGCGGATAGAAGGCGGGTTTGGAACCGGCAAGCGAATATGGTATGATGGCATGTAGGGATTGGAAAAGAAGAAGGGAGGGCGACGGTTGAATCTGGAGCTTCAACGGTTTAAGGCCGAATTCTTCAAGGCGTTGGCGCATCCGCTGCGAATTCGGATATTGGAGGTGCTGGCCGAAGGCGATCGGACCGTGAACGAGATTCAGGCCGCCATTGGCAGCGAAGGATCGGCCGTCTCCCAGCAGCTTGCCGTCCTGAGAAGCAAGAACGTCGTATACGGCAACAAGGAAGGCGTGTCGGTCGTGTACAGCCTGCGGGATCCGCTGGTCAAAGATTTGCTGGCGGTGGCCAAGCAAATTTTCGATAACCACCTGGTCGGAACGATCACTCTGCTGGAAAACATGAGAGCGTCCGAAAGGCCATAATCCGACCCTCTCTCTTGACCGCCTGGACAATCAATGTCTGATCCGCCGAATCGGAGATCGGGACATTGATTTTTTTATGGCCTGGTAATATGATTTATTATATATTCAAAAATTCAAATATTAAGAAGGTTGCAATGATGGGGCTACATAGGTTTCGCGGGTATCGCTTGCATTCGCTGCGAAAAGATTTGCTGGCAGGGGTCATCGTCGCCATCGTGGCGATTCCGCTCGCCATGTCGTTCGCGATTGCCTCGGGCGTCAAGCCGCAGTACGGCATCTACTCGACGATTGTCGCCGGATTTCTCATCTCGCTGCTCGGCGGCTCCAGGTTTCAGATCGGCGGGCCGACCGGAGCGTTCATTCCGGTTCTGCTCGGCATCGTACTCCAGTACGGCTATGAGAAGCTGCTGATCGCCGGCATGATGGCCGGCGTGCTGCTGATGTTGATGGGCTTGCTGCGGCTCGGCGTGCTCATCCAGTTCATTCCCAAGCCGGTGACGGTCGGCTTCACGACCGGCATTGCCGTCACGATCTTCTCCGGTCAGATCGCCAACTTCCTCGGGTTGACCGGACTTAAGCGCCACGAAAACTTTCTCCCGAGCATGAAGGAACTGGCGAGCCACTTGGGTCAAGTCAATCCGTATGCGGTGTTGACAGCCGCAATCGGACTTGGCGTCATCATCGTGCTGCCGAAGTTGTATCCGCGCATTCCTTCCTCGCTTATCGGTCTCGCCATCGCGACAGCCGTTGCCTCCGTGGCGTTTCCCGGCAAGGTTGCGACGATCGGCTCCACGTACGGCGAGATCGCTTCCTCGCTTCCCTCTTTGAAGTTGCCGCCGTTAAGCGCGGATTTGCTGCTGCAGCTTGTGCAACCGGCGCTGGTCATCGCCATGCTCGGCGGAATCGAGTCGCTGCTCTCCGCCGTGGTGGCCGACGGGCTGACCGGCACTCGGCACGACAGCAACCGCGAGTTGATCGGACAAGGCGCCGCCAACCTGATCGCCCCGCTGTTCGGGGGAATCCCCGCAACCGGCGCGATCGCCCGCACGGCGACGAACATCAAGAGCGGAGCGGTGTCGCCGGTCTCCGGCATGGTGCATTCGCTTGTCGTCCTGCTCATTCTCCTTGTCTGCGCGCCGCTCGCTTCGTCGATTCCGCTGTCGGCAATGGCGCCGATCCTGATGGTCGTCGCCTGGAATATGAGCGAGCGGAAGGAGTTCGCCCGCCTTCTGAAGCTTGGAACGAACGATTCGCTTGTGCTCGTCGTGACGTTCCTGCTGACGGTGCTCGTCAATTTGACGACCGCCGTGGAAATCGGGCTCGGTTTGGCCGCGGTCGTCTTCCTGTTCCACATGCGGAAAGCTTTGACCGTAACGAAAGTGCTGCCCGATCCGGTCGCAAGAAACGGGAAGGTAAGGCCGATGCAGGAGCAGCACGATTGCCCGCAGTTCCGCCTCTGCACGATCGAAGGGCCGCTCTTCTTCGCTGCGGCGGGGGTGTTCGAACGGCTGGCGGAACAGGCGACGGGGGAGCGGACCCGCGTGCTGCTGCTGCGGATGGGGAGCGTTCCCTTCATCGACGCGACAGGCGCCTCCAAACTGGCGGAGTTGGCGGACCGCTGCGAGAGGGAAGGCCGAATGTTGCTGCTGTCGGGTCTTCGGCCGCAGCCGCAAGCTTATTTGCAACGGGTCGGCTTCCTCGATCGGATAGGCCCGGAGAGGCTGTTCGCGCATACCGGCGACGCCATCGCCTATGCGCTTGCCCGTATGGACCGGCACATCTGCAGCGGCTGTTCCCGCTATGCTTTCCGCGAGTGCGACGCGCTCTCCAACCGTTCCTTGGCCGAATCCGGGGCGGCCGGCGTTTAATTTCCGGGCTCGTTCGGCCTGGTTCGAATTTGCCGCGATTTGTGTCCTTCCCCTTGATTTTTGCGAGCGGCCTACGATAATGATCGTATAGATTGAATTTGAAGTTGGGAAATTCGATTCCGAAAAAAATTCGGGGCCATTCCATGCGAGGCGTGATCGAAGTGAGCGGCTTGCCCGGAAATTACGAGAAGTACGGCGCTGTCGAAGCGAAGATTGTCCCGCTCGGCGATGCGGCCGTCACGGTCCAGTTCGGCGAGACGATCAGCCGGAAGACGCACGAACGGGTGCGGCAGCTCGCGGACTATTTGGAACTTCATCCGTTTGCCGGAATGATCGAGTACGTTCCTTCCTTCCTCTCGGTCGCCGTTTATTACGATCCGTTCGTCCTTGCAGCCGGGCAGGCCGGAGCGGCCGGGTCGGGCGATCCCATTCTGCCCTGGGAGATCGCCGCGCAGACGATGCGGGACATTGTCTCCCGGCTGGAGCCGGCGCCGCAGCGGCAGGCGAGAATCGTTGACATTCCCGTCTGCTACGGCGGCGAGCTGGGGCCGGACTTGCCGGAAGTCGCGGCCTACCACGGGTTGACGGAGCGGGAAGTGATCGAGCTTCACGCTTCGGCGGACTACCTCGTCTACATGCTCGGCTTCGCGCCCGGATTCGCCTACTTGGGCGGGCTGCCGGAACGGATCGCCACCCCGCGCCGGCGGACGCCGCGCCTGGCGATTCCGGCCGGAACCGTCGGCATCGCGGGCGGCCAGACGGGCGTGTACCCGATCGAATCGCCGGGCGGCTGGCAGCTGATCGGCCGGACGCCGGAGCCGCTGTTTCTCCCCGCGGCCACGCCGCCGACGCTGTTGCGCGCGGGGGACATCGTGCGCTTCCGTCCGATCTCCCGGGCGGAGTTCGACCGCCGGGAGGCGATGCGGCGATGAGCCTGGTCGTTCTGAAGCCGGGGCTGCTCACGACCGTTCAGGACCTGGGCCGATACGGCGCGCAGAAGTACGGCGTGGTCGTCGGCGGGGCGATGGACGCGTTCGCGCTTCGCGTCGCCAACCTGCTGGTCGGCAACGCGGAAGGCGCCGCCGGTCTGGAGATGACGATGGTCGGGCCGGAGCTTCTCTTCACGGAAGCGGCGCTTATCTCCGTCTGCGGCGGCGGTCTGTCTCCCGTTCTGAACGAACGCGAGGTGCCGCTGTGGACGACCATTTACGCGCCGGAGGGCAGCCGGCTGCGCTTCGAGCCGGCGCCGTCCGGCTGCCGCGCCTATCTGGCGGTGGCCGGCGGATTGGACGTGCCGCTGGCGATGAACAGCCGGTCGACGTATTGGCGGGCGGGCATCGGCGGCCACGAAGGGCGCGCCTTGCGGGCGGGGGACCGGCTTCGGGCCGGCGCTCCTTCTCCGGGAAGCCGGCGGCTGGCGGAACGGCTCGCCGGCGAAGCGCGAGGGTCGGCCGCGGCGGTCGGCCGCTGGTCGGTCGCGCCCGAGCTGTTGCCGCGCTATGCCGCGAGCCCGACGGTGCGTTCCGTCGCCGGGCAGGAGCTGGAGCTGTTCGACGAGGACAGCGCGAGCCGTTTCTTCCGCGAAGCTTACACGGTCAAGGCCGAATCCGACCGGATGGGCTATCGCCTGGCCGGCGGCGAATTGCGGCTGCGGGAGGGGCGGGAGCTGGTGTCGTCGGCGGTGACGTTCGGCACCGTGCAGGTTCCGCCCGACGGCCAGCCGATCGTGCTGATGGCGGACCGCCAGACGACCGGGGGCTATCCGAAGATCGCGCAGGTCGCTTCGGTCGACTTGCCCTTGCTCGCCCAGGTCCGGCCCGGCGGCCGCGTCCGCTTCCAGGCCATCTCGCTGCGGGAAGCGCAGCGGCTGTACCTGAGCCGGGAACAGGGCATCCGCAAGCTGCGCGCCGGGCTGGAGCAACTGCAGGCGACGGAAAAGTGAGCGCGGGGGGCGAACGGCCGGCGCCGAAGCTGTCCGTCCGCCGGGACCAGGCGAGCGCAAAAGGCGGACGAGGCCGCGGCAGAGGCCGGCCGATGGCGGCATCACCGCCGGTCGGCGTTGTAAGATGAAGCGGGAGGCGAGAGAGAGCCATGAGCGAAGCGGCGAACAAAACGGTCGATTTGAACTGCGACTTGGGAGAAAGCTTCGGCGCTTACAGGCTGGGGCGGGACGAGGAGATGCTGCAGGTGGTGACCTCGGCCAACATCGCCTGCGGATTCCACGCCGGCGATCCGGCGACGATGCGCCGGACGGTGCGCCTGGCGCTGGACAACGGGGTTGCGCTCGGCGCCCATCCGGGCTTGCCGGACTTGCTCGGTTTCGGCCGCCGCGACATGGCGATCAGCCCGGACGAAGCTTACGATCTGGTCGTCTACCAGCTCGGCGCGCTCTGGGGCTTCGTGCGCGCGGAGGGAGCGAAGCTGCAGCATGTGAAGCCGCACGGCTCCCTGTACAATATGGCGGCGCGCGACGCCGGCCTGGCGCGGGCGGTCGCGGAGGCCGTCTGCCGCGTCGATCCGTCGCTCATCCTGTTCGGCCTGGCCGGCAGCGAGCTGATCACAGCCGGGAAGCGGGCCGGACTTCGCACCGCCAGTGAAGTGTTCGCCGACCGCACGTATCAAGCGGACGGTTCGCTCACGCCCCGGCGTCTGCCCGACGCCGTCATCACGGACGACGAGCGCGCGCTCGCCCAGGTGGCGAAGATGGTGACCGAAGGCAAAGTGATCGCCCGGCAGCAGGTCGAGGTCGCCATTCAAGCCGACACGATCTGCGTGCACGGAGACGGCCCGTGCGCCGTCGAGTTCGCCGGGAAGATCAGGCGTTCGCTGAGCGAAGCGGGCGTCCGGGTGCAGGCGATCGGCAAGACGCTGGCTGCGGCGGAATAAGCGAACGGATCTAGGCCGCTCGCGGGCTGTTCTCCGCACGGACAACGCTTGCGTTCCGCCGCATCCGCTGCGCGGAAGGAATGGAATCGATAAGACCGATAGGCTCAGGTTCTGAGCCTGTTATTTTTGGTCTAAATTTATCCTTGCGAGAAACCGATAAATTGGCAAGATTTCTTTTTTTATAATATTTTTCCTTTTCACAGCAACAATTTCCATCAACGTTCAACCCGGTTTGGTTTACTCGCTTGGGAAAGTCAACGGCAAGGCGCTTGATTTCCGATTTTTACCGGGAGGTCTCGTTGACTGCGACGGGATCTTGGTTTCGTCTTTTGAAGCAAGGGCTTATCCTTGCCGTTGCTTTTGATTTTAAGATACGAACGGGATGGATCATGCGTTTAGGATTGACGGCCCGCCGGTGCTGCCGTTACGGGCGGGCTTTTCGCGCCCGCCGCGGGAGGGGCCACGGTGTCGCGAATGACCAGACTGGTCGGCAAGAAAACTTTCTTGTATCCGTATGAATGCGGACGGCTGACCTCGAGCAGCAATGTCGCGGCTTCATGGCCGAGCACGTCGAAGTATTGTTTGACCGTGCTCAGCGAGACTTTGGCGAATTTGGAGGTTTCGAAGTCGTCGAATCCCATGATCGAAACTTCCTCGGGGATTTTGACGCCCAGCGCCGTCAGTTGCTCGATCGCTTCCAGCGCCCGCCTGTCGTTCACGCAGAAGAGCGCGGTCATTGCTCCGCTGCGGATTTTGGAAGCCATTTGCTCATAGTCCAGCTCCTTGTGCAAGAACTGGATGTCCGGGTTCAACGGCAGCGAGGCGTTGGCCATGGCGTCGGCATAGCCGTTATACCGCTCGACTTCGGAGCTGAGGTGGAAGTCGTAGGCGGCGATGCCGATATTGCGGTGCCCCCGGTTGATCATGTACTCGACCGCTTCGTAGGCGCCGTCGTGGTTGTTGCACGAAATTCCGTTGACGGGGTACCCGGCCGGGAAGCGGTCGAGCAGGACGAAGGGAACGCCTTGCCGCTGCACTTCCCGGAGATAGTCCTTGGCGGCGTTCGGGTCCGACGAATAAATGAGCAGTCCGCGGTAATTGCCCTGGCTCAGCTTCAGGACGAGATCGCGCTCCTGCTCGATGTTATTTTCCACAAACTCGATGATCAGCTTGTGATGGTGATCCGCAAGGCACGACTGCACGCCCTTGATGATCTGCATGTACGAGCTGTCGTACATCTCGATGCCGGAGATGACGAACGCGACGAGATCGGACTTGCCCGCGGCGTTCTCTCCGGCGGCCGGCCGTCTCGATACGAAGCTGCCCTTGCCTCTGACCCGGTAAATGATTCCTTCGTTCACCAAATCCGACAGCGCCTTGCGCACCGTGATGGAGCTGACGTCGAGGGCCTTGGCCAATTCCGATTCGCTCGGAATGCGCTCGTCCGCGACAATCTCCTGGTTGCGGATCAGGGTGAGCACATAGTTTTTCACCTTCTCATATTTGGGCTGCTGCGTTTCGTCCTGCCTCATTTTCCCTACATCCCTTCTCCTGGTTCCGTTGCCCGGGTTCGTATCCGATCGGAGCTGCTATTCACATCATATCATATCGTATCGTCTCCGGCTCGTCTCCGGCGACAAGCGATGGTACCGGGTTCCTCCGAGGAACCGGAAGGCGGGACGATCGGACGATTTCGCAAATTTCCGAGCGGGAAGGGTAGGATTTTCGCATTCAAAGCCGAATTAAACAGAGATGAACGTTGCGAGGCAACAAGGAGAAGGGGTGGAGGTGAACGGATGAAAAGCACCGGAATCGTTCGCATGGTGGACGAACTCGGCCGCGTCGTACTGCCGATCGAGCTCAGGCGCATTCTGGACATTCAGGAGAAGGACCCTCTGGAATTTTTCATCGATTCGGGGGCGTCCCGCATCATGCTTCGCAAATATCAATCGCAGACTTGCTTGTTTTGCCAGGCGATGGAAGACCTGGTCTATTACCGCGAGAGGTTCGTATGCCGCGCGTGCATCCGGGAGATGAGAGGACGGTCGGCGCCCTTGGCGACGATGCAGGAGAGCGCGGCGGCGAAGGATGCGCCGGAGAGCAAGACGGAACCGCCCGAGGCGGACGCTTCGCAGCAGTCGAACGTCAGACGGGGCGACGCCTGGCAGCGGCTCTCCCAAGTGATGCAGTCCCATCCCGGCGCCACGCAAGGGGAATGGGCCCGCTTGGCCGGCATCTCGCAAAGCCGCGTGAGCCAGCTGCTTCGCGCCCGTCAAGGGCAGACCGGCGAATGAGACCGAGGGGACGGGCGCCAGGCGGCCCGTTCCTTTGCTTTCCGGCCGCTTGGATCGGCCCGTCTGCGATGCTCCGCCGGCCAGGCCGGCCGGACGCCGCTCCGCGCTTACCGCTCCGCCTGCTGCGGCTTGGCCCGCGTCGACAGAAGGCTGACGCGCATGATTAATTCCCGGAACGAGAGGCTGTCCGGGAGCGGTTCGCGGCTGGAGTCGAGCCAGCCGACCGATGCCGAGACGCAGGCCGGTCCGGCGGAGAACCCGCCTGCCAGCGTGTCGATCGCGCCTTGCACGAACGAAGCGGGGCGGCGGGTGAGAACGGCGAATTCGTCGCCGGCGTAGCGGCAGAGGCAGTCGTCCTCGCCGAACATGGACTTCAGCAGCGCCGCGAAGCCACGAATGAGGTCGTCGCCGACCGGATGGCCGAACCGCTTGTTGACGTCGCCGAAGTCGTTGAGGTCGATAAAGAGCAGATGGAACGGTTCGCCGCGGCCAAGCAGATCCAGGGTCACCGCTTCGATATACGGAGCCCGGTACAAGCCGGTCATCGGATCGGTCCATTCGGACAGCCGCGAAGCGAGCGCTTCGCGGGTGACGATGCCGGCGGGAACGTCGCCTTCCGCGCGGACGACGAGCCGCTCGATGCCGTGGCGCTCCATCAGACGCAGGGCGTCCCAGGCGAAGGTGTCCGCCGGCACCCCGATCGGCTGCGGCGTCATCGCGTCGGCGACGATCCGGTTCGGATGGGCGGTCCGGATGTCGCGCGACGTCACGATGCCCATGACGACGCCTCCGTCGACGACGAGCAGCGAGCCGATGCGATGCTTCTCCATCAGTTCGGAGGCGTGCAGCACGCTGCGGCCGGACGAAACGCAGTGCACCGGGCAGGTCATCGCTTCGCGCACCTTCACGACAGATCCACCTCCAACTGGACGGATACGGCCATCTTGAGCTCCGAGCGCAGCACCATCGTCTCGTCGATCAGCGGTTCCGCCTCCTGGACGATGATGCGAAGCAGCGTCGGTTCATCCAGCATTTGCAGCAGGGAAGAGCGGATCAGCACCGCCTCGATCTTGGGATGATCAAGGCGCACGATGGAGAACTGGTCGGGACTGAGCGCCTCGGCCATGCGGCGCACGGCTTCCGGACCGATCGGCGCGCGCTTCCCGATGATCAGCAAATCCTGCATCGGAGGCATCTCGAACTCGGAGATTTTAAGGGACAACATCGCTTTTCTCGAATAGTTCTTTCTTTCTTCCAAACGCCTCTGACTCCCTTGAACGATAATTGAAGGGGCGCCCGTCCGGGGATAGGTCCGCCAGCCTGCGGGGTTTGGACAGCAGGAAGCCTTGACCCAGCGTAACGCCCAGATGTTGCGCCAGCAGCAGGTCTTCCGTCTCTTCGATTCCCTCCAGAATGAGCAGCGCCTCGTCCTTGCAATATTCCGCGAACATCTTCAGCAGCTTGCGCTTCTGCTCGCTGGCCGTCAAATTCCGCCCGAAGTATCGGTCCAGCTTGATGAAGTCGGGCGAAATTTCCACGATATGACGAAGCGTCGTAGCTCCTTCTCCCACATCGTCGAACGCGATCTGGAAGCCGGATTGGCGCAGCCAACAGAGGTTGCCGATGAAGCGCGCGTCGTCCCAACGATCGGCCTGGGATATCGTTTCGTTGATTTCGAACACGATCCGGGGAGCAAGTTTCAGAAATTCCCCCAGCGCCTTCTCGACAAATTGCGGAAAAGTCTCGTTCGCCAGCGAGGACGGGAAGACGTTGAGGAACAAAATTTCGCTCGACTGCTTCCGGGCCTCGTGGGCGAAGAAGGTCGCGATGGCGCTGTAGATGGACAACGTGTCCAGTTCGAACAGTCTGTGCTGCTCCGCCGCCGCCTTGAACAGCACGTCCGGCGAGCCCACGGCGTCGCATCGGATGAGCGCTTCGTAGCCGAGCACGGATTGGTCGGCCAGATGCTTCACCGGCTGAAACAAGTGATAAAAGTCCTGCTGCGCAATGATCTTTTCCATCGTGGTCGCAAGTTTCCTTTCTATGATCGACAATTTCGGTAACCCGGCCGCCATAGATCGCAATAATCCTTAGGCCCGTAGGTTTTGCGTCCCTTTTTTTCAAAAGGTTTGCGCTTTTCGGTTTGAACGTACCAGTCGAAAGGACTATGTAATCATTCTTTATACCTATCCGTATATTTTTTCGGCAAAAAACGACTAATTCCTACAGAACATCTGTTCCGATTTTGGAAAAACCTTCAGGCCAAGGAGTTCTCGATACATGTTCGCCGTCGGAAAAACCGGTCGGCCCCGGTCCAATGCGCGGCGAACGGGCCTTGGGGCCGGCTTAACCGTAATCTTTCCAACTTCGCGCGGGGTTTGCTATAATGGGGCATCGGCGACCGGCGACGAGAGGGGATCCGACATGAACGAGTTCTTTCCGGACGAGTGCGATGAGAGTTGCGGCGGAACGGCGGCCGATCTGCATCGCATCCGCGGCGATCTGGCGGACGACGCGCTCATCCGCGGCGTGGCGGAATGGTTCAAGGCGCTCAGCGATCCGACCCGCGTCAAGCTGATCTGCGCCTTGATGAAGCGCGAGCTGTGCGTGCACGACTTGGCGGTGCTGCTTGACATGGGACAATCCGCCGTCTCGCATCAGCTCCGGTATTTGCGGAACATGCGAATGGTCAAAAGGCGGAAAGAGGGCAAAACCGTCTACTACTCGTTGGACGACTCCCACATCGAGGAGATTTTTCGCGTCACGCTGGAGCACTTGAAGCATTAATGAACCGGAACGGAACGGGCGCGCCCCGGGCCGAAGCCCGCCGGGCGGAAAAAATCGGGCCGACCGGAAGAACGGTCGGCCCGATGGGCGGGGACGGCGTGGAACATGCTTACCAGGCGTAAGCTTGGGGAGCTTCTCCGCCCGGCCCGGGGAAGATCTCGTCGAGCCGCTTCAGCGTCTGCTCGTCGAGCTTGATCTCGACGGCGCGCAGCGAGTTCTCGAACTGCTCCAGCGTGCGCGGTCCGATGATCGGCGCCGTCATCGCGGGATGCGCGAGCGTCCAGGCGAGCGCGACGTTCGCTTCCGACTCGCCCAGTTCCTTGCACAGCCCTTCGAACGCTTCGAGCTGCCGGCGATGCTTCTCGACGCGGGACGGATTTTCCGTCGCCCGGCGCGATCCGTATTCGGGATGCAGCGCATGGCCGCTGAGCAGGCCGCTGTCGAGCGGGCTCCAGGCGATCACGCCGATGCCGTGCTCCTTCGCGGCCGGCAACACCTCCAACTCCGGCAGGCGGCAGAGCAGGCTGTATTTGTGCTGCTCCGAGACGAGGCCGAGCATGCCGCGCGCCTTCGCTTCGTATTGCGCCTTGACCAGGTCGCGGCCGGCGAAGTTGCTGGCGCCGACGTAGCCGATCTTGCCCTGCTGGATCGCGACCTGAAACGCGCCCCACAGTTCGTCCCACGACACGTTGCGGTCGACGTGGTGCATCTGGTACAGCTCGATGTGGTCGGTTCCGAGCCGCCTCAGCGATCCTTCCAAATGGCGGCGAATCTTGTAAGCGGACAGGCCGCGCCCGGCGTTCGGGCCGTCCGTCTCGTCCCGCATGTCCCCGTACACCTTCGTCGCCAACACGACTTTCTCGCGCCGCCCGCCGCCTTGCGCGAACCAGCGGCCGATGATCTCTTCCGTCCAGCCCGGGTTCTGCGCGCCGTAGACGTTCGCCGTATCGAAGAACGTCACCCCCGCGTCAAGCGCCGCGTCCATGATCCGGAACGCTTCCTTCTCTTCCGTCTGCGGGCCGAAGTTCATCGTGCCGAGGCACAGCCTGCTCACTTTCAAACCGCTCTTGCCCAAATACGCGTATTCCATGCGCTCACTCTCCTTGGATCGAATGGATCACAACCATTCCATTATAATGAATCACCATCATCCGTTAGAAGCGCCGATAACAAAAGATTGCCCTCGACCAGCCTGCATCCGGAAGCGGTGTCCACTCTTTCATACCCGCAGGCTAACGTTTTCAAACAGAAGGCGAGGAGGAGAGTGACGGAAGCGCGAAGGGCTCCGGCGCGGAACGGGGACGAAGCCGCAGCCGATCCGACGTTCTAGAACACCCTGCGGGCCGTGACGAACCGCTGCTTCCATTGGCCGTCGAAGTCTTCAAAGTGAACGCCCTGTTTCTTCGAATACGTGTGAAGGATGCGGCCGTCCCCTGCATAGATCGCCACATGCCCGATGTCCAGGCCGCGGGCGCTGAAGAACAGCAGGTCTCCCTTGCGCAAGTCGTCGAGGGTAACTTCCTTTCCTTCCTTGGCTTGATCGTACGAGACGCGCGGCAGGTCGATCGACAGCGCTTCCTTGAACACCCGCTGAACGAACGAAGAGCAGTCGAACGTATCGGTCTGGTCGGGCGAAGCGCCGAATTCGTAGGGCGTGCCCAAGTATCCGGAACCGACGGCGATCAGCTTGTCCCCCTGCTTGGCGGCGAGCGTCGCGCTCGTGTAGTCGGTATACTTCGGTTTGGCGGAGACGTAGTCAATCCGGCCGTCCTTCGTTTGCACTTCCAGCCAGTCGGCGTCGATCTCCCGGATCACATGAATTTGCTCGCCCTTCGGGAGCAGGCGAACGATGCTTGCGTCCGAATTCGGCTCGGAACGGAGGTTCACGCCGTATTCGACGGTCGTCCCGAACGTCTTGGCGGACGAGATCGCAATGGTGCGGGAGGCGGGCTCCCACTCGACGACGTTGCCGAGCGTTTCGCTGACGAACCGCAGCGGCACCATCGTCGTCCCGTTCACGACTTTCCCCGGCGCAGGCAGCGTGACCGGGCTGCCGTTCCGGTAGGCGACGCCGCTTCCGATCCGGTATGTAAGCCGCATGCCGTCCTTCGCCGCCGTCACCGTCCGCGTCGCGCCGTCCCAGGCGACGTCCGCCCCCTCGGCCTCGAACAGGGTCCGCATCGGGACGAGGCTCTGCCCGTTCTCGATGACGGGGTCTACCGCGAAGGCGAGCCGCTTCCCGTCCAGATAGACGGCCGGCGGCGCGGCTTCTGCGACCGGCGCTGCCGCAGCCGGACTCGCCTGCGGCAGCAGCAGCGCGGCGCACGAAGCGGTCGCGGCGCCGACGAGCATCGCTGCGAATTTCAAGTTTCGCACCTCCTTGTTCGGTTCTATGAAGTTGGGACGCAGCGCGCGGCCGATCGTTTCGCAGCATTTTCTGGAAATCAGGCGGATCTCCGTTCGGCTTTCCTTCGCCTTCTTTCGACAGATTTTTTCAAGGAAATAATTTACTTACGCCAGTTTGTTTTAGTACAATCGTCGTAGTACCGGGTTTGTAACCACAGGAGGAGTGAAATGATGAAACTGGAAAGCTTTCTCGAAACCGCAGATCTGATCAGGGAAATGATTGAGTACTACGAACCCTGTACGCTGGTGATCACCGACAAGGAGCAATATCTGTACGTTCATGACGCCCTCGGGTTGAACATGCGGCTCGGGGAGGAAGTGAGGCCCGGGTCGCTTACCCACCAGACGATCTCCCGGAACGAGACGATCGTCAAGACGGTCGAAGCGAACAACTCCGTCTTCGCGAAGCTCGGCTACATGGCCGTATGCATCCCGGTCCGGGACGAGCAGGGCGAGGCGATCGGCGCGATCTCCTGGGGGATCTCGACGAACCGGATCAAGCTCGCTTCCATGTCGGAAGAATTGTCCGCCGTGTCCCAGCAACTATACGCTTCCTCGGAAGAGTTCGCGGGCCACGCCGGAAGCTTGCTGGAAGCGAACCGGTCCCTGACGGAGCTGACGGAGAAGCTGGCCGCGCAGATGAGCCTCATCGAGAAGATCTCTTCGGTCATCTCCAACGTCTCTTCCCAGTCCCAACTGCTCGGATTGAACGCGTCGATCGAGGCGGCGCACGCCGGCGAGCACGGCAGGGGCTTCGCGATCGTGGCGACGGAAATCCGCAAGCTGGCGGAAGAGTCCAAGGCGTCCGTCGAAGAAATCAAGGAGCAGGTGGCGGAAGTGAAGAAGTATATGCAGGTGTTGCTGAAGCAGGCGGAAGCGCTGGGGCACATTTCCGCGGAGCAGGCCACGGGGGCCGAGCAGATGGCGGTCGGCATCGAGAAGGTGACGGACCTCGCCGCCGCCTTGAGCGATCTGGCGCACAACCGCTGATTCGCCAAGGAGCCGAGCCGTCTGTTCGTCCGCCGTTTACCGCGCCGAAGCGTTGCGGCGACATTCATCCGCCGGGTGAATGTCGCCTATCTGCCTCTTGCTTTAGATTCGATGAAGGAAGTCCCGCAAAGCGGCCGCCCATTCCCGAGGCCTATCGAAAAAGGAAAGGTGATGGCCCGGAAAAGTGACCATTTCGCCTATTGAAGTCATCCTCGTTTCGTCAAAATGGATACGAACTGCGCACGAAAGCAAGAGATCCCCATAACAAGACAAGCGCCGGAACAGGATGAAGGGGACCCGCGATCGCGTGCGAACAATCCCAAAGCGAGAATGGAGCAGGCCGCCCTGCAAATTCAAATCCGGGCAGACTCTGTTTGATTGGAATACGCGCTCAATTTCAAACCACTCCCCTCAGATCTCTTCAACAGACATAGCCCGCCTCAACATTGTTGAATTAGGAAACAATATGATTTTAACTTATTTTGTTTCTCAATTCAACAAAAAAGCGCTTTCCCCAAGCGCGCCAAGACACGATTCGCGACGCGAAAGGGCATGCACATTTGCGTAGAAATGAAAAAAATCTTCCCCGGTTCATTCCGAGGAAGATGATCTCATGCCATATGGGCCGTAACTTTACTCGCGCACGTAGTCCCGCCAGCGGTGCTTCGGCTGCCAGCCGAGCAGCCGCTTGGCCCGGGCGTTGCCGAGCAGCGTCTCGTGGCCGTTCAGCGGCTGGCGGAAGTCGCGCACTTCCGGGTAGCGGGCGGCGAGCAGTTCCCGGCTCGGAATGGCGCTGCTCGTATCGTCCGCCGCCAGGTTGATCGCCACCGAACCGAGCCCGTCCGCTTCGATCGCCAGCCGGCACGCCTCGGCGATGTCGCGGGTGTCGACATAGCTCCACAAAATCCGGTCGCGCTGGGCGGGATCGTGAAGGAACGAAGGGAAGCGCGCGTAGTCGTCCGGCGCGATGACGTTGCCGATCCGCAGCGAGACGACCTGCATGCCGGTGCGGCGATGGAACATGTCGGCCGTCTGCTCGTTTACGACTTTGGACAGGCCGTAGCTGTCCTGAGGCAGCTGCGGATGGTCCTCGTCGACCGGCACGTAGGACGGCCCGAACCGATTGACCGCAAACACGATGCCGTACGACGATTCGCTGGAGGCGATGACCGCCTTGCGGATGCCGAGCCCCGCCGCCGCCTCCAGCACGTTGTAGGTGGAGACGACGTTGTTTGCGAACGTCACCTCGCTCGTCCGAATGTGCGCGGCCGGAATCGCCGCCAGATGAACGACCGCGTCCGCGCCGGCCAGCGCACCGTACACTTCCCCCAGACGGGTCAGATCGACGAGCAGCGTCTGCCCAACCGGCTCCTGCGGCCGCACCGCGTCCGCGTTCACCACCTCGTATCCCCGCTCGGCGAAGTGCCGCACGACCCACCGGCCCAGCTTGCCGCTTCCTCCCGTTACGACCACTTTTGCCATCGATGGTTCCTCCTGAACGATTCGTTTTTTTCCGCATTTGCACCCCCATTATAGAGGACCCGGTTCGCACCGGGAAGTACGGAAGACGAGTTCATTTAAGGGCGGCCGGGGAAGCAGCTATACCCGGGTATAGGCGGGAACAGGAAATATTCGGATAAATGGAACGGAATATGAAAGCGCTGCGGGAAAACCGACTTCGATCGGAAATCAAGAGGCGGCCATGATGGCCGACTTGCCCACCATCAGCATGAAGAAATAAGGCAGGTACAGCAGCTTGCCCCCCCCCACTTGCCGAACTGCGACCGCCTACTCGCTCGCGCAATGGCTGGGCCGCCCCAAGTGGAAGCCGGTGCTGTGGATCATCGCGGCCGCCGCCATTCCTGCCGGCAACCTTCCCCGCAACGTCGTCACCACGTTCATTCTGATCGGACGCGAGACCTGGCAGAAGTGCGTCTTCCCCCTCAACCTGGTGCTCATTCCGCTGCTCCTCTGGGCCGCCGCAGCGATCGCGGGCAGGAAGGAGCGCACCCGTCCGCCCGGCTGAGCCGATCGCGCCTTCCTTTCCCGCGCCACTTGGACAACCCGGAGTTCGCCGATATAATGAGGGGGACTGCCGACATTACCGGGAAGCCGTCCCGCTGCCGACGGGAAGCGGACGGTCGGGGAGGAAATGGTCATGTTCTACTCGCTCCGTAGCCGTCTGATCGCCTTTTTCGTGCTGCTGTTCGTGCTGTCGTTCGGCGCGCTGTCGGTGCTCATCTTCAACGAGTCCCGCTCCATCATCCGCTCCTATATCGAGTCGTCGGCGCTGGAGAAGATGGACGAGTACGGCTCCTATATCGATATGGTTCGGACGCAAATATACGATTTGGCCTCGCTCGTATTCAACAGCCAGGCGACGGACGATTGGGACGACGCCGCGTCCGACCCGAAGCTGACGGAAGGGGAGAAGATGCTCGCGCACATCGCGTTCAGCAAGTTTCTGACGCAGACGACGAACAGCTACTCCAGCGTCTCCTCCGTGGCGGTTTACCGCCGGGAAGGGCTGTGGGTCAGCATGAACAACCAGGTCGTTCAGGACGAGACGTTCCACAGCCAGCAGTGGTACCGGAATTTTCGGCAAAAAAGCGTGCGCTGGCTGCCCGCCCATACCGACGACGTGGAGATGCGAATCCGCAACAATCCCCATCCGGTCGTCAGCATGCTCATGCCGATCGGCTCGTTCGAGCCTTCGCTCGCGCCCAGCGTGCTGAAGGTCAACGTCAGCGCCGACTACTTCCTGGAGCCGCTGAACCGCATCCATCTCGGGGAGAGCGGGACGATCTATCTGCTCAATCAGGACGGCGAACCGATGCTGTCGCAAGCCGCTTACGACACGAGCGCGAAGGCGCAGAGCGAAGTGAAGGCCGCCCAGGCGGACTGGCGCAAGCAAGGGGTCGTCTATTTCGTCAATGACAAGGGGCAGCGGCAGATCATGGTGTACAAGAAGCTGGCGCTCACCGACTGGATGCTCGTCGGGTTCGTCTCCGAGTCCGATTTGTACGCGCAGATGTTCCAGCTGCGCAACAGCATTGTCGGAATGGCTGCGCTGCTGCTGGTGCTTTCGCTCGTCATCGCGGTGTGGCTCTCGCACGGCATCACGAAGCCGCTGTCGCGGCTCGTGTCGGCGATGCGCCACGTGCAGCGGGGCGACTTCGCCAGCGCCGAGAGCCGGCTTCCGCCCGAGGGCAGCGTGCGCAACGAAGTCGGCTTCGCGACTTCGACGTTCCGCAACATGGTCGGCCGCCTGCGCCACCATATCCGCAACGAGTTCGAGCTGAAGCTGCTGCGGCAGCAGGCCGAATACAAGGCGCTGCTCATGCAGATCAATCCGCACTTCCTGTTCAATACGCTGGAGCTGCTCAGCAGCCTGTCGATGCAGGGGCGCACCGACGACTCGGTGCGCGTGATCGAATCGCTCGGGAAGATGCTGCGGTTCTCGCTGAAGATCAACGACGATCTGATCGGCCTTGCGGAGGAGTTGGGATACGTCCGCGACTACGCCTCGATTCTGAAGGTCCGGTTCGGAGAGCGGCTGCACCTGACGATCGAGGAGGAAGGCGATCTTGCGCGCGTCACCGTCGTGAAGTTCATCTTGCAGCCGCTGATCGAGAACGCCGTCAAGTACGCGTTCCGGCAAAGCCCGGAAGCGCGCGTGTCCGTCCGCGTCCGGCGGGCGGAAGGCCGCGTGCACCTGAGCGTCGCCGACAACGGGCCCGGCATGTCGGAGGAATTGCGGCAGCAGCTGCTTGAACGCTCCGCGGCGTCGGGGCCGCACCGGATTCTCGCCGCCGGCGACCGGCAGATCGGCCTCGGCAACGTGCTCGCCCGCTGCCGGCTGTATTACGGGGCGCTGTTCGAAGTCCGCATGGATTCCGCCCCCGGCGAAGGTTTGCGCATCGAACTGATATTGCCCGCACAGGAGGCGCCCAAACATGTATCGACTGCTGATCGTAGATGACGAGCCGGAAATCCGCTCCGGGCTGCGGCTCAAAATCGACGCCGATAAGCTCGGCCTCGAACTGGGCGGCGAAGCGTCGAACGGCATCGAAGCGCTGGACAAGCTGGAAGAGGAGCCGTTCGACATCGTCGTGACGGACATGAACATGCCGGTCATGGACGGCGTCTCGTTCTTGCAGGAATGCCGCGAGCGCTATCCCGACATCCGCGTCGTCGTCATTACCGGCTACGAAGATTTTCAATACGCGCGGGCGGCGCTGCGGCACCACGCCAGCGACTACCTGCTCAAGCCCGTCGCCCGCGACGAACTGTCCGCCGTGCTGTCGAAGGTGATCGCCGAGATGGACGCCGAGCGGAAAAAGCGGGAGCAGGAAGCGAAAGACCGCTGGGAGCTGACGCAATATTACAAGGAGATGAAGGAGCACTTTCTTCTTCGGCTCGTGAAGGGCGACCTCGACCGGGAGCAAACGGCGGCCGATCTGGCCCGAAAGTTCGGGTTCGACGGTTGGGCGGAGCGGGACGTGCGGTTTTTGACGGTCGGCTTGCGCGAGCGGGCCGAGGCGGCTCCGTCCGCGTTCGGAAGAGCGGCGGGCGAAGAAGCCGGGGCGGAAGAGCCGGCGTCCGGGGCAGCCGCATCGCCGGCAGACGCTGCCGGAGCGGCCGGCGGCGATGCGGAAGCGGCCGGCCGCTCCGCCGCGGACGGCCAGGCGGCGAGAGTGCCGGACGAGTTCCGCCTGCCGTTTGAGCAGATATGCCGGAAGCGGGCGTCGGCGTCGGGCGCTGCCTGCGTGGCGTTCCGCGATCCGAGCTATCCCGGATTGATGCACTTCGTCGCCGGCGAGAGCGAGGACTGGCTGAAGGCGTTCGCGCTCGATCTGCGGGCGCAGGTGCGGGCGGTGCTCGGCTTCGAGCTGGCGTCGGGCATAGGCCGCAGCGTCGCCGGCTTGCGGCAATGGAAGGAAGGATACTTGTCCGCGCTGCTCGCCTGGAATTTGTCCGAGAGCGGAGCGGGCGGGGAGGAGCGGCGCTCGGCCGCCGGCCAGGAACTGACCGAGGAAGAGAGCGAGGTCGCCCGCCGCTACCTGGCCAAAGGGGAGACGGAATCGTTCGGACGAGCGGCCCGGCAACTGCTGCGGGAAGCGTATTCGGCTTCGCCGGCCCGCTTCGTCAAGGTGATCTTCCAGCTCTATTTGTTGCTGGAATCGCAGGCCGCCGAACTGCGCATCCCGCTGGACCATGCCGAGCAGCTGTGGCTGCGGCCGGAGATGGCGCTCGCCTTGAACAGCGTCGACAAGGCCGCGGCCTTCCTCGGCGGCATCGCCGAGAAGATCGGCAAGCAGCGCAGAGCCGAGGCGGACGAAGGGGATCATTCGCTCATCGAGACGGCCCGCAAATTCATCGACGACAACTACATGTCGGACCTGAATTTGACCCAGATCGCCGAGCGGTTCAACTACAACCCGTCCTACTTCTCGGAGATGTTCAAAAACAAAGTCGGCAAGACGTTCATCCAATACTTGACCGACGTGCGGATGAGCCAGGCGGTCCGCCTGCTTGAGAGCACGCAGCTGAGCCTGTGGGACATCGCGGAGCTGACCGGCTTCGGCAGCGCCAGCTACTTCAGCAGCAAGTTTAAGCGAACGTACGGCATGTCCCCGTCCGACTACCGCCAGAAAGCGGCCGGCAAGCGACAATCGTGAGCGAGGCCGCGCTCCGAAGCCGGGCCGGACCGCCGCACGGCAGCGGAGATGCGCCCGCGCCCGGACATCTGGAAAAATTGATAGCGAAGTGCCGAAGAAATAGAATTCAGCCGGCGCGCCCGCCCGCTTATGATGAAGAAAAAAGACCATCATAAAGAGGGGGACGCGCGATGCGAACTTCCCGCAGGCCGCTGCATCAGACTCACAACCTCACGGCGTACGCGTTTTTGCTTCCCTGGCTGATCGGCTTCTTCTGCCTGACGCTCGGGCCGATGCTCGGTTCGCTCTACTTGTCGCTGACGAAGTACGATCTGCTCAATGCGCCGCATTGGATCGGCTTCGACAACTACAAGCAGATTTTCACGGACGACGCGACGTTCACCGGCTCGCTGAAGCTGACGTTCAAGTACGTCTTCCTGTCCGTACCGCTGCGGCTCGCCTTCGCCCTGCTCGTCGCTTTGGCGTTGAACAAGGGCATCCGCGCGCTCGGCATTTACCGGACCGTTTACTACATTCCTTCGCTGCTCGGCGGAAGCGTCGCCATTTCAATCGTCTGGCGCCAAATCTTCGACAGCGAAGGCGTGGTCAACACGTTCCTGTCCTGGTTCGGCATTCAAGGGCCGTCCTGGATTTCCCACCCGGATTACCTGATTTACCCCATCGTCGCGCTGTCGATCTGGCAGTTCGGCTCATCGATGGTCATCTTCCTGGCCGGTCTTAAGCAAATTCCCGCCGACCTGTACGAAGCATCCCAGGTCGACGGCGCCGGCAAGGTACGCCAGTTTTTCCGCATCACGCTGCCGCTGCTGACGCCGGTATTGTTTTTCAACCTGATCATGACGATCATCAATTCGTTCCAGGCGTTCACGCCCGCCTACGTGCTCGGCGATGGGCGCGGCGGCCCGCTCGACGCGTCGATGTTCTACACCCTCTACTTGTATCTCAAGGGCTTCGCCTACTTCGACATGGGCTACGCCTCCGCCCTGGCCTGGATTATGCTGGTCATCATCGCCGTCTTCACCGGCATCGTGTTCGCGACCTCGCGGTACTGGGTGTTCTACGGCGACGGCAAGGAAGGGAGGTGAACGCGCATGGCGATCTCGAACCGAACGTCGCGGCTGCTGCGCCACGCGCTCATCATCCTGATCGGTGCGGCGATGCTCTATCCGGTGCTTTGGCTGCTGGCGAGCTCGTTCAAGCCGAACCAGGACATCGTCGCCGACGCCGGACTGTGGCCCCATACGTTTACGCTGGACAACTACCGCCATGGCTGGAAGGGGTTCCAGGGCGTCTCGTTCGCCCGCTTCTTTGGCAATTCGGCGCTGATCTCGGTGCTCTGCGTGCTCGGCAACCTCGTCACGTGCTCGCTGGCCGCCTATGCCTTCGCCCGGCTCGATTTCCGGCTCAAGAGGCTGTGGTTCGCGCTCATGCTGGTGACGATCATGCTGCCGTATCACGTCACGCTCGTGCCGCAATACATCATCTTCAGCGAGCTGCACTGGATCAACACGTACTTCCCGCTGATCGTGCCGAAGTGGCTGGCGCACGATTCGTTCTTCATTCTGCTGATGGTCCAGTTCATCCGCGGCATTCCGCGGGAGCTCGACGAGAGCGCCAAGATCGACGGCTGCGGCCAGTTTAGGCTGTACACCCGCATCATCTTGCCGCTGCTGCTGCCCGCGCTCATTACGACGGCGATCTTCACGTTCATCTGGACGTGGGACGATTTCTTCAGCCAGATGATCTACATCAGCGACATCAAGCTGTTTACGGTTCAGCTCGGCATCCGGGCTCTGTTCGATCCGACCGGCTTGTCCGACTGGGGCGCCTTGCTTGCGATCTCCGTGCTGTCGCTGCTGCCGATTACGATCATCTTCCTCGTCTTCCAGCGTTATTTCCTGGACGGCATCGCCACGACGGGATTGAAATGACGGAGGGACGCACGGAACGCGGCACCCGAAAAAATTGATAGCGAACAGCCGAAGGAATGACATTCAAGCCGGCGGCGATTCCAAGTAGCATGAGCCTTGTAAACGCTTTGCATATCAAATGGGCAAGGGGAGGATTTTCACATGAAAAAAAGATGGCTGAGCATCGCGCTTACGGGTATGGCGGTCGCTCTCGCCGCGTGCGGCAGCTCCGGCGGCCCGTCGAACGGGAACGACGCGGCGAGCGGCTCGCCGAGCACAAGTTCGCCGAGCTCGTCGGCGAGCGCCGGTTCCGACAGCGGGCAGAAGCAGGTTGAGCTGCGGATGATGTGGTGGGGCGACCAGGCGCGCGCCGACCTGACGAACAAGGCGATCGAACTGTTCGAGCAGAAAAATCCGAACATCAAGATTACCGGCGAATTTGCTCCGTTCGACGGCTACTTCGACAAGCTGAACACGCAGCTTGCTTCCGGTACGGCGCCGGACATCTTCTTCCTCGGCGGCAACGTGCTCGATTACGCCAGCAAGGATGTGCTGCTTGACCTGACTCCGTACGTGGGCAAGGAACTGAACCTCGACGATATGGACCCGACGATGGTCCAATACGGCACCGTCGACGGCAAGCTGGTGCATGTGTCCGTCGGCGCCAACGCACGGGGCATCGTCGTCAACAAGACGATGTTCGAGAAAGCCGGCGTTCCGGTGCCGCAGGACGGCTGGACCTGGGACGACTTCGCCAATGTCAGCAAGGAGATTTCCGCCAAGCTGGGCAAGGGCTACTACGGCACCTACAACTTCACGACCGACGCCAACGACATCTACCTGAAGCAGAACGGCAAGCAATTGTACGACCCGGCGAACAACAAGCTCGGCTTTGAGGAGGCCGACATTTTGCCCTGGTTCCAGTTCTGGGACAAGTTGTCCAAGGAGGGCGGCGTCGTGCCGATCGAGCAGCAAGTGTCCAACCCGCCGACGGATACGGGCAAGTCGCTCATTCTGACGGGCAAGGTGGCCATGACGCTGCTGCCGTCGAACCAATTCGGCACGTTCCAGGGCCTGACCAAGGATGAGCTGACGCTGGTGCAAGTGCCGCGCGGGCCGAAGGGAACCGGCGTCGTTTTCGAATCGAGCCAGGGCATCTCCGGTTACGCCAAGACGAAGTATCCGGCCGAAGTCGCCAAGTTCATCAACTTCATGATCAACGATCCGGACGCGGCGAAGATTCTCGGCAACAACCGGGGCGTTCCGGTCACGGCGTCGAGCCGTTCCGTTCTGGAATCGACCGCCGCGCCGGCCGACAAGATCGTCTACGATTATACGAGCCGCGTATCCGAAGCGAACAAGAAGGAACCGTTCTCGATCACTTACAATCCGCCGGGAAGCTCGGAATATCTGAAGCTGTCGGACAACACGGTGCAACTGATCGGTTTCGGCAAGGAAAGTGTGGAGAAGGCGGTCGCCGACTTCTACGCGGGCACGGTGAAAATTCTCAACAGCAACAATGCCGGCCAATAAGGCAAACCCGACCACGCCCTTTGCGAAGGACGGCGGGGAACTTCAAGACTCTACCATATATTTGGAAGAAAGGCGCCTCGCTCCCCCGACTGGAGCCGGAAACGGTCGAACCCGCTTCGCGGCCCCCGGTCGGGGGATTTGCGCCGGAAAGCGGGGAACGGACGTTGACCGGAAGCGAATTGCTGAACAAATTGAGAGAACGCCGGAAGGAAAACCGGTTCGGGGAGCCCGCGAGCGGAATCGGCCGGCTGGCGGCGGAGCAATGGAGGGAGAGCGGCGTCGGCTTCGCCTCTTCCGGGGGACGGCTCGAGCAGGTGTACGATCTGGCGCTGAGCAAGCTGACCGACTGCATCGCCCGGACCGCCGGCGAGAAGCCGATCTTGCAGGAAGGCGGCATCTATTTGGGCTGCTGGCTTGAGAGCACGGGCACGATCAGCGCCGAGCTTTTGTCCCGCTTCCTTCCGGACGTGTCGGAAGCGACGTACCGCGCGTTCGCGCGGCTGCAGCGGGAGGACGGTCTGCTGCCCTACAAGGTGACCGCCGACGGGCCGGCGTTCCGTCAAATCCAGCTCGTCACGCCTCTCGCCCGCTGCGTCTGGAACCATTACGCCCTGCACGGGCGCGACCGGACGTTTCTGGCCGACATGTACCGGGCCATGGCGAGGTACGACCGATGGCTCGCCGAGCATCGAGACACGAGAGGGACCGGGTGCGTCGAGGCGTTCAGCGCCTTCGACACCGGACACGACCTGTCGCCGCGCTTCTGGCACGTGCCGGATGTGCCGCACCAAGGCGACGCCGCCGCCTGCGATCCGGATTCGCCGATCCTGCCGTTTCTGGCGCCCGACCTTACCGCCAACGTGTACTGCCAACGGCTTTACCTCGCCCGGATCGCGGAGGAGCTGGGCGAATCGGGGGACGAATGGCGCGCGAAGGCGGAAGCGAGCCGGGAAGCCCTGTTCCGGCACTGCTTCGACGAGACGGACCGCTTCTTCTACGACCGCGACCGCCACAACCGGTTCGTCCGCGTGCAGTCGGACGTGCTCCTTCGCGTGCTGGCGTGCGAGGTCGGGGACCGGGCGTTCTTCGACGAGGCGCTGCGCCGGTACTTGCTCAACACGAGGAAATTTTTCGCCAAGTATCCGTTTACTTCGATCGCCCTGGACGACCCGCGGTTCGATCCGTTTTTCAACTACAACAGCTGGGCCGGTCCGTCCAACTTCTTAAGCCTCATCCGCGCGCCGCACGCGTTCGAGCTGCACCACCGGCACGTCGAGCTGACGTGGGCGATGCAGCCGATTCTGTCGGCGTTCGCCAAGGCGAACCGGTTCGCGCAAACCGTAAGCCCGTGGACCGGCGAGGAAGGGTTCACCGAAGCGTACTCGCCGGCGATTCTGTGCCTGCTCGACTACGTGGAGCGGCTGTCCGGCATCCTGCCGCGGCCGGACGGGGAAGTCTGGTTCACCGGCCTTGTGCCGGACGCCAGAGACCACGGCGCGGAGACGGCCGGCGAGACGGCTTATTCCCGCACGGTTGACGGCTCGTCCTACGAGCTGCTCAATCTGCGCGGCGGGTCCGAGCTGTATCGGGACGGGGAGCTGTACATGACGTTCCCGTCCGGCGTCCGGATCGTGACCGACCGCGCGGGCGAACTAACCGGCGTGCTCGGCATGACGGCGCGGACGGTCGAAGGAACGTTGCGCTGGGCGGGGCGCGAGCTGCCGCTGGCCGTCAAAGGCAACGAGCTGCTGCGCTACGCGGACGGGAAGCTCATGAGCGAACGGGATATCGGCATCGTCTATCCGACTTACGAATGACGACTTACGAATGAAAGGGGATGGCCAACCGTTGAAAAGCCGGGACATCCCAATCCGCGATCCGTTCGTGCTGCCCGATGCGGCGGCGGGAACGTACTATCTGTTCGGCAGCACCGACAAGAACATCTGGGGACCAGGGACGGGCTTCGACGCTTACGCCAGCCGGGATCTGGAGGAATGGGAAGGCCCGTTCCCGGTGTTCCGTCCGCCGGAAGGGTTCTTCTCCGACACGAACTTCTGGGCGCCGGAAGTGTACGCTTATGGCGGCCGTTACTACATGTTCGCCACGTTCCGGCGCAAGGACAACGGCCGGCTCGGGACGGCGGTTCTGACCGCCGACCGGCCGCTGGGCCCGTTCGCGCCGACCGGTCCGGCGCCGGTGACGCCCGAAGGCTGGAGCTCGCTGGACGGCTCCCTGCACGTGGACGGATCGGGGCAGCCGTGGATGGTGTTCTGCCACGAATGGCAGCAGATCGGCGACGGCGAAGTGTGCGCCGTCCGCCTGACCGCCGACCTGACGGCCGCGGCTGCGGAGCCGGCCACGCTGTTCAGAGCCTCCGAAGCGCCGTGGACGACGCCCTATGTCTCGCCGCGCTACGCCGACACCGTCAACTACGTCACCGACGGGCCGTTCTTGTTCCGGGGCGACTCCGGCGGGCTGTACATGCTGTGGGCGAGCTTCATCGACGGTACGTACGCGCTCGGCGTAGCCCGGTCGGCGTCCGGAGAAGTGCTCGGCCCGTGGGTTCATCAGCCGGAAGCGCTCTACAGCCGCGACGGCGGGCACGGCATGGTGTTCCGCACGTTCGACGGCCGGCTGCTGCTGACGATCCACGCGCCCAACCGGACGCCGGACGAACGCCCGCTGTTCCTTGCGATCGCGGAGCGGAACGGTCGCATCGAGCTGATCCGTTCGCAGCCGGAATAAGCCGGCCGCTTCGGCTAAGTTAACGTGACAACAATTCTGCAAACGTGAAAAGACCTCTTCAGCAAGCGGGATTCTCCCTTTGGAACCACGGCATCCTCTTTTTGGACGGTCCGCCGGTTCACCCACGCTCCTTTTTCATGGCCGCTTCCGCTAGGCTGACGCTCTGCGCGAATCGGCTGTTCATCTTTTTCGCACCGGGCTCGTATGCATGAAAGAGAGGTGCCGAACGGAAGGGAGCCCAAGCGATGGAGGGACAATTGTTTACGTGGGAGTCGCTGTCGGCGATCGGCGGCGCTTCGCTGCTCACTTTTTTCGTCGTGCAGTATACGAAGGGGATGTTGGACCGGATCGCGCCCTGGCTGCCGACGGACGTCTACGCGGTGGGGGTGTCGTTTCTCATTTTGCTGCTTGCGCAGTTGGCCAAAGGAGCCGATTCCGCCGACTGGCGAGTGTACGTTCTGTCGCTGGCTAACGCGTTCCTCGTGGCGTCCGCCGCTGCCCAGTTGCACAACAAGGTGATCAATCCGCCGGGTTCGAAGCGCAACCGAAGTTGATCGCCGCCACCCAAGCCATGCGTGAGCCGCCGCAGCCGGCCGCCGGCCCGACGCTCCCCGCCCGGCAAGAGCCGCCCCGGCCGGTTGGCGGACTGCCGCCGCCGCGGCCTGGCGGCTCCTTGCGGCAATCGAACCTGTGCGGCGTTCTCGCCGTTCCCCACCGCAGGTCCAGTGCACAACCCGACTTCCGTACGCCCCCGAACGCGACGCGGGGCGATCGGCGGCGGGTCCGTTTTTTCCTACAATGGAGACATGGGAGAAAACGAGACGAAAGCGGGGAACAAGCGATGGGCAAAACGGAAGGGGCGGCAGCCTTAAACGGCGAATGGGGCCGGAGGCGGGCCGCGTCCGCGGCGCCTGCGGCCGGGAGGGCGAGGCAGGCGGTGTGGATGGCGTGGGAGCGGGTAATCGGCGCCGGCCTGGAGTGGGGCTGCGAGGAGACGTTCGCGTTCGGCATCTGCAAGCTAATGGTCAAAAGGCACCGCGGAAAGCCGATCGTCTGCCGGGACGGCACGCGGATCGCAAAGGGCGACTGGATCGGCGAGCTGCATCTGGACAATGCCAAAGTGCTCGAGTTGATGCGGGAAACGTCGCCGAACCGGGCGGCGCTGCTGACGGCCCGGCAAGCGCGGGAAGACTTGCGCTGCATCCAGGCCGCCATGGAGTCGCATCCCGGGCTTGTCCGCGTGCGGGCGATCACCGGCATTACGCTATTGCATCGCGGGTTGGTGCACGGGCTCGGGTTCGAGCAGCATCGGCTGCCGTCGCGGCTGCAGGAGTGCCTGTGCGCCGCCTATTTGCGCATGCTGCTGAAGTTTCTGCATCCGGAAGGAAGCCGGCGCGTCGCCGGGCATGAAGATAAGCTCACGCCGATGCGGCTCGTCCATTCGCGAGCGTCGCTGCGCCGCCTCTTCGCGCAGCCGCCATGGTGACACCCGCCTCTCGGCCGGGAAGAAGCCGGACCTTCGCCATTCCAGCGGGAAGAGGCATAGGTCCGGCTTGTTATCGGTCAACGTCTGCTTCTGTGGCCCGACGATCTGGACCGCGCAAGGCTGCGAAGACCGCGCGTTTCCGCCATTTGGCTGCCGCAAAAGACGTCCTGCGTGGAGCAGGTGTAAACGTGGTTCGGCACCGGCACGCAATGGTGGCGGCGGATGACCTGCACGTGATGAACGACGTTGACGACTTGCGGATGATAGTAGTCCTCGTAAACAAATTGGGGCGGATCGTAGACGGTCTGGGTCGGGCAGTTCGGGCAGGACGGATCGGACATGTCAATCAGGCTCCTTTCGTGAGATTTGTACATTATACGGGCCGAACGCCCGCCGCGATTGTTCGAATGCCTAGTCCGGCACAGGGCTTTTTCCCGCGGAATAAAGGCGCTTCGGTTGAGCCAACACTATAGAAAATCCATCCGGATACGGACAGGAGGGAGGATGACGCGATGAAATTTCGCCGGAGCGCTGCGGTCGGCTGGCGACAAGTCGCGCTGCTGGCGGGAGCGCTAGCGCTGGCGGCGGCGCCGAACGCGCAGGCTGCCGTTCCCGGGGCGTCGGAAGACGCGGGAGCCCAATCGATCAAGCGGGTGGCGATCGTCATCGACGACTTCGGCAACGGTTCGAAGGGAACGACGCAAATGCTCGGACTGCCGATCCGACTGACGACAGCCATTATGCCGTTCCTGCCGACGACGCATCAGGACGCCGAAGCCGCGCACGCCAAAGGGCACGACGTCATCGTGCATTTGCCGATGGAGCCGATGCGCGGCAACCCGAAGTGGCTCGGACCGAACGCGATCTTAACTTCGCTGCCCGACGACGAGATTCGCAGGCGGGTCGAAGCCGCCGTCGCCGACGTCCCCTATGCCGTCGGAATGAACAACCATATGGGGTCCAAGGCGACGGCGGACGAGCGGGTGATGCGGATCGTGCTGCAAGTGTGCAAGGAGAAGGGGCTGTTCTTCCTGGACAGCCGGACGTCCTACCGGTCGGTCGTCCCGAAGGTGGCCAAGGAAGTGGGCGTTCCGCTGCTGCGCAACGACGTGTTTCTCGACGACGTCTACACATCCCAGCATGTGTCGAAGCAGCTTCGGGTGCTGAGGGAGTTCCTGAACAAGAAGAGCAATTGCGTCGCGATCGGCCACGTCGGTCCGCCCGGCCTCGTGACGTCGGGCACGCTGCGGTCGGCGATTCCGCAATGGCGCCGGGAAGTGCGGTTCGTCGGGGTGTCGGAACTGCTCTCCCCTTCCTGAGAGGAATGCGAGTTTGAAAAACCAAGAAGCCGAGGCGGCGAGCGTCTCGGCTTCTTGGTTTTTCCCGGGATCAAGGGGCGATGACGCAGCGGTACGCCATGATGCCGTCGGCGATGGCGGACGCGATCCGGGTTTGCCCTCGCGGCGAAGTGAGCCATTTCCGGTCGCCGGGATGGTTCAGAAACCCCGTCTCGACGATGACGCTGGGAACGCGCACCCGGTTGAGCACGTAGTAGGTTTGGCCGGCGACCGGATGCCGCTTGATTCGCTGCTGACGGTTCAGCGCGTCCTGAATGAGCGAGGCGAGCAAGGCGCTCCGGCCTTCCTTCTGGTGGATGACGAGCGGTCCCCGCTTGCCGCCGCGCGGCGCCCAATTGACGTGAATGCTGACGAACAGCTTCGGATCGATCTCATCCGACAAGCCTTTGCGCTGGGACAGGTCGCGCCTGTGGCGGGAAGCGCGGTGCCAGCGGTTTTCGTCGCTGAGGGCGTAGTCTTCGGTCCGGTTCAGCACCGCGTGCACGCCGCGGCTGCTGAGGATCAAATACAGCTTGCGCGAAACGGCCAGGTTGATATCTTTCTCATAAATGTCGCCCCAGCGGGTGCCCGAGTCGATGCCGCCATGGCCCGCATCGATGAGCACGTCGGCCGCCGGCATCATATGGCGGATATGCGCGGGAGGAGGGATGTCCTCCGCCTCCGGAGACGGAGCTCCTTGCTTCCAGCCCGCAAGCAGCAGCATCGCTCCGGCAATCAACGTTCCCCGACCAAGTTGTGTCCACGCGCGACCGAGTGTCGACATCGAATCGTTCCTTTCCGTCGTTCGGCGTTCTTCGTTCATCCTGTAGCGTGGCTAGGAGACGGCCGTCTCATTCAAGGTTTCGGGTCGCCGAACCGGTTTTCGGCAAAGGAATGCGGGCGCCGGCGGCGTTTCGAATCGGGGCCGGGCGGGCAAACTAGAAGCAGAGAGGAAGGAGGGAACGAGCATGAAGGACGGAGCCGATCTGCTCAAAGACGTCACCGGCAAAATCGTCGCCTACCTGACGACGCCGGCCCCGCAGCGTTCGAAGCCCGCGCGGCCGAGGGGCGAACATTGGCTGACCCATTGGTTCGGCATGGTGCCGATGGGCGTTCAGCTGTGGTGGCAGGAGCGCAAAAAGGAAAAGCCGCACGTTTCCGGTTCGTGACCGGGACGGCGGCTTTTTTACACAAGCTTTGGGGCCAAGCTCCGCTTTGCCTGGGCGTTTTGCCGCGAAGCGGCGGTTACGGATAGAAGAAGCCGTGCCGGCGCAATTCGGCCAGCGGAACGAATCTCGTGCCGTCCATGCCGAGGGCGAGGTCGATGCGGCCGCCGGACCATTGCAAGTACCCGACAACCGGAAGCGCATACAGCATCCGGTCGCCGAACGGTTCGCTGACGTACCGCAGCTGCAGTTGCCGGTCGAGCCGGCCGGTAAGCTCCCCGTCCTGCCGTCCGATCGGCTGAACCCCGGTCAGCCAGGGCAATTTCTCGTAAGGATCGAACGTCTCGTTCAGGCGGAGGCGCTCGACGGTCTTCGTCATCGGCGGTTCGCCGTCGTCATCCGGGACGGACGCAAGCTTCTGCCATTCCGCCTCGTCGAGCGGAAGCAGCTCGGTCGACTTCGCGTCGGCCCAATAGGTAGCGGAGCCGATCCGCACCGTCCAGACGGCCGCGAACGGGTGAAGATAACTTTTGGCCGCTGCGTAGGGGGAACGCTCGTCCGGAAGCAAGCCGTTCTCGACAAGCGTGCGGGTCAGCGCCGCTTGGTCGAACAGCGGCTGCGCGCCCGTGCCGTACTCGCCGAGCCGATACGTGCCGTCCGGGGCGGCGTAGGCGATCAAGTATCCGACGGGACGCCCGCCGGCGTCCGTCAAGGTGGCGAGCCAGCCGTGCGTGCCCGGGCCGAGCGCTTCGTAGCGGACCGCAGCGCCTTTCCAGGCGGCGAACGGCTTCTGTGCGGCCAGCGCGCCGATCCAGGCGCCGACGCTGGCGGCGAGTCCCGCCGGCGGGGCTTCCCGCGCCGCCAAGAGGACGGCGCCGCCGGCATCGATCGCCGCGACCTCGAAGACGGCGGCGCCCGGCGGGACGCTCGGCCGCAAGGAAGCGGCGCCCGCGGTTTGGGCGAACAAGAGGCTTCCGGCGAGCGCGTACAGCGCCGCGGACAGCAGCCTCCTGCCCTGTCGCCGATCGTTTCTGGGCATCCGGTTCTCACCTGCCTGTTCGCAATAATTTAGCCGGTCTACTGCTTGGCTTGTCCGCATTATAACGGACCTCGGCTGCCGATCCTGTTGGAACGTGTCGCGCCGCAAGCGAAATCTTTGCCGAAGCGCGCCGCTCTACTCGATGCCCGGCAGATGGAAGATGCCGCAATTGATCATCGTCATCGACACGCGCGGCCGGTACTGCCAGTCGATCTCCTCTTCGCGCTGCCGGCGGCGGTTGCGCAGCGCTTCCGCCTGCTCCGCGGTCGCCGCCCGCTCGATCATCGGCCGGTAATATTCGTCGATCCGCGCCAGCTCGTCGCGGCGGCGTTCGTCGGCCTCGGCCGCCCAGGAGAAGTCGGCGGCCTTCAGCTTCCGCTCGAGCGCGCCTTCAAGCTGGGCCAGCGCCTTGCGCAGCGTGAGGCCGTTGGGCAGCAGGTGGACGTTGGCCGGCAGGCGGGGCGTCAGCTTGGCTCCGCGCAAACGTTCGAGGAACCGCTCGTCGACGACGCCGGTCGCCAGCGAGATACCCCAGCCGTACAGTTCCTCCCGCTTCATGTCGCATTCGTAGCTCACTTTGAAGTTGACCCCGAGCCAGGCCGTATACGGGTGCGACCCGAGCGGATGGGTCCGGTCCCGGGGTTCCTCGAACATCATGACGCAGCGGCCGGCCTGGCGGACGGAGTCGAAAATTTGCTGCAGCCGCGCCGAGCCGAAATACACGTGGTCCCGCACGATGCGCGCCCCGGCGGTCATGCCCGGGACGAACGCCGAAGCGTCGGCCGGGGCGGCGGGAGCCGAAGCCGCAGGTGCCGAAGAGGCGGAAGCCGGGGCGGCGGCCGCTCCGGGCAGCGGCTCCTCGCCCGGCGCCTCGAAGCGCCAATGGAACGTCATCGTCTCCGGCTCGGCCCCTGTCCGGTCGACGAAGCTCCAATAATAGGGACGGTTCGTCAGCGCCCGGTCGGCCGTGCCGGACAGCTTGACCGTGACGTGCGAAGGTCCCTTCTCGATGATGTGCGACTTCGTCGATTGCAGATAGGACAGCACGAACTTTTGCATCTGGCGGGCGTTCACCGGTCTTTCTCCTTTCTCATCTGCGAGCGGGCCGCCAGCAGCGAATCGCCGAGGCCGTCGATGCGGCGCCGCAGCTCCGCGGCATTTTCCGCTTCCAGCACCATTTTCGCCAGCCTCCGCTCCATCGTTTCCTCCTGCTCCAGCCGCTGCACGATTTCGTCGAGCTCGCCGATGACCATCTCGAACATGTTGATTTTCTCATGCAGCAGATGCACGATGTGCTCCTCGATCGTTCCGAGCGTGCACAGGTTGAAGATGCGCACGTCCTCGGTCTGGCCGAGCCGGTGGACGCGGCCGATCCGCTGTTCGACGCGCATCGGGTTCCAGGGCAGGTCGAAGTTGACGATATGGTGGCAGAACTGCAGATTGATGCCTTCCCCTCCCGCCTCGGTGGCGACCATCACCTGAGCGCGGCGGCGGAACAGGTCCATCATCCAGTCTTTCTTGCCCCGGTTCATGCCTCCGCGGTACGGAACGGCCGCAAGCCCGTGCTCCTTGAAAAAGCGCAGCAAGTATTCCTGGGAAGCCCGGTATTCGGTGAACACGATCACCTTGTCGCGGATGCTCTCGATCAGCTCCATCGTTTTTTCCGCTTTCGTGTTCGCCTTGATGTTGCGGATGAGCGCCACGAGCTCCCAAATTTTCGCATGCAGCGGCGATTCGGGCGGGATTTTTTTGGACAGGTTGATGAGCGTCAGGAAGACGGCGTCCCGGCTGGAGCACACTTCCCGCTGCAGCGTCACGAGGGACAGCATGCCGGCCATGTCACCGCGCTCGGCCTTGGCGTGCTGGCGAATGAATTGCGTCACGCCGTCGTACAGCTCCTGCTCGTCGGGCGACAGCCGAAGCGGCACGTTGGCGACGCTGCGCTTGGTGAACGTCACCGCGCCGTCGCTGCGGCGGTTGCGGATCATCACCTGCCCGAGCGCTTCTTGCAGCCGGTCCTCGTTCTTGGCGATGCGCCGGTCCGCCACGAAGTTGGCGGCGAATTCGCCTTCGCCGCCGAGCTGGCCGGGCTTGAGCAGGGTGATGAGGTTGTACAACTCGGACAAGTCGTTCTGAACCGGCGTGGCGGTCAGCAGCAGGCAATATTTTTTGCGCAGATCGCTGACGAATTGGTAGTTGCCGGTCTTTTTGTTTTTGAGCTTGTGCGCCTCGTCGATGATCAGCATGTCGTATTCGCTGTCGAGCAGCAGCGACCGGTGCGGCTCGCGCTTGGCCGTGTCGATGGAAGCGACGACGATCGGGGCGGACCAGTGATATTCTTTCTTCTGGGCGACCGCGGGCAGGCCGAACTTGCCGGCGAGCTCGCGCACCCATTGCAGCACGAGGGAGGCGGGCACGAGAATGAGGGCGCGCTTCACCAGTCCGCGCACCCAGTACTCCTTGAGGACAAGGCCGGCTTCGATCGTCTTGCCCAGCCCGACCTCGTCGGCGAGAATCGCCCGTCCGCGCATCTCGTGCAGCACGCGCCGAGCCGTCTCGACCTGGTGCGGCAGCGGCGTCAATTGCGGCAGCAGCCGCAGCGACTGCAGCTCGTGGAAGTCTCCAATCCGCTGCGCCTCTTCCGCCTCCCAGGCCATCTGGTACATCGCCCAGTCGTCCCACGGACCGTTGCGCTCGAGCCGCCGCTCCAACTCTTCGAACGGGGCGCGGTCAACATACAGGTCGACGAGTGGGTGGAGCTTGCGGGTCGGAGCGGCGGATGGCCGGCGCGGCTGGCGCGCAGCGGCGTCCGGCTGCGGGGGGCCGGCGTCGGCGGACGGTTCAGCCGCGGACTTCCCGGGCGCATTCGACGGAAGGGTAATGGGATCGTTGGCAATCAAGGCAGTCGTCCTCCCGAATGATGGTGCGTAGGCGATAGGAGCCGGCGCCGCTGCGGCGGCAGGCCCTTAGCGGCGCGGCGCTTTCTTGCTTACGGAACGCCGTAACAGATAGTATGAACTTCGGAGCAGGGAACCAAACGTTGCCAAGCCGATTCCTTCGCCGCGCCGTTTCGGGAGCCCGCGATAAGCTGCAATCGCCGGGCCGTACCGGCTGGAATCGGGAAGTTTTGGGTCTTTCGGTCTTTGTCCCTCAAGATATGGTGTGGTATAATCGAGTTTGCACACAATATGTTGAACCGATTTTTTTGCAATGGGATTGCGGCCCGCTCCAGGGGAACGCCTGTTCGGATCGGCTGAAGGCCGATGCCGGTGCGGCGGGAAGGCGGTGCCGATGCGGCGGGCGGCGGACCTGGCGGCCTTCCCGGGGAAGGGAGGCCGTCTGCCGCGGTTTGCCAACGGTTTGCAAGTCAGACGAAGAGAGGATGTTCCGGAGTTGAAAGCGACGGAGGAAACGAAGCGGCTCACAGGCTTGAGCGAGAAAATTTTTCTGGACCGATACGCGTGGAAAAACGCGGAATCGAGCGCGGCCCAGGTCGGCGACGTCGTGCTCGTGCTGACGAAGGACGATCCGAAGTTTCCGGCGAAGGAAGTCGGAGAAGTGATCGCCCGCAGCGGGCGCAAGGTGACGGTCCGGACCCGCGGCGGCGACATCGTCGAGTCGGACGTCGAGAAGCTGACGCTGACGATCGAGAAGACGCCGGAGGAGATGTGGGACCGGCTGGCGAACGCGATGGCGTCGGTGGAAGCGACGCCCGAGAAGCAGAAGGAATGGAGCGGGAAGTTCCGCTGGCTGCTGGACGACTGGAAGCTCGTTCCGGGCGGCCGGATCGCTGCGGGCGCCGGCGCCAGCGACGAGCTGACGCTGTTCAACTGCTACGTCATTCCGTCGCCTCACGACAGCCGGGGCGGCATCATGGAGACGCTCACCGAAATGACGGAAATCATGGCCCGCGGCGGCGGCGTCGGGATCAATCTGTCTTCGCTCCGCCCGCGCCGGTCGATCGTCAAGGGCGTCAACGGCTCGTCCAGCGGCGCCGTATCCTGGGGCGGCCTGTTCAGCTATACGACCGGCCTCATTGAGCAGGGCGGCAGCCGGCGGGGCGCGCTCATGCTCATGATGAACGACTGGCACCCGGACGTGCTCGATTTCATCACGGTCAAGCAGACGATGGGCCAGGTGACGAACGCCAACCTGTCCGTCTGCATCAGCAACGCCTTCATGAAAGCCGTCAAGGAAGATCTCGACTGGGAACTGGTATTCCCCGACACGCGGGACCCGGAGTACGACGAGTTATGGGACGGCGACCTGGACAAATGGAAGCGGAGCGGCAAGGCGGTCGTTCCGTACAGGACGGTGCGCGCGCGCGAAGTGTGGCGGACGATCATCGAGTCGGCCTGGAAATCGGCCGAGCCGGGCGTCGTGTTCATGGAATATTACAATCAGATGTCCAACAGCTGGTACTTCAACCCGATCATCTGCACCAATCCGTGCGGAGAGCAAGGGCTGCCGGCATGGGGCGTCTGCAACTTGTCGGCGATCAATCTGTCGAAGTTTTACGATGCCGACAAGCATGACGTCGCGTGGGACGAACTGGCCCAGGTCGTCCGCTATTCGGTGCGGTTCCTGGACAACGTCATCGACAAGACGCCGTACCACTTTCCGGAAAATGAGCGCAACCAGAAGAACGAGCGGCGCGTCGGCCTCGGCACGATGGGGCTCGCCGAACTGATGATCCGGCTGCAAATCCGTTACGGCAGTCCGGAGAGCATCTCCTTCCTCGACAAGCTGTACGGCTTCATGGCGCGAGAGGCTTATTTGGCGTCCACCGAAATTGCGGCCGAGAAAGGCTCGTTCCCGGCGTTCGACGCCGAGAAGTTCCTGCAGAGCGGCTTTATGAAAAATATGGGCGAAGTGTATCCCGAAGTGACGGAAGCGGTGCGCAAGCGCGGCATGCGGAACGTGACGGTCATCACGCAGGCGCCGACCGGATCGACCGGAACGATGGTCGGCACGTCGACCGGCATCGAGCCGTACTTCGCGTTCGAATATTTCCGCCAGAGCCGGCTCGGCTTCGACAAGCAGTACGTCCCGATCGCGCAGGAATGGAAGGACGCGCACCCGGGCGAGGAACTGCCGGAATGGTTCGTCACCGCGATGGACCTGTCCGCGCAGGATCACATCCGCGTTCAGGCGGCCATTCAGCGTTGGGTGGACAGCTCGATCTCGAAGACGGCCAACTGTCCGGCCGACTTCACCGTCGAAGAGACGGCCGAGCTGTACGAGCTGGCGTTCGAGCTCGGCTGCAAGGGCGTCACGATCTACCGCGACGGCAGCCGCGACGTGCAGGTGCTGAGCACCGCGAAGGACGATAAGAAAAAGGAAGCCGCCAGCCCGGCGGAAGCTCCCGCTCCGCAGAGCGGCACGAGCGAAGCGGCTTCGGCGGCGGAGGCGGCGACGGCCGGCACGCTCGAATCGCTGCTGTCGGTGCCGGTCACGCCGCAGCAGGCGGCCGTGTTCGACAAGCAGTACAAGAGCCGGCCGAAGGTACTGCGCGGCGCCACGTACAAGTTCAACACCCCGTTCGGCATGGCCTATATTACGGTGAACGACATCGACGGCACGCCGGGCGAAATCTTCCTGAACGTCGGCAAGGCCGGCTCCGACGTGTTCGCCATGGCCGAGGCGCTCGGCCGCGTCATCTCGCTGTTCCTGCGGTACGGCGACCACGGCAACAAGGTGCAGCTGCTCATCAAGCACCTGAAGGGCATCGGCGGCTCCGGCGCCGTCGGCTTCGGACCGAACCGCGTCGAATCGATTGCCGACGCCGTCGCCAAAGCGCTGGAGATGCACGTCAGCCTGCTCTCCGAAGACGAGCAATCGGCTGCGAGCGAGACGCCGATCGCCGCCGCGGCGCCCGCGGCGCCCTCCGCCTCCGCTGCCGCGGCGATCCCCGCCGTCGGCGGCCACGGCTCGCACGGCGCCGTCCCGTACACGTCCACGGACCTGTGCCCGTCCTGCGGCTCGGCCTCGCTGCTGAACGTGGAAGGATGCAAGACGTGCGCGAATTGCGGCTACAGCAAATGTTCATAAGGCACGATCCTAAGCCCCGGCGACGGGGCTTTTTTTCTGTTCATGGAAAGTTATCAACGATCCCTGCGAAGCTGCAAATGTTGCGACCGTTGACTTTCCCGAAGAATGGAAGGTTTATAATGCGAAATGCGGCGCCGGCACCGCAGGAAGGAGGGAGAAACGATGTTTAAAATCAGCGAGTTTTCCAAGCTGAGCCAGGTACCGGCCAAAACGTTGCGGTTTTACGACCAGTTGGTCTGCTCAAACCGGCCCATACCGATCCGCATACCGGTTACCGCTATTATACGAGCGATCAATTGGTTCTTCTGCACCGGATATTGGCCTTTAAAGACCTCGGCTTTACGCTGGAGCAGATCAAACAGCTGCTTCGCGAAGAGGTGTCGATTGCCGAAATGAGAGGCATGTTCCGATTCAAGCGGGCCGAGGTCCAAACGTTGATCCGGTCGGAAAGGAGCGCTTGCAGCGAATCGAAGCGAGGCTGGATCAGATCGAACGGGAGCAGGGCGCAACGCTTCGCCATGAAATTGTGGTGAAACAGGTCGCCCCGCTGTTGGTCGTATCGCTGCGAGAGACGTCGAGCAGATCCGATATTCCCGGATGGTTCGAGGAGATGGACGACTATTTAAGGCGGAACGGCATCGTGCAGCCGCATCCCCAGATCGTCTTGTGGCACGGTTGTCCGGAGTGTGAGAGCAGCATTCATCTGGAAATCGCCTGCCCGATTGCGGATAAGCTAACCTTGGGCGGCCTCGCTCGTCACCTGCGCGGCAGTCGCGCTCATCGCCTGCATTGAGCCGGGGCGCCAACGGACGGTTCGCGGCGGAACAGGGCTTTGCGGTCATTGACCAAGATGCGGCAGCCGCGAAAGCCGGGCAACCCAACCCGAAATTTCCGCTATAATATAGGATAAAACTCGGCCCGCATCGGAGCAGCTTCGTTCCCGAAAAAATTTTTTCCGCGCATGTATAAAAAACGCCGGCCGGGCCACAATGGTACTACCGGCGCCTGAAAACGCCGGGGACAACCGCGGAGAAGACTTACGTTTCCCCATAAGCTCTTCGTCCGGTTTCTCCTCTCCCATGAAGACCCTCGTCGCGAGACGGGGGTCGATTTTTTTTCGGCGCGCCTAGCCAAGCCAGGCACAGTTAGCCGGTGAAAGTCCGGTCGAGGTAAGAGCCAAGTCGCCTCGTAGCTGACGGGCAGTTGGTGGAGAAATCCTAAGGCTGAAGCCCCGTGACAAAGTAAC
>Ga0207789_1000181_pt1 | contig 42300 bp, 34 predicted proteins | sample HigsolmetaGSP12D_FD_184840 | JGI IMG/M metagenome (GOLD analysis project Ga0207789, IMG submission 184840) | High solid enriched microbial communities from the Joint BioEnergy Institute, USA - SP1-2-D (SPAdes) | ecosystem: Engineered > Bioreactor > SSF (Solid state fermentation) > Aerobic >...
TACTTTTGTCGATACGCTTCTACGTACGGATTTCGCCGTACGCAGGCATCCAAGCTACGCGGGGGCTTGGCCCCTCCCGCGACCGGACTTACACCGGCTAGAAGATACGTGCTTTGCTGGGCACGCCGCACGACAAAAAGCTTGGGAGCGGCTTCCCAAGCTTTTTTCGCGTTTCCGCGGGTTTTATTGAAATTTCGGCAGCCAATCGCCATGCGCTTCGATCAGATCGTCGCACAGCGAGACGATGTCGTCGATCGACAGCTCGGCGGACGTGTGCGGATCGAGCAGAGCGGCGTGGTAGATGTGCTCCTTCTTGCCGGTCATCGCCGCTTCGATCGTGAGCAGCTGCGTATTGATGTTCGTCCGGTTCAGCGCGGCCAGCTGCGGCGGCAGGTTGCCGACGTACGTCGGCGTCACGCCGGAGGCGTCGACGAGGCACGGCACTTCGACGCACGCTTCGCGGGGCAGGTTGGCGATCAGCCCTCCGGTGTTCATCACGTTGCCGCCGATCTTGAACGGCTTGTTCGTCTCCATCGCCTCGAAAATGTACGAGGCGTACTCGTGCGACCGCTCGTGCGTCAGGTTGACGTTGTTGACCATGCTCTCCCGCATCTCCGCCCAGCGGTTGATCTGGTTGACGCAGCGGCGCGGATACTCGTCCAGCGGAATGTTGAAGCGCTCGATCAGCTCCGGGTAATTTTTCTTGATGAAGTACGGATGATACTCGGCGTTGTGCTCGGACGACTCCGTCACGTAATAGCCGAACCGCAGCATCAGCTCGTAGCGCACCATATCGCCGTGCTTCTCCTTCTGCCTCTCGGCCGCGCGCCGCTTGATCTCCGGATACAGATCCACGCCGTCCTTCGTCACTTCCAGCAGCCACGCCATATGGTTGATGCCGGCGATCTTCGCCTGCACGCCCGTATCGTCCAGTCCGAGATCCTTGAACAGGTGAGGGACGCACACTTGGACGCTGTGGCACAGGCCGACCGTCTTCACGCCGCCGTAGGTGTTCATGACGTTCGTCAGCACGGCCATCGGGTTCGTATAGTTGAGGAACCAGGCGTCCGGACACACCTCACGGATGTCGCGGGCGAAGTCCAGCATGACCGGAATCGTGCGCAGGTTGCGGAAAATGCCGCCGATCCCGACCGTATCGGCGATCGTCTGGCGCAAGCCGTACTTCTTCGGCACTTCGAAGTCGGTGATCGTGCACGGATCGTAGCCTCCGACCTGAATGGCGTTGACGACGTACTTGGCGCCGCGCAGCGCTTCCTTGCGGTCTCGGTAGGCGACGACGCGGCACGTGCTGCCGGTGGTCCGCTTCAGGTTGTTCAGCATGTTCTCGGAATCCTGCAGCCGCATCGGATCGATGTCGAACAGCGCCAGCTCGAACTCCTGCAGCGCCGGCGTCAGCATGACGTCTCCCAGGACATTTTTGGCGAAGACGGTGCTTCCGGCTCCGAGGAACGCAATCTTGGACATGGCGATAACCTCCCGAACATTCGCTAGAATAAAGCCTTGACGCGTCTTATAATATAAGAAAAGCGTTTGCAGGCACATGGACGAATTTGTGGGTTCTATGGAATTTTGTCGTCAAAGTGAAGCGAGGGAGGAGGAAGGGAAGTTGCGCAAGCCGTTCACGGTGACGGCCGTCCACCCGTCCCCGCGCCCGGGAGGGGCGCTGAACATCCTGTTCGCCGGACATTCGCAAACGGAGCCGGAACACCGCATGGGGCCGCAGAAGCTCGATTACGTGCTGATTCACACGGTCATGGAAGGGGCGGGCTGGTTCCGCTGCCGCGAGCGGCATTACGATCTCGGGCCGGGGGACAGCTTCGTCATCCTGCCCGACGAGCTGCATACGTACCAGGCCGACGGAGAGCGGCCGTGGCGCTACCGCTGGATCGCGTTCCGGGGCCCGGACGCGGAGCGGTGGCTGGCGGCGGCCGGCATCGACGCGGAGCGGCCGGTCGTCCGCGGCGGGAACGGCACGGCGCTCGCGGCGATGGCCGCCGTGGAGCGCTGCTTCCGCCGGAAGGAGTGGACGGCGGACTGGGAAGCGGAAGGCTGGCTGCGGCTCGCCTTCGCGGCCTGGGCGAGCGCGAACCGACCCGAAGGCCCGCCGGCCGCCGCCACGGCGAAGAGCGTCGCCGCAGCCGAAGCCGACCGGGCCGCCCGCTGGCTGCAGGCGCGAGCGGCCGGCGCGGTGTCGATCGCGCGGATGGCGCAGGAGCTCGGCTACCACCGCACGCACCTGACCAAGCTGTTCCGCGCCGAACTGGGCGTGTCGCCGATCCGCTATCTGCAGCAGCTGCGGATGGAGCGGGCCAAGACGCTGCTCATGGAGCCGCTGCGAATCGAGGAAGTCGCGCTGTCGGTCGGCTACGCCGATCCGCTCTACTTCTCCAAGTCGTTCAAGAAGTGGGTCGGCTGCACGCCGACGGAGTACCGGCAGCAGCTCGGACGGAGCTGATCCGCCTTCCAAGCCTTGCGAGCGCAGGCGCTGGCCTCCGTCGACCTCCAGCGCGGTCCCCGCAGCGAACGAGTTGCCGATCCGGTAGCAGATGGACTGGGCCGGATCCCCGGGCTCACCGGCCGCCCGACCGGAATTCGGCCGGCGGACTGCCGGAATGCAGCCGCGCGCCGTTCTTCCGGCATCCAACGGTGTTGACGACGCCGGGCGAGACGGCGTTGACCCGGAGCGCGCCAGGTTCGGCGCCAGGTACCATTGCTTCGATTCGCTGCTGCAGGCTCAAGACTATCGCCGGCTGACGATGGAGGCCATCGCCATGGAGGCGGGCGTCGGCAAGCCGACGTTGTACCGCTGGCGGCCGGAACGTCCCGTCCATCGTCATCGAAGCGCTGCTGCGGCAGGCCGACGACGGCATCGGTCTTCCGGACACCGGCTCGCTGCGAACCGACCTGACCGCGTACGTCTCGGAGATGTGCCGGATTCTGGCGGGACCGACCGGTGAAGTCGTGACGCGGCTCATGGCGGAGGCCCAGTTCGGTTCGACGCGCAATTCGCCGAGACGTTCCGCCGGAAGTTCTACGCTCGCCGCGAAGCGCTCGCCTTCCTGCTGCGCCGCGGCGCCGAACGGGGAGAGATTCCGGCGGAAGCCGATCACGAGTGGCCGGCGGACCTGATCTACGGCCCGATCCGGTACCGGCTGCTGAACCGTCACGCCGAACTGGACGACGCGTTCGCGAGCCGACTCGCCGGCCTCTTGCTCCTCAGCGCGCGAACGCCCGCCGATTGAAGCCGGCGGGCGCATTGCCATGGCGGGCGCTTATTGGTAAGTCACTTGCGCGGCGAGCGGATGCGAGTTCGGAATGACGTGGTAATATGTCACGCCCGGCACGAACGGCAGTTCCTTCCCGTCCTTCATCAGCCGGACGATGTCGCCTTTCCGGCGCTGCCACGTGCAGGCGACGGCATGGCCCTGCTGGATCAGCAGCGCGTCGCCGCCGCTGTACAGATCGATCTCCAGCCGGCCGTAGTCGTCGTACACTCTGTGCTTGGCGGACAGAAACACCAGGTTGGCGGCGGTCAGCTGCTCCCCGTTGTTCTTGTCGATGTGGGGCTCGCCGTTGACCGAGCGCTTGTACAGCCCGGTCGCCTCGTCGTAGGCGTAAGAAACCTTGTAGCTCGACAATTGAAACTGCACGCCGACTTCGGTCGCCGCCGGTTCCGAATCGACAGGCGGCTTCTCGTCAAACGTAAACGTCGGCTGCTCGGCCGTCTTGTCGTACTTGTGCTTGTCCGCTCCCTCGTACAGCTTGTCCAGCGTCGAGTACAGATTGTGCGGCGCCTTGCGGGATTTGTCCCGATAGAAGTAGGCGCCGGCGTTGTTGATCTCGTCCAGATCGGCCTTGCCCGAATGCTGCAGCAAGGCGAGCGCGTCGTTGCTGGCGCCCGCGTGAACGAGCACGCCCCCGTAAGCTTCGCCGATGTCGATCAGGTACGGGCGAATGCTCCGGATCGGCCCGATCGCGCCGTCGAACGGCTGGCTCTGGAAAATCGCGACGAGCCGCGTAATGCCGCCTTCGGCGAGCACTTCCCACACCTGGTCGGCATGCGTCAGCCCCGATTGCGGACGCGCGGGGGCCAGGTTGTTGATCATGACGGCGAACGGTCTTCTCGTGATGGCCTGCTCGATCGGCAGCCCGGTGAGAGGAGCGCGAAACGCGGCGGCCGGCTCCTGCGGGGCGTCCGACGAAGAGCCGGAGGACGCGGACGCCGACGCGCCCGGCTCCGGCTGGACGGATGCGCCGGAAGGATCGGCGGTCGCCGCTCCGCCGCCGCAGGCGGACAGCGCCGTCACGCTTGCCGCCAGCGCCAGGACGAGCAAGCTTATTTTCAACCGGTGCGGGGTCTTGTCCTTCATCTCGTAACCTCCGTCGCTCGAATGGTTCGTTTGATCCCATTAAACCATATTCGTCCAGCGTTGTCTTGCCGCCTCCCTCCCCCCTCGTCTTGCCGATTCCAAAAGGCGTTCCTTGCAGAAACGGAAAATCGTTTGCATAAACTTTCGAATACATTTTTCTTCAACTTTCGCTTATATTCTCTAAAATTCTAAGGATTTTTCTCGCGAATAAAACTTCAATTGTTCCATCGCCAACAATCGATTTGCATGAAACGGGCCAATGTCGATGCAAATTTTGCACCCAAAAATCTTATTTACACCCCGCCAGCTCTTCATGTATCATATTTTTCGTAACCAATTATGCGCTAACGATTGCGCAACGAGCGGTCGGAACTTTTTTCGCCTTCGCGAAACTTCCCGAATCGATCTTCCATTGGAGCTGAGAACGATCATGACTACTTATTGGGAAAAGAAACCTTATCTCGTCGACGCCGTCATCGGCGGCCTGAAAATTTGCTTTTTCCTGGCTGTCGCCTTGTCGAACGGCTGTATTCTTCATTCGCACCGTCGCGGAAGCGCTTTTTATGCTCATAGCTACTATACAGCATAACGACCGTTTGTAAAAACGTTTGCATAAACATTTCCCATCAACAGGCGGAGATTTATCTCGTATTTTCGCCCGATTTCTTCGAATTGCTCACAAATTCATCTCGCGCCTTTCTTTTCTCTTCCTATTAAAAATGGATGTCTCCGGCGCCCTCCAATTCCGTGCCGCCGCAAGCTCCCGTTTACAATGCCGACTGGTTCATGTAACATTAGGGAAAGAACAAGCACGGAAGAATTCAAACGGTTGCATTAGTCAACGGAGGGTTCATCATGGCTGTCACGATTAAAGACGTCGCCAAGAGAGCCGGCGTCTCTCCTTCGACCGTATCGCGCGTGCTGTCCAATCATCCCCGCATCAGCCGGGAGACAGCGCGCAAGGTTAAAGAAATCATGGAGGAGATGGGCTACCACTCGAACATCATGGCTCGCAGCCTCGTGTCCAATAAAACGAACACGCTCGGCATGATTCTTCCCCGCCCGGCCGAGGAGCTGTTCCAGAACCACTTCTTCGCGGAGAATATTCGCGGGATCACGACGCAGGCGTCGCGCAACGGCTACGACCTGCTCATGACGGCGGGCCACTCCGAGCAAGGCGAGCTGGAGGCGGTTACGCGCCTGGTGAAGGGGAGGCGGGTGGACGGGATCATTCTGCTGCAGTCCCGCCGCAACGATCCGATCGTTCGTTTTCTGAAGGAGGAGGCGTTCCCGTTCGTTCTGATCGGCCATTACTCGGACGACGAGAGCATTCTGTGCGTGGACAACGACAACGTCCAGGCGGCGTTCGACGCGACGGAGCATCTGATCGCCCAAGGTCACGAGCGCATCGGCTTCGTCAGCGGACCGCCGAACCTGACCGTGTCGCAGGATCGGCTCGAAGGCTTCAAGCAGGCGTTGGACAAGCACGGGCTGCGCGTGCTGCCGGAGTGGATTGTGGAGGGGGAATTCCTTCAGGAGAGCGGATACCGCGCGATGTCGTTCTTCATGAACTTGCCCGAGCGCCCGACCGCCCTTGTCGTCGTGGACGACCTGGTGACGTTCGGCGTGCTGCGCGGCCTGAGCGAGCTCGGCTACCGGGTGCCGGACGATCTGAGCCTCGTCAGCTTCAACAACATCGCGCTCGCCGAATTGTCGACGCCGCCGCTCAGCAGCATCGACATCGGCATCTACCAGCTCGGCTACATGGCTTCCCAGCTGCTGATCCGGGCCATTCAAGGCGAGCGACCGCAGCAGACGCGCGTCATCGTCCCGCACCGCCTCATCGTCCGCGAATCGTCGCTAAGCCGCAAGACCAAGCGGAATTGAAGCGCAGACGTCGCGGTCCTGCGGAGGGCGGAGCCGAGGCGCGCCGGCCATAGCGTCAAATGCTCCAGTGGAGCCATTCCTGCTGCCGCTGTTCAAGGCTGCTCAGCCAATCGGCCGTCGCTTGGAACAGCTCTTTCTTGTGTTCGCCGTTCGAGAACGTATGATCCGCCTGGAAAATAATGACCTTCTCGCAGCGGCCTTCGCCGCGGAGCCAGAACGTCTTCTCCAGCAGGAACGTATAGTCGACGGGGATCGTGTCGTCCCCGGTGCCGTGCACGAGCAGCACGTCGCCGGCAAACTTCTGCGTCTCCTGGAACGGCTGATGGCCCAGCAGCGCGTCGAAGAACGCAGGCTTGAGCGAATAGCCCAAATAATCGGCTGCGCCCTTCGTTACGGCTTCGTCGTACGTCTTGCGTCCCACGATTCGCAGAATGTCGTTGAAAGGATAGCCGACCGTCGCCCACAGAATCAACGACTTCACCCTGCGGTCGCGGGCGGCGGTCAGCAGCGCGACGGCGCCGCCCAGGCTGTGTCCGAGCAGCGTCACCCGCGTCGGATCGACGATGTCGAGCCCGAGGGCATAGTCGAGCACCGTTCGCGTCTGCTCGATCATCGAATCGAGCCCGTGCTCCCCGTATACGCCTTCGCTCTCCCCGCACCCCGCAAAGTCGAAGCGCAGCACCATGTTCCCCCGCTCCGCCAACTCTCTCGCCGCTTGAACGAACAGCCGGTCCACGCCGATCCGATTGCCCACGAAGCCGTGCGTGATGACGACCAGCGGCAGCTTGCGGTCTCCGTTCGAGCTCGCCTGCGGCGGATAATGAATCGTCGCGGCGAGCGACAATCCTTCGTAGCGTATCGATAACGAGTGAACCATATTCGTCTGCCTCCTCCCGCAAAAAACAACTAATTCCGATTGATATAGTATGCTTTTAATCTTAGCATGCGCGCTGTGCCTTCGTCAATCGGTTCGCTGGTCTGATGAACGGCCGCAAGCAGGGGCACACTAACCGTTGTCGCCGGTCAAGGAAGCGATAAAGGAGTGCATCGGTATGGAAGCTTTCGTCACCTGGGTCAGCCATCACGTCCTCACCTCCATTCTCACGGTCGGAATCGTCTTCGCCATCGCATACGTCATCTCCAAGCGGAAGTCGCTGTTCTGGAAGGAGTAGCCTTCGTCCGCAGCCGGGCGTCCGCGAAGGAGACGGCAAGGTGCGCGCGAACAACCGAACGGACGCGGGGACGGTGCTCCAAGTGAAGCATGGTTGCCGCACCCGAACTCCCCCCTAGTTTGCCCAGCAAACAGCAGAACCGCCGAATCGCCCCCGACAACAACGGGGAATTCGGCGGTTCTCTATTCGGGGATGATGACGGTGCCACCCGGCCGATCAGACCAGCGCTTTCGCGGCGATGTCGGTCCGGTTCTGCTTGCCCTCGAACGTGATGCGGTCCGCAGCCTCGTACGCCTGCTTGCGCGCAGCTGCGATGTCCGGGCCGCGGCCGACGACGCCGAGCACGCGCCCGCCGTTCGTCACGATGCGGCCGTCCTTCTCCGCGGTGCCCGCATGGAACACGAGTGCGTCGCCCGCATCCTCCAGCCCCGAGATCGGCAGCCCCTTCGCGTACGAGCCCGGATAGCCGGCGGACGCGAGAATGACGCATACGGCCGCTTCGTCGCTCCAGGAAATGTCGATTTCCCCCAGCCGGCCGTTGAGCGATGCGAGGAAGATGTCGAGCAAATCCGTTTTCAACCGCGGCAGCACGACCTGCGTCTCCGGATCGCCGAACCGGGCGTTGAACTCGATCGTCTTCGGCCCGTCCTTGGTAATCATCAGCCCGGCGAACAGCACGCCCCGGAACGGCCGGCCTTCCGCGGCGAGCGCCCGCGCCGTCGGCTTGATGATCGTCTCCACCGCTTCGTCGATGATCGCCTGCGGAATGTGCGGCAGCGGCGAATACGTGCCCATGCCGCCCGTGTTCGGCCCCTTGTCGCCGTCGAATACCGGCTTGTGGTCCTGCGCCGGCGACATCGGCCGCACCGTCTCGCCGTCAACGAAGGACAGGATGGACATCTCCTGACCTTCGAGGAATTCCTCGATGACGACTTTGTCGCCAGCCGCGCCGAACGACTTGTTCACCATCGTGTCGGCCAGCGCCTGCTCGGCCTGTTCGCGGGTGAAGCAGACGGTGACGCCTTTGCCCGCCGCCAGCCCGTCCGCCTTGATGACGATCGGCACCGGCTGCGAGCGCAAGTAGGCGAGCGCCGTCTCGTAATCGGTGAACGTCTCGTAGCGGGCCGTCGGAATCCGATACTTCTTCAGCAGATTTTTCATGAAAATCTTGCTGCCCTCAATTTCCGCGGCGTTCTTGCGCGGGCCGTACACCGGAACGTTCGCCGCTTCGAACGCGTCCACGATGCCCGCCGCGAGCGGATCGTCGGGACCGACGACGACGAGATCGATCGCGTTGTCCTGCGCGAACTGGACGAGCTTCTCGAACTCCATCTCGCCGATGTCGACGTTCTCCGCCAACGCCGCGATGCCCGCGTTGCCCGGCGCGCAGAACAGCTTTTTCACCTTGTCGCTCCTGCTGAGAGCCCAGACGATGGCGTGCTCGCGCCCGCCCCGTCCGATGACGAGAATGCGCACGGGTCAACCGCCTCCTTCGCCATGCTTGTTGATGACCGTAAGCTCCGCCCCGCCGTCCGGAATGCGGATCGTCTTGACGAGCAGGGAGATCCTGTTGTCCTCGTTCAGCAGGTTCCAGTAGAACCGGGCCGTCTCGTCCGCGTCGTCGAACACCGGCGCCAGCTGCGGCTCGCCCGCGAACGAGGGCAGCGGGTTGCCGTCGCCCACGTACGTCGAGATGAAGTGGCCGTAGCCGGGAATCGCTTTTTCATAGTGGAAAAATTGCCGCTTCGTCTGCGCCTCGTCGTTCTCGTTCGTCTTCAGAATCGACAGCTTGTAGGCGTTCTGCTTGTCGCCCAAGTCGACGATGCCCGAGATGCGCGGCGTGAAGTTCGGCGGGTCCGGCTCATAGGTGCGCGTGCCGAGCGCCTGCTCGAACGTGCCGCCCGAGCGGATCGCTTCCCAGATCGTGTCCGTCTGGTCGCCGTTCGTGACGATGTGCGCGCCGCCTTCGTGCCGCAGCGGATAATAAATGATGAGCGAAGGATCGGACAGCTTCGCCGGGTCGGCCGCCTCGGTGCGCAGGAAGCCGTTCGGCTCCGGCACGAACACGCGGTTGCGGCTGTTCTCGCTTCTGCCCATGATCCAGTAAACTTGCACGTACCGCGAAGCGTCCGGCGTCAACCCGATGATGATGCCGCGCCCCGGATAAGCGTTCTCGCGCAGCCGGCGGACCGTCCGGTCTGCCAACGCCTGCCAGTTCGTCGCCATGTCGTCGATCTCTCCCCGTCAGTGATGGAACAGCCGCACGCCCGAATAGACCATAACCATGCCGTAATCGTTCGCCGCCCGGACGACTTCTTCGTCGCGCAGCGAACTGCCCGCCTGGATGACGTACTTCACGCCGCTGCGGCTCGCCCGGTCCAGGTTGTCGCGGAACGGCAGGAAGGCGTCGGAGCCGTACGAGACGCCTTGCAGCCCTCTCAGCCATTCGCGCTTCTCCTCCCGCGTCAGGCGGGCCGGCACTTCGTCGAAGCAACTCTGCCAGGCGGCCTGCTCGACCGGCGTCACTTCTTCTTCCAGCCACAGGTCGATGGCGTTGTTCTGTTCGGCGCGCGACAGTCCTTCGCGGAACTTCATGTTCAGCGCGGCCGGATGCTGCCGCAAGTACCAGCGATCCGCCTTGTCGCCGGCGAGCCGCGTGCAATGAATGCGCGACTGCTGGCCGGCGCCGATGCCGATCGTCTGGCCGTCCAGCGCGTAGCAGATCGAGTTGGATTGCGTGTACTTGAGCGTGATGAGCGCCACGAGCAGGTCGCGCTTCGCCGTCTCCGGCAGCTCCTTGTTCTCCGTCACGATGCGGTCGAAAACGGAAGCGTCCGGCACCGCGTTGTTGCGCTCCTGCTGCAGCTTCAGGCCGAACAGCGTGCGGGTCTCGATCGGGTCCGGCACGTAATCGGGGTCGATCTGCAGAATGAGGAACTTGCCGCCCTTCTTCTGCTTCAGGATGTCGAGCGCTTCCGGCGTATAGCCCGGCGCGACGACGAGGTCGGACACCTCGCGCTTGAGCAGCCGCGCGGTGGACGCATCCACGACGTCGCTGAGCGCGGCCGCGTCGCCGAACGACGACATGCGGTCGGCGCCGCGGGCGCGCGCGTAGGCGGTCGCGAGCGGCGACAGCTCCATGCCGTCGACGAAGTACGCCTTCGCCAGCTCCGGCGTCAGCGGCACCGAGACGGCCGCGCCGGCCGGGCTGACGTGCTTGAAGGAAGCCGCGGCCGGAAGACCGGTCGCCTGGCGCAGCTCGCGCACGAGCTGGAAGCCGTTCAGGGCGTCGAGCAGATTGATAAAGCCGGGGTCGCCGTTCAGAACGGTCAGCGGCAGCGGACGGTCGCTCGTCAGCTTCGCTTCTTTCTGGTGCGGGTTCATGCCGTACCGCAACGCAATTTCATAAAGCTCGCTCATGGGATCGTATTCGTCCTTTCCTGATATCGTCGCGTTCCCGGCGCCGGTCGCCCAGGCTGCCCGGGGCCCGCCTCGGCAAGGCGAGCTCTCGCGCACGCCGCCCGGGTTCGCGCGGTTTTCGGCCGCATGCCCGGGGCCGGCCGGCGCTTGCGCTCGCTTGATCAGCCGCTTGCATTCGTCGCTGCCGACCGTTCGCCTCGCCGTTGATCTTCGAGGTTTACGCTCACTTTCCGGTCGCGCAGCGTGACTCTTCCTTCGGCGATCCAGCGAACCGCCAGCGGCAGCAATTCGTGCTCGACCGCATGAATCCGCTCCGCCAGCGTCTCCTCCGTGTCGCCGTCCCGCACTTCGACGGCGCGCTGCGCGAGAATCGGGCCGGTGTCCATGCCGCCGTCCACGAAGTGCACCGTGGCCCCGGTCAGCTTGACGCCGTATTCGAGCGCCTGCCGGACCGCCCGCACGCCGGGAAACGCCGGAAGCAACGCCGGATGAATGTTGATCATCCGGCCCTCATAAGGCTTGACCAGCACGTCGGTGATCAATCGCATGTAGCCGGCCAGCACGATCAGCTCCACGCCTTCGGCGGCGAGACGCTCCGCGATCTCGCGCTCGTACGCTTCGCGGGACGGGTAGCGCTTCGGCTCGAACACGAACGCCGGCACGCCGAGCGCCTCCGCCCGCCGCACGACCTGCGCCGCCGGCTTGTCGCAGACGAGCAGCGCGATTTCGGCCGGAACGCCGCCGTCCCGGACGGCCTCGGCGAGCGCCTGGAAGTTGCTGCCGCTGCCGGAGGCGAACACGGCGATGCGCAGTCGGGTGCCCGCCATTACAGCTCGGCTCCCCCGAACGTGACGACTCGGCGGCCCGCCGTCACTTTTCCGATCACGTAAGCCTGCTCGCCGGATTCGCGGGCCAGCGCCACGGCGCGCTCCGCCTGCTCGGCCGGCACGACGAGCACCATGCCGATGCCCATGTTGAACGTCGTGAACATGTCCCGATCGCTGATCGCGCCGTCCCGTTGAATCAGCCGGAAGATCGGCTGCACCGGCCACGAGCCGAGCTCGATGTCGACGTTCGCGCCTTCCGGCAGCACGCGCGGAATGTTCTCGATGAAGCCGCCGCCGGTAATGTGCGCCATTCCCTTGACCGTCACGCTCTCGATCAGCTTCAGCACGGACTTGACGTAAATGCGCGTCGGCTCGATCAGCACGTCGCCGAGCGTCCGGCCCTCCAGCTCCGCCAGCTTGTCCGGGAGCGAGTAGCCCTTCTTCTCGAGAAGCAGGCGCCGGACGAGGGAATAGCCGTTGGAGTGGACGCCGCTGGAGCCGAGTCCGATCACCGCATCGCCCGGCGCAATCGCGCTGCCGTCGATCGCCTTCGGGCGGTCCACGACGCCGACGGTGAAGCCGGCGATGTCGTACTCGCCGTCCGGGTACATGCCCGGCATCTCCGCCGTCTCGCCGCCGATCAGCGCGCAGCCCGCCTGCTCGCAGCCGTCGGCCACGCCTTTGACGATCGCCTCGATCTTCTCGGGGACGAGCTTGCCGCACGCCAGATAATCGAGAAAAAACAGCGGCTCGGCTCCCGTCACGACGACGTCGTTGACGCACATCGCGACGGCGTCGATGCCGATCGTGTCGTGCCTGTCCAGCAGGAACGCGAGCTTCAGCTTCGTGCCGACGCCGTCCGTCCCCGCGACGAGCACCGGCTCCTCGTATTTGTCCTTGTTCAGCCCGAACAGCCCGCCGAACCCGCCGAGCCCGCCCAGCACTTCCGGGCGGAACGTCTTGCGGACGTGCTTCTTCATCCGCTCGACCGCTTCGTTGCCCGCGGCGATGTCGACGCCGGCCTGTTTGTACGCTTCGGACACTTCGTTCACTCCTCCATCGCAACCGCCGCCGCCAGCCGAAGACTGGCGGCGCGGTTGTCGGCTTGATCGGTTGATGTTGCGGCGATGATGGCGGCCACCGGCCACCGGTCCGGTGTTTGCCGGCCGGACGGCCCGGCCGCGTCAGTCGCAGCTGCAGGAAGTCGCCTTGGCCAGCTCGAACCGCACCTGCGTCGGGTAGTCGTTGTCGAAGCAACTGAGGCAGAGGCCGCGATTTTTCTCGCCGGCGTGGCCGCCGATCGCCTCCATCAGCCCCTGCTTGCTCAGGAAGCAGAGCGAGTCGGCGTTGATCGCCCGGCGAATCTCCTCGACCGACTTGGTCGACGCGATCAGATCCGCGGGATTCGGCGTGTCGATGCCGTAATAGCAGGGGTTCATGAACGGCGGCGAGGAGATGCGCACGTGCACCTCGGTCGCGCCCGCCTCCCGCAGCAAGTTGACGATGCGCAGCGACGTCGTGCCCCGGACGATCGAGTCGTCGATCATGACGACGCGCTTGCCTTCGACGACTTTGCGGACGGCCGACAGCTTCATCTTGACGCCCTTCTCGCGCAGCTCCTGCGAAGGCTGGATGAAGGTGCGGCCGGTGTACTTGTTCTTGATCAGGCCGAGCTCGTACGGAATGCCCGTCTGTTCGGCGTAGCCGATCGCCGCCGAAATGCTCGAATCCGGCACTCCGGTGACGATGTCGGCGTCGACGAACGATTCCAGCGCAAGCTGCCGGCCCATCCGCTTGCGCGCCGAATGCAGGTTGACCGCATAGATGTCGCTGTCCGGCCGGGCGAAGTAGATGTATTCCATCGCGCACACCGCGCGGCGCTCCAGCGGCGCGAACCGTTCTTCGCGCAGACCGTGCCGGTCCAGCACGAGCAGCTCGCCGGGCTCGACGTCGCGCACGAACTCGGCGCCGATCGTCTCAAGCGCGCACGTCTCGGACGCGAACACGTACGCTTCGCCGAGCCGCCCCAGCACGAGCGGACGGAAGCCGTTCGGATCGCAGGCCGCGATCAGCCGGTCCTTCGTCATGATCAGGAACGCATAGCCGCCGATCAGCCGGGCGAACGCGTCCTTGACCGCCTCGACGAGATCTTTCGGCGAACGGGCGATCAGGTGGGCGATCACCTCGGTGTCGCTCGACGTCTGGAAAATCGACCCTTGCGCCTCCAGCTCCCGCCGGATGACCGGCTCGTTGACGAGGTTGCCGTTCGTGCACACCGCCAAGTCGCCGTCGCGATACTTGAACACGAGTGGCTGCGCGTTGCCAAGTTGGCTCGAGCCCGCCGTCGAGTAGCGCACGTGCCCGATGGCGCGGTCGCCCTTCAGCGCCGCCAGGCGGTCGCGGTCGAACACTTCCTTGACCAGCCCCATGCCGCGGTGATAGTGGAACTCCCCGTTGTCCGTCGCGCAGATGCCGCAGCTTTCCTCGCCGCGGTGCTGCAGCGCGTGCAGGCCGTAATACGTCAGGCCGGCGGCGTCGGGATGGCCGAACACGCCGAACACCCCGCACTCTTCCTTCGCCTTGTCGAAAACGTCTTCCTGAAAGCCGCCTTCATTATAATAATCGCCGGTCCAAAAGCGGGCTTCGGAACGGTCCGGCGCCGGCCGACCGCAGGCCGACGCTTTGAGGGCCCGTACCTCCGAGGAGGACGCTCCGAAGAGGGACGCGACGCCGAGGGACTGTCCGGCGGCTGATGCTCCGAAAGTCGGCGTTCCGAGGGCCGGCGCTCCGGGGGCCGGCGCTCCGGGGACACCCGCCCCCGGGCGGAACACTCCGGAGGACGGCGCTCCGAGGACGGATACGCCGGAGACGAACGCGGGGGCGGCGGATTCCCCCGCTCCTCTCCCCCCCGTTCCTCCGGGCAAGCCGGAGGATCGGCCGATCGCTCCGGCGCCGATTCCGGACTTCACTGCATCCGGCATGGGATCGCTTCCTTCCATTCTTGGCGGAATTCTTGCAAAGGCGCTTGAATCGCGATGCGTCCGTTGACGGCAATCGTTAGGTCCTTGCCGCCGACGGTGCCGAGCCGCTGCACGGGCACGCCCTGTTCGGCCAGGCAAGCGGCCAGCTTGTCGGCCTGCTCCGGCTTCGCCGACAGCAGGATGCGCGATTGCGACTCGCTGAACAGCGCCAGGTCGGGGCGCAAGTCCGTGGCGAAATCGACGGTGGCGCCGAGTCCGCGGCCGAAGCCGGATTCGGCCAGCGCCGCGGCCAGGCCGCCTTCGGACAAGTCGTGCGCCGAAGCGACGAGCCCTTGCCGGATCGCGCCCAGCACCGCCCGGTGCAAGCGCCGCTCGACGGCCAGGTCCAGCGCCGGCGGACGGCCTTCGGTTACGCCGTGCACGGCGTATTGGAACTCGCTGCCGCCGATCTCCGCGCGCGTCTCGCCGAGCAGGAAGATGACGTCGCCTTCCGCCTTGAAGTCTTGCGTGGTGATGTGGTCGAGATCTTCCACCAGGCCGACCATGCCGACGACCGGCGTCGGGTAGATCGCGCCCTTGGCGTTCTCGTTATAGAGCGATACGTTGCCGCCGATCACCGGCGTCTCCAGGAAGCGGCAAGCCTCGGCCATGCCGTCGACCGCCTTCTCCATCTGCCAGAACACTTCCGGCTTCTCCGGCGAGCCGAAGTTGAGATTGTCCGTAATGGCGAGCGGTTCGCCGCCGGAGCAGACGATGTTGCGCGCCGCCTCCGCGACCGCGATCCGTCCGCCGACCTCGGGATCGAGATAGACGTAGCGGCCGTTGCAGTCGGTCGTCATCGCCAGCGCCTTGCGCGTGCCGCGGATCGTCACGACCGCCGCATCCGAGCCCGGCACGACCGCCGTTGAAGTCCGCACCTGGTAGTCGTACTGGCTGTACACCCACTCCTTGCTCGCGAGCGAGGGGGAGCCGAGCACTTTTTTCAGTGCGTCGTTCAGGTCGGCCGGTTGCGGATAGCGGGTCGTGTCGACGGCGGCGTTTTGCAGATAGTATTCCGGAACTTTGGAAGGTTTATGGTAAACCGGGCAGTCGTCGACGAGCGCCTTGACCGGCATGTCGCCGACCACCTCGCCCTTGTGGAACAGGCGCAACCGTCCGTCGTCGGTCACTTTGCCGACCTTGTGGCACTTGAGCCCCCACCGCGCGAAAATCGCCTTCGCCTGCTCCTCGTGCCGGGGCTCGGTGACGAACAGCATCCGCTCCTGCGACTCGGACAGCATCATCTCGTAGGCGGTCATGCCTTCCTCGCGCTGCGGCACTTCGTCGAGATACAGCTCCATGCCGTTGCCCGCCTTGCTCGCCATCTCCGCGCTGGAGCAGGTGAGGCCGGCGGCGCCCATGTCCTGGATGCCGAGCACGATGCCGGACGCGATCAGCTCCAGCGTCGCCTCCATGACGAGCTTCTCCATGAACGGATCGCCGACCTGAACGGCCGAACGCTTCGCTTCCGATTCGGCGGTCAGGTCTTCGCTGGCGAACGTCGCGCCGTGGATGCCGTCGCGGCCGGTCGCCGGCCCGACGTAAAACACCGGGTTGCCGACGCCCTTGGCGACGCCGCGCTGGATTTGGTCGTGGTCGATGAGGCCGACGCACATCGCGTTGACGAGCGGGTTGCCCTCGTACGATTCGTCGAACATCACTTCGCCGCCGACCGTCGGGATGCCGATGCAGTTGCCGTAGCCGGCGATGCCGCTGATGACGTGCTCGAACAGGTAGCGGACGCGGTCGTTCTCCAGCCGGCCGAAGCGCAGCGAGTTGAGCAGGGCGATCGGGCGGGAGCCCATGGAGAAAATGTCGCGGATGATGCCGCCGACGCCGGTCGCCGCGCCTTGATACGGCTCGACGGCGGACGGATGGTTGTGCGACTCGATCTTGAACACGACCGCCTGGTTGTCGCCGATGTCGACGATGCCGGCGCCTTCGCCCGGACCCATCAGCACGCGCGGGCCGGTCGTCGGGAAGCGGCGGAGCAGCGGCTTGGAGTTCTTGTACGCGCAGTGCTCCGACCACATGACGCTGAACACGCCGATCTCCGTATAGTTGGGCTGCCGCCCGAGGAACTTGCAGATGAGCTCGTACTCGGAGTCGGTCACGCCGAATTGCCTGTAAATTTTCTGCTCGGCGATCTGCTCGATCGTCGGCTCCTTGGCGGCGGTTTGCTGGGCCATTGGCTAACGTTCCCTCCTTAGCGGGCCGAAGCGGCCTGCGATGCAAAAGCTTGAAGCGCCGACTTGAACATCCGCGCGCCGTCCGACGACCCGAGCAGATCGCTGACCGCCCGCTCGGGATGCGGCATCATGCCGACGACGTTGCCCGCTTCGTTGCAGATGCCGGCGATGTTGTCGACCGAGCCGTTCGGATTGTCGCCGGCGTAGCGGAACACGATCTGGTTGTTCGCCTTCAGCCGCGCCAGCGTCTCGTCGTCGCAGTAGAAGTTGCCTTCGCCGTGCGCGATCGGGATGCGGACGATTTCGCCCGGCTTGTAGGCGTTCGTGAACGCCGTTCCGGCGTTTTCGACGCGGAGGTCGACCGGGTGGCAGCGGAATTTGAGCGATTGGTTGCGAATGAGCGCGCCCGGCAGCAGCCCGGCTTCGGTCAAAATCTGGAACCCGTTGCACACGCCCAAAATAAACTTGCCCTGCTCCGCCGCCCTGCGCACCTCGTTCATGACCGGAGCGAACCGGGCGATCGCGCCGCAGCGCAGGTAGTCGCCGTAGGAGAAGCCGCCCGGCACGAGGATGGCGTCGTAGCCGGACAGGTCGGTGGCCGTGTGCCAGACGTAGTCGACCGGCTCGCCGAGCACGTCCTCGACAGCCTTGTGCATGTCGATGTCGCAGTTGGAGCCCGGAAAGACGAGTACTGCGAATTTCATGGGGTTTCAGCCCTCCAGTTCGAAGCGATAGTCTTCGATGACGGTGTTGGCCAGCAGCTTTTCGCACATCGCCTTGACCCGCTGTTCCGCCTGCGCCCGGTCGACGGCGCCCAGCTCAAGCTCCATATATTTGCCGATGCGGACTTTGCCGACTTCCTCGAAGCCGAGCGCGTGCAGCGAGCTTTGGACGGCGTTGCCCTGCGGATCGAGCACGTTCTCCTTGATGGTGACGTATACCGTAGCTTTCATGATGAATGTGTCCTCCTCGATTGGGGAAAATGGCGGCCGGCCTCAAGGCGCGATCGGCTTGAAAACGGTGAACCCGACGTTGGACCCGGTCAAGCGGCGATAGATGTCCTGGTAACGCTCGGAGGTCGCGCGGACCACTTCGTCGGGCAGGCGGGGCGGCGGGCTGTTCTTGTCCCAATCCGAATTCGCCAGGTAGGCGCGGACCGGCTCCTTGTCCATGCTGTCGATCTCATCGTCCAGCCGGTAGTTCTCCTTGGCCCAGAAGCGGGAGGAGTCGGGCGTGAACAGCTCGTCGATGAGGATGATTTCGTTATCGATCAGGCCGAATTCGAACTTGCAGTCGGCGAGCAAAATGCCCTTGGCGGCGCAGACGGCGCGGCCGAATTCGTACAGTTGGAGGCTGCGGTCGCGAAGCCGGCGGGCGAGGTCGCCGCCGACGCGGCGGGCCATCTCTTCGAACGGGATGTCCTCGTCGTGGCCGACGTCGTTTTTGCCGGCGGGGGTGAAGATCGGCTGCTCAAGCTCGGCGTTCTTGCAGAGCCCCTCGGGCAGACGGATGCCGTTCACCGCGCCGGTCGCCTGGTACTGCCGCCAGCCGCCGCCGGTGAGGTAACCGCGCACGACGCATTCGATGTCGATCCGCTTCGCCTTGCGCGCGACCATGATGCGGCCGTCGAGCTTGGCGCGATCGGCGGGATCGATGACGTCTGCGCCAAGGCGGTTCACGTCGGTGTGGATCATATGGTTCTGGAGCATCTTGGCGGTCCGCGGGAACCAGAACGAGCTGAGGCCGTTCAGCACTTGGCCTTTGCCGGGAACCGGCGGGTCGAGCACGTAGTCGAACGCGGAGATGCGGTCGGTGACGACGATCAGGAGGTGCTCTCCGAGATCGTACAGCTCCCGCACCTTGCCCTTGTGGATCAGCGGGGCGCGGATCAGCCCTTCGGCGGTGGACAACGCTTCTGCTTCTGTCGGCATGACAGCCTCCTTGTGGGGCGTAATGGGATGCGACAATGCCGGCTACTTGCGACTCTCTCATCCGTTCACGCGTTCCGGACGGGGCGCGGCGACGGATCGTAGACGGTAAAGTGCGGTATCGTCGGATTTCAGACTCATTTCGGCCCGTCGGCGCTTGCCTCGGCACTCCCGATGCACCGCCGGGCCCGGCTGAAGTTCGGGTTCAGACTTATTTTGCCGAATTACTCCAATCCCAGCCGCTTGAAAATGGTGTCGACATGCTTCAGATGCCAGCTCGGGTCGAAGCAGTCGGCGATTTCCCCGGCGCTGAGGGCGCTCGTGATTTCCGGCGTCCCGGAGACGATCTCGCGAAAGTCGCGCTGCTCCTCCCACGCCTGCATCGCGCGCGGCTGCACCGTATCGTAAGCCTGCTCGCGGCTGAAGCCCTTGTCGATGAGCTTGGTCATGACGCGGCCGGAGAAGGGAACGTTGTACGTGCGGGCCATGTTGCGCTTCATATTTTCCGGGAATACCGTCAGGTTCTTCACGATGTTGCCGAAGCGGTTGAGCATGTAGTTCAGCAGCATGGTGGCATCGGGCAAAATGATCCGCTCGACCGAAGAATGCGAGATGTCGCGCTCATGCCAGAGCGGCACGTCCTCGTACGCGGAGATCATGTGGCCGCGGATGACGCGGGCCAGGCCGCTGATGTTCTCGCAGCCGATCGGGTTGCGCTTGTGCGGCATCGCGGACGAGCCCTTCTGCCCTTTCGCGAACGGCTCTTCGACTTCGCGAAATTCGCTCTTCTGCAGGGCGCGGATCTCGGTCGCGAACTTGTCCAGCGACGTCGCGATCAAGGCCAGCGTCGCCATATATTCCGCATGGCGGTCGCGCTGCAGCGTCTGCGTCGAGATCGGGGCCGGCTTGATGCCCAGCTTGCCGCAGACGTACTGCTCGACGAACGGGTCGAGGTTGGCGTACGTGCCGACGGCTCCGGACATTTTCCCGTATTGGACGTTGTCCGCGGCGCGGCGAAACCGCTCCAGATTCCGCTTCATCTCTTCATGCCACAGCGCCAGCTTCAGGCCGAACGTCGTCGGCTCCGCGTGCACGCCGTGGGTTCGCCCCATCATCGGAGTGTTTTTGTATCGGATCGCCTGGTTGCGCAAAATATCGATAAAACCGACCAGGTCGCGTTCCAAAATTTCGTTCGCCTGCTTGAGCAGATAGCCGAGCGCCGTATCGACGACGTCGGTGGACGTCATGCCGTAGTGCACCCATTTCCGCTCCGGCCCGAGGCTCTCGGAGACGGCGCGGGTGAAGGCGATCACGTCGTGGCGGGTCTCCTGCTCGATCTCGTAAATTCGCTCGATGTCGAACTTCGCGTTCCGGCGCAGCGCCGCTACGTCTTCCTTCGGGATGTGGCCCAGCTCGGCCCACGCCTCGCAAGCGCAAAGCTCGACTTCCAGCCAGGCTTGGAACTTGTTTTGTTCGGTCCAGATGGCCCGCATCTCCGGGCGGCTGTAACGTTCGATCATGATCGGTCAGACCCTCCAAATGTTCGATTGGGCGATCCACTTAAGCGCGGCGTCGACGCTCGGCGCCAGCACGTTGACGTGGCCCATTTTCCGTCTGGCTTTGGCTTCCGCTTTGCCGTACAGGTGCACTTTCGGCTCGACGCCGAGTCGCTCGGCGGCTTCGTCGCGCGTCCCCATCCATTCCAGCAGCGGCGGAACGTGCTCGCCGAGAAGGTTCGCCATGACGACGGGCGTCAGCAGCGACGGATCGCCGAGCGGCAAATCGCAGATCGCGCGAATGTGCTGCTCGAATTGCGAGGTGCGGGCGGCCTCGATCGTATAGTGCCCGGAATTATGCGGACGCGGCGCAAGCTCGTTGACGTACAGTTCGCCGTCCTTGCCGACGAACATCTCGACGGCGATGAGCCCGACAACGCCGAGCGTCCGGGCGATCGACACCGCCAGCTTCTCCGCTTCCTCGCGGACGCGCCCGTCGATCCGCGCCGGCACGATGGACAAGTGCAAAATGTTGTTCACGTGGATATTTTCCGCCGGGGGGAACGTCCGGATTTCGCCCGACGGCCGCCGCGCGGCGATAACGGAAATTTCCTTGGCGAAGTCGACGAACTTCTCCAGCACGAGCTCCGTGCCGGCCGCCTTCGCTTCGGCCCAGGCCGGCTCCAGATCGGCTGCCGTGCGCAGCACCCACTGGCCCTTGCCGTCGTAGCCGCCGACGGCCGTCTTGAGCACGGCGGGCAGGCCGAGCCGCTCCGCCGCTTCGGCAAGCTCGCCCAGGCTTGCGACCTGGGCGTACGGGGCGACGCGCGCGCCGGCCGCTTCGACGGCGCGCTTCTCGCGCAGCCGATGCTGCGTCGTATGCAGCAGCGCGCTGCCCTGGGGCACGTACGATTCGGCTTCGAGCATCGCGGCCACGCCGGCGTCGACGTTCTCGAACTCGTACGTGATGACGTCCGAGCGGCGCGCCAGTTCCCGCGCCGCCTCGCGGTCGGCGTAGCCGGCGACGATCTGCGCCGCCGTCTGGCCGCACGGCGAATCCGGCGTCGGATCGAGCGTCACGAACCGGTAGCCGAGCCGGCTGCCGGCGTGCGCGAGCATCCGGCCGAGCTGGCCGCCGCCGAGAACGCCGATCGTCGCTCCCGGCAGGATGACGCGGCCCTTCGCCGTCCGCCCGCCGCCGCCCGCCGGCGCTCCGTCTATCACCGCTCCGCTCGCCGGCGTTCCGCCTGCCGGCGCTCCGCCTGCCGCCGCTGCGCTCTCCGCTGCTCCGCCTGCCGCCGCAACTTCGCCCGCCGGCGCTCCGCCGGAGCCGTCCGCCCCCGGGACCGCGCAGGCGCCGCCCTCGCAAACGGCGCCTTGCCCGCCGCCCACATTCACCAGCTCGATCTCGTCGTTCATGACAGATCACCGCTCGCCAGCACGTCCGCCTTGATCCGCTCGCGCCGCGCGGTCAGCCGCGCCTGCACGTTCGGATCGAACGCGCCGAGCATTTGCGCCGCCAGCAGCCCCGCGTTCGTCGCCCCGGCCGGACCGATCGCCACCGTGGCCACCGGCACTCCGCCCGGCATCTGCACGATCGACAATAACGAATCGAGCCCGTTCAAGGCTTGCGACTTGACGGGCACGCCGATAACGGGAAGCACGGTCTTGGCGGCGACCATTCCCGGCAGGTGCGCCGCGCCGCCCGCCCCCGCGATGATGACCTTGAGGCCGCGAGACGCCGCGGTTTCCGCGTATTCAAACATCAGGTCCGGCGTCCGGTGCGCCGAAACCACCTTCTTCTCATAAGCGATGTCCAGTTCGTCCAGGATGTCGCACGCTTTCTTCATCGTTTCCCAGTCCGACGTGCTTCCCATGATGACGCCGACAAGTGCCGACATGCTTCCACCCTTTCCCGAATGCGATTGGCCCCGAAACGACAAAAAGGCCGCCGGGGATACGGTCCGATATTCCCCAAGGGCCCTGTCTTCTCTCCCGCGCCGAGCGCCGGACGGCATCCGTTGCCGGCTAAAACCGCGAGCGCCGGACGGCACGAAGGCGCAACGCCCCATCCCGAACGCGGTCGCGTCGGGCGGCGCCCACCTGCGAAATCCGAGGCTCGTAGTCCGAAAATTTAAGGTTCTCGGGTAGAGACGACCGGGCCATATTCCCGATGATATACGAGCGATTTCGTTTTTTCGGTTCTAAGTTTACTCCAACCTCACATGGATGTCAAATGAAAGACGAACGCTTTTTTGCGATGAAAATGTGAACGTTCGGATTTTCCGAATGGACGCCGGCAGCGCTGCCCCTGTCGGACGCCGCCGGGCCGTACGGATAACGCCGGCGACGATTCCCGCTTCCGGACAGGCTTGCGAACCGCGTGGGGAGCGCACTTCGACGACGCAGGGGCGTCTCCGGTTTCCCCGCGGATACCGGCGGTCCAAGATCCGGTCACCGCCGCCCAACCGCCGCCCGGGCCGACGCCGACGCCGTGCCGGACGACGCATTGACTCTTTACGATATATCGTTTATTTTAAGATTACGATATATCGCATTGGAGATGACCGCCATGCACCACGACAGCTTCGATCGAAGGGGCCACAGGGGCGGCCCGGGCCGGCCGCCCTTCTGCGGGAGCCGGCGCTACTTCGGCCGGGGCGGCGTCAAGTACGCGCTGCTGGAGCTGCTGGCCAGGGAGCCGATGCACGGCTACCAGATGATGAAGGCGCTGGAAGAGCAATCGGGCGGCCTGTACGCGCCGAGCGCCGGTTCGATCTATCCGACGCTGCAAATGCTGGAGGACCGCTCGCTGATCGAGCCGGTGGAACGGGAAGGCAAGAAGGCGTACCGAATTACCGAAGAAGGGTTGCGCTTCTTGCGGGAACGTTCGGAAGAGGAGCGCCGGGGCGCCCATGGCCGGAAGTTCGGCGAAGCGGGTGACGGCGAGGAGGAAGCGCGCATCGCCGCCTGGCGGCGGGAGAAGCTCAGGCGGAAGCTGGGGCTCGGCGAGGCCGGCTACGAGGTGCTGAGGAAGCTGGTCGCCGCGGAGAGAAGCGCCGCGGAGGGCGGCGGGGCCGGACGCGAACAGTTGGACCGGCTGCTCGCGAAGCTGGACGCGGACCTCGCCGCCTTCCTGGCGGGACGGTCCGAAGAAGGAGGCGCGTGAGCCGATGGACGACCGAATGATGCGCAGGTTCGGCCCGGGAGGCCCGAAGCCGAAGCCCGAGTCCGTCTGGGGGATGTACCGGATGATCTTCGGCCAGGTGCGGACCCAGTGGAAGCGAATGCTGGCGGCGATGGCGGCGATCGTCGCCGTGTCGCTTCTGCAGTTTGTCATCCCGCAATTTTCCCAATATACGATCGACAAGCTCATTCCGCAAGGTAAATACGGCGAGCTCGTCTGGATCGCGGCGGGGTTCGCGGCAACGGCGGCTCTGCTCGCCGTCTTCAATTATACGAGCAGCCTGGCGCTCGCCGCCGTCGGCCAGCAGGCTGTGCACGAGCTCCGCACCCGGCTTTACCGGCACCTGCAGTCGCTGGACGTCGGCTTCTTCGACCGGAACCGGACGGGCGACCTGATGTCGCGGGTGACGAACGACGTCGGCATGCTGCAGCAGCTCGTCTCCTCGGGCATGATGACCGTCGTGACCGACCTGTTCACGTTCGCCGCCGTCGTCGCGTACATGCTGTGGGCCGACTGGGAGCTGACGCTCATCGTGCTGGCGACGTTCCCGCTGATGGTCGCGGCGACCCGTTTTTTCGGGAAGCGCATTCGCGCCGCCTTCCGCCGGACCCAGGAGTCGGTCGCGGAGGTGGCGAACCATCTGCAGGACACTTTGTCGTCGATCCGGCTGATGAAGATGTCCTCGACCGAAACGTATGAGTCGGAGCGGTTCGAGCGCCGCAGCGCCGCCAACCGGGACGCCAACCTGTCGGCGGTGAAGCTGCGGGCGGTGTACGAGCCGACGATCGACACGCTCACGTACGCCGGCACGGCGGCCGTGCTGATCGTCGGGGCGGCGCACACGATGGACGGCACGCTGACGGTGGGCAAGATCGTCGCCTTCCTCGCCTACCTGCGGCTGCTGCAAAATCCGATCCGCCGCATCAGCCGCACGCTCAACACCGTCCAGCAGTCGGCCGCCGCCTACGAACGGATCGAGGAAGTGCTGAACACCGCGCCGCAAATCGTCGACAAGAAGGACGCCGTCGTCCTTCCGGAGCTTCGCGGGCACGTCGAGTTCCGCGACGTCGGCTTCGCCTACCAGCCCGGCCACCCCGTGCTGGAACGCTTCCATCTGGAGCTGAAGCCCGGCACGGTCACCGCGCTCGTCGGCGCGTCCGGCGCCGGCAAGTCGACGATCGCCCACCTGATCTCCCGCTTCTACGATCCGCAGTCGGGAATGATCCTGATCGACGGCGTGCCGCTGCCCGATCTGAACCTGAAGTCGCTGCGCAGCCGGATGGGGCTCGTCTCCCAGGACATCGTGCTGCTGAACGGCACCGTCCGCGAAAATATTGTGTACGGCGCGCCCGGCGCCACGGAGGAGCAGATGATCGCCGCCGCCCAGGCGGCCCACGCGCACGAATTCATTCTGGCGCTGCCGCAAGGCTACGATTCGCCGATCGGCGAGCGCGGCGTCAAGCTGTCGGGCGGGCAGAAGCAGCGGCTGTCGATCGCCCGGGCGATTCTGCGCGACCCGGCGCTGCTCATTCTCGACGAAGCGACCTCGGCGCTCGACACCGAGTCCGAGCAAGCGATCCGGCAGGCGCTCGAGCAACTGCTGGCGGGGCGAACGACGCTCGTCATCGCCCACCGCCTGTCGACGATTCGGCGCGCCGACGTCATCCACGTGCTCGAACGCGGCGTCATTGTCGAATCCGGCACGCATGAGGAGCTTCTGCAGCGGCAAGGCAAATACAAACGTCTGCACGACCTGCAGTTTCCGCAGCCGGGCAAGCCCGACCCGCGAAGCCCGCGCCAGAGCAGGGAGATGCCGGTGCGGGCCCGTTGACGGTACTGCGGAGCTTCCGTCTCTGTCGTGCCGCCAATGCGGGTCCCGATCCGGGAGCCGGTGCCTGCCTCTATCGCGAATGCCCCGACAGAATCTCGTCATCGGAGGCACTCCGCTCAAGCTTCCGCAGCGCGGCTGCCTTTCCGGAACCGGCCCTGCAGCCACCCGAGAAGCGTGTCGGCCAGAATGGCCAGAACCGCTGCGGGAATGGCGCCGGCGTAAATTTTGACGTCGTTGCGCATGTTCAACCCGGAATAGATCACCCGGCCGAGTCCCTCTCCGCCGATCAGCGGAGCGAGCGTCGCCACGCCGATGGCGATGACCGCGGCCACCCGCAGGCCGGCCATGATGAACGGCAGCGCCAGCGGGATCTGTACCTTCACCAGCAGCTGGATCGCGCTCATGCCGACGCCCCGCCCGGCCTCCACCAGGTTGCGGTCGAGCTGCTTCAAGCCGACGTACGTGTTGCGGATAATCGGCAGAAGCGAGTACAGGAACAGGCCGACGACCATCGTGTTGAAGCCGAGTCCGAGCGCGAGCATGAGCAAGGCCAGCAAGGCGAGGCTCGGAAGCACTTGAATGACGTTGGCGGCCCCGAGGATGGCCGCGGCCAGCTTCTCGCTGCGAAGGCAGAGGATGCCGAGCGGAATGCCGACGACAAGCGCCAGAGCAAGGCCGCAAAATACCATCGCCAGGTGGTCTCCGACCAGGCCGAGCAATTCGTCGGCATGATCGGCCATATATTCGTACACGCGAACGAACAACGGTTGATCCGCATTCATCGCTATCACTTCCCCTGTTTAGTCGAGCAGACCGTTCTGCTTCAAATATTCGACGGCCACCTCATCCGGGCTGCGCTGCTCCACGTCGACCTGATAGTTCAGTTCGCCCATCGTCTTGGCGTCGATCTTGCCGATCAATTCGGAGATGATGTCGTTCAGTTCGGGATGCTTCTCCAGCATATCCTTGCGGATGACCGGCGAAGCGTCGTACGGCGGGAAAAAGTGCTTGTCGTCTTCGAGCGTCACGAGATTGTACTGCTTGATGCCCGGGTCGGTCGTATAAGCCAGCACGGCGTCGACCTTCCGATCTCCGGCGGCTTTGTAGACAAGCGAGATCTCCATCGGGAACGTCTGGCCGAACGAGAACCCGTACGCTTGCTGGAACGCCTTGTATCCGTCGTTATCGCGCTCGAGCCACGTCGTGTCCACGCCCAGCTTCAAGTCTTTGGCGTGATCCTTCAGATCGGATACGGTCTTGAGCTGGTACTGGTCGGCCACATCCTGGCGGACGGCAAAAGCGTACGTATTCTCGAACCCGTAAGAGTCGTACCATTTGAAGCCGTAGTTCTTGTCGAAGCCCTCCTGCGCGGCCTTCAGCACTTCCGCGCGGTCCTTCGTATCGGGAATGTCGAAGTAGCCGTTGTAGATCTCGCCCGAATACAGCGTCGCCATCTGAATATCGCCCTTCTTCATCGCGTCGATGACCACCTTGCTCGCCGCCAGATCGGGTTTAATCTTCACCTTCAGGCCGGTTTTGTCCTCGATGAGCGCCTTGTACATCTCCGCCAAAATTTTCGGCTCCGTGTAAGTCTGCGTCCCGATCGTCAGCGTATCCCCCTTGCTTCCTCCGCAAGCGGTAAGCGCAAGCGGCAAGAGAGCGGCCAGTCCAATCCATGCGACCCCGAATTTCCGTTTCTTTTTTTGCATAGCTCCTCCTTTTAATGAATCGGTTTGTTTATTTGGATGCGGCTTTCGGATGCGCTCTGCGGGCGACCCGTCTCTCGATGCCGCCCAGCAATCCGTCGGCCAGCAGCGCCAGAATGATGGCGGCGGCCGCGCCGGCAACGACCAATTCCTCCTTGTTGACCCCGATTCCCGACACGATCAGTTGCCCCAAGCCGCCGGCGCCGATCAGCGTCGCAAGCGTCGCCCAGCTGATGATATAGACGGTCGTCACCCGAATGCCGGACATGATGTAGGGAAAAGCGAGCGGGAACTGAATCCGCATCAGTCTCTGCGCCGCGCCGTACCCCATTCCCCTGGCGGATTCCAGAATGGCCGGATCGACAGAGCGAAAGCCGGTGTACGTGTTCCGCAGGATCGGCATCAGCGAGTAGAGGAACAAAGCGAGAATGGCCGGCGTCGTGCCGATCCCGAACAGCGGAATGAGCAGCGCGAGCAGCGCCAGACTGGGAATCGTCTGAAAAATGTTGGCGACGCCGAACACGCCCGACCGGGCCCACTTCACCGGATGATGCGCCAGCAGCATGCCGATCGGCACGGCCACCAGCACTCCCAGCGCGAGGGCGACCGCCGACAGAATCAGATGCTGGCCGGTCGCTCGCAGCAAGTCGGGGTAGCGCTCCCGAATCAAATCGACGAAATCTTGCAAAAATTCAGACGACAGCAGAAGCATGAGCATCGCCTCCGTCTTTTCCGGAAGCGTACAGATCGGCCATATGTCTGACCACGCTTCCCCGGGTAATGAGGCCGACGAACCGGTTGTCTTCCCCGACGACCGCCAGATTGGACAGCTGCTTGGCGCTCATGAGCTGAAGCGCGAAGGCGAGCGGCGTCCCGGAAGGAACCGTATGCTCGACCGGCTTCATCACGTCGGCGACCGTCTTGTTCTCTTCGGCGTACTGGTCCAGCACGTTGTAGATCGAGACGGTTCCGTGCAGCTTGTTGTTCTTGTCGACGATCAGCAACGTGTCGACGCGCCTTCTCTCCATCAGCTTGACCGCCTCGGCCAAGCCCCGGTTCGGGAACGCCGTCGCCGGCTGCTCCACCATCACGTCGTCCACGGTCGGCGCCAGCTCGGGAACGGCCGGCCCGGCTTCGGCGGACTGCAGCCGCTTCTTGCCGATGAAGCTCTTGACGAAGTCGTTCGCCGGATGACGCAAAATTCGTTCCGGCCGGTCCGCCTGCACGATCTCTCCGTCCTTCATCAGCACGATCGTGTCCGCGATCTTCAGCGCTTCGTCCATGTCGTGGGTGACGAACACAATCGTTTTGCGCAGCTCCTGCTGCAGACGGATCAGTTCATCCTGAAGCTGCTCGCGGCTGATCGGGTCGAGCGCGCTGAACGGCTCATCCATCAGGATGATGTCCGGGTCGGCAGCCAACGCCCGGATGACGCCGATGCGCTGCTGCTGGCCGCCGCTCAGCTCTGAAGGATACCGGTTGCGATAGATGTCCGGGTTCAGTCCGACCAAGTTCAGCAGTTCGTCGACCCTGCGCTCCACCCTGGCTTTCTCCCACTTGAGCAGCCGAGGAACGACGCCGACGTTTTTCGCAATTGTCATGTGCGGGAACAGTCCGATGTTCTGGATGACGTACCCGATCTGCCGCCTCAGCTCCACCGGATTGAGCGAAGCGATGTCGCGGCCCTGAATGCGGATGGTGCCCCCGGTCGGCTGAATCAGGCGATTGATGAGCTTCATCGTCGTCGTTTTCCCGCAGCCGCTCGGACCGATCAGCACCGTGATCTCGCCTTCCTTGATTTCGAGATCGATGTTCCTCAACGCCTGAAAGCCGTCGTCGTACTGCTTTTTCACCCCAGTGAACACAATCAAGGCAAACCCTCCCCTATTAAAAATGATTCAAGCCCAGAAAATAGCGGCGCGTCGTGATCGTAGACTTCTGCCCGGCCAGCCGCTGGATGCGCTCGATCGGCATATTCTGTTCGGCCAGCCGGCGGCAGTACGTGTTCCGCAGATGCTGGCACAGGACCGGGAACCCGAGCTTCTCGCTATAGCCCTCGACGACGAACTGCACGGCCCGCGGCCGCATCGCGCCCATCCGCTCCGTGACGAACAGGTACGGACTGCGCACGTACTGCGCCTTGCCCGCCTCGTCCCGCCTTCTCACCCATTCCCGCAACTGCGCGGAAGACTCGGGCGACAAGGGAACGGTTCGGGAAGGCTCCTCCCCGTGAAAGACGAGCAATTCGTCCCCCCGGAAAGATTGAAGCCGCAGGTCGGAGACCTCCTCCACCCTCAGCCCCGCATAGAGCATCGTGTGAATGAGCGCCAGATTCCTCGCCCGCTTGAACGAGTTCTGCTCCTGGGCGGCGACCTTCAGCAGCTTCCCCTCTTCTTCGGCGGACAGCCACCGGGGCGGAGCGGCCTTCTGTGTATTGATGATGCGCACATGCTTGGCGGGATTTCCGGAAGTATGGCCTTGCGTATGAGCCCACTTGAAAAAAGTGCTGACCGCGGACAGCGACTTGTTGATCGTCGCGCTGCGGACGCCAGCCCGTTCCAGGTCGCCGCGGAAGACCAGCAGATCCTCCATCCCGATGTCGGGCAACGTCCGTGCGCGATTCCGGACCCAGCCGAGAAATTTGCGCGTCTCCGTGACATACATCCGGATCGTGCTCTCCTCCTTGCATTGCCGGGCCAGGAAACGTGCGAACGAATTCAGCAAATCTTCTATGCCATCCAGCGATTCCGTCATGATGTATCACCGTCTGATTGTACAGAATATTGAAAATTCTGCGATCAATTAAATTCTACGATGTATATCGTAACAAAGGGCGGAGCCTGGGGGCAACGACGGTAAACAGGGAAGAGCCGGGATCTCCTTGGATATCGTTCCCTGAGAAAAGCTCACCCCCGGATCCTCCCCGGATGCTGCCCGATCGTCCCAGATTCTCCCGGATCCTCCGGTTTCGCCCGGCTCCGTCCGGACGAGGTTGTGTTCCATAAAAAAACGACAGCAGCGTGATGGAAGGTTTGTGGAACATGCATGACCCATTCACCGTGCTTTGCCCGCCTGCCGGCGCCCATGCGATGAAAATCATTGCATCGGGCGATCCTTCGCTGCCGGGACGGCGCCCATGCGATGAAAATCATCGCATCGGGCGATCCTCCGCCGCCGGGTCGGTGCCCATGCGGTGAATACGACGAACCTTCCCATTACAGAGTTTTCCTACGAATGCGGGTTCAACGACAGCAACTGCTTCACCCGCCAGTTTACCAAAGTTCTGGGGACATCCCCGAAGGCATACAGGCGGCAGCGATAAACCCCGGTCATAACGAGACGTCCGATCCCCGTGTAAACAGAAAACCGCCCCGAGGCGACGTTGCCGTCTCCCCAGGGCGGTTCCGCAAGCTTGCCGTTACTGAATGTCCTTGCCGGTGAACAGCTTGACGCGGTTCTTGACCAGCTCGGTGTACGTGGCTTCCATCTTCTCCGCACCCGCCTTGTTCAGGTCGGCGAGGAACTGGTCGTACAGCTTGTCGAAGTCTTCCGGCTTCGCCAGAATGATCTTCGGAATGCTCTTGTCGACGATCTCTTGCGTCTTCTGATAAATCACCTGATAGTCCCCGTCCGTCGGAACCTGCATGTTGTACAGCGCGCCCCATTCCTTGACGGGCAGATCGCTCGGCCACAGGTCCTTCCAGGTCGTGGCGTTGTACGCCTTGAGCGCTTCCTTCTCGGCGTCGGAGTAGCTCGCCTGGATCTGTTCCGGGAAGTTCGTCGTGTAGTAGTTGCCCGTCGGGTCCTTGACGCCGTCGCCGTAGTGCGGCGCGAACGCCGTGTACAGGCCGATGCCGGTCGTCTTCGTGAAGTTGGCGTTGTCGTTGACTTTCGCGTTCAGGACATCCTCCGGAATGACGCGCTTGCCGTCAACGACGTTGTAATGCTTGCCTTCAATGCCCCAGTTGATCAGCACCTGGCCTTCGTCGGAAGCGAGCCAGTCGAGGAACTGGATGGCGCGAACCGGGTCCTTGCACGCCTTCGTGATGCTGATGCCCCAGAAGTCGACGCCGGCGGATTGCAGCTCTTTTTCTTGATACTGGTCGCTCATCGTCACCGGGAAGTGGCCGTACGTGCGGTCGTCCTTGCCCGCGGACTTGAGCGCGTTCTCCGCGTTGCCGTACTCCCACTCCTGCGAGATCAGGCCGAGCACGCGGCCGCTGGCGATCTTCGCCTGATACTGGTCGTCCTTCTCGACGAAGGTGTCCTTATCCAGCAAGCCGACGTTGTACATATGGTTCAGCCATTTGAAGTAGTCCCGCTCTTCCGGACGCTTGTAGTGCAGTTCGGCTTGGTATGTCTGCGGATCGACATAATACTCGCCGTCGTCCGGCGCGCCCGTCGCCAGGAATGCCGGGTTCGTAATCGTGATCATCCGCTTCCACCCGTCGCCGTTGAGCAGCAGCGGAATCGTCGGCTGTCCGTCGGTCGTCGGATGCTTCTTCACGTATTCGGACAGCACGTTCTCATAATCCTGGACCGTCTTGATCTGCGGGTAGCCGAGCTCCTTCAGCACGCGAAGCTGCACCTCGAAGCCGCCGGTAGCGTCGAAGTACTGGCTGCCCACGCCGCCGTTCGTCGGAAGCGAGTAAATGGCCTGATCGTCGTAGCTGTATTTCATGCGGTTCTCGCTGCCCTTCATGATCGCCTTGATGTGCGGAGCGTACTTGTCGATCAGGTCGGTCAGATCGAGAATCGCGCCGGCGTCGATCAGCTTGCCCAGTTCGCCCTTGGCGAAGATGAGATCCGGATATTGTCCGCTTGCCGCCATCAGGGCGATCTTGCTCTGACCGCCCCCGCTGGCGACGTCGTACTCGGCGTTGATCGTAACGCCCGTCTTCTCGGTAATGACCTTGCCGACTTCGTCCTGCATGTTGTTCCAGTTCGGGCTGGCGTCCGCGCCGAAGAACGTGAACGTGATCGGCGTCGTGTCCATCTTCGTGCCGCTGTCGGACGGCGCGGCAGCGCTGCTGCTCGTCGGGCCGGCGGAAGCCGGGCTGCTCGAACTGTCGGCCGCATTGTCGTTGCCGTTGTTCCCGCCGCAGCCGGCAAGCAGAACGACGCCGGTCAACGTTAGCAATGGAAGCGCTTTTTTGGAATTCCACTTCATAGAACTTCCCCCTTCATGGATGACCTACCAAGTATTGTACACAGGCTTGAAAACCTGGCTGTACCAGTCACGGATGGCGCGGCGAAGAGCTTACGCCTTCACCGCGCCAAGCGTCATGCCGCCTACGAAGAAACGTTGCAGGAACGGATAGACGACCAGAATCGGAACGGTGACGACGATCGTAATGGCCATCTTGATCGACTCCGGCGACACTTGCTGCATCAGCTTCGCCAGATCGTTGCTGTTGACCATGGCGCTGCCTTGCTGCGTGCTGTCCAATATTTTCATCAATTCGTACTGCAAGGTGGTGAGCGACGGCTTGTTGCCGTTGTACAAGTAAGTGTCGAACCAGGAGTTCCATTGCCCGACCGCCAGGAACAGCGCGATCGTCGCCAGCACCGGCTTGCAGAGCGGAAGAACGACTTTGTAATAAATCTGGAAGTCGTTCGCTCCGTCCAGCTTGGCCGATTCCTGAAGCGCATACGGCAGCCCGTCGATGAACGAACGGATGACGAAGACGTTAAACGCGCTTACAATGCCCGGAAGCACGTAGATGGCGAAAGTTCCGATCAAGTGCAGGTCGCGCATCAGGATGTAGACGGGGACCATACCGCCGGAGAAATACATCGTGAGCGCGAGGAACACGGAGACGAATCGGCGGCTGCGGAAGTCCGGCCGGCTCAGCGTGTACGCCAGCATCGAGGCGCTGATCAAACCGAGTACCGTGCCGATGACGGTCCGCAGGACGGAGATCTTGAATCCGGTTATGAGCGTGGAATAACCGAAGATCGTCTCGTAGTTCTTGAGCGTGAACTGCCTCGGCCATAAATAGATGCCGCCACGCACGGTATCGGTAGAATCGTTCAGGGAGATCGCGAGCACGTTCAGGAACGGATAGACCGTCGCGACGACGATGACCGTCAGCACGAAGTAGTTGATGAAGTTGAACACTCTGTCTCCTCTGGTCAAGTGCACAGCTTTGCTTGACATGCGCCCGCCCCCCCTTTTACATAATGCTTTCCTTCGCGAACTTCTTGAACAGGCCGTTGGCGGTGAACAACAGTATGATGCTGATGACGGAGTTGAACATGCTGATGGCGGTCCCGTAAGAGAAGTGCGCGATCTTGATCCCGTAGTTCAGCGCGTACAGGTCGAGCACTTGCGAGTAGTCGGACACCAGATTGTTGCCGAGCAGCATCTGCTTCTCGTATCCGATGCTGAGCAAGTGGCCGATGGACATGATGAACAGCACCATGATCGTGGAGCGGATGCCCGGCAGCGTCACGTTCCACATCTGCCGGAAGCGTCCGGCTCCGTCGACGCGGGCCGCTTCGTACAGCTCCTTGTCGATGCCGGTGATGGCCGCCAGGTAGATGATCGCGTTCCAGCCGGTCTCCTTCCAGATGTCGGCGCCGGTGACGATGCCCCAGAACCAGTGCGGCTTGGCCATGAACTGGATCGGCTCGTCGATGATGTGCAGCCACACGAGAATATGGTTGACGACGCCGCCCAGGGACAGCATGTTCGTCACGATGCCGGCCACGACGACCCATGAGACGAAGTGAGGCAAGTAGGAGATCGTCTGGGCCACCCGTTTGAAAGCCACGCCTTTGACTTCGTTGAGCAGCACCGCGAACACGATCGGAAAAACGAACCCCGCCACCAGCCCCATTACGCTCATCGCCAGCGTGTTGCGGAGCACCATATAGAACTGGTCGTCGTGAAAGAGCGTGCGGAACTGGTCGAATCCCACCCACTTCTGATCGATGAACGATTTGGCCGGCTTGTAGTTCTGGAACGCCATCGTCCAGCCCCAGATCGGCACGTAATTGAACACGAACAGCCAGATCACGAACGGCAGGGACATCAGGTACAAATATTTTTGCCGGACGATTTCGGTCCAGAAGCTGCGCTTCCCGGCTGTGGAAGCGCTTGTTGCGTTTGCCCGGCCGGCGGACGGAATGGCCGATTGCGAATCCATCGAGTCGTTCCCCCTTCGCTATAGGAATAGCATAACGCACGGCAAGCGAGGAAAGTACGCGATTTTTTGAAGCAAAAACCATGCAAAAATTAGAGATGGAAAAGCGTTCTCCCCCTACTTTTTGCGATAGGCGGAAGGGGAGTCCCCTACGTATTTGCGGAATTTGGCGTGAAAATAATCGACGTTCGAGTAGCCGACGCGCTCGGCGACCTGGTACACCTTCATCCCCTGTTCCAGCAACTCCTTCGCGCGTTCGATCCGGACTTTGTCGAGGTAGGTGTTGAACGGCTCGCCGGTCGTGTTCTTGAACAGCTTGCCGAGATAGGAACTGTTGTAGCCGAACAGTTCCGCCAGCGACTCCAGCTTCAGGTTCTCCGCATAATGGCGGCGGATGAGCTCGATCATCTTCCGCACCTGCTTGTCGCCTTCGCTGCTGCGGAACGCCTCCGCCATCTCGCCGGTCAGCTTCGTGAGCCGGGCGAGCAATCCGGAGAAGCGATATTCTTCATACAGCTTCGGCACTTCGGCGGCGTACGCCCGGATCCGCTCGCGAACGTCCGGACGGCTCTGCTCCAGCTTGGTCAGCGCCTGGGTGAGCAACCGCGCGAAGCCGGCCTTGATCTCCTGCTCGCTCCATCCCGCCGCAAGCATGGCCTCGCCGGTCTCGCGGACCCAGGCGGCGGCCGCCTCCCCGCTGCCGATGTCCAGCGCCAGCAGAAGCTTCTCGCCCGACGCCGCATCGCCGGAGCCGGAGCCGGCGCCGGAGCGCGAGCCGGCGGACGGCGGGCCGCCGCAAGCCAGCGCAACCGCTTCCGCCGCCCGGTACAGGCGGTCCCCTTCCATCAGGAAGCGGTGCTTCATCGCTTCCCGGGCCGACCGGAACGACCGGCGCAGCTCCTCCGGCCGGTCCGCGGGATCGCCGACCGCCGCCGTGAAGTCAACGCCCGCTTCCGCGCACGCCCGGCGGATCTCGCGGCCGGCGGCCGCCGTCTCTGCTTCGCCGCCCGCGAGGACAAGGCCGACATACGGGTCCAGCGAGAAGACGATCCCCTTGCCGGAAGCTTCGAAGCATGCCGACAGGCGGCTGCGGATCTGCGCATACACGGACGAATCGATCTCCTCCCGGCTCTGCAATCGGATCAGCACCGCCTCGTAAGGCGGACCGCCCAGCCGCATCGCCTCCACGGCGTCCTGCGGCGGACGGTCGCCTTCGCCGGTCAGCAGCCGGATCGCCGTCCGCTCCGGATCCCAGCCGCGGACCGCCGGCCGGGCATTCCCCGCTCGCTGTTCGTCCAGCGTCCGCTTGACGCGAACGAGAGCGGCCGCCAGTTCGTCCTCGTCCACCGGCTTTAAGATATAGCCGTCCGCCTGCATGGCCATCGCCTGGCGGGCGTATTCGAAATCGGCATGGCCGCTCAGCACGAGAAACCTCGGAGCGACGTCCTGCTTGTCCCGGATCGCTTGCATCAGCGCCAGACCGCTCATGCCGGGCATGCGAATGTCGACGATCATCAGATCCGGCTTCAGCTCGGCCGCCTTCGCGAGCGCGTCCCTCCCGTCGGCGGCGACTCCCGCCACCGCAAATCCGATCTCCTCCCACTCCACGATCGTCCGCAATCCTTCGCGAATGAGCGGTTCGTCGTCCACAATCAGCACTTTGTACATCTGTCATTCCTCCAGCGGAATCCAGAACGAGATCCGGGTTCCGGAATTGGGTTCGCTCTCGATGCGAAGGCCCGAATTCGGGCCGTAGGTGAGCAGCAGCCGCTGCTGGACGTTGTGCAAGCCGATTCGCGACGCTTCCTGATCCGCCAGAGACCGGCGGATCGCCTTCAGCTTCCCGGCCGGGATGCCGACGCCGTTGTCGGCGACGGTCACTTCCAGGCCGCCTTGCCGGATGGTTGCGGTCACCCGGACTTCGCCGCCCTCGAAGCTCGTCTCGAGCCCGTGGATCACGGAATTTTCCACGAGCGGCTGTATGAGCAGAGGCAGCAGCTTCGCCCGCTCCGCGCCGGGTTCGATCTCGATCGCGTAGCGCAGCCGCTCCTCGTGCCGGAACTTCTGAATTTCCAGATAGCACTCCACCATCTCGATCTCTTCGCCGAGGCTGATTTTCCCGCCGGTCATGTCCAAATTTTTGCGCAGCAGCTTGCCCAGCATCTTCACCGTCCGCGAGATGTCCTTCTCGCCCCGGATATGCGCCTTCATGCGGATCGATTCGAGCGCGTTGTACAGGAAATGCGGGTTGATCTGGTTCGCGAGCATCTTCAGCTTGATCTCGCTCTGCTTGCGTTCCAGCTCGCTGGAATGCTTGTGGGAAATCTTAAGCTCCTCCATCAGCTCCTTGATGTTGGCGACCATCTGGTTGAACTGGCGGGAGATTTGGCCGATCTCGTCCCTGCCTTCCACCAGCAGCCCGGCGTTGAAGTTGCCGATCGACACTTTGCTGATCTGGCGGCTGAACCGGCGCAGGCGGTTCGTGACGAGCGAGCAGATCAGATAGATCATGACGACGGACAGCACGGCGAACAGTGCGATCACCTCCATCCCGAGCGTACTGATCCGATTGGCCTCCTTGACGATGCTGCCGACCGAGAAGATCGAGATGATCTTCAGCTTCGTGAAGCTGTTTTCCGGAAGGAACTCGTCGATGACGACCTTGGACCGAACGCCGTCCACCGTCTTCTCGTACGTGCCGGGACCATCCTCCGCAAGCGTCGATCCCAGGCGGGTCCGGCCCAATTCCTCGCCCAGCAGGTCCGGCTGATTCGAGGCGACGATGACTCCCCGGCTGTCCAGAAGGATCGTCTCCGAATCTTCCTGCTTCAGCATCGAGTTCAGATAGTCCGTGTTGATGTCGAGGGCGAGCACCCCGAACCGGTGGCTCTCCTGGAAATAAACGCTGGTGACCAGACTCAGCTTGCTGTTCGCCTTGCGGGATTCCGCCGGAAAATGGTACCACCCGAGCAGACCGGGGTGCTTGAGCGATTCCTGAAACCAGAAGGAGCGCTCGACATCGGGCGTAACCGGGATGAATTCCCAGTTGTCGATCAGCGTCGGATTGACCGCATACAGCTTGATCCGCGAAATTTCCGGATTGAACGACAAATACGTGTCGAACGTATCGAACCCGCTGTAAGCGTCTACAATATCGCTAACCGACGCAAAGCGCGTCGTCGCGATCCGCTCCAGCTCCTTGTTCAGCTTGAGCCGGGCGGACAGGTCGCTGGCGATCGCCAGCGTCTCTTCGGTTCGGGACTCCACCCTCGCCACGGCGCTCTCCGTCTGCTCGATCGCCTTGTCCAGCGCGGATTCCCGATATTCCCGCACGACCGCCAACCCGACGATGACGATCGGCAAGATGAGGAACAAAATATAGGCGAGCACGATCTTGTTGCGCAATTTCATGTCGTTGAACCGCCTCGTCAACCGCCGCAAGCGCATCCCCCCGTCGCCGCGCCGCTATGCCTCAAATGCAGGCTTGTTGCGCTTTTTTTCATGCCCTATTGTGGCGAATCGCCGGGCAACATGCAACCCCCTGTCGAGAATGTGCCGGATTTTAGATGCAATTGTTGGGGTATTGCGAAAACGTTTTTCATTATACAATAAAAAAATCGATTTGGATGCGTTTGCAGCAATTGCACGCCTGGGAAGGAGATTATGGCATGAACGAAGCCGCCGGCACCTATCCGTTTCGGAATCCCGATCTGCCGCTGGAGACGCGGGTGAACGATCTGATCTCGCGGTTGACGTTGAATGAAAAAATCAACCTCATGTGTCAATATCAGGATTCCGTCCCGCGACTTGGCATCCCTTCGTTCAAGCACGGGACGGAAGCGGCGCACGGCATCGCCTGGCTCGGAGAAGCGACCTGCTTCCCGCAGCCGGTCGGGCTCGCCTGCACCTGGGATACGGAGCTGCTCCGCCGCGTCGGCGAGGCGATCGGCACGGAAGCGCGCGGCTTCTACCGCCGCGATCCGGAGCGGAACGGCCTGACGCTGTGGGCGCCGACCGTCGACATGGAGCGCGATCCGCGCTGGGGCCGCAACGAGGAAGCCTACGGCGAGGACCCCCACCTGTCCGGCAAGCTGACCGCCGCGCTGGCGCGGGGAATTCAGGGGGACGACCCCTTCTACGTTCGGGCGGTCGCCAGCCTGAAGCACTTTGTCGGCAACAACAACGAGGCCGGGCGCGGGAACTGTTCGGTCAGCCTCGATCCGAGGAATTTGCGCGAATATTACCTGAAGGCGTTCGAGCTTCCGTTCAAGGAAGGCGGCGCGCTGTCGATGATGACCGCCTACAACGCGGTGAACGGCGTTCCGGCCAACTTGCATCCGCTCGTCAACGAAGTCGTCAAGCGGGAATGGGGCATGGACGGCTTCGTCGTCAGCGACGCGGGCGACGTGCTCGGCACGGTGAACGACCACCGCTATGCGGACAGTTACAAGGAAGCGGTCGCGCGCTCGATCCGAAGCGGAATCGACAGCATCACCGACGATCACGCGGTCGTCAAGCAGGCGATCCGCGACGCGCTGGCGGAAGGGCTGCTGGCCGAGCACGATCTCGACGCCGCCCTGCGGAACACCTTCCGCGTCCGCTTCCGGCTCGGAGAGTTCGATCCCGACGAGCGCAATCCATACGCCGCGATCGACGAATCGGCCATCTGTTCGGCCGAGCACCGGCAAGTGTCGCTGGAAGCCGCCCGCAAGAACGTCGTCTTGCTCAAAAATGAAGGCGGCGCGCTGCCGCTGGACGCCTCCCGCGTTCGTCGGGTGGCGGTCGTCGGGCCGCTGGCGGACGTCGTTTACCGCGACTGGTACAGCGGATCGCTGCCGTATGCGGTGACGCCGCTGGCCGCGATCCGCGCCCGGCTTGAGGGACGCGTCGCGTATGCGAGCGGCAACGATCGGGTGAAGCTGGCCGCCGGCGGCCGGTATGTGACGGCGCTGGCGGACGGCAAGCTGGCCGCCGCGGCGGACGGACCGGACGCGGCCGAGACGTTCGAGCTGACCGACTGGGGCTGGCGCGCCCATACGCTCGTCGCGGAGAGCAGCGGCAAGTTCGTCTCGACGGCCGACGACGTGCACGTCGCCGCCGATTCGGACGAAGTGTTCGGCTGGTTCACGAAGGAAGTGCTCCTGATCGACCGGGATGGCGACGGCAAGCTGAAGTTGGCGGCGTGGAACAACGCGCGGATCGGCCTCGGCGCAAGCGGCCTGCTCACGGTCGATCCCGAGCTGGCGGAGGAGCGGTCCCGGCTGGGCTCGCCGGAAGAGAGCGCCGCGTCCCCGGCCGCCGCGGCTGCGGGCGGCGCGGCAGCAGGCGGCGCCGTGGCCGAGACGGCGTTCGATGTCGCGACGGTGACGGACGGCATCGCCGAGGCGGTTCGGGCGGCGCGCGAGGCGGACGCGGCGATCGTGTTCGTCGGCAACCACCCGCTCGTGAACGGCAAGGAGACGATCGACCGGCCGGACCTCGCGCTGCCGAAAGCGCAGGAGCGGCTCATCCGCGAAGTGCATGCGGCCAATCCGCGAACGATCGTCGTCATCGTCGGCAGCTACCCGTTCGCGGTCAACTGGGCGGACGAGCACGTTCCGGCCCTCTTGTACTCTTCCCATGCCGGACCGGAGCTCGGCACGGCGCTGGCCGACGTGCTGTTTGGGGATTACGCCCCGGCCGGAAGGCTGAACATGACGTGGTACCGCTCGGCCGATCAGCTGCCCGACATGATGGACTACGACATCATCAAGGGCGAGCGGACTTACCGCTATTTCCAGGGGGACGTGCTGTACCCGTTCGGCCACGGGCTGACCTATTCGGCGTTCGCCTATGAAAAGCTGGAGCTGGACCGGCCTTCCATCGGAGAGGGCGGGGAGCTGGAAGTCCGGGTGACGGTTCGCAACGCGGGCGAACGGGCCGGCGAAGATGTGGTGCAGCTATACGGAAGCGCCGGCGCATCGCGGGTCAAGCGGCCGCTCAAGCAGTTGCTCGGCTTCCGCCGCATTCGGCTGGAAGCCGGGGAAAGCACGGTCGTCCGGTTGTCGGTGCGGGCGGAGGAACTCGCGTTCTGGGACGTTACCCGCGACCGGTGGTGTCTGGAGAGCGGCGTCTGGACGCTGTGGGCCGGGCGGTCTTCGGCCGACATGGCGCTGACGGCGCAGCTTCAGGTGCAGGGCGAAACGGTGCCGCCGCGCAACTTGCGCCGGCCGACCGCCGCGATCAACTATGACGACTACGAGGGCGTCGTCATGGACGAGTGCAAGGAAGGCGGCGGCTGCGCACGGGCCGTGCGGGACGGCGCGTGGCTGCGGTTCGAGGACGCCGACTTCGGGCCCCGCGGCCCGATTCGCTTCGAGGCGCGGGCGGCGGCTCCCGGTGCGGCAGGAGGCGCAAGCGGCGGCGGGAGCGGCGGCGCGGCGGGAGACGCGGAAGGCGGCGCGGCAGGGGACGCCGCGGGCGGAACCGGCGCCGGCAGCGGACGGATCGAGCTGCGCGCAAGCGGGCCGGACGGAGACCTCGTCGTCGGCGTCTGCGAAGTGCCGGGGGACGGCCCGCAGCAGTGGCGGACGGTCAGTTGCGCCGTATCCTTGCCGGCCGGCCGCTGCGACATCGTCCTGCGCCCAAGCCCCGGCGTCCGGCTGGCCTGGTTCCGGTTCGCCGGTTGAATGAAGCAAGGCCCGGAGACGTCCGCCGTCCCCGGGCCCTGCGATGTTTTTTCCGTTGTTGCAAGCCAGGCGGCTGCCGCCCCGCCCTTCAGCCCAAGATCGCGTCGATCCGCGCCAGCTCCTCATCCGTAAACGCCAGATTGCGTACGGCACCGGCCGCGTCCTCGATCTGGCTCACCTTGCTCGCCCCGATCAGCGCCGACGTCACGCGGCCCCCGCGAAGCACCCAGGCGAGCGCCATCTGCGACAGCTTCTGACCCCGTTCCGCCGCCAGCTCGTTCAGCTGCCGAACCGCGTTCATCCGCTCTTCGGTCAGTTCCTCCGGCTTCAGGAACACGCTCGGCCCTGCCGCGCGCGAGTCCGGAGCGATGCCGTTCAGATAGCGGTCGGTCAAAATTCCCTTCTGCAGCGGAGAGAACGCGATGCACCCGATCCCTTCCTCCTCCAGCACGTCGAGCAGCCCGTTTTCCACCCAACGGTTCATCATCGAGTAGCTCGGCTGATGGATGACGCACGGCGTGCCCATTTCCCGCAACAGGCGGGCCGCCCGCCTCGTCTCCTCCGGCTGGTAATTGGAGATGCCGACGTACAGCGCCTTCCCCTGGCGAACGACGAGATCGAGCGCGGCCATCGTCTCTTCCAGCGGCGTGTTCGGATCGGGGCGATGATGATAGAAGATGTCCACGTAATCCAGCCCCATTCGCTTCAAGCTTTGATCGAGGCTGGCGACGAGGTACTTTTTGGACCCCCAATCGCCGTACGGTCCGGGCCACATGCCGTAGCCGGCCTTCGTCGAGATAATCATCTCGTCGCGATAAGAGGAGAAGTCCTCCCTCAGAATGCGGCCGAACGTCAGCTCGGCGGAGCCGGGCGGCGGTCCGTAGTTGTTCGCCAGGTCGAAGTGCGTGATGCCAAGGTCGAACGCCCGCCGGATCATGGCCCTGCCGTTTTCGTACACGTCGATGCCGCCGAAGTTGTGCCACAGTCCCAGCGAGACGGCCGGCAGCTTCAGACCGCTCCTGCCGGAGCGGTTGTAGATCATCCCGTCGTATCTCGATTCGCTTGCGGTATAGCCCATCGTTCAACTCCTCCTCGGGTTCGAATAAGCCTATCTTATCCGAAACGGCGGAACAAGTCGACGGCGGCCGTCGGCCGGGAAGAGAAGCGGCGCCAGGAAGAAAACGCCTGTCGGCGTTCCGGTTCAATGCCGATCACGTTAAGCCGCGGAGGACGATGGCGCCAATCCGATTCGCCACTTGGGGAGGTTGGAGGAGCCAGAGCCATTAAGTCTGATATCAGACTTACTGGACAGTGAAAAGTTTTCACATTCAAGAAGCAAGCGAATCCGCATCCGGATGGGCCGATTGCTGCTTGGAACGAATTATTTGGGTTAGCGCCAGATGCGGGTTTTGAGCAAACAAGCGAAAAAG
>Ga0207789_1000182_pt1 | contig 41897 bp, 38 predicted proteins | sample HigsolmetaGSP12D_FD_184840 | JGI IMG/M metagenome (GOLD analysis project Ga0207789, IMG submission 184840) | High solid enriched microbial communities from the Joint BioEnergy Institute, USA - SP1-2-D (SPAdes) | ecosystem: Engineered > Bioreactor > SSF (Solid state fermentation) > Aerobic >...
CGTCGAAGTGATAGAAGACATGCACATTGGCCGCGTACTGGCCGATATGGACCGGCAACGGGGAACGGCGGGGTAACCGCCGTTTTTCGCCCGCCTTTGTGATTGGCGTTAGACTTCTCATGCTGTTGACGTGCCTGACGCACAAACGCTCACGTCAATGACGGTGATTACAACACCGACAAAGTACGTGAGCGCTGACAGCAGACTGTCCGGGAATTGGACATTTTATTGGCTACACACTATACATACTGATGGTTTATAATTCGATTTCGCTAGGTCTTACGGAGAACGTACCACAAGAACCAAAGTTTTCTGGACGGACTTCTCACTTTTTGCTGGCTTTTAAATTGGATTAGACCTATCATATAATAGGATTGTGAATGTTTTAAAATATAAGGTATCGTTATTCAAAGGGTGTGACCAAGTCACACCCTGGCTTGCTGTGGAGCCCAAGCGGGAGCGCCCACATTTTTCTTCAAAATATTAGCGGGTAAGGGCGGTAAAAATGAACAACGGACAAACCAAAACAGACGTCATCCTGATCGGTGCCGGCATCATGAGCGCGACTTTGGGGTCGCTGCTGAAAGAATTGGCGCCGGACTGGGAGATTACAGTGTTCGAGCGGCGCGCGAGCGCGGGAGAGGAAAGCTCCAACGAGTGGAATAACGCGGGAACGGGGCATTCGGCACTGTGCGAGCTGAACTACACCGTCGAGAAACCGGACGGATCCATCGATATCAGCAAAGCGATCAAAGTGAATGAAGAGTTCCAGGTTTCAAGGCAGTTCTGGTCTTATCTTGTGAACAGCAAGCTGATCCGCAATCCGCAGGATTTTATCATGCCGCTGCCTCATATGAGTTTTGTCCAAGGGGAACAGGATGTCGCGTTTTTAAAAAAACGTTTTGAAGCGCTGTCGAACAATCCTCTGTTTCAAGGGATGGAGTTTTCCGATGACCCGGATCAATTGGCGGAATGGATTCCGCTGATGATGAAGGACCGGACTTTGAATCGACCGATAGCGGCAACCCGAATCGAATCCGGAACGGACGTCAACTTCGGCGCATTAACGCGCATGTTGTTTGCCCACTTAAAGAGTAGAAACGTCGATATCAGATACAACCATCACGTTCAGGATATTCAACGCGCCGGCGACGGCTCGTGGGAATTGAAAGTGCGGAATGTCGACACCGGTACCGTCGAACGCCATGCAGCCAAATTCGTTTTTATCGGCGGCGGGGGAGGAAGCCTGCATTTGCTGCAAAAATCCGGCATTCCCGAAGGCAAAGGGATTGGCGGATTTCCGGTCAGCGGGCTGTTTATGGTGTGTCAGAATCCGGAAATTGTAGCGCAGCATCATGCCAAAGTATACGGCAAAGCTTCGGTTGGCGCGCCTCCGATGTCTGTCCCGCATCTGGACACCCGATATATCGACAAGAAAAAATCGTTGCTCTTCGGACCGTTTGCCGGCTTCTCGCCCAAATTTTTAAAATACGGCTCCATGTTCGATTTGTTGACTTCCGTCAAACCGCATAATCTTGTCACGATGTTGGCGGCAGGGGTCAAAAACGTTTCCTTGACAACCTACCTGATCAAGCAAGTGATGTTGTCGAAAGAAAAGCGCGTGGAAGCTTTGCGGGAATTTGTCCCGAACGCCAGAAGCGAGGATTGGGATTTGGTGGTAGCAGGCCAGCGCGTGCAAGTGATCAAAGATACGGCTGCCGGCGGCAAAGGTACGCTTCAATTCGGCACGGAAGTGGTCAGCGCCGCGGACGGCTCGATCGCCGCATTGCTCGGCGCTTCCCCGGGCGCTTCCACCGCCGTTTCCGTCATGCTTGAGGTCATTGAGAAATGCTTCCCGCAACATCTGAAGGCGTGGGAGCCGAAAATCAAAGAAATGATTCCTTCTTATGGCGTGTCCCTGTTGAAAAAACCGGAGCTGATCCACGAAATTCATACCTCAACCGCGCGGGCGCTGGGCTTGTCGGGCCAAAAACAAGCAAGCGCGGTGTAACCGAAGATAAAGGGAGCATGATTTGCCGTTTGGGCAAATGGAGGCTTCCTTTTTTTGAAAAAATCGATAAAGCGCAAAGTCTTGGATGTCGGCAATGAACGCTCCACAGTCACGATAAAATACCTCATTTGTTGATGTTCTATATGAGGAAGGAGCGAAGGAGGGGGGTGTCGGTTATAATAGAAGCAAATAGCTTCCATTCGAATTCGGACGGTGGGGGTGAGCACGCTGAACCCAGGAGACGAGTCGAAATTCGTGCAGCAGCATCTGGCCAACGAGAGAACGTTCTTGGCCTGGATTCGGACGAGCATCACGATCGTGGGACTGGGCTTCCTGGCGGCAGGCATCGTGTTCCGTTCGACTTCTTACGGCGATATCGGCCATCGACTGTCCGCCGTTGCGGGCATCGGCGCGGTGCTGCTCGGCGGAGCGGTGGCGGCTCTTGCGACCAAGGACTATTTTGCGAAAAGAAGAGGGATCAACGAAGGCGCGTTCCGTTCGTCGGCCTTCACCATTTTGTTCGTGTTCGCGGCTCTCGGGATCATCGATATCGTTCTGCTTATGCTTGTCTTGTTCTTGCTTGAGTCTTGACAAAGGAGGCGGCGGCCATCGCTGCGCGCATTCTGATCGTTGACGACGATCCTTCCATCGTGAAGATCGTGAAGCTATATCTGACCAAGCACGGCTATGAGGCCGAAGAAGGCCGGCGACTCCGATGCGGGTGTGGCGGCGCTGGAGGAGATCGTCTCGCTGAAGGAGCAGATCATCGAGGCGCAGCAGGAGATTCTGAACCTGCAACTGGAGCTGCAAAGCGCTCTCAACGGCACCAATGCGTAAGAGGTTGTACACAAGCAAGAAGAGTTCGGCTGAAGCCGGGCTCTTTGCTTTGTTGAGAAGCGGGATGTAGAAATGTGATGGTAAAGACGGAGGCTCCCATGAAACTCAAAAACCTCTTCTTCCACATCCACTACTGCAAATTCAGGCAGCTCAGCGCGGCGGGGGCACGGATCAAAGTCAGCAGAACCCTTCCGCATCACGAGCTGATTTTTATCGCCAAGGGGAAGGGCCGTTTTAGCATCGACAAGAAGACCTGCGAGCTCAAGGACGGTATGCTGCTCTACATCCGCCCCGGCGAGCCGCATGCGATCGAGACCGATCCCGCGGCACCCGTCCGTTGCTATACCGTCCATTTCAGCTATGTGCGCGTGAATATCCATGAAGGCCGGTGGGAGCTGCAAGAGGAACCGGAAGCTCTCCCGCTCCAAGCCGCACAAGAACTGCAGGATTATTATCAGATCGAAGACGCGTTCAAAAAGCTGACGGAGGCCTGGGATGCGAAATTGCCGGGCTACGAGTTCATGTCCAAGACGCTGCTCCAGCAACTGCTGATCGCCATTGCCCAGAACATAAGGAAAGAAAACCGGAATTACTCCGCCTCCCTGAAAGTGGAGAAGATCATCCGATACATGCACGAACATGTGCAGGACAAGATCACCCTGGCACAGCTGGCGAATCTGGTGCAATGGTCTCCGACGTATCTGTCCCGATCGTTCAAAGAAATTACCGGTTATTCCGTGATCGAATTTTTCAACAAAATCAAGATGGACAAAGCCAAAGAAATGATTCTCGAAGGCAACAGGAGCGTCAAAGAGGTCGCCGGAGCGGTTGGATACGCGGATGAATTTTATTTCAGCCGCGTGTTCAAGAAAACGGAAGGGCTCAGCCCCTCGGAATTTTACAGCAAAAATGTCCATGGAGTTTAAAATCTTGCATGGCGGACAGTCTTTCCGGCTGCTAAGATGAGGGTGTGATTGTACAGCGGACCCTTGGCAGAAGGAAGGCTATTGTTTTGCCGATTTGGAAAAGAAATCTGTTCGTCTGCTGGTTCGGAATGTTCGTGACCGGTGTCGGCATGAGCCAGATCGCCCCGATCCTGCCTCTGTACATCAAGCAGATCGGCGTGCACGATTCCGACGCGATTGCCCGATTTTCAGGACTGGCTTTCGGGATTACCTTCATCGTCTCGGCCGTTTTCTCCCCGATCTGGGGGATCGCCGCGGACAAGTTCGGCCGCAAGCCGATGCTGCTGCGGGCCAGCCTGGGCATGGCGGTCGTGATAGGCTGCATGGGTTTCGCGCACAACGTTTACGTCCTGATCGGGCTTCGGCTGCTGCAGGGGGTCATCACCGGCTACAGCACCGCTTGCACAACTCTGATCGCAACCCAGACGGACAAGGAACATTCCGGTTGGGCTCTGGGAACCCTGTCGACGGCCAACACTTCGGGCTCTCTGATCGGGCCGACGATCGGCGGCTTTATCGCCGAGAAATGGGGACTGCAAAGTTCGTTTTTTCTGACCGGCGGACTGATGATGATTGCCTTCGTGACGACGGCATTGTTCGTGAAGGAATCGTTTGCCCGGCCAGATACAAGCGTGCTCCGCATGAAAGAAGTGTGGAGCGGCATTCCCCGGAAGAGCTTGACGATGACCCTGTTCATTACGTTTTTCGTCCTGACGGTGTCGATGTATGCCATCGAACCGGTCATCACCGTCTACATATCCGAGCTGTCCCGGAATACCGGCCACATCGCGCTTGTTGCCGGTATCGCCTTCTCCGCTTCGGGGCTGGCCAACATCCTTGCCGCCCCCCGATTGGGCAAACTGTCGGATAAAGCGGGGGCCCACAAGGTTTTGCTTGGCGCGCTCATCGCGGCGGGCATCGTCATGATTCCCCAAGCTCTCGTGAGCGATCCGTGGCAGCTGACGGGCCTTCGTTTCCTGCTGGGGCTTGCTGCGGCCGGGCTGAGCCCGTCCGTCAACACGCTGATCAAGAAAATCACCCCGGATTCCCTGACCGGCCGGGTGTTCGGGTTCAACATGTCCGCGGCGTATTTGGGTGTCTTCGGAGGCTCGGTGTTCGGCGGACAAGTCGCCGCATGGCTCGGGACCCGGTACGTCTTTTACATCACGGGCGCCCTGTTGCTGCTCAACGCTGTCTGGGTTTATTTTAAGGTGTATAAGGAACTTAACATAAAGCAAGGGTCCTTATCCAAAAATTAATCGGACGGGAGAGAAGAACATGACGGACGTCACAAGAGAAGAACTGTTGGAAGCGGGGAAAACGGCGCTGGTCGTGATCGACCTGCAGAAGGGGATTGCGGCCCCGGGACGCCAGGTCGCCCCGCATTCGGTGGAGCAGGTGGTGGGACAGGCAAGCAAACTGGTTGAGGCTTTCACGGAAAAAGGCGCTTTCGTCGTGCTTGTCCGCGTCTCCACGGTGGACGGCAAAGATATGCTGAGGCCCAGAACCGACGCCGCACCGACCGCGATGCAGTGGCCGGAAGGTTGGGACACCCTGATCCCGGAGCTGGCGCGATTCCAGAATGCCCACGTGGTGACGAAACGGCAATGGGGAGCGTTCTACGGCACGGATCTGGATCTGCAGCTGCGCCGCCGCGGCATCGACACGATCGTGCTGTGCGGCATTTCCACTTCCATCGGGGTGGATACGACGGCCCGGGAAGCTTTTCAACACGGATATCATCAGGTTTTCGCGGAAGATGCGATGACCGCTTCGTCGCAAGAGGAACACGACTATGTCGTCAAGACGATGTTCCCCAGAATGGGCAAGGTGCGGACAACGGAAGAAGTGATTGCGGCGCTCAAATAAGAGGACAAGGCCATTCCGAAACGAATGGCCTTAATGTTACGCATACAAGTAGGATTTGACGTCGTGGCCGACAAACGCTTTCCAAATGATAAGGTTATAGGGATAGGTCCAATCGATCTCGTAACCCCCGAACATCTCGTGAAGCCGGTTGTTGTTGAAAATGATGGAGCCCCTCTGATCAAAGGCGACTCCGTCCACCCACAGCATCCGGTCGTCGGACACGAAATCGTGGAACGTATTGCTGAAAGGGGTATAGATGCCGATTCCTTTTCCCTCCAGCATCGTGTAGAACACATTCCCTCTGTTATCCGCGTGCATCCCGTCGGTGGTCGTGCGCTTGCTGCCGACGGCCCGTACGGCCTTGCGAATTTCCTCCAACGGCGTATTGAAGTTTCTTAACAGAGAAGTATCGATGGCGTACAGGTTGCGCCCTGTGACCGGACAGTAATACAGCGTGGAACGATCCGCGGATAAGGCGATGCCGTCCGCTCCGATGCGAAGAGGACGATCCCGGAAGACCGGCTTGTCGTCGATGCGAAATCGGAAATCGGGAAAATCCTGCGTGCTGTAATGCCGATCCAGCACCCGCCTGAGCGTTCTTGTCCTCATGTTGTACACAATGATTCCGCCGTCCAGCGGGTGATCCGGCCAGCCGGTGCCGGAATCGGTTATATAGACAAAACCGTTCTTGTTATCCACGACCAGGTCGTTGAGAAACGAGGTCCTGTACGGCGCTATTTCATTCGGAATGATGATGGCGTCAAGCGGCCGATTGGCATTCAAGTCCCATACAATCAGCTTCTGCGATCCTTCCGGAGAAGGCGCGTAGGCGATTTTCCCCTGATCCAACAGCCACATCCGGTTATATTCATCGATTTCATAACCCAGCACGGATTGGAGGGCATGGACGTTGCCCGCCCGATTCCATTCCCAGCTCGGGAAAGCCTGCAGGAGCGGTTTTCCGTCTTTCACCGCAATTCGGTTCATCGTGGAAGGAATGCCTTCGGCCCATCGGGGCACGGAAACGTAGTAATGGCCTTGCCGGTCGACCTTGATTCCGGCGGGCATCGCCTTTTTCCAATACTCGTTGGTTTCGAAATCCTGCTTCATCCTCGTGTCGGGAAAGTCCCAATCCAATCGGTTCCAATGAAACACCATTTCGTATTGGCCTATGGGATTCGCTCCATACCTGTACCGCATTCTGTACAGCCTCCCGCTTCGGGTTCATTCTGATCTCGCTTGATGTTACAGGTATATGCCTACAGCGTTAAGAGATGCGGGTTTCAGTCTTTGAAAGGGATTTTCCCGGCTTATGCCGGAATGGATTGGGTCCAGGGAAGCCACCGTACAAGTAACACTTGGTCGTGCCCGAACCCGTCTCCAGCACTGGCCGGTCAGTTCTCGCCGGATGAGAAACCGCGGCCTAAGGCTGGAAAGCCATCTGACCAACCGCGATTGGACTTTGAAGCGCTGGTGGAAGCTTTCCGTCACCGCAACCCGCGGGCGATTTGCCGGGTTTACCTGGGTCTGGCGAACGAAGGCGTCACGCTTGCTCAGCTTCAAACCAAGGAGGGGCGGCTCCATTTTACGTTCTGCGATCCCGACGGCAACCGGTTCTCTATCTGTCCATGACTACTCAGCATCTGGTTCCCCGAATCGCAACCGTCGAAATTCCGGTGTCCGATCTGAAAGCCGCGGTTGCGTGGCCTGAAGAACCACGGTGTAATTACGAATCGGGACACGATTGAATTGCAGCCGGGCGAAACGGGAGGGTTCGGATTTTACTTCAAGAACTTGTCAGTCACCGTTTGTTTCGCGATTGGATTTCAGAGAGGCGCATTTGCTGAGGCAGCTTACAAATTGCAAGCGGCCAAGGAACTGCACGTGAAGGTTCCGCGGCAGCTGATGGTCATCGGGCACGCCGTTCTAACAAGCGCGGGCGGCCATTCACTGTACATTCAAACAGCATTTGTGCAGATAGGAAGAGAAGCTGGCCATATTCATTTGCATGTGCCTGTTGTTCCCTTCAAGCTTGCTCAACATAATGCCGCCTTCCAACAAAGACAGGGCGAACGAGGCCAATGCGTCCGCGTCCAGGTTTTCCCTGAACTCGCCCTTTTGTATGCCTTCATGGATAATACGCTTCATCATGTCCAGAATATCATGCAGACTTTGCTCGGCTCGGCGACGCAATGCGGGGTGCGTGTCGTCGCACTCTACGGCCGTGTTCTGCAAGGGGCAACCGCCGATGAACGGGGGATTGTTCACCACGTCTTCGTAAACGCGAAAAAACGCAAGCAAGCGATTCGCCGCGGACGCCTCTTTGCCGACCGCTTCGGAGAATCTCCTGCCGACTACGCTGGAGCTATAGTTATAGGCTTCCAGGGCAATTTCGTCTTTGCTGCCGAAGTGGCGATAGATGCCGCCCTTCTTGATGCCGGTGGCGGCAATGATATCGTTTAGCGACGAACCGGCGTATCCGCGCTGGTTGAAAAGTTCAGCGGATTTGACGATGATGCGTTCCTTTGTCCGATCCCCTTTTTTCATGCGCCCTCCGAACGTTCGAAATTCCGATAATTCATTATAACAAATTTGACAATAGCGCTCTTGCCAATCCCTGGAACCGTGATACAATAAAAGATACCATTCGGTCTCTTTTTGCGGCCAAAAGGAGAGAGGAACCATGTCGGTTAAAGCGCAATTGGAACAGGCGAAGGCGGATTTTGCCGCGAAAGTGCCCGTTGAGGCCCAGGCGGAGATTTTGCGTCACGTTCAGGAGCTGCAGCAAACCGGTATTGTTTTCGGCCTAAAGGCTGGGGACAAAGCGCCGAATTTCACGTTGGCCGATCCGTTCGGCGAACAAGTGACCCTGTATGATGAGCTGGTTCATGGCCCCGTCGTCTTGATCTTCTACCGCGGCAGCTGGTGTCCGTTCTGCAATATCCAGCTCAGGGGTTGGCAGCAAACACTGCCGGAAATCCGGAAGCGCGGCGCCCGGCTGATTGCCGTTTCTCCGCAAAGCCCGGACCACGCGTTGTTCCAGAAAGAGAAGGAAGAACTGGCCTTCCCAGTGCTGAGCGATCCGGACGGCCAGGTCGCCGAAAGCTACAATCTTTTGTTCGAATTGCCCGAATACCTGCGAAATACTTATCAAAACGTGCTTCACCGGGATCTCGCCGTGTTCAATCGCACCGGCCGCTGGATTCTGCCGGTTCCCGCGACGTATATCATCGACAAAGAGGAAAGGGTCCGTTTCGCCCATGCCGACCCGGACTTCATGAAGCGGGCGGAGCCCCGGGAAATCGTCCGTCAGTTGGAGAAACTTTAAGTACTGCGGCTGAACACGGACCCGGCGCGCTTACATCAATCGCCAAGCTGCCGCATACGCCGGTCGGCACTTGACAACGCTGTTTCCATATATTAATTTATTGGTGAATAAATAAACGAGGTGCGCCATGGCCAGACAGAAAGACAATCACCTCGACTCCCCGAATCGCAGAGATCAAATTTTGGACGCCGCCGCCGCTCTGTTCGCGATGAACGGCTATTACAAGACGACGACTGCCATGGTCGCCGCCGAGGTGGGGGTTACGCAGCCGTACGTGTTTCACTTTTTCAAAACCAAAGAGGAGCTGTACCTGGCCGTTCTGGACCGGGCGGTCGGCCGGCTGATCGAGGCGTTCCAGGCTGTCGAGGCGCCGCCCGAGGAGCTCGCCGATCGGATGGGGAGCGCCTTCAACGTGCTGATGAAGACGCACCGCGACGAAATTCTGCTGTGCATGCAGTCGTACGCGACGTCGGAGCCGGACGTTCGGGCGTACGCGCGCGAGCGGTTCGCGAAGATCCACGAAATCGTCGAGAAGCGCTTCGCCAGCGCCGGACTGCCGCACCCCAAACATCAAGCGAACCAATTCATCGCTTGCGGGCTGATCATCTCGGTGGCGGAAGTGCTGAATTTGCCGCTGCTTGCGCAGTTGGACCCGGCGGACGGTTGCTCCTGACAGCGCGGGAGCAGGCCGGCGCGCCGGTCTGCCATTCTTCCGGCCGGCGAACTGGCGGCTCCACCGATGGATGACGTAGACGAAATTTTTTTGGGAGTTATTTATTTATCTATAAATAATATGTATTGAGGAGTGTGTTGGGAAAATGGCATCTGCTGCCTACCGGATTCGATTGATGGTGGTTACTTGCATCGTGCTGTTCATGGCCATGCTGGACAATTTGGTGGTCGGCGTCGCGCTGCCTGCCATTCAGTCCTCCTTCCGCGCGCATTTGTCCGACCTGCAATGGTTCCTGAACGCTTACACGTTGGCGTTCGCCGTGTTGCTCATTCCGTTCAGCGCGCTGGGAGAACGGTTCGGCCGCAAGCGAATGTTCCTGGCCGGCGTCGCCTTGTTCACGTTGGGATCGCTCGCTTCGGCGCTTAGCGACAGCCCGTTGCAGCTGACGCTGGCCCGCGCGCTGCAAGGGATCGGCGCCGCGGCGATCATGCCGATTAGCCTGACGCTGGTGAACACCGCGTTTCCGCCGGAGAAGCGGGCGGCCGCCATCGGCATCTGGTCCGGCATCTCCGGGCTGGGGCTGTCGGTCGGCCCGCTGGTCGGCGGCGCGATCGTCGAAGGCGCTCCCTGGGAAGCGATCTTCTGGATCAACGTTCCCATCGGCGTTCTGGCGACGCTGTTCGGCTGGCGCTGGCTGAAGGAATCGAAAGGGGAGAGCAAGCCGGTCGATCCGCTTGGCATTTTGCTGCTGGGAGCCGGTCTGTTCGGCCTCGTATTCGGCCTCGTTCGCGGCAACGACGAAGGGTGGGGCGCGTTCAGCGTATGGGGGCCGATCGCGGGCGGCGTCCTGGTGCTCCTTGGATTCTACGGCTGGGAACGGACCCGGAAGCAGCCGTTCGTCCAATTCGCGCATTTCCGCAGCGGCAATTACAGCGCCTATATTTCGGCCGGCTTCTGGCTGAACGCCGGCATCTTCGGGGCAATCTTCCTGCTGACCTTGTTCCTGCAGCAAGCCCAAGGCTATTCTGCGCTCGGAGCCGGCGTTCGGGAGATGGTCTGGACTGCCAGCACGATGATCGCCGCGCCGCTGGCAGGCCTGCTCATCGGCCGGTTCGGCTCCAGAAGCGTCCTGCTGTTCGGCTTGTTCCTGCAGATCGCCGCCATGATCGGCTTCGCGCTGGTCATTGCGGGCCAAGGCGCGATTTTCCCGTTCGGGAATATCGTCCCGATGATGATCGCCGCCGGGGCCGGCATGGGCTTCAGCTTCACGCCGCTGTCCCACGGGCTGCTCAGCTCGGTGCCGGAAGCGGCGGCTGGCGAAGCGAGTGGGCTGGGCAATGCGGCGCGCGAGCTGGGCGGCGTCTTCGGCGTCGCGATCGGCGGGCTCGTATTCGCCCGCGGCGGCGCTATCGCATCGCCGGACGACTTCGGCGATCACCTGGTCCCTTCCCTCTTCGCGCTTACCGCAATGCTCGCCGTGGCGTTCCTGTCCGTCGCCCTGTTCGCCGGAAAAGGCCGCCGCGAGGCCCGGAGCGAACGCCGCTCTCCCGTCGCCGGCCCCGAGCTGGAGAGCTGACGGGGACCGATCGAGCCGAAGGCGCCGCAGCCTACAACCGCCGGAAGGCCTGCTTCCACGCCCAGACGTTCGCCGTCAGCAACAGAGCGATGTGCCGGCGTAATGCAACCCGGCGAACCCGAAAGCTACAAACATAAGCGGAATGAGGAGCATTCCTTCCCGTTGCCGGGCCGCGGCGAACGGTTCGGAAAACGGCAGCGCCTTGCGATTCTCATCCTTCGCCAGCTTCGGCTTGGCGGACGGGCGCCGGGCGGACTGGCTGAACACCGTCGGCACCCGGCGGCTGTCGAGCGTCAGCTTGACCTGCAATATTTTTCTCATCACACCGTAGTCGCTGGAGATGGTTCGCGAAAGCATCGGGCGCGGCTTTGCCGTCGTAAGCTGGAATTTGGACAACTACGAGCACGGGCTTATCTATGGGTACGACGACGAGCGAAACGTTTTGCATATCCACGATATCAACGCGCGAAACGGGGGAGATCTTTCTTACGGCGATTTCGGCAGACGGCGGCGGAACGGGCAGCCCATCCCGCCGAACTGTTTGTGCTGGCGCTCAAAGAGAGGAACGAGACGCCGCATTTGAGCGTTGCCCGGTACACCGACGAAGAAGACGCCGGTTACCGCCAAACGCTGCGCACCGCCCTCGACCTTGCCGTCCGCCACATCGAAGACGAGAGACGGGGAGAGAACGGCCGCAGGAACGGCATTGCCGCCATCGACGCATGGATCGCCGCGTTCGAGGCGGAAGCGGCGCACCCATTCTTTACCAGATACAAACTGTTGTGGATCACCTCTGCGCGGCAGTACCTGTTTCCTCTTCGCGCAGTCGGCCATCACGCATTGCATGGCGATTCAGGATACGGCGCTTCAGCGGCTCATGCTGAAGGCGGCGGAAGTCTATCTTGCGAGCTACCGGGCGTAGGTCGGCCTGCGCGAATTGTTCCCGTTCCCGCACAGTGCCGATACGGCAGACCCTGCGTTGAAAGCTGAAGCCTTTCGCTTGCTCCGCGAAGCGCGGGCGGCTGAGGCGGCCGGGCGGCCGTTCTGCGCGAGATGGTCGGGCATTTGTCCCGATAGAACGGGGAGCCGCCGGTCATGCGAAGAAGGCCGTCCTATGAAAAGGCAGCCTTCGAATGAGGCGCGGGCCGCGCGGCGCCTTACGGCTTCGCGTCTGTGCGCTTCTCCCCGTCAATCGGCAAAACATCGTCTTTGGGATTATCCAAATAGATTCTCCCCTGTTCGTTGTAGCCGCCGTCCGCATCCACCGTACCGTAAGTAAACAGGCTGGCCATGAATTGGTTCATAAAATAAACCTGCTTGTCGAAGTCCGGTTTCGTCCCCCACTCGCGATCCGCCACGGTGTCATATTGCCATTTGAGGATGGCAAGCCCTTCGTCATTCACTTCGAAATATTGGATGCAATAGCCGGAATCGTCGAAAATGAAACGAAGCGCTTCTCCTTCCGGAAAAATGTAATTGTGTCTATGGTACCCTTCACCGGGTTTTGGAGACGGCGCGTCTCCGTACACGCGGGCGAGTTGGATCGCGATGCGGCGCGCTTCCGTCAGATCCCCGCGCATCAGCGTCTCGTATTGGGCCTGGCCCGTGGGAGTTCGGACGATGACGCGGTTGTCCTCGGGATTGTAGCGGATATAAGCCCCGAGCGTCTCGGTGAGGAACCGGAGCGGCACATAAGTGAGGCCGTCCTTGCTGACGACCGGTGCATCCAGCTTTACCGGTTTGCCGTTCACCGTAGCGGTCTTCTCCCCTTCGCGAAGCTGCACGAACACGCGGTTGTCTTTCGTGTGGACGGTGACGACGCGCGTCTTCGGATCGTAGGCGAACACGATCCATGCGGGGTCCGTCAGCGCCCGCACATTGACCATCGTATGTCCTTGCACCGTAATCACGTTGTCCTGAAGATGCCCGTTGATGTAGACCGAAGACGAAGCCGCGTAGGCGGAAGAGCCGGCCCACAGGAAACTTGCGAGTACGGCGGAACAGACGGCCAACCGGAGCCACTTTTTCAGCGCAATCACGACCTTTTCCAAATTTTAGACGATGACCTCTATTATGACGCTTGTAATATGGAAAAGTTTCGCAAATCGGCTGTCCCGATGGGACGGCTCTTTTGATTTTCCATACAAATGTGCCAGAACACCATAAAGATGTATCACGCCTTGCGCGGGGGAAATCGGCTATACTGGGACCACATCGGATGGCAACGCCATGCCGGACCTTGCGGGAGGGAGAGAGCATGACGAGCGACAGAGGCGCAGTGGAGCGGGCGCAAGGCCGCGCGGCTTCGGATGAAAGCGCTCCATATTACGACTTGGTCATTTACGGCGGAACTTCGGCCGGGATCGTCGGGGCGGTGCAGGCGGCCAGATCCGGGCTGCGCGTGGCTGTTGTCGAGCCGTCCGCGCGGATCGGCGGGCTGAGCAGCGGCGGACTGGGCGACACCGATTTCGGGGAGAAGTCGGTCATCGGCGGGTTGGCGCGGGAATTTTACGCCCGGATCGGGGCGAAGTACGGGGAAGGCGGGCCGGTGTGGATGTTCGAGCCCAAGGTGGCGCTGGCCGTATTTCAGGATCTGGCGGACGAATACAAGATTCCGGTTTATCGCGGGGAAAGGCTGGACCTGAAAGACGGCGTTCGCAAAACGGGCAACCGCATTGACGAAATCCGGACGGAGTCGGGACTTGCGTTCAGAGCCGCGGTGTTCGCGGACATGAGCTACGAAGGGGACCTGATGGCACGGGCCGGCGTAAGCTACACGACCGGCCGGGAGGCGGCAGGCCGCTACGGCGAGACGTACAACGGGATTCAGACCGCCGCCGCGGTGAAGAACCAGCTGCCGCCCGGCATCGACCCGTACGTGGTGCCTGGCCATCCCGCCAGCGGCCTGCTGCCGGGCGTCCACCGCGACGCCGGCGGCCGGGACGGCGACGGGGACCGGCGCATCCAGGCGTACTGCTACCGCATGTGCCTGACCGACGTGCCGGAGAACCGGGCGCCGATCGGCAAGCCGGAAGGCTACGACGAGCGCGAGTTCGAGCTGCTGTTCCGGGCGATCGAGCGGGGACAGCGCACCTTTTTCAAGCTGCGCATGGTGCCCAACCGGAAGACCGACTCCAACAACGACAACGGCTTTTCGACCGACTATATCGGCTTCAACTACGACTATCCCGAAGCGGATTACAGGCGGCGCGAGGAGATCGCCAAAGCGCACGAGCGCTACCAGCGGGGCCTCGTCTGGACGCTGCAGAACCATCCGCGCGTGCCCGCGCCCATTCGGGACTTCTATAAGCCGTGGGGGCTGCCGCTGGACGAATTTACCGAGAACGGCCATTTTACGCCCCAATTGTATATCCGGGAATCCCGGCGCATGATCGCCGACTTTGTCATGACCGAGCATCACGTCATGAGCCGGGAGACGGTGCCCGATTCGATCGGCATGGGCTCGTATACGATGGACTCGCACAACGTGCAGCGGTACGTGGATGAGAACGGCTTCGTGCGCAACGAGGGGGACATCCAGATCCTCACGCCGGGGCCGTATCCCATCAGCTACCGCGCCATCGTCCCGCGGGAGCGGGAATGCGCCAACCTGCTGGTGCCGGTCTGCCTGGCCGCGTCGCACATCGCGTACGGCTCGATTCGGATGGAGCCCGTCTTCATGGTGCTGGCGCAGTCCGCGGCGACCGCGGCCGCGCTGGCGCTGGAAGCGGGCGTTCCCGTGCAGCGGGTAGATTACGGCAAGCTCCGGGAACGGCTGCTGAAGGACGGGCAAGTGCTGTCCGCACCGCCGCAGGGAGGGGAAGCGGGATGAACCCGAACCCCAATCCGAACCCGGGCCAGGCGGCGCCCGCGGCGGCGGACAAGCCCGTCCGCGCCCGAAGATGGCGGCGCCTCTCGATCGTCCGGCGCAACTACGACCTGTACCTGCTGATGATTCCGGGCCTGGCCTTTCTGCTGCTGTTCAAATACGCGCCGATCTACGGACTGGTCATCGCGTTTCAGGACTTTAACATTTTCAAAGGCGTCGGCGGCAGCGAATGGGTCGGACTGCAGCAGTTCCACCGGCTGTTCACCTCGCACGATTTCGGGACGGTCATGCGCAATACGCTGCTCATCAGCCTGTACAAAATCGTGCTGCTGTTTCCGCTGCCGATTCTGATCGCGGTGCTGCTGAACGAAGTGGCCCGCATGTGGTTCAAGCGCGCGGTGCAGACGATCATTTACTTGCCCCACTTCCTGTCGTGGGTCGTGGTGGCGGGTCTGTTCGTCAACATTTTGTCGCCGTCGACCGGGATCGTAAACCACATCATCCAGTTCTTCGGCGGCCATCCGGTCTCGTTTCTGATGGACAACCACTTCTTCCGCAGCGTCGTCGTGGCGACGGCGGGCTGGAAGGAAGCGGGCTGGAACGCCATCGTGTTCATCGCGGCCATCGCCGGACTCGATCCCGAACTGTACGAAGCGGCCAGGCTGGACGGCGCGAACCGCATCCAGCAGATGTTCGCGATCACGCTGCCGGGCATCGCCTCCACCATCATGCTGATGCTGATTCTCCGCATCGGCGGCGTGCTGGAAGCCGGCACGGAGCAAATTCTGCTTCTGTACAATCCGACCGTCTACGCGTCCGGCGACGTGCTGGGCACTTATATCTACCGGGTTGGACTCGGGTCCATGGAGTACAGCTATTCGACCGCGGTCGGCCTGTTCGAGTCGGCGGTCGGCTTCGCGCTCGTTCTCTCCGGCAACTATGTCAGCCGCAGAATTACCGGCAAAAGCATCTGGTAACGCCGTGCAGAGCGGAAAGCAATGCTAAGCATTGCGGCGCGATGTCACGCACACCGCGCATAGCAATGCCGGGCATCGCGTCATGAAAGGAGGGATCGACCATGAGAACGAAAAGCGCGCTGGACCGGACGCTGGACGTCTTCGTCTACGGGCTGCTGCTGCTGTTCGCGCTGGCGTGCCTGTTTCCGTTCCTCAACGTGCTGTCGAAGTCGCTGAGCGCCAACTGGGCGGTGCTGTCCGGCAAGGTCGGCCTGTGGCCCGTCGGCTTCACGCTTGAGAACGTGTACTACGTCGTCACCGACGGCATTTTCCTGAACGCGCTGAAAATCTCGCTCTTCGTCACGGCGGTCGGCACGCTGGGCGCCGTCCTGTTCACGGGCGTCAGCGCGTATCCGCTGTCCAAGAAGCACCTGCCGGGCGTCAAGCCCGTGCTCGTCCTGTACGTCTTCACGATGCTGTTCAACGGCGGCATGATTCCGAGCTACCTGCTCATCAAGCAGCTCGGGCTGATGAACAACCTGGCGTCGCTCATTTTGCCGGGGCTGATCAACGTGTTCAACATGCTGCTGGTCAAGAACTATTTCGAGAGCCTGCCGGAAAGCCTGGAAGAATCGGCGAAGCTGGACGGGGCGTCCAATCTGACGATCGTGCTGCGCATCATCATCCCGATCTCGGCGCCGGTGTTCGCCACGGTCAGCCTGTTTTACGCGGTGGCGTTCTGGAGCGACTGGTTCCATCCCATGCTGTACCTGAACGACCCGTCGCTGAAACCGCTGCAGCTCTATCTGCGCGACATCGTGCTGGAGGCGGACACCAGCAGCCAGAACCTGAACCTCAACATCGACCGGCTCATGAATCTGTCGCCGGAAGGCATCCGCAACGCCACCGTCATCGTGTCGACGATTCCGATTCTGCTCGTCTATCCGTTTCTGCAGCGGTATTTCATCCGCGGCATTCTGGTCGGATCGGTCAAAGGATGAGAGGATAAGATCCTTCGTCCGGGCGGGCAACGGGCGTCTCGGCGCGAAGGGTTTTATCATATACATTCAAAATCTATAGAGGAGGGTTCGCATGCAAGCGGCAAAAAAATGGACAGTCGTGCTGCTCATGCTGGTCCTGGCGGCGGCGACGGCGCTGGCGGGCTGCAGCGGTTCGAACAAGGAGGCCGGCGGCAGCGCTTCGGACGGGACGGCAGAAGGCGGCTCGGCGCAGAACGGGGACGGCGGAGGCGGCAGCAAGCCGACGCTGAAAATTTTGCAGACTTACGCGAAGCACAACTACGATACGCCCGTGACCGACTTCCTGGAGCAGGCGACGGGCTACAAGGTGCAGTACGACATGCTTCCCCAGGACAACGCGCAGGACAAACTGAACCTGATCATGTCGTCGGGAGCGGACTACGATCTGGTCAAAGCCGGCAAGCAAGACTATTTCCGCTTCGCGCTGAACGGCGCGCTGACCGATCTGACCCCGCTGATCGACAAGTATGGCCCCAACATCAAGACGGCCATCTCCGAGAAAAGCTTCGATGCGGTCAAGGTGGACGGCAAAATTTACGCGATTCCCGACATGAACACCAGTTATGTCGGCGGCGGCATCATGGTGCGGACGGACTGGCTGGATAAGCTGGGCATGAAGATGCCGACGACGACGGACGAGTTCACGGCCATGCTGAAAGCGTTTAAGGAGAAAGATCCCGCCGGCAACGGCAGCCAGAACATTCCGTTCACGATATCCGGCACCGTGCCGCTGGTGGACGGCCTCCTCGGCGCCTTCGGCCTGTACAACGCCTGGAATCCCGAAGACGGCAAGCTGGTCAACCGGGCGCTCGATTCGAAGCTGAAGGATTACCTGACGTATATGAAATCGCTGTACGACGAGGGGCTGCTTGACAAGGAGTTCGCCACGAACAAAGAGGAGACGGCCGACCAGAAATTCACCAGCGGCCGCGCGGGCGCGGAATACGTGCCGTGGTACAAAATTCCGAATCTCGACGAGGCGCTGAAGAAGAACGTGCCGGGCGCCGAGTACGCCTACATTCCCGTCATCGCCGGCCCGAACGGCGAGCAGGGCTACGGCGTCGGGCAGGGCTTCGACTGGTACATGATCGTGCCGGCCACGGCGAAGCATCCCGAGGACGCGATCAAATACATCAACGCCACGCTCGAGCCGAATACCTTCAAGGAGATGTACATCGGCAAGGAAGGCGTCGACTACAAAGTGGAGAACGGGGAGTACCTGCCGATTCAGCCCGCGTTTTTCGACGACCGGGGGTATTCCAGCGATTACACGATGGGCCGGGACGAGGCGCACTTCCAGGATTACTGGCAAGCCCGGCTGCGCAAGAGCGACGCGATGTTCGAGGCGTTCAAGCAGATCAACGACATCGACGACAGCCTCAAGAAGCCGGACGTGCTCGGGTTCTCGACGTTCCTGCCGAAACTTGCCCAAGACTCGCAGAAGCTCGACAATATGGTCATCGACTACAGCGTCAAGGCGATCGTCAGCGGGGTGACGGACAGCGGGCTGAAAGATTTCCAGAATCAATGGCTGCAAGCCGGCGGGGAAGCCGTCACGAAAGAAGTCAACGACTGGTACGCGCAGCAGCAGCAGTAAGAGGCGCCGGGGAAACGGCGGCGGGAAGGGGAGGATGACTGTGCCATTCGAACAGCTGTATTACTACCGCCCTGAGCCGGCGGAGCAAGAGCCCAAGGTCATTCGCGCCGACGTCTGCGTATACGGCGGCACGTCGGCCGGCGTTGCGGCCGCGCTGCAGGCGCGGCGGATGGGGCTCGCAGCCGTCATCGCGGAATTCGGCAACCGGCTGGGCGGCATGAGCTCCGGCGGCCTCGGCCACACCGATATCGGCAACAAGGCCGCTATCGGGGGAATCGCGCGGGAATTTTACACCGAGCTGGGCCGCCGTTATGCCGGCGACAAGCGCGTCGACGCGGACGGCGCCATCTGGCAGTTCGAGCCGAGCGCTGCGGAACGGCTGGTCCTGGACTGGACGGCCGAAGCCGGCATCCCGGTCTACTACCGGCAGCATCTGGACAAGGTCGACAAGCGGGACGGCCGAATCCGGCGGATCGTCATGGAGAACGGCACCGCGTTCGAAGCGTCGATGTTCATCGATGCGACCTACGAAGGCGATCTGCTCGCGCGCGCGGGCGTCAGCTACCATGTCGGCAGGGAGTCCAACGCCGTCTACAAGGAGACGCTCAACGGGATTCATTTCGGCCATCCGAATCACAATTTCAAAGCCTGGGTCGATCCGTACCGGGTGGAAGGCAAGCCGGACAGCGGGCTCGCGTTCGGGGTGACGGACGCTCCGCCGGGCGTTCAGGGCGAGGGCGACGCCTGCATCCAGGCGTACAACTTCCGCATCTGCCTGACGAACCGGGAGGACATCCGGCTGCCGATCCCGCAGCCGACCGGCTACGATCCCGACCGGTACGTTCTGCTGGAGCGCTATATCCGCGCCGGCGTATGGGACGCGCTCAAGCTGCTTGGTCATATGCCGAACGGCAAGACGGACCTGAACAACTACGGCGCGGTCAGCACGGACTATATCGGGATGAACTACCGCTGGCCGGAAGGAAGCTACGCGGAGCGGGAAGCGATTTTCCAGGATCACGTCAACTACACGGTCGGCCTGCTCTACTTCCTGTCCCACGACGAGCGCGTCCCCGCCCCGATCCGGGCGGAAGTGTCGCAGTGGGGGCTGCCGGCCGACGAATACCCGGACACCGGCCATTGGTCGCCCCAGCTGTACATCCGGGAAGCGCGGCGGATGGTGTCCGACCTGGTCATGACCGAGCGCCACTGCCGTTTCTACGAGACGGCGGACGATCCGGTCGGGCTGGCCGCCTACACGATGGACTCCCACAACTGCCGAAGGCTCGCGCTCGGCGGGCGGTGCGTCAACGAAGGGAACGTGGAAGTCGCTCCCGCGGCGCCGTATCCCATCTCGTACCGGGCGATCGTTCCGAAAGGGGAAGAGTGCTTGAACTTGCTCGTCCCCGTCTGCCTGTCGGCGTCCCACATCGCCTTCGGCTCGATCCGCATGGAGCCGGTGTTCATGATTCTGGGCCAGTCCGCCGCCACGGCCGCGGCGCTGGCGATTGAGACCGGCCGCGCCGTCCAGGACGTGCCGTATCCGCTGCTGCGCGAGCGGCTGATCGAAGGCGGCCAGGCGCTCGACTGGAGGAAGGCGGCGCAGGCGAAGGGGCCGATGAATCCGCAGTGATCCGAAAATGCTGCAGGCCATGTTCCGGCATGGCCTGCGGCATCTCACGGTCCCGCACGGTCTTCGTACAGTCTTCGCAAGGTCTTTGCATCATGCGGACTATCGATCATATGCAAGGAGGCGGTCTCATGTACAAGCTGGTCATCGTGGACGACGAGCCGTCCACGCGTTCCGGGCTGGTGGAGTGCTTCGACTGGGAGCGGCTCGGCATTCGGGTGGTCGGCGAGGCCGATGACGGCGTCAAAGGCTGGGAGCTGATCGAGGAGCTGCAGCCGGACATCGTCATTACCGACGTCAAGATGCCGGGGATGGACGGGATCGCCCTGGCCGACCGGATCGTCCGGCGCGGCAAGCCGGTGAAGCTGATTTTCGTCAGCGGCTACGACGACGTGGACCTCCTGAAATCGGCGATGAAAATGGATGCGGCCGACTATATCCTGAAGCCGATCGATCTGGCGGAACTGTCGGCCGTCATCGGGAAAGTGGTGGACCGGACGGAGAAGGAGCGCAGCCTGCGGCAGCGCATGACCGATATGGAGAGCAAGCTGGCGCAGAGCATTCCGCTGCTGCGCGAGAAGTTCTGGACCCGCCTGATCCGGGGGTCGGCCGGCAGCGGCGGCGAGCTGGCCAAGCAGATGGCGTTCCTCGGCTTCTCCTTCCCGATGGACGGCGAATACTGCGCCGCGATCATCCGGCTGGACGACCAGGCGATTCTTTTCGAGCGGATGCCGGAGCGCGACATCGAGCTGATCTCGTTCGCCGTGCAGAACATCTGCCAGGAAATCATCGATTCTGTCTTGAGCGGGTACGTGTTCGAGTACAACCGCGGGGAGTTCGTGGCGGTCATCGCCCTGCGGACCGAAGAGGACCGGGATCTGCTGTACGCGGTCCTGAAGGAGATCAAGGAGAAGCTGTGCGGCTTTCTGCGGCGGTTCGCCGACATCAGCCTGACGATCGGGCTGGGCGAAGTCGTCAGCCCGCTGACCGAGCTGCACGATTCGTACAGCACGGCCAGCGTCGCGGTGGACCAGAAGCTGTTCCTCGGCAAGAACAACATCATTACGGTCGACCGGCTCGGCAACGGGAACAACCCGGATCACCGCCACGTATCCGGCATGGTGGAGCGGGTGACGGCCATTCTGAAGACGGCGGACAAAGACCGTGTGTCCCGTTACCTGAAGGAGATTTTCGACTATTTGGCGCGCAGCCGGAACGTGAATTTGAAATATTGCCAGATGGTCTGCCTGGAAATATTGATCGGCGCTTCGAAATTTCTGATCGACGTCAACTTGCTGAACGAAGCGCTGGAGACGGAGGAGAAGCGGCTGCGGGATGCGCTGTTCGGCCTGGAGACGCTGGCCGACATGAAGGACGGCGTCGAGTCGTATTTGAACCTGGTCTGCAGCCATATCGCCTGCATGCAGAAGCAGAAATCGAGCCGCCTGATCGCGCAGGTCAAGGAGCTGATCCACAGCCGCTATGCGACCAACCTGACGATCAAGGACATGGCCAAGGAAGTCTATCTGACGTCCACGTACATGTGCCTGCTGTTCAAACAGGAGACGGGCGAGACGATCAACGAATATCTCACCCGCGTCCGCATGGAGAAAGCCAAGGAACTGCTTCGCGATCCCGACATCCGGCTGTACGACGTCTGCCATGCCATCGGCTACGCCGAGCCGGGTTATTTCAGCAAGCAGTTCAAGAAATACAGCGGATTCAGTCCAAGCGAGTACCGGGACATGGTATCCTCTTCGTAGAGACATCAAGCGCGCGAGGGTGAAGACGGATCTGCAGTCGCTCCGCAAAATGGGAACCGTGGTCCGAATCAGCCGCAAAATGATGTGGGCGTATTTGCTGCTCATTTTTCTCCCCACCTGCCTCTTTACGTATTTCTATTACGAGCGGACGTCCGGCCTTCTCGAAAAGGAAGTGACGGCGTCCATGCTGCAGGCGATTCGCCAGGTGGAGATCAACGTCTCCTATCGCCTGTCCAAAATTCAGGAACTGTCCGACATCATGATGATGAATCAGGATTTGTCGAAATATTTGTCCGAAACCCCGAACGCGTCCGTGCTCGACCAGCTGCAAGAAGAAAAGAAGCTGATGCAGATCGTCGACTCGATCCAGAGCAACGACGAAATTTACCGGGTGCGCCTGTACGTCCACAACTCGAAAATCTATGCGTCGGAACATGTCAACTTTTTCAGCCTCGAGGACATCGAGCAAGAGAGTTGGTACCGCGAAGTATACGGCAAGCAAGGCGGCATCGTCTGGTTTCCGACCCACAAGCAGCCGTATTTGGGCGACGACGACGGCAAATACGTGTTCTCCTGCGCGCGCATCATCAAGGACCCCGACAATTTCCATCACATCCTGGGGCTGCTCATTCTGGACGTCCCGGAAGATTTGCTGTACCGCATTCTGGAACAGGTCGACTTTCCCCACGCGACCGGCACCGCCGTCATTCTGGACGAAGCGGGAAAGATCGCATCGGGCGGGGACAAGGCGCAGATCGGCAAGCCGCTGCCGGACGGCGGCGCGTTCGACGATATCCGCTCTTCCAAGGAGGGCGTGCATCTGATCGGCAGGGGCAGCGGCAAAATGTACGAGATCTACGAGAGCATTCCCGCCGTCGGATGGAAGATCGTCGCGCAAATTCCGGCCAAGTCGATCAACCGCGACAATTTGACGTATACGTCCATGAACGTGCTGATGCTGGTGTCGGCCAGCTTGCTGCTCTTTCTGTTCGCCTCGTTCGCCATTTTCGCGACGGTAACGGAAAGCATGGTGCGCCGCGTCCGGCAAATCACGTCCATGGTGAAGAGCGAAGGCATCGAGCATCTGGACGAGCAGGCGCCGATAAAGGGCGGGGCGTTCCTTCAGCTCGAGAAAAGCGTGCAGGGCCTGCTCGGCGCGATGAAGCACTATATGGAAGAATACTACAGCTCGAAGGCGAAGGAGCGGGAAGCGGAGCTCAGAGCCCTGCAGGCGCAGATCAATCCGCATTTTCTGTACAACACGCTGGAGACGATCAACTGGATGGCCATCCGCCGGGGTGCCGGGGAGATCAGCGCGATGCTGAACGCGCTGGCGAAATATTTCCGGCTGAGCTTAAGCCGCGGCAAAGACGTGCTGACGGTCCGGGACGAACTGGCGCTGGTCCGGGTGTACGCGGAAATCCAGCAGAACCGCTTCCCGGACAGCTTCCGCTGCGAAATCGAAGTGGACGAGGATATTCTGGACTTGCCCATTCCGAAAATCACGCTGCAGCCCCTTATTGAAAATGCGATCTTGCACGGCATTCAGAAGCGCCCGGACAAGAAGGGCGCCATTCGCATTACGGGGCGCCGCGAATCGGAACACCGGTTCAGGCTGAGCGTCGAGGACGAAGGCGTCGGCATGGCGCCCCGGCAGGCGGAGCGGATCATGAAATGGGACGCCCGGCGGGAGGCGGGCGGCTACGGCCTGTTCAACGTCCATGAGCGGATCCGTCTGTTCTGCGGCCCGGATTGCGGTCTGTCCATCCGTTCCGAGCAGGGGAAGGGCACCCGGGTCGACCTGTTGCTGTCGGTCCGGCATTCCCGCGAATAGGGCTGGTCTCAGCGGTCGACCGGCACCGCGGCGGCCTGCAGCCGTTGTTCCCATTCCGCCAGGAGCCGCTCCCCCAGCGCCTCGACGGCTGCGAAATCCGTCGCCGCCGTGTAGAGGGCCTTCCATTGCGCATCGACCGCTTCGGCTTCCGCCAAACGGGAGGTCGCCTCTTTCATTTTTGCCGAATAGCGGGCTCGAATGGCAGCCAGTTCGGCCGCATAGGCTTCATCGGTCCCCGGCTTTATGACGCGCGCGTACATGTCCAGCACCTCGTCCCCTGCTCGGTCCGGGAAGTATTCGTGCGGCGCGGTGCTGTCGAAGATGGCCGTGCGAAGCTCCGGGAAGATGAGCATGTCGAGGCTGCCCGGGTCGAAGCCGCAATGAAACACCTGCGCCTGAATCCCGCTTTTCTCCGAGGCGGCAGCCAGTTTTTTCAACAAAGTCGATTTCCCGGAGCCGGGCCTTCCCTTGACGAAAATGCGCCGGTCCATCGGCGCCGTCAACGCCTGAATGTAATCGAACGCTCCCTGCGGCGTCGCCGCTCCGAAAAACAAGTCCCGCCCCGTTGACGGTTCGCCGCCCTCGCGGCCCGCGAACAACTCCCGGATGAGCGCCTCCGCAATCCGGTCCGCCTCCGCGAAATCCATGCTGTCGATATAGAACTTCTCCCACTCGTCATGAATCCGCAAAGCCGCCGCGAACGCGTCGTAGGCTTGGGCATAAGCTTCCGCGAGCCTGCCTTCCAGCTCCAAGGCCGTCTCCCGGCGCCCGGAAAGGCGCGCATCATCGACCGCCTCGCCGAAATCGACGCGCACGATCTCGCGGACGACGTTCTCCGGGAGGCCTCCGCAAGCCTGCTCGTCGACGACGCCCATGTTCCAGTCGGTTGCAATGATGCCGTCCAGCTCGCCCGGCCTGAGCGGCGAGTGGAAGCATTGCACATGCAGGCCGCGATCAAGCAGGCTTTCCGCCAGCCGGCGGATGACGGTCGATTTGCCCGTCCCCCGCGGGCCCGACAGCATCCATAGCCGATCCAGTCCCCGGAAGGCGGACGCGTACAAGTAACAGGCTCCGCGCGCGGTATGGCCGCGGGCAAAGTAGTGGGATGCCCTTTCGTTCAACGCTGACACACTCCTTTGCGCTTGTCGCATTTGGGGCAAACGCCCATGCCTTCAGCATATTCAGCACCGCGCGCGGAGGTGTGCGTCCGATTCGGCCCGGCGCCGCTTGCCGGCGCGGATGAGAATTCGCTCAGAAACGGCCCATCGTTCGGTTTAGCAGGCCGAAGCGGATAAACGCTTAACCAATGGTTACGATTGTGTCTATTTCCCTAAATGTAAGCTTCCTGGCGAATGAGTTCCTTGCGGACGGCTTCGATGTCAGCGGCTCCCTTTCCGGCATACAGCGCGGCGGCAACGCCCGCCGCATGGCCGGTGGCGAACGCGGTTCCGGTAACGCGGGCCGAGGCGAACGCAATCGGATCGCAGGATATGATTCTGCCCGCGCACCATAAATTGCGGACATTTGCGACTTTTAAAGCTTTCAGCGGAATATCGTAAAACGATTTGTCCCGAATATGCCGGTAGACGGCCGGGGCGCCTTTTTGATGAATTTCAACCGGCCAGCCTCCCCTTGCCACCGCATCGGGATATCGGACGCCGTTTAAAATATCTTCGCCTCTCAAGGTCATCTCTCCCACAACGTGTCTCGTTTCCCGAATTCCGATGGAAGGACCGGTTTGAACCAAATAAGCTTTTTCAAAACCCGGCAAGCTTCGTTGAAACAGTCGGAAGTACGACCAGGCTTGCCGGCGCGCGGAAATTTCAGCCTCCGTCAAGCTCCGGGAATGCAGTCCGTTTACGCTCTCGTCCGCGAACATCGCGAGAACGTCGTTCGAACCCGGCAGTCTCAGGATCATGCCGTTTTCCTTGGTCAAGTGGGTCTCGCCGTTCTTCTTCGCCTCCTGAATCAGACGGATCATCGCATCCCGGGACAGATCGGCATGATGCGCGACGCCTCCGATGCGCATGACCAGCGTGCCGGCTTGAAACTCGCCGTTGTCATTGCCCAATCGGACCCGACCGCCGGCCAGAACGGTCAAATCCGCTTCGCCGCTTGCGTCGACAAACGCCGATGCTTCAACGAGAAAATGGCCGGCATGATCATAACATTCGATGGCCTGAATTTCGTTGTTTTCAACGACGGCCCCGATGACCTGGCAGTGCAGGAAAGGGACGGCGCCGCTTGAAAGAACGATTCGATCGAGCGCATATTTGGTTGCCTCCGGATCGAGCAGCACGATGACGTTTCCCGACCGGGGATTGCGATAGGGTTCGTGATAGACGTGAAGCTGTTTCAACTCGTCCAGAACTTTGGCGCCGACGCCTCCCACGATCTGTTCGTACGGATCGTTCTGCGTGAAGAAACCGCAGAACGTCAGCACGGAGCTGTGCGTTACGGCACCGCCGAAATAGGGATTCTTTTCGATCAATAAAGTTCGAAGCCCCGTATCCGCGGCTCCGACTGCGGCGGCGACCCCTGCGGTTCCTCCGCCAACGACGACAACGTCATAATTGGATTTGCGATTTCTGATCTTGAATCCCCCCTGCCCCAATTTTGCGCTCATCCGCCTGCAGAAGTCCCATTGTCCTATTCGACACAGGCGATCGGAAATTCCTTTCGATCAGCGCCCTGATGACGCAACAGCCGCGGCTGATGAAAGCCGGGACGCTGGACGCCCTGTGCACCGCGCCGGAGTGTATGCCGAACATTGCTGGACGATATGGCGGAAACGTTGTACGACCGCGAAAAACGCGCCGGACTGGCCGCGCCCCGGGTGGGCATCCTTCGGCGGATTGCGGTGATGGACTGCGGGGAGGGGCTCATTGAACTGATCAATCCCGAAATGGCGGAGATGGGCGGTGAGCAATGGGGGACGGAAGCTTGCCTTTCTTTTTTGTAGAAACAAAAAGCCCTTCCGACCTCCTTTTGGGAAGCGAAAGGGCTGCCGCCAGCGGCTCCGCGCCAGCTCGAAGACGCGATCTAATTTTCAAAATTCGGGTTCTTCCGCCACACATCGTTGTAGGCCGGATTGTTCTGAAACTGCTCCATCGCAAATTCGCACGACGGAATGATTTTGAAGCCGCGCGCTCTTGCTTCCTGCACGACGGTATCCAGCAGTTCGACGGCCAGATTGCCGTCCCGGTAATCGGCATCGACGTCCGCCCGCTCGATGGCCCAAGTCTTCTCGTCGACCGCCCGGTAATCGATCTCTCCGACCTGGCTGCCCCCGTCAACGGCGATAAACCGGTGTCCGCGTTTTTGAATGTCGACATTGGCATGCATCGCTTGCCGGCCTCCTTCATACGTCGCTCATTTTCTTCTTCCGGTTATTGTCGCCGCAGGAATGCCGAATTATTCAGAGCAGAGGTCCGGAGCGTTACAGCGGCAAGTCGCGCCGGCGGAACAAGACGATGCCCAGGGCGAACGCGGCCAGTCCGACGGCGGTGAGAATCGGGAAAGCCAGCTCCGTATCCGCCGCGCCGCGGATGATGTCATCGGGCCGGTACAGGGAGAACAGCGACAGGTTCCGCAGCCAATCGGTCCGGTCGCTGAATTTGCCCAACAGATCCAGGCTGAAAAAGCCGAACGCGATCGCGCCGGAGATGCCGGACGCCTTTTTCTCATCGTTGGACAAGGCGGAAACCAGAAACGAAATACCGCCGACGGCGAAGAAGAGCAGAAACGCGGCCGCGTTCATCTGCACGTACTTGCCGGTGTCGAAGTCGTAGTCGCCCTTCAGAAACCAGGCGTTGCCGGCGAATCCGGCCAGCGTCGTCACGGCGAGGATCAGGAAGAGGCCCGTGACGAGAACCGCCGCCTGCGTGCAGGCGACTTGCCCTCTCGTCGCTCTGGCGGACAGCAGGTACGCCATGGCGCCCTGGTCCACCAGCCGGGCCATGAGCTGGGTCGACAGCTGGACGCATACGACGGCGAGAATGAGCACCAGAATAAGCCCGTAGTATTCCCCCGAGATGAACGCCTCGGCGCTGCCGAAGCCGGTTAAGCCGAACGCGCGTCCCACCCCTTCCGGCATCGACCGGATGATCGAATCGATCGCGGCGGCGTTGCCGGCGACACCCGGATACAGCCAGAACATGAGCAGAATGTAGAACGCAGACCCGAGCGCGTAGTTCAGGAACGGCTTCAGGTTCACTTTCAACATCTGCCGGTACAGCACCGCATTCATGACGTCTTCTCCTTCCGGTCGTAGTAATTCATGAAGATGTCCTCCAGATTCTGGCTGAACACATCGATGCTGCGGATTTTGTACTTGGCCGTCTCTTCCACGAACCGGCGGTAGTTGCCCTGGACCGCCACCCGGACCCGGGTTCCTTCCTGCGAGTCGATCGGCAGGCCGGACGCCTTAAACGCCTGGACGTCGGCCTCGTCCTCGAAGACGACTTCGAACAGCTTCCGCTGCATCGACTGCAGCTCGTGGATATCGTTTACCGCGACGATGGAGCCGTCCTTGATGATCGCGGCCCGGTCGCACGTTCTCTCGATCTCCGGAAAGCTGTGGGAGGACATCAGGAATGTTTTCCCCCGCGCCTTCTCTTCCAGCACGATCTCGACAAACACCTTCTGCATGAGCGGATCGAGCCCGGACGTCGGTTCGTCCAGCACCGCCACTTCCGGGTCGTGCATCAACGCGGCGACGATGCCGACCTTCTGCTTCATGCCTTTGGACATTTTGCGGATCGGCGTCGAGGCGTCGAACTGCAGCCGTTCCATCAGGCGGTCGCGCCTCTTCCGGTCTTTCACGCCCTGCAGGTCCGCCATGAAATCGAGAAACGCAAGACCGGTCATCCCTTCGATGAAGGAGATTTCTCCCGGCAAGTAACCGAGAAGCGGCTGCACCTTCCCCCGATCCTTCCACGTGTCGAGCCCGTTCACCTTGACGCATCCCCGGTCCGGCTTCATGAAGCCCATAATATGCCGGATCGTCGTCGACTTGCCGGCCCCGTTCGGTCCGAGAAAGCCGAACACTTCCCCTTTCTTCACCGCGAACGTCACGTCGCGGATGCCTTTGCCATTCGGGAACCGCTTCGTCAGATGCTCAACGGCCAACATGACGGGGCACCTCCAAGCGAAAATTATGAAATATTCACGCTAACATATTTCAAATGTTATAATAGGCCTGCGGTGCGGTTTCGTCAATGATTTTATGAAATATTTGTACGATAAAATTTCACGAAATGATTCCAAATTCAGAGAAACGAAAGGGGGACGCTGGTTTGAACGGTTTCGAGAAAAGGGCCAGCCGCATCCGGGAGAAAATTATGATCGCCACTCTGGATCTGCTTCGGACAGCGGGTCCCAAGCGCATTCGCATCGCCGACATCGCCGGAGCGGCCGATGTGTCCCAGGTGACGATCTACAATTACTTCGGAAGCAAGGAAGCGCTGTTCCGCGAAGTGTTCAAAGACTACGTGGACCGATCCGTCCGCGATTTCGAGATCTACATGGGCGAAGGGCATTCGCTCAGGGAAACGATCGAGCACATTTTCCGGCTGGCGCGGGAGGCTTACCGGCGGTTCCCGCCCCGGCTGATCCAGGAGCTGATCGCCGAAGATCCGGAGCTGGCTCGCTATATCGAAGAGCAGTACAGGGAGAAAACGCTTCCGCTGACCGTTCGGTTGATCCGGGAAGGGAAAGAGAAGGGGGAGATTCCCGAAGATGTGCCGACCGAAAGCATTCTGGTATTGATACAGATGTATATGAACCAGTACGAGAAAGTGCTGGAGATGGCGGAGCGGAGCGGGGATCCGGAGACGCTGCTGACGGGGCTCGCCCGGATTTTCTTCTACGGCATCTGCGGAAGGCCTTGAGAGAGCGGGGGCTCCCATCCGGCTTGTTTGGCCCGTTATCCGCCGATGCGGTACATCTCGACTTTGTTCCCCTGGTTTCCGGTGCCGTCCATTCGCTTCTCGGAATACCGGTCCGTACGAGCCGCCCATACGCGTGAGATCGCCGCTTTCAGCTCCTCGTCGTCCGCTCCGCCGCGCAGCAGCGATTTCAAATCGTGGCCCCGGGCCGCGAACAGGCACGTGTACAGCTCGCCTTCCGCCGACAGCCTCGCTCTTGTGCAGCTGGCGCAGAACGCTTCCGTGACCGATGAGACAAAACCCACTTCGACGCCGGTTCCCTTGTAGCGATAGCGCCGGGCGACTTCTCCGTAGGGGCCGGGGACGGGCTCCAGCGGCATCTCCCGGTCGATCATGCGCACGATCTCCCGGCTCGGAACGACGTGCTCCAGCTTCCAGCCGTTGTGGTTGCCGACGTCCATATACTCGATGAAGCGCAGCGTATGCCCTCTTTCCCTGAAATACCGGGCCATTGGCAAAATATCTTCGTCGTTGAAGCCTTTCTTCACGACCATATTGATCTTGATCCGCATCCGTTGCCGTTCCGCGGCGTCGATGCCGGCCAGAATCGTCCGCACCGGAATTCCCCGGCCGTTCATCGCCCCGAATCGCTCGTCGCTCAAGCTGTCCAGACTGACGGTGATTCGGCCGAGCCCGGCCGCTTTCAGATCGGCGGCCTGCTGTTCCAAGAGCGATCCGTTGGTCGTCAGCGAGAGATCGGCGATCCCGTCCATGCCGGCCAACTTGCGGACGAGCACCGGCAAATCCCGGCGCAGCAGCGGCTCCCCGCCTGTCAGGCGAACTTTCGTCACGCCGAGGGATACGAAGATGCCGACCAGCCGCTCCAGTTCCTCGAACGACAACAGTTCATCTTTCCGCAGAAAAGGATAGTCCGCGCCGAAGATCTCTTCGGGCATGCAGTATCGGCAGCGGAAGTTGCAGCGGTCCGTTACGGATACCCGCAAATATTGCAGCGGCCGCCCCAAACGGTCCAACCGGGGATTCCCTTCCATACGCCGACGTTCCTTTCTCTTTCGTGGATTCGGGTGTAGTTTTTATTATCCTCATGCGGAATCGCTTTCGTCAATGAAATTCGCGCACGCCGGTTCACCCGCGCCGCGTACGCCCTTTCGCGTCCGCCGCGGGCAGCCGGGCTTGGCGCGAAAGTATACTAACGGAATTCAACTTCACTACTTTACGGCTGTTCCGGGAGAAATATAAACTGAAAGGGTGGAAAGCGCTTAAGAAAACCGGGAGGGATTCGGATGTCCAAACCTCTTGTCGTCGTCACCGGGGGAAGCGGCAAAGCCGGAAGGTGGATTGTAAGGCATTTCGCGGAGCAAGGCTACGAAGTGCTGAACCTTGATGTCCGGCAGACGGACGAGCCGAACATCCGGACGATCATCACCGACCTGAACGATCCGGGGCAGGTTCACAACGCCTTGTCCGTGTACGGCCGCACCGGAAGCGAGCCGGTGGCCGGCATCGTCCATTTCGCCGCCATCCCGCAGGCATACACCCATCCCAACGATGTATGCTTCCGGAATAACGTCATGAGCACCTACAATATACTGGAAGCGGCGGCGAACCTGGGGATCGGCAAAGTCGTGCTCGCCTCGAGCGAGTCGTCGTACGGCATCGTGTTCGCGAAAAAATTTTTCGAACCCCGTTATTTGCCGGTGGACGAGGATCATCCGCAGCTGCCGGAAGACAGCTACGGACTGTCCAAAGTGGTCAACGAGGAGACCGGGGCCGCGTTCCACCGCCGCACCGGCATGCAGGTGGTCAGCTTCCGTCTCGGCAACATCCTCGTGCCGGGCGATTATGGCCGGGTCCGGGCGTCTTTCAGCCAGCCGGAGCAGCGGCAGCGGATTCTGTGGTCGTATATCGACGCCCGGGACGTCGCTTCCGCGTGCCGGCTGGCCATCGAGAAGGACGGCCTTGGCTGCCAGGCGATGATTCTGGCCGCCGACGACACGTCGTCGGACCGTCCGACGCGCGAGCTGGTGCGGCAATTCTTGCCGGGCGTCGAGAAGTTCAACGCGCCGCTGGAAGGGCGGGCTTCGCTGTTGTCCAACGCCAAGGCCAAGAAGCTGCTGGGCTGGCAGCCGCAATACCGGATCATGGAGCAGCCCGATTGATGGATGAAATTCGACTGTCCGGCGGAATCCGCGTCTGGCGCCGGCCTGTGAGAGGCCGGCCGTTCGCCGGCTGCGGGAAACGATAGCATTTTAAGAAACGAACGGAGGCGATCGGATGAAAGCGCTGTTTATTGGAGGCACGGGCACGATCAGCTATGCCATCACGAGGCGATTGGCCGAGCAGGGATGCGAGCTCTATCTGCTCAACCGGGGCAACCGAAACGGCGAACTGCCGGCGGGCGTCCGCTGGATCAAGGCGGATATTCAGGACGAGGCCGAAGTCGCGCGGCAGATTGCGGATCTGGAGTTCGACGTCGTCGCCGACTTTATCGCCTTCGTGCCGGCGCAGGTGGAGCGGGATTATCGTCTGTTCAACGGGAAGACGAAGCAGTACATTTTCATCAGCTCCGCTTCCGCGTACCAGACGCCGCTGTCCGATTACCGGATTACCGAAGGGACGCCGCTGTCCAACCCTTACTGGGAATATTCCCGCAACAAAATCGCCTGCGAGGAATATCTCGTGAAGCAGTACCGCGAGAACGGCTTCCCGATCACGATCGTCCGGCCCAGCCATACGTACGACGAGCGCTCCATTCCGCTCGGCGTGCACGGGCGCAAGGGGACGTGGCAAGTGGCCCGGCGCATGCTGCAGAACAAGCCGGTCATCATTCACGGAGACGGCACCTCCCTGTGGACGATGACGCACAGCCGCGACTTCGCGAAAGGGTTCATCGGGCTGATGGGCAACATTCACGCGATCGGAGAGTCGGTCCACATCACGTCGGACGAGACGGTCACCTGGAACCAGATCTACGGGATCATCGCCGACGCTCTCGGCGTTCCGCTTCGCGCGGTGCACGTTCCGTCGGATTTTCTGGCGGCGTGCGGCCTGACGGATTACCGGGGCGGGCTGCTGGGAGACAAAGCGAATTCCGTCGTGTTCGATAACGCCAAGATCAAGAGGCTCGTTCCCGATTTCGTAGCCACCACCCGGCTCGACCAAGGGATCCGGGAGACGGTCGCGCACATTCTGGCGCATCCCGAGCTTCAGACCGAGGATCCCGAGTTCGACGCCTGGTGCGACCAGGTCATCGAAGCGATGGATGCGGCACTCAAGACCGTCCAGCGGCAAAGAGCGTAAACGGCTTCAAGGGCGTCCGGCAGGACGCCTTTTTTCAACCTCGATGGCCGTGGGTGGAACATCTTGTTCGTTGCCAACGTCTAATGGCCAAAAAGGGGGGGCGGCAATGGGCAAATGGCTGCTTTGCATGGCTCTGCTACTGGCGCTGTTGGGCTGTTCCAAGAAAGCCGACTTGACAGGGGAACAACCGCCGAAAACGTCGGTTCAAATCGGCAATCACAAGTACCCGACAACGCTCGGGTCGTATTGCTGGAGCGCAAACGGTCAAGGCAGATGCGTGGACGCAGTGGGTCCGGCGGAACTTTTAAAAGACAAAAAGCCTATCCTCGTCCATGCGAAGGATGAAATTGCCTTGGTGATGGACTATGAACCGAAACCGAACATGTTTCAGGTTATGCAAACCAACGAAGCGGGACAAAGGGAAGTTCCATTGAAAGACAATCGTTTCGCCGCGCCTGTTCAAAAAGGAACTTACTACTATTCATACTCGGTATCGTGGATGGATGAGCGGGTCGCCCATTTGTCGCACGGTTCGGCTGTCTATTATTTTGTTCTTCAAGTCCAATGAATGTTTAAAGCCGTGATGTTTTGGCGCAAGGCACAAACTCCGCCGGTCCCGAAGACCGGCGGAGTCGGTTGCGATCCTGTCGCTTTCTATCCGTTCACAGGGTGTTGTCGATGTTCTCCTCATACACCCGCAGCAGCTGCTGCAGGGCGGCTTGATCGGTGAGCGGCGGAGTGGGGAGCTTGGGCGCTCCCTTGATGCCCTCGCGCTCGAGAATCGCCTTGATGCCCGGAATCACGCCGATTTCGGGGCGGTCCAGCATTTCGTACACGTTGTTGGCCTGCGTCTGCAGCTCCTGCGCGCGCCGGATGTCGCCGGCGTGATAAGCCTCCCACATCTTCCGCATATGGCCGCAGGTGACGCTCTGCAGCGCGCCGATGGAACCGTCGGCGCCGAGCAGCGCCCCGGCGTTCACCATCGTGTCGACGCCCGTCAGCAGATTGAGCTCCGGCTTATATTTGCGGATTCGCTCGAGATAGTCGAAGTGGGTGTCCGTATATTTGATCCCCTTGAGGTTCGGGATGCTCAGCACTTCCTCCGCCAGCTTGTCGGGAGCGGGCCGACGGCCCGTGTCGCGGTCGATGATCTCCTGGTTCCAATAAATGTAGAACGGCAGCTCGGAAGCCTGCGCGAGCCGGCGGAAATACGCGGCGTTGTCCTGCATCGTGGCCGAATCGGTCAGCGGCACGGACGAGACGGCGTATGCGCCGTGCCGGGCGGCGTGCCCGGCCAACTCCAGCGCGTCACTGACCGTCGAATAGCCGACGTGGACGATGACGGGCAGCTGTCCGCCGGCGGTCTTCAGCACGATCTCGGTCCACTGCTTGCGCTCGCTCACCGTCATGACCCGGCCTTCGCCGGTGAAGCCGAGCATGTACAGGCCGCCGGCCTTCTCCCTCAAGTATTTCTCCAGCAGCTTGTCGGCGGACCCGGCGACGATGTTGCCGAACTCGTCGAACGGCGTCACCAGGGCGGGAAGAACTCCGGTTATTTTCGCAGTCATGGTTTCGCAACCTCCGTTTTCAATTTCGCATCGGGACATTCCTTCGTTCGGGCTTCGGGCCGTTTAGCCTTTCACGCCGCCGGCCGTAATGCCCTCCACCAAATATTTCTGAAAGAACAGAAACACGATGAACACCGGAACAAGCGAGACGACGGACATGGCGAGCATGGGACCCCACTGCGACACGCTGTCGCTGTCCAGGAACAGCCGCAGCCCGAGGGTGATCGTCTGTTTTCGGATGTCCGCCAGGTAGAGCAGGTGGCTGAAGAAATCGTTCCAGGTCCAGATGAACGTGAAGATGATCGTCGTGATGATCGCCGGCAGCGTCAAAGGCAGCACCACGCGCCAGTAAATCTGCACTTTGCCGCAGCCGTCCACCGTCGCCGCCTGATCCAGTTCCCGGGGCAGCGTCCGCATGAACTGAACCATCAGGAAGATGAAGAAGCTTTCGGTGCCCAGAAATTTCGGGACGACGAGCGGCAGGAACGTGTTGATCCAGCCGAGTTCGTTGAAAATGATGTATTGCGGCACGACGACCACATGGAAGGGCAGCATGATCGTGACCAGCATGGCGGCGAACAGCGCGTTCTTGAAGCGGAATTCGAGCCTGGAGAAAGCGTAGGCCGCCAAGGAACAAGCGAAAATGTTGCCGACGATGGACAGGCCGGAGACGATGAAGGAGTTTTTCATGAACACCGCAAAGGACGTTCTCGCCACTCCCTCCCAGCCTTTCGCATAGTTGTCGAGAGTGAAGCGCTCCGACCATAGGCCCGCGTCGTTGAAAATGTTTTCCGGCAATTTGAACGAGCTGAACAGCATCCACAGCAGCGGGTAGATCATGACGAGCGCCCCGCCGGCGATCAGCAGATGTTTGGAAATCGCGGCGTACGGCCGGATTTTTCGTCCCGAGGAGGTTCTCATCTGTCGTAATTCACCCACTTTTTCGCGCTCAGGAACAGAAGCGCGGTCATCGAGGCGATCATGAACAGCAAAAACCAGGCCATGGCGGACGCGTACCCCATTTTGAAGTTGACGAAGCCTTGCTCGTACAAGTAGAGCGTGTAGAACAAGGTGGAATCGATCGGGCCGCCGGAGCCGTTGCTGATAATGAAAGCCGGCGTGAACGCCTGGAACGACGAGATGAACTGCATGACGACGTTAAAGAAGATGATCGGCGTCAGCATGGGAACCGTAATCCGGAAAAACCGCGAGAACGCGCCCGCGCCGTCGATGGACGCCGCTTCGTACATTTCGCCGGGAATTTGCCGCAAGCCCGCCAAGAAAATAATCATCGGCGAGCCGAACTGCCATACCTTCAGGACGATCAACGTGTACAGGGCGGTCGACGGCTCGCCGATCCAACTCGTTCCTTCGATCCCGAACAGGCCGAGCAGGCGGTTGAACACCCCTTCGTTGCCGAACACCTGGCGCCACAGGATGGCGATCGCCACGCTGCCCCCGAACAAAGAAGGAACGTAGTAGACGGTGCGGTAGACGGACATGCCGGCGATGCCCTTGTTCAGCGCCATGGCGAGCAGCAGCGCGAACGCGATTTCCAGCGGTACGCCGATGAAGACGTATTTGAGCGTCACCCCGAGCGACTGCACGAAGCGGTGGTCGTCGGTCAGCATCTTCGCGAAGTTGTCCAGCCCTTTCCATTGCACGTCGGACATCAGATCGTACGAGGTGAACGACAAGTAAAGCGAAGATAGAATCGGAATCAGCGTAATTGTGCAAAAGCCGATCAGCCAAGGAAGCAAAAACAAATAGGCGACAGGGTCTCTCCCGAAAAGGGTTTGTTTTTTCAGCATGGCGCCCACCCCTCCTTCCGCGCGGATCCCGGCCGGTGCTAGATACGGACGGCCGGGACCCGCGGTTTTTATGCGCCTGTGTTACTGGAGCGCCTCATTGGCCGCCTGCATGAACTCGTCCGCCGCTTGTTCGATCGACTCCTGGCCGAACGCGACCTTCTCGTACGCTCTCACGAACGCACTGTCGACTTCCGGCGCCCCCGGCGGCGCGAAGTTCTGCAGGGTGATGTACTGGGCGACGCTGTCCATGAACGCGATTCCCTTGACTTCCGATTCGCTAAGCGTCGGCTTGATCGCTTCGGCCAGCGTCTTCGAGCCGATCGGACCGAATTCCATTTTGATGACGTTCATGGCATCGGGATCGTTCACGAGATAGTTAATCAGCATGGCGGCTTCCTTCGGATGTTCCGTGTGCGCGCTCATGCTCAGAAACGTTCCCCACACGATTTGCCCTTGCGGGTTGGCCGGGTCGTAGACCGGCAGCCGGACCATATCCAGCTGATCTTTGGTTCCCATTTGATAAGCGTTGAACTGGTTGGACACGCCCATCTGCATGGCGACGACGCCCCGGGAAATCATCGACTGCTCCGGATTTTCCGTCGGATATTCGGCCTGCACCTGCGGAGGAGGCGTGGCGCCGCTTTTCCGGATGTCGTCCCACAGTTTGAAGTACGCGATGACGTCGTCCTTCGTCACTTCCAGCTTGCCGTCTTTCGAATAGAAGTTTTTGCCTTGGGTCGCCAGGTAGTGGTTGAACGGATTCATCCGCCCGCCGTTGTCCTCGACCGCCCATACGCCTTTCGGCAGCTTGGCCTGCACTTCCTTCGCCTTCTGGCTGAACTGATCCCACGAGATGTTCATTTCCGGGGGCGCGACGCCGATCTTGTCGAACAGCGTTTTGTTGTAGTACAGCGCCGTCGTCGTCGTGCCGTAGGTCACCATGTAAATTTCGCCGTTCATGACGCCGACGTCGATCAGCTTCTGTTCGAAATTCGACAGATCGATTTCCTTCGCGTCGACCATGCTTTTCAGGCCCATGATCTGGCCGCGGCTGATGTATTGCCCGATGCCGCCCGGGTTCGTGAAGAATACGTCGGGCGCGTTTTTGCCCGCCGCCTCGACGGCGAAGCGGTTCCAATACTCGTCGTAGGTCGTGAATTCGCGGTTCACTTTGATGTTCGGGTACTTCTGTTCGAACTTGTCCAGCACCTCGTTCATCTTGACGTGCCTCTGATCGCCGCCCCACCAGGACATTTTCAGCTCTACTTTCTCCTGGGACCCCGCTTGGGAGCCGGTTGCGGACTCTTCGGCCGTTTTGCCCGACGAGCCGGAGCAAGCCGTGGCCGCCAGCAGCGCGCACAGTGCGACCAGCGCCATCATTTTTTTACGCATCTTGACCTTTCCCTTCTTTCTGAGATGTTGTGGGTGAAGCTACGATCAGTGTAGAGCAGGCCCGACCGGAAGTTAATGCATTCTGGTAGCGGATTTTTGGAGAGAGGTAACATCGCCGCACTGTCGCACGCACAAAAATCCCCGCGCCCGTCCCGCTGCTCTTATCGGCACGAAACGATCGCGGGGAGCGACGGGGAGCCGTCATTGATGCTTGGCGATATACTGCAGCGGCGTCAGCCCGGTTATATTTTTGAACATGCGGCTGAAATAGGCCGGGTCCTGGTAGCCGACCATATCGGCCACCTCGTACACCATGTATTCTTTGGACAAGAGCAGTTCCTTCGCTTTTTCGATCCGGTAGTTCGTCAAATAGTTGATGAAGCTGAGCCCGCTTTCTTTTTTGAACAGATTGCTCAAATAGTTCCGGTTGATGTTTAAGTCTCGGGCGATCTGGGCGAACGAGATTTTTTCGGAGTATCTTTTTTCGACGATGCTTTTGACCGCGCTCACGTACGATTTCGCGCCGACTTGCCGGTTCGGCGCGTCCAGCATCGCGCGGACCCGGTCCTCCATCCACCGCACAAGCTCTTCCCTGGAGCCGGCCCGGTAGATTTGCTCCACGGCGCCGGACATCGGCTCCGGCTCGGTTCTCCCGTGGCCCGATTCGAGAAGCTGCATGTGCAAATAGCTGAAAATGCTGATGCACATCGTCTGAACGTAAGCGAGCGGCGTGCGCGGGCCCCGCAGCATCGTCTCTTTGATCGCGGCCCACCGGCCGGCGGCTTCCGCGGCGTTCAGCATCCGTACGGCTTCGCCGAGAGCGTGAATGTCTTCGACCGGGTATCGCGGCCATTCCCGCGGTTGCGCATCGAGGTCCCGGAACAGCACGTATTGGTTCACCGACTCCATCTCGCACGCGTGCAGCGCTTCCTGGGATTCCTTCAGCGACAGCGGGTATTTCCGGACGTCGGTGTACGGATTGCCGATGCCGATGCAGACGTCCAGTTTCAGGTAGTCGTTGATCGCCCGGATGACCTCGTCCGACATCCCCTTCGCCGCCGCCGCCGTCTCCTCGAGGGAGGAGCCGTACGCGAGCATGAAATAGCTGTCTTCCATATGGCGGAGGACGTAGACGTTCCCTCGGCTGTCCGCGATCTCCGCCACGATGTTGCCGGCGGCGAACCGGTACAGCGGCCAGTCCTTGCCTGGGTCGCCGGTACCGCTCGGCGTGACGATTTTGGCCGCGATGACCGCGCCGCAGCTCATCACCCTCGTATCGATGCCCAATTCGTCCAGTTTTTCATAGGTGGCTTCCATTCCGGCGGAGGTGATCATTCGGTAAATAAAATGTTCCCGCAGCGCCGGCAGACTGAGCTGGTATTTGTGCCGGATGTCGTTCATCAGCTGCTTCTCTTTGTTTTTGTGCCGCAACTCCTCCACCGTATTGCGGATTTCGCGCTCGATTTCCTCGGGAAGCGACGGCTTCAGGATGTACCGCGTCACCCCCAGATGGATCGCCTGCTGCGTATACGTGAAATCGTCGTATCCGGTCAGGATGATGATGGGCATGTCCGCGTCGTCCGCCCGGACATGGCGGATCAGTTCGATGCCGTCCATCTCGGGCATGTTCATGTCGGTCACCAGCACGTGGGGCCGGTGCTCCCGGTATTGGCGCAGGCCCTCGGCTCCGTTCCGGGCCCAGTACAGTTCCCGGAAGCCCAGTTCCTCCCAGGCAATGGTTTCTTTTAGGCCTTCCAGCACATGCAACTCGTCGTCCACAAGCAAAATTTTCATAAAGCGATCTCATCCCCGGCTGTCAGATTGCCGCGAAACCCGTCCAAAGACGGGATGCACGGAAGCGTAATCTCCACCTGCAAGCCGCCCGACGGCGCGTTGGACAACCGGACGCCGTACTCGGAGCCGCAGTAAATTTTGATCCGTTCGTCCACGTTGCGGATGCCTTGTCCGCCCGAATGGCTTGCGGACGGGTTTCCCGGCCCGCCGTCCTCCGGCAGTCCCCGCCCGTTGTCGACGATGAAGAGCGACAGCCGGTGCGGGTCGGCGAGCGCGAACACCTTGACTTGGGCGATCTCGTCCATTTTATCCTTGAAGCCGTGGATGATCGCGTTCTCCACGAAGGGTTGGATGATGAAGCGCGGAACGTAAAAGTCCTTGTACCCGTCCGGAATGTCCTCGATGTATTCGAACCGTTCCCGGAAGCGGATCTGCTGGATTTGCGCGTATAAGGACGCGTGCCTCAACTCATCGCGCAGCTTGATCAGCGGGCCGGACTTTTTCAGCCCGATCCGGAACAGTTGGGACAATTTGGTCACCATGACGCTGATGTCCTTCACCCCGTTTTTCGAAGCCGTCCAATTGATCATGTCCAGCGTATTGTACAGAAAGTGGGGATTGATCTGGCTCTGCAGCATTTTGAATTCGGCTTCCCGTTTCAGCCGATGCTCTTCCTTCACCTGCCCGATCAGTTCCTGCAGCCGCCCGGTCATTCGGTTATAACGGATGGACAACTGGTCGAACTCGAAAATGAAATGGTTGCCCATGCGGACGTTAAAATCGCCGGATTCGATGCGCTCGAAGCCTTTCAGCAAATTTTTGACCGGCCGGTTGATCCACTTGGCGATATGGAGCGAGGTGACGAAAGCGAGCACCAGCACGATGAATCCGATCAGCAAAATGAAGTTGCGCACGGCGTCGATCTCTTTGTACATTTGCCTGACCGGAATCAGATTGACCAATCTCCAGTCGGAGACGGACTTCGGTGAGTTGATGTACAGATACTGCTCCCCGTCCGCTTCGATGAGCTCGTTGGCCCGGCCGCCGTTCGCCGCGTCCGCCCGCCGCACGGCGTCCACGCTCGGGGGGGCCGCCGCATGGCCGAACGACAGCGTCGACATCAGCCGCCAGTTGCGGTCCAACAGCATCGAGACGCGGACGTTCTCGTCCGTCTCGTCCCCTCTGTCCCGGATCCCCGCCCACAAATCCTGCTCGCTGATGTTCACTTCCACATAACCGATCGCGTCGTTGCCTCGGCCGATGACGGCCATCACGAACGTCAGCACCCGGCCGTCCCCCGGATACGCGTTCGGATCGTCGTGCACCGGAATCCATGCGGAATTGCCCCGGTCGAAACGCTCGATCTCCCCCGCCCACGGCATCGCCGACAACGGGCGGAACTTGTCCGAGAATCTGGCCAAGGGGCTGTCGCAGTATATCCGGATGCTGTTCAAATAGGGCTTGATGTACAAGTGGTTGTTGATCAGGTCGTTCAGTTCGCGGCTGACCGTGATCCAGCGGTAGTCGTCCGTCGATTTGCTCTCCAGCGCATTCACCAGCGTCCGGTCGACCGAGATGGAGAGGGCCGTCTCTTCGATCTGGTTCAGCCTCTCGGTCAGCTGCAAAATGTTGTTGTATACGAGATCGCGGTGAGAACGGCCGAATTGCTCGATGATGATCGACTTGACGTTGATGAACACCGATGATACCGCAATCAGGAGAAACAGCAAGATCAAGGCGACAAAAATCGTCAGCAAAATGGAGTGAAGTCTGAATTGCATCGCTTTGCGCCTTCCCCTCTGCGAGCGTTGAGGATTGAGAATGCAGAAAAGCCCCTTGATCTGAAGCCTTCAAGGGTTGTCGTCGGCGGATGATGACGGTTGCGTCGGCCGTATCGCCCCTGGAACGGTTGCGTCGGAAACAACGGCAATTGGATTGGGGGAAATGAAGGCATATCGGAAAATTCGGGCGGATTCAGCCGTAACGAAACGGAATTGTAAATGCTTTCAAACAGATGGAATTACCGCCTTGGGGGACGGGCCGGACGGCGGAGTAATTGTAGCACGATTGCCGCGCTGGCGCAACCGGACGTGTCAACTCATATAAAAATGTTACCGAAGGAGAATGGATCACTCATGTAATTTTGTTACCCATGTTACCCTGTGGAGGCTGTCAGACAGCCTCCACAGGCCGCGCGGTGGAGGTAGGCGTCGCG
>Ga0207789_1000183_pt1 | contig 41498 bp, 37 predicted proteins | sample HigsolmetaGSP12D_FD_184840 | JGI IMG/M metagenome (GOLD analysis project Ga0207789, IMG submission 184840) | High solid enriched microbial communities from the Joint BioEnergy Institute, USA - SP1-2-D (SPAdes) | ecosystem: Engineered > Bioreactor > SSF (Solid state fermentation) > Aerobic >...
GAACCCATATAAAATTGAAATACATCCGACAATATAAAACACATCACCAAAATTGGCCAAAAGCTGACCCAACCATAAATAACGAAATGATTTGCTTTTCATCAAAACTACCCCTTTTCTTTTTTTTCGATAAAAGAAAAAGGCAATAGTTACACTGGATTAATCCCTCCTGAAAAATATAATCACGTGACGCGATACATCTTATTTCAAAAACAAATGTAAGTAGTAAAATCCAATATGTTTGGAAACTGAATATTTTTAAAGTGAATACGGGTAGCCGATGAAAAGTTTCGATCTTGTTTTTTTGATTTTACTATTTTTTCAAAGTTTCTTCAATAAATGAGTTTTTATCCCCATCTATCCGTAAAAATCTTGTGTGGAATAAACCAATTTTTGCTAAAAACATAAATGTATATGTGACTTTTTTTGCACCATTTGCCAATTTATAGTAATTTATAAGTTAGAGTACTAAGGAGGTAGGAATCATGGCAACCATTGAGGACTTTGATAAATTAGATATCCGTGTAGGAACGGTAATCTCTGCTGAACCATTCCCGGAAGCTAGAAAACCGGCGATTAAATTGCAAATTGATTTTGGTGAAGTTGGAATCAAACAATCTTCCGCACAAATTACGAAGCGCTATACACCGGAAAAACTTGTCGGTCGACAAGTGATTGCCGTCATTAATTTTCCTCCCCGCCGCATTGCCGGATTCAAGTCAGAGGTATTAGTACTTGGCGGCTTGCCGGGTGAAGACGATGTGGTCTTATTAAATATTGACGAACCGGTTGCGAACGGGACAAAAATCGGATAAAACCACTTGAACCACTCTAGAATCGAGGGATTTATATGTCCAAGCCGATTATTTGTGAACAATGCCATAAAGTTATTGAGGAAAAAGAAGCCTTGGTCACAGCAAGCATCTTTTTCCGTGTGAAACCTTATCATTATTTTTGCTATGGAAAAGATGTGAGAGACGCAAGGTCTGTCTTTTTCACAAACCATCCACTGAACGGTATATCAGGACACATCAGCTACTTATTGACACTCCTGATGACTGTTGCTCTATTCCTCTTTACCAAGAGTTTTATCAAATATATTGCACTTGTCTACTTGATCACGGAAACAAGTTTGCGGATTTACGCTTATTGTACTTATTCAAGACATCTTAAAGTGTAGAAGGAGCCCGGCACTTAACGAAAAAAGTGTTGGGCTCTTTTTAATCGAACAATTTATAGTTGTAAAAAATGTCATCCCTTCTTTGGTCCATTTGGCAAGGCATTGTTTGCCCAACTTATTTGACTAATTTTCTATCTTACCTTTCAAAATTTAACTTTCATCCCCCCTCACCTTTTTTCATGTCTGACATATTCCTGACATAAAAGCTCCCTATACTGAAATCTGTAAAAAGTAAGCAGTTAATTAGCTGAAGAAAGTTTCCAGAAAAGGACAACCATTATAAATACGAGGAGTGGAACAAATGCATGTTATTAAGTTACAACTACATTTCAACAACTTCGGTCAATACTGATTCATTCGAGCCGATTACATCCTCAAGTGATACATCGGACGAGTCATAGATGTACTTGACACATACGTCATAGATCAAAAATTACAATTTTTTGGAACTTTATGTTATGCTAGTTATTAAAAAATGATGAAGGGGTGGCGATATGTCTTTTGCAAGCGTAAAAGAATATTTTAAACAGTGGAACCGTGACAAAGATATTATGGAATTTGATACATCCAGTGCAACAGTTGAACAGGCTGCAGAAACAATTGGAGTTATTCCTGCCAGAATTGCAAAGACTCTATCGTTCCGTGGGGATAACAATCAGGCAATTCTTGTCGTTACAGCCGGTGATGCCAAAATTGACAATCAAAAGTTCAAACATTTTTTCGGGTTTAAAGCACGGATGCTCAGTCCCGAGGAAGTCGTTGAACAAACCGGACACGTGATTGGTGGTGTTTGTCCGTTTGGATTGGCTAACGACCTCGATGTTTATTTAGACATCTCATTAAAACGATTCGAAACCGTTTTTCCAGCATGTGGCAGTACCAATTCCGCCATTGAACTCACTTGTGAAGAACTGGAAAAGTTTTCTAAAGTAAAAAGTTGGATTGATGTGTGCAAAGCTTGGCAAGATCAAGAACTACTTGAAAAAGTTAAATAAGAGACCGGGACTAACTCGGTCTCTTACCCTGCTACTATATTCAATGTCCTTTCAATCCACTGAATAACATCTTCATAAACTTCATCCTTGTTAAGTTCATTTAATACTTCATGCCGGGCATCCTGATAAAATCTGTACTCGATTTTATGTAACCCATTTTTTTTAAGTTGTTTTATCGCCTTTTTGACACCTTTGGAATAGGCACCAACCGGGTCACGATCACCACTAATAAAGAAAATCGGTAACTCTTTTCTGATTTGTTGGATAAGAGCATCTTGGTGAATAAGTTGTAAACCGGTTAGTAAATCATAGAAGAAAGTTCCTGAGCAGACAAAACCACAATATGGGTCTTGAAGATAAGCGTAAACGACGGATTCATCCCTGGATAACCAAGCAAACTTATTTTTGACATGGTCCAATCCTTTATTGTATGAACCAAATATAATCCGGTTCATTACATGGCTGGGAGCGGTTTTCCCGAATTTTCTTATCTCCCTTTTCGCCACAAGTTTACCGATGGCAGCCGCAATCCCTGGATTTCCACCGGTACCAGACAGAATGACCCCGGTGATATCACTCGAATATTTCTGAATGTATCTTCGTGACAGAAACGACCCCAAACTGTGTCCAAACAAGATGATTGGTTTATCAGGATAGAGTTTCTCAATATGATTCGTAACTGCATGAAGATCATCGACTACCCGGTCAAATCCATCCTTTTCAGCAAAATAGCCAAAAACGCTGGCTCTTTCACCTGTATGTCCATGACCGCGATGATCATTTCCATAAACGAAAATTCTTTTATTAAGAAGAAATTGAGCAAAATCGTCATATCGTTCAATATGTTCTGCCATACCATGGGAAATTTGGACAATCGCCCGGGGTGATTCCCCTTCATTCACCCAGCTTCTTAAGTAAATCTCATGCCCATCATCCATTTTCAACCATTCCGTCATTTTCCCCATCGTTGCTCACCTTTTCATAAATATTTTATTCCCGCTCAGACTGTTATGAAAAAGTGGCTTTCACTTTTTATCGGAATATCGTTTATAATCAGTATCTTTATCTTATACCTACGTATAAATTTTCAGCAAGGATGTAAATTCGATTTAATCCGACATACTGTTCTTTTATTTTAATTATCATGTTTATCCAAACTACCATAAAATTTTAGCTGAATTTATCCTTCCATTTCCGTATCCGGGACAACGGTTTGCCGAGCTCGAAACGATACAATAATCGTTAAAACAGATAAAAAGATTAAAATACTGCCCGCATAAGTATTTTCGTTAATCGATGCATGTTCAATCACTAACCCGCCAACAAAGGATCCGGTTGCAATACCTAAATGGAGAGCTGAATTATTTAAACTTTGCTGAATCGATGCCGTTTTTGGTGATGACTCAATCAAGTAACTTTGCATTGCTGGTGAGACTCCCCAGCTTAAAATGCCCCAAACGATGGAGGCGACAATAAATAAAGGTATGAATGCCGTTGTGTGGGGAATGATTAAAAATAATCCGGTAAAAAGTAACAATGAAATGACGATCGTCTTTTTGGAACCGAATAAATCGGCTAATGCTCCGCCAATTCCCCCGCCGCTGACCGCTGAAATGCCAAAAATAAAGTAGATAATACTAATCCATGTTCCATCAAGCCCCATTGTTTCTAACAAAAAAGGTTTGAAATAAGCATATAAAACGGTATGACCGGCCATATATAAAAAAGTTGTCAAAAGGGCAAAGAGAACTTTTCTGCTTTTTAGACTGGCTAATTGGATATGGAGCGGGACTTGTGACTCCGGCTCAATCCGACTCATCCATAAATAAACGCCAATAATTGAAAAAAACGTCAAAACAGCAATCATAACAAATGGAGCCCGCCATCCAAAAGAATTTCCTAACACTAAACCAATTGGAATCCCAAGCACCAATGCCCCACTTACACCCATCGAGATGACACCAATTGCTCTCCCCCGGTATTGTGGTTCAACCATATTCGGCGCCATCACAAGACAAAGGATTGTTAATAATGCCCCACTGGTTGCACTGATGATACGACCGACGAATACGAACGTATATGTTGGACTGAATATTGTTATTATATTACCAAAGAGAAAAATCCATAGACATATCAACATTAATCGTTTCCGTTCAATATTTGCCGTCAAAACTAATAACACCGGTGAAAGAAATGCAAAAATGAGAGCAAAAATGGTAATCAAATAACCGGCCTGACTAAGGCTTACATCTAGGTCTTTTGCTAAAAGGTCAAGAATACCGCTTATGATTAGTTCAACCATCCCAACCACAAAAGCAATAATCATCAAAAAGTAAATCCGCTTATTCATTTTATAATTCCTTTCTATCTCATCTGAATATAATACTAATCATGTTTATGGGAGAAAACAAGAAATATAGATGTGATGATTTTTTGTCCGTTTTTATTGAAAGCATTTATTTGTATGAATACCTTTGCCGTTTAAGCGGATTCCATCTCATTTTGCTTTTTCAAGGATAATCTTTTATAATTGAACTAAGGTCAAAAAAGGTCAAAGGAGCGGTTAATATGGATGTCAATCGAATGACAGAACGGTTGCAATCGGGAATTTATCACGCACAATCCATTGCTAGTCAGCGGCATCATCAAGAAATCGATGAAGTCCACCTGTATCTTGCCTTCATGCAAGACACAGAAAATCTTGTTACCGCTATTCTCGAAAAATTGCATGCAAATACGAACCTTTTCCAACAAAGATTAGAAGCTTTGGCAATGAAAAAACCTATTGTCACCGGTAGCGGTGTGGAACAAGGAAACATTTATATTTCCGGCCAGTTACAGCGTGTTTTTACGGAAGCTGAAAAAACAATGACTACCTTTAAAGATGAGTATTTATCAGTTGAACATGTTCTTATTGCTTCTGTCACTTTGGAAACAGATGTCGGGAAACTATTAAAAAATCAGGGAATCACCTTGCAAAAAGTATTAGAAGCTGTAAAAGAAATAAGGGGGAATCAAAGAGTGACATCACCAAATCCGGAGAGTACATACAATGTTTTGGAAAAATATGGTCGTGACTTAGTTGCCGAAGTCCGATCCGGAAAGGTCGACCCAGTCATTGGCCGCGATAATGAAATACGGCAAGTGATTCGCATTTTATCACGGAAGACAAAAAACAACCCGGTATTAATAGGTGAACCTGGTGTCGGGAAAACAGCCATTGTTGAAGGATTGGCTCAAAGAATCGTCCGTCGTGATGTCCCTGAGGGTTTAAAGGATAAAACCATATTTTCTCTTGATATGAGTGCGCTCGTTGCCGGGGCAAAATTTCGAGGTGAATTTGAAGAACGATTAAAAGCTGTCTTGAACGAAATTAAGAAAAGTGAAGGAAAAATCATCTTGTTTATCGATGAATTGCATACTATCGTCGGTGCCGGAAAGACAGAAGGTGCCATGGATGCAGGAAACATGTTAAAACCGATGCTTGCCCGAGGAGAATTGCATTGTATCGGTGCAACCACATTAGATGAACATCGGCAATATATTGAAAAAGATCCGGCGTTAGAGCGACGTTTCCAACCAGTTATCGTTCAAGAACCGGATGTTGAAGACACCATCTCGATTTTACGTGGTTTGAAAGAACGATATGAAATTCATCATGGTGTTAAAATCCATGACCGTGCACTTGTCGCAGCAGCAACCTTATCCAATCGTTATATTACTGATCGATTTTTGCCGGATAAAGCGATTGATTTAATCGACGAGGCATGTGCAATGGTCCGTACTGAAATTGACTCAATGCCGCAAGAATTAGATGAAGTGACGAGGCGTGTCATGCAGCTTGAAATTGAAGAAGCAGCCCTTTCCAAAGAAGATGATCCGGTAAGTATGAGCCGCCTTGATGTTTTGAAAAAAGAATTGGCAGAGCTCCGTGATCAAGCCAATCAAATGAAAGCGAAATGGCAATTAGAAAAAGAAGGCATTCAGATGGTTCAGGATAAACGGGAACAACTGGAAAAATTACGTTGGGAACTTGAAAAAGCCGAAAATGAGTATGACTTGAATAAAGCTGCTGAACTAAGGCACGGTCGGATTCCGGCATTAGAAAAAGAATTGCGGGCATTGGAAGAAAAAGTCCATGAACATGCAGAAAATCGACTGTTGCGTGAAGAAGTGACCGATGAAGAGATCGCTGAAATAGTTGCCCGTTGGACAGGAATTCCTGTGACAAAACTCGTTGAAAGTGAACGGGAAAAATTATTGCGATTGGAAACAATTTTACATGAACGAGTCATCGGACAAGATGAAGCTGTTCGACTTGTATCAGATGCCATCCTCCGGGCAAGAGCCGGCATTAAAGACCCGAATCGGCCAATTGGATCATTTATGTTCCTTGGCCCTACCGGTGTCGGGAAAACGGAACTCGCTAAAGCACTTGCCCAACATTTATTTGATAGTGAAGAGCATATCATCCGCATTGATATGTCCGAATATATGGAAAAGCATAGTGTTTCAAGATTAATTGGTGCGCCACCTGGATATGTCGGTTATGAACAAGGTGGTCAATTAACCGAAGCTGTACGGAGAAATCCTTATTCGGTTGTATTATTTGACGAGATTGAAAAAGCACATCCGGAAGTGTTCAATATATTATTGCAAATGCTTGATGATGGTCGAATTACTGATTCTCAAGGTCGGACCGTTGATTTTAAAAATACCGTGATTATCATGACCTCAAATTTGGGTTCACAATTTTTATTAGAACGAGAACAAGAGACGGACGACATACGTTCAGCAGTTCGTGAACAGGTCATGGGTCAGTTACGCAGTCATTTTCGTCCAGAATTTCTAAATCGTGTGGATGAAATTATTTTATTTAAACCTTTGACATTGGAAAATATTAAAGGGATTGTTACTAAATTAATTGGCGAACTGCAGGAAAGATTGAAAGATCAACAAATTAAGTTAGAAATTTTAGATGAAGCGAAGGAATATATCGCCGAACACGGATTTGACCCGGTTTACGGAGCAAGACCTTTGCAACGATATATTCAACGTGTGGTTGAGACAGAACTGGCAAGGCAAATAATCGCAAGGAAGATAAAGGAAAATGAAACGATTTTGATTTCAGTTGATAATGGTGAGCTGAAATTACGGGTAAAATAAAGTTGGTGAACTTCTTACCACTTAGCTAACTCTTGAAGTGGGAGTTTCTCAGTTCCACGACGAAAACAACCTTTCGTCTGCCTGAGCGTTACTTCGGACGGTCCCTGCCCTATATGTCCAACGATTCGGAGTTTCTTTTGTACCTTGGATATTTTACGTATGGAAGGCTAAGCTTGGTTCTCTCTCGTATTTATTTCTCCATAGAACCCCATGTATCCTGTTATCAAGGCTTATTTTACCATCATGTCGGACCATTGACAGGTAAAACCCTGTCCTTGTCCGAAGTCGATTCATCTCCCACTTTCATCAATCTTTGCAAGATTTAGAAGTGGGAGATTTCTCTACTTGAGAATGCTAAAAATCGTACAACTGCAAATGCTCACTTTTCCCCAAAGTCTGGCCAAGTTCTATTAGATAGTATGATCCGACAGCTTGTGGTGGATAAGGCAACTTCAAGTGAAGAGCGAATTAATCTTATTAATTTGGAAATTAGCACTTGGCATGTCTTACGTGAAGATTGCGATAGAAATTTCCCATAGAACCAATGTCCCCTTTTTATCCTTTTCGAAATGACCAATTTTTACAAGATCGGATAATACGCTTCATATCTTGGATTGGTGTAATAAGGAGGACGGGGACCGATGCTTGGCAATTCAAAGGCGCATGGATTATCATAATATAACACCGGTACTCTTCCAGTGCCTTCCGTAAGTAATAAAAAATAGACATTCGGATTGAAATAAAACAATATATTCACCTCCCACGTTCTATTCTTAAAATATGTTCCCGTTTCACATCATGTACCTCCCCCGATTACCATACATTGGCACAACAGCCCAAACAAATACATATAGTAACCAGAAGAAATTTTAAGGAGGTTGCCATATTGAAAGATCAACAATCAAATTATCCGCAACTACCAAATTATGGAAAGATTACCCAATTTGAGGATGTTGCTTTAACGGTTCCTGAACAGCGACAATTCCGCCAACCGGGCGTGGAAAGCTTAATGGTGCCGCGGCCGATTATTGAAAATCCATATGAAATCGGAAGTGGAAAACTGGAAGGAAAAGTAGCGCTTATTACCGGTGGAGATAGTGGAATCGGTGCAGCGGTTGCGATCAGTTTTGCAAAAGAAGGTGCAGATGTAGCCATTAGTTATTTAGATGAACATGAAGATGCGAATCGTACGAAACAACGGATTGAAGAACTTGGCCGACGTGCCCTTTTACTCCCAGGGGATTTACGCGAGAAGCTTCAATGTGTTCAAATCGTCCAGCAAACAATGCAAACTTTTGGCAAACTCGATATTCTTTGTAATCATGTTGGTATCCAATTTCAACAATTAAGCCTTCTTGATATTACCGATGAACAATTTGATGACACATTCAAAGTCAATATTTATTCTCACTTTTATACAACAAGGGAAGCATTAAAATATTTAAAACCCGGAAGTTCAATTATTAATACAGCATCGGTTGTCGCATATGTCGGAAATGATCAATTAATCGATTATACTGCGACAAAGGCGGCAATTGTCGGTTTTACACGGGCATTGGCAAGAAACTTAGTGAAAAAAGGAATCCGTGTAAATGCAGTTGCCCCGGGTCGAATATGGACACCGCTAATACCAGCAAGCTTTTCAGCAGATCAAGTCGTGCTAGTAGATAACTTGATGAATCGACAAGGTCAACCGTTTGAACTGGCCCCTGCTTATGTTTTTCTAGCTTCCAATGATTCCCGATTTGTAACCGGTCAGACCATTCATGTAAATGGCGGTGAATTTATCACATCCTAGAATACAATTTGTATCAATAAAAATTGTCATGTACGTTTTCCCATTTTCTGCATAGATTGCGCATTTTTGTATAAACTATCCCCATCATCCGATTTGTCCCACCTTAACGGGTAGTAAGATTCCCACATCATGTTTTTTAAGTTTGCAAAAAAGTTGGAGGGTGGTAATCAACTGCCCGTAAAGGTCCGATTGGTTCATCTAACCATCCGTGGGGATGAAATAACCCCACGGATAGAAATTCCGCGCTATTAATGAGGAGGGATAGATTGCAAACAAAAAAGAAAAAAACGACGAGTCAAACAAATATGATTGACTTATTGGCCGAAAAACTGGAACCAAGTTTTGATATTATCAATAAAAAATTACAGACCGACAATATTACCGTCCATCTCCTTTATTTAAAAACCGTCGTTGATAATGACCAAATTCAAAATTATATAATCAAACCTTTTTTTGAAATGGGTTCAACCCAACAATTTGATTCTTACATAGCTTCTCTTCCACAAAACGGCAAAATCGAAACGGACGAGAAAGTACTGTCGCAATTAAGCAGAGGAAGTGTACTTGTTCAAATACAAGAACAAAATTATTTACTCGATTTAAAAAAAATAACAACCAATCTGGTATCGGAAACAAATATGGAGCCGACGATTCAAGGACCGGAACTAGGCTTAAGTGAAGATATCCAAACAAATTTAAATATCATTCGACACCGTTATCATAATGCTTCATTAAAGATTAAAACATATCAAGTTGGAACAAGTAATAATCAAACATTGGCTATAATATATGATCAAGAAAGTGTCAATGATTTGGTCCTAAAAAATTTGCAAGAAAAAGTGAAAAATTTGAATCACTCTGTTGTCTTATCCAATTCAGAATTACAACGATTTTTGAATGACAAAAAATGGGTGTTTATGCCGACTATGATGATAACTGAAAGATCAGATCGGGTCATCCAAAATATTGCCGGTGGAAAAGTGATTTTAATTTTAGATGGTTCACCCAACGCCATTATTGCACCTTCCGTATTTTTTGATTTTATGACATCGATGGACGATATTTATTTACCATTTGGAGTTGCAAAATTTTTAAAGTTGCTTCGTTATTTTGGTTTATTTACTTGTTTAATGCTACCAGGCATCTATGTAGCCGTTACCTCCTATAACCCGGAAGTTTTTCGTTCAGAATTGGCATTTTCTGTTGCAGGAAGTCGGGTTGGTGTCCCATTTCCATCTTTTATCGAGGTTTTGTTTCTCATCATCTTTATGGAATTGTTGACAGAGGCAAGTATTCGTTTGCCAAAGACTGTCAGTGGAACGGCAACAACGGTTGGTGGTTTGATTTTAGGTACGGCTGCCACAGAAGCTTCCCTTACCTCAAATATTATGGTAATCATTGTCTCTGCCGTTGCCATTGCAACCTTTGCCATCCCAATTAACGAAATGAGTTTTGCCATTCGAATCGTTCGTTATTTTCTATTGTTTTTTGGGACAATTGCAGGCATTACCGGTTTAATTTTATCTTTTTTAGCATTCATTCTCTACTTAACAAACTTAGAGAGCTTTGGTGAGCCATATTTAAAATTATTTCTTCAACGGAAAAAAGTTGAAACAAAAGGTGTCAAATCATGAAACGGTACATTTTTTATCTCATCATAGTCAACATGTTAGGATACAGTATTTCTGCAGGTCATAAAGTATTGCTTGATTTAAGAGAAAAAGGCGCACTTCTTGCTATTGTTCTATCGCTATTTCTGGGATTCGTTGTTTTATTTGGATTTATTCATTTTTTTCAAACTGTACCGGGAAAAGACTTACCTGACCTTCTTTTGAAATATTTTCCTAAATGGCTATCGGGAATCGTACTCGGAATAATCTTCATTATATGGTTTTTTGCCGGCTTGATCTCGTTAATTTCATTTGTTTTTACGTTAAAAAGATTTCTAACGCCTGAAACACCTGCAGTTTTCATAACGATTATCATGTTGACGTTCATCACATTCGGCATCATTTTGCGGACAAAAAGTATCCTTTATACGATCGAGATTGTTTTAGTAATTACGTTTCCATTTTTAATCCTTCTTCTTCTTAAAGCATTGACAAGCAATGAATTCGAACTGGATTATGTTAAGGAAGCAGTTATGCATATCAATCATTTACCAAGTTTGACAGCAATTGCTAATTCATTCTATGCATATTTAGGAGTAACAAATTTAATTATTTTTAACAATCAGTTTCAACAACATAACTTTACATTTACATGGAAAGATTATCTTATTGCTGTATCTCTCTGCCTTGGTACATTATTTGTTAGCTTTTTCATTCCTATTGGACTTCTTGGTTATGATAATACCGACACAATTCTTTATCCAATGATGACTGCCAGTGATACACTTAGATTGCCACTTGGGATTATAGAACGAGTACTATATATTACCTTAACCATATCCATCTTCACTACATTTTTAAGCATTCTGGTCCATTGGCATATTGCCGTTCAAATAGCAAAAAAATTAATAAGGAAAAAGCAAAATAATAATCAACAATTATATTGGTCACTTATATTAATAATTGGAACCTTTTGGGTAATTAGTATATATATGATTAATGTGATTAACGAATATCAGTTAATAAACCTTTCCAAGTTATTTAATAATACACTGCCGTTTTTCCTTTTTACAATGATATTGCTTTTCCAATATTTAAAAAGGAGAGCAAGATAATGAATAAGCATTTTCAATTTATTCACTTCATTTTTATCTTTTTCCTGAGTATTTCACTGCTTTCAGGATGTTCCTTTCGTGATATTGATAATAGAGCATTTGTCTCGGCGATAGCAGTGGATGATACCGGTGACACAGAGAAACCCTATAAAGTAACAATAAAGGTAGTTATACCATCCGGAAATATTAAAGAAGAAGGGGTAAAGTATGCCTTTTTTTCAGAAAAGGGAATGAGTATATCAAAAGCGTTAGCATTAATAAGAGCTACCATTGATAAGGATATTGATTTTTCTCATACAAAAATAATTGTTGTGAGTAAAAATTTACTAGATCGAAACCTAGAACATGTGACAGATTTTTTCCATAGAAGAAGAGATATTCAATTAGTGTCTTGGATTTGTATTGCCGAAAAAAGTGCCAAGAATATACTTGAAATGGAACCAAAATCAAAATCGTCTGTTACAACACCGATAATCAATTTTTTTAACAAAACAGCAGTTCAATCACCTTATATCACTCCGGTATATTTGTTTGATTTCAGGAGAGAGCAAATTGAAACTGGCATTGACCCAGTTTTGCCGATTATAAAAATTGATAAAAAAGAAAAAAGATTTGTTATTCATAATGCTATCGTTTTAGGGGAAAGAAAATATATCGAGTTAACTCCTCAACAAACGATGGTATATAACATTTTACGAGGGAATATAGAAAGATTTAATACAGAAATAAAAGAAGAAAATGGGAAATTTAAATATGGAATTTTTGTCGATTCATCAAGTATATCCTATAAAATTAATAGTGATCATAATAAACAACCGATCATTTATTATAAGATTCGCCACCAAGGGATTCTTGAAGAAGCTTCTAGATTTACGGAAGCGAAACATCTTGAGGAATATGGGAAAGAAACGAGTAAAGTAGCCAAAAAATTGATTTTAGAAGTACTAACTTATTTTCAAAAGCAAAATGTTGACCCGTTTGGATTTGGTTTACGTTATAAAGCAACGCATCTTCATACAGCTGACAGGTATAAAGAATGGGAAAACTTATATCCAGAGGTGAGATTCATTATAGATATTAACGTAAATATTATAAGTACCGGAAAGATAGAATAATCACTATTCATTATAAAGTCTGTAAGCATACTTCCCCTACAGACTTTTTTTGCTTGAAAAAAGTTATTTCTTCCTCACTCCAATCTGTACCAACCATTCATTATTTTGATAAATAATACCTGTACCGAAATATCTGAGACGGAATAGTTCCTTCTGTCCTCCGTAGTCAGACAAATTGGCGGAAAAATCCATAAATTCAAATTCAATCGATTCCGTTTGAAAATCTTTAAAAAATGTATAGGGTTGGTTTCCATTATATTGCTCTTTTAGATCTGCTATAGAAAAGCCAAGAGAAATTTCTCTTTGAAGCTAGGAATATTAAATGGAGCAACCGTGGATAAAACATAACGGATGCGGTTTCTATCAGTCAATATTCTGGTAATAAATAGTTCACCATGTTGAAGTATACCTGTGACAATATACCATACAGTTTCGGTCCTTAAACTTGTTTTATCGTATGTTAGAAAAAAAGTGTATTAATGAATCTACATTTTTCCTTAAAAAACGCTGCGGTTTTTGTACCATCCACAAATTTCTATGAATGCGAACGTCTATTATTTTTACTTCTGCAAGTTCATTATGTTGCAATTCTTTTTCCACGGTAATTCTCGGTAATATGCTAATTCCTAATCCTGCTTCAACTGCGCTTTTTATCGCTTGGGTACTGCCGAGCTCCATATAACTTTGAATTTTATTTAGTACCCCATATTTTTTCAATGATTGCTCCACAATTAATCTTGTACCGGAAGTTGATTCACGCCAAATCATATGTTCGTTTGCCAATTCTTTAATATCTATATATTGTCTTCTCGTCCATGGGTGGCTGGTAGGACATACTAAGATCAGTTCGTCATCCGCAAATTTTTCCACAGTAAAACTTTTATTTTCAACTACCCCTTCAACGAAAGCAATATCAATAACATCATCAGAAAGCTTTTCGAGAATATTCGGAGTATTTCCGATTTCCAGCAAAAGTCTCACTGACGGATGATTCCGTTTGAAAACTCCGAGAATTTTAGGTAATAAATATTCCCCAATCGTTAATGATGCACCTACATGAAGATTCCTATCATCATTTCCGATAAGTTGCTGGATCGTTTCTTTTGAACGATTATAGTCTCTTACAATTTCTTTTGCATAAGGATACAGGGTTTTCCCAGCATTAGTTAATTTTAGTTTTCCATCAGTCCGATCAAATAAAAGAGTTCCATACGTATTTTCCAATTGATGCATTTGTTTTGTTACGGCCGGCTGAGATAAGCCACTCAACCGTGCCGCTTGACTGATACTTCCCTCCTCAACAACCAAACAAAACAATCGTAAACTGTCAATATTCACGAAATTCGCCCTACCTCTCGCCTATCTTCTATTTAAATTATAGCAAAGTCAGGCAGGCTTTATTAGGATAATATTCATTTTTTTGTATTTTTAGCTAATAGAAAAGCTTCGCGGGAATACATCGCAGGCGAAAATACTCGCTGAACAACGGCTCTTTGATTGCCTAAAGGCTCGGACGCCCAAGTGTTCTTTAAAAGATAAGAAAGTATAAAAAAACAAGTAACTAACTTGGGACGAGTTTATTGTCTAGCTCCGAGCGCCAGCGACTGAGAAACTAGCTCCCCTTTAAAGTGCTCCTGCGCCAAAGCCTATTCGAGGAAGCGATGTTCAGCTCGTCGCAAAGCTTCATGAAGTGAATCATGGAAGATGACTCATGAAGTTGGCTCAAGTAGCTGCCTTCCTCGATAATGCTAATGCATTATCTCGTGCGAAGAGCATTCAGAGAAGCCCATTCAAGCACTCACGATTTGGCAACATCGGCTCGTCCCTCGCCGTGTTTCCTTTTCCTCGAAAAATGCGATACGCATTTTTCTTCGTGCGATGCCTATTCGAGGAAGCGAATCTGTTCTCATTGCGGGGATGCCGTTTGTACGTCGCGAATAGGGCGCGACTCGCGCTTTTCTTATAAATTAACTGTATGTTCTGTATTATATACAGCATTTTCTCTTTTACCTAGTATTCTATTTAGAATTTGATTAACTAATTTAGAGAATTGCGGATGATCCCTTTGTCGTGGATAAGGTAATTGAATGGGTTGATCCATTACGATTCGCCCTTCTTCAATTAATATAACACGATTGGCTAAAGTGACTGCTTCCTCAACATCATGGGTGACTAAAATGGCAGTCAATTGTTTTTCCATCCACAATTCTTTAATTAAGTCCTGCATTTCAATTCTTGTCAATGCATCTAGTGCTCCAAGTGGTTCATCAAGTAAAAGAAGTTCCGGTTCATGAATAAGAGCTCTTGCCAATGCAACCCTTTGTTGTTGCCCACCTGATAATGCAGACGGCCATTTGTCTGCGTGTTCTTTTAATCCAACCTTTTCTAATAAGGAAATAATTTCATTTCTTTTTTCAATTGTTTTCAAACCTAATCCGATATTTTCATATACCTTTTTCCATGGTAGCAGTCTGCCATCCTGGAACATCATTTTTACCATACCATTTCTACCACTAAGCTTTTCCTTTTTTACGAATATATTTCCTGATTGGACTTGCTCGAGCCCAGCAATAATTCTTAATAGCGTACTTTTTCCACATCCACTTCTTCCGACAATCGCAATGAATTCCCCTTTATTCACTCGTAAGTTAATATTGTTTAATACGACTTTTTCCCCGTATGACTTTTGAACTTTTACTAATTCCAATACAGGTTCATTCCCCATTCCCATCTTATTGACCTCCACATCCTTATTGATAACTTGGATTCCACTTTAAACTCTTTTTCTCAATTATTTTTGCGATGACATCTGAAAACTTGCCTAATAAAGCATAAAGAATAATACTTAACAAAACAATGTCCAATTGCATGAATTCCCTTGCATTCATCGCCATATATCCGATCCCGGAATTTGCTGCAATCGTTTCCGCAACGATTAATGTAACCCAGGCAGTCCCTAATGCAAAACGTATACCCACTAAAATTGACGGCAAAGAGGCAGGGAAAATGATATTCCAAAACAGACTTAATCCCGTTAACTCGTATACCTTTGCCATCTCTACCAAAGAAGAATCTACATTGCGGATCCCATGAAAGGTATTAATATAGATTGGAAAAAAGGTTCCTAAGGCAACTAAAAATATTTTTGATTCTTCTTCAATTCCAAACCATAAAATTACTAGCGGCAGTAATGCCAAATGAGGAATATTCCTAATCATTTGAATACTAGAGTCAATTAAAGATTCTGATAGCTTTGATAATCCATTCATCAAACCGAAGACAAATCCAATACCACCGCCGATGATAAATCCCCAAAAAACTCTTTTCAAACTAATCCATACATCAGAAATTAATTTTCCGTTAAAAGTCAAATCATATGCAGAGATAACGATTTCTATTGGACTAGGTAAAACTCTTGTTGAGAGGATACTTAAAGACGATAAAGCCTGCCAAATAATTATTAATGTAGTTGGTATTATCCACGGCAGTAACTTTTTTCCATTCATAATAAGACCTCCTATGAATCAACTTTTAATAATGCATCAAATGTATTAATTTTTTTCGGTATTAATTGTAGTTCGTAAAATTTATCAGCAATTTTTTGTTGGTTTTCAATTGTTTCTTGCGTTATCTTTTCGATGCCAAATGTCCTTCTTTCTAGAACTTTTTCCAATGTTTCTGCTTCAATTCCTAATTGCGGCGATAGAAATGCTGCTGTTTCTGTTTTATTTTCCATTGTTTTTCTTTCTACTTTTTTGATTTCTTTATATACAATATCCAATAGCTCTGGATGCTTTTCCGCAAAGGACTTTGATGCAAGGAAAAATTCACGGTTTTGGACCAACCCGGTTCCATCAACTAAAATACGGGCACCTGTTTTGGCTTCTGCTTCAGCAAAAAAAGGATCCCATATCACCCATGCATCGACAGAACCTTGCTCAAAAGCAGCTCTGGCATCGGCAGGAGCTAAAAAAACCGGTTCAATTTCTTCATATTGAACCCCGTACTCTTCTAATGCCCGAACAAGCAAATAATGAACATTTGATCCTTTATTCAATGCAATCTTTTTTCCTTGTAAATCTTGCACACTTTGAATGGAAGAGTGTTTTGGAACTAAAATTGCCTCACCTTTTGGATTAGTTGGTTCATTGGCAAAGTACACGATTGGAGCACCAGCCGCTTGAGCAAAAATCGGCGGTGCTTCCCCTGTATGACCGAAATCTAGACTACCAACATTTAATGCTTCAAGTAATTGCGGTCCACCGGGAAACTCGGTCCATTCTACTTTATAGCCTTTAGGTTCCAACACTTTTTCCAGCGTTCCTTCTGCCTTAAGAATGTTTAATGTGCCAAATTTTTGATAGCCAATTCGAAAAATTTTATCTGTTGCATCTTTCTCCTTAGTTGAAGCCCATTGGTCACACCCTGTTAAAGTGATAAATGAAAATGTTATTAGTAGAAAAAAAAGAAGTAGTGTTCTAGTTTTTTTTATCATGTTTTTTCCCCCGAAATATTTAAATAAAAATATCTTTGTTTCAAATAATCATTCTAAACAATAATATTCTTTACTTTATTGGTATTTGTTGATTGGCAATTATTTCACCAAATGGACTAATAAATACTTTTTCATTTTGTTTGCTCACGTCTTGAATTGGCAGCATAGGAAATAATAATTCCGCTGTCCGGTAGGCTTCTTCTAAATGCGGATAGCCTGATAAAATAAATGTTTCAATCCCTAAATCAAAATATTCTTTAATTCGCTTTGCAACTGTACCCGGATCACCGACAAGCGCCGTTCCTGCACCACCTCGGACAAGACCGACACCAGCCCAGAGATTAGGACTTACCTCCAAATTTAACCGGTCACCTTTATTAAGTGCTGTCATTCTTTTTTGTCCTACCGAATCCATTCTTGCGTATACCTTTTGAGCGGCACTAATCGTTTCGTCGTCAACATACTTGATTAACTTTTCTGCTGCTTGCCATGCTTCTGATTCCGTTTCCCTAACAATAACATGTAGACGGATGCCAAATTTTATTTCTCTCCCCCTTTCAACTGCTAGCTTCTTCATTTTCAAAATTTTCTTTTCTACTTGCGCAGGTGGTTCTCCCCAAGTTAAATAGACGTCAACATGATCTGCAGCCACCTTCATTCCCGCTTCTGATGAACCTCCAAAATATAATGGTGGATAAGGTTTCTGGAGTGGTGAATATAGAACTTCTGCCCCTTCTACATGCAAGTATTCTCCTTGGAAATCAACCTTTTCTCCTTCTAGCACCTTCCTCCATATCGTTAAAAATTCATCAGTTAAATCATAACGCGCATCATGTTTTAGAAATAATCCCTCCCCAGCCAATTCAACGGGGTCACCTCCTGTCACAACATTTATTAATAATCTGGCTCCAGATAATCGATCAAATGTTGCTGCCATCCTAGCCGCAACAGTTGGTGACATTAAACCCGGTCTGACAGCTACTAAAAATTTTAATTTTTCTGTAACAGGAATTAGACTTGAGGCAACCATCCAAGGATCTTCGCATGATTTTCCTGTTGGTATTAATACACCTTCATATCCTAAACTATCCACAGCCTGTGCAATTTGACGAAAATAAGCGTAGTTGGCAGCCCTCCCTCCTTTTCGTGTTCCTAAATATCGCCCATCTCCATGTGTAGGAATAAACCAAAAAATTTTCAAAGTTCCTCATCCTTTCAATCACATTTTTTTATTTTTCTATGATAATTCCTTGTTTTACAAATCAATTCGAGTTAATACCGGAATGGCTTTTTCTGTTTTATTAACTGAGTCAACAAAATAATAAAGTTGTTTTTTTATTCGTTTATAAAGCTCGTCATCGGTGATTGGATTACCGCAAATCTCTTTATCAATTTGTTTATCCAATAAATAGATACCTTTTAAACATATCCCTTTCAACGTGGTAAGAACTGGGTTTAATGTATATTCGATCGCAAGCAAATGCGCCGGACTACCACCTGTCATAATGGGTAGAACGGGTTTATTTTTTAAAACATCCTGGGGCATTAGATCAATTAACGCTTTTAATACACCGGTATAAGCTCCTTTATAAACAGGTGAGCCAACAATGATACCCGATGCCTGTTGTATATCGTCTGAGATTTTTTGGATTTCTCCATTATCATATAGGCCACTAAATAAAACTTCAGCGGATATATCCTTTACTGAAATATGTGTGACCAAATATCCTTCTTTTTCTATGAGCTGACCTAAAAAATGAAGAACATGCTCAGAACTGGAATTTCTAGAAGGACTTCCTGAAATAATGACAATCTTACTCATAAAAATCATCTCCCTTTATTTTTTAAAACAAAAAGGACACAGAACTTGATTGATGTCGTTGTAAATATCAATCATTCTGTATCCTTTGGTGGTCCAATCGGATAAACGTTTGAAATTGTATTAGGAATTATGTTTCGTTCCTATCGATGTAGTGTTTGAGATTACGATTTGTTTACTTTCGCCAAGGTAAACCGCTTCTTTTCCGTCTTGTCGATTTGGGTAATTTCACCGGCATGGACGGTAATATTTAACGAGCCATATTCCATGTTTTCCAACAGGGAAATTATATATTTCAGTTTAAACTCATCCAATTGTTTCATTAATATCTCCTCCACCTTTAAGGTAATATTTGATCCTAACGTTACCTGTGCTATATATATGAATTGCATGATGACCAATTGTTTCCTGCCATTCTACTTGATAAATTACAATTCGACATCTAGTGGTAATTCCTCCTTGGAAGCTTTTCTGTCCAGATTATATTTATAAATGGCATATCCAACCGCTGCAACCCAAGTAACGATAATCAGACCATATAAAACCGGATAAATCGAATCATTGGTTATCCAAGTGGAAAAAATCGTTCTCGCATTTGTTAAAACAATAAATCCGCCCACTAAAGCACCCATTATTTGAGTAGGGACAATACGCACAAGCCAGGCTGCCAATGGTGCCGCTAAAACGCCACCGATCATTATTGCAATTACCCACATCCATTCAATCAGTTCAGAACCGATAGATAAGAAAAAACCTAACGATGCCGATAAAGCAATGACAAATTCACTTGTATCCACCGTACCGACAGCCTTTCTTGCGCTTATCCCTTTTTTGGAAAGTAAAACCGGTGTTGTAATCGGTCCCCAGCCACCGCCGCCGGTTGCATCAAAAAATCCGCCGATAAAGCCGAGTGGGATCGATTGCTTAAAAGATAACTCCACATTCTTTTGTTCTTCCGTTTTTTTATAGATAAATAGAAAGCGAATTAGAATATATACGCCTAATAGCAATAAAAATAATGAGACATATGGCTTAATGACATCACCGGGTAAATTACTTAAAAATGTTGCGCCTAGAAAAGCGCCAATTGCTCCCGGGATAATTAGACGAAAAACCATCTTTTTATCGACATTGCCAAATTTAATATGAGAAGCGCCTGATGCGGCAGTCGTCACCAATTCAGCTAAATGCACAGATGCGGATGCCGCCGCAGGATTCACACTAAAGGCTAATAATAAAGTTGTCGAAGTGACACCATAAGCCATTCCTAATGCTCCGTCAATAAGCTGTGCAAAAAAACCGACAATTGCAAATACAATCAATTTGCTCATCCTTGTTTCCTCCTCCATTTTGCCCCGAAATACTTATTTAACTACTTACGGCTATAAAATTTTCTATGTATTATATTCAACGTATAAAAAAATGTTATAGGGTATTTTATTGAGTTATATTTTAATCATACTATTCCGACCTGTCAACTATTATTTAAGTTTATTTAGAAAATTTATTTTATACAACAAGTATTAATTTTTAATAAAGGAATGAACGTAGATAGAAATTTTAAATTTAAGGAAATGCAAAAAAGCTGCGAACCGATCCATCGCAGCTAAAATTTTTACACATCACGAGTCGCCAATAATTTTGAGGCTAATGTTTTCTTTATTGAAATATTAGAATCTAAGCATTGCAGTCTTTCTTGGCTAATAGGAAAGCTTCGCGGGAATACATCGCAGCCGAAAAAATTTTATATTTTTTCGGTGAACTGGAGAGACTTTGGTAGCATTACCTCGCAAGTGAAAATGTTTTTTCGCTGAACTGGAGAGACTTCGGTAGCATTACCTCGCAAGCGAAAATGTTTTTTCACTGAACTACGGCTCTTGGTTGTCTTAAGGCTCGGACGCCCGAGTTTTCTTTACAAAAGGGATTGCAATAAAATGTTCAAAAACCATTAGCTAAAAACGTATTGATATGTTTCCGCTAACCCGCTATGAATATCAATTTTTGGTCTCCATTCAAGCCATTTTCTTGCTTTTTGATTATCCAGGCAACTATTCTGTATATCTCCTTTTCTCGCTGCGGAATAACGAACTGCTACCGGTTGCTTGTGTAATTGTCTGAGTATGTTTACAATTTGATTGATGGATGTACTTTGTGCTGTGCTTATATTAAAAATATCCCGTTTTCCTCGTTCAATGGCAGCAAAATTTGCTTGAACGATGTCTTTAACAAAGATGAAATCCCTTGTCTGTTCTCCATCACCGTGAATATTTAATGGTTTTTGCTTCTTTAATTGATCAAGAAAAACAGCTATGACACCTGCTTCTCCTTTTCCGGTTTGCCGCGGGCCATACACATTTCCATAACGGAGAATCGTAAAAGGAATATCGTACATATGCGAAAACAATTGAATACACTTTTCTGCTGTAAGTTTCGATAATCCATAAAAAGAAACGGGTTCGGCCAAGTCCTTTTCACTTATTCGATCTTTCACTATGTTTCCATATACTGCTGAAGTGGAGGAAAAGATAAATTTTTTTATCTTGTAAGTACGGCAAGCTTCTAAAATATTGATGGTCCCGTTAATATTTGTATCGGTATCCACTCCTGGTTCATTCATCGATTTTGAAACATCTGCTTGTGCAGCTAGATGAAAAATTACATCCGGTTTTTCTTCTTGAATCCATTGTTTCGTTTCAATTCCGCGTATATCAAATTCATATAAGTGTGCGTGCGTCGATAAAAAATGTGTTTTTCCTGTAGAAATATTATCGATTACATGTACGTCATATCCTTGCTTAACTAGTTGATCAACGAGATGGGACCCAATAAAACCCGCTCCACCCGTAACTAAAACTTTCATTCTCCGCCCCCCTCTCCAATATATTTTTTCAAATCTTCCTCTTTTTACTTAAGGGTAAATCAATGATGAAATAGATGAAGATAAACACCCGGAAGTGACCGGTTCGTTCAACATTTTACTTATCAAATAATGTTTGTGATTTACCTACCTCATTTTTTACATATATTATGTTCAACTCGGATTTTTCGTATATAATATTTGGTCAAAAATGACTTTAATTTTTGTTGGCTTCATCCATTTCGGTTTTTCTTAACAAAATTGCCTGTTCATAAATATTTACTAGTTTTTCGAAGGCTTGATTTAATGGCCAATGTGTTAGTGCCCATGCTTTTGCCCTTTTACCTAAATTGACAAGATATGGCTCATGTTCCAGTAAATAATCGATATGGATGGACAGCATTTCCTCATCACCAGGTGGTGTTAACACACCGGTCATCCCATGTTCAATCATTTCCGGTACGCCACCGACATTAGTGGCAATTACTGCTTTTCCGGCAAGTTGTGCTTCAATAACTGATAATGGCTGATTATCGATTAATGTTGGGAGAACGAGGATATCGGCGAGTGATAATAAATAAGGAATATCCTCTCTTTTTCCGAAAAAAAACACCTCATTATCCAGCCCAAATGAAGCTACTTGTTTTTGTAATGCTGGATATTGTGGACCATCCCCGACAATCCAACAAACCCAATCCTGTCTTTTCTTTTTCAATCGAGCTAATGCACCGACTAAATGATGAACACCTTTCATCTCAGAAAGTCTTCCGGTATAGATGATTACTTTTTGTGTGAGCGGTTTTTGAACTGGTGATGGATGATTCATTTGCTCTAAAAAAGTCTCGATATCATAACCATAGTGTTGAATGATAATTTTTGAAACGGGGACATTAAATTCTTTAACGAAAATATTTTTTAGCCAATTATTGGCAACAATCGTTATTTCACCGGCTGTTGCGCCATTGTATTCGAGATTTCCAAAATAACTGTCACCGTGAGGGGATACTGGATTGTTTGAATGATAAAATGCTTCTAAAATTTCATGAGCAACGCTTCCGTGTAGTGTCGCCACCAATGTAGTATGTTTTGCACGAATTCGATTGAATATAATGGCAGTAAATACATCTTGGCAATGGATTAAATCATACTCCTCGATTCCAAGTATTTTTGCTGCGAGTTCATAAAAATACATCCGTTCTTCATAATAATGAATGATAGGATCGATCACCATTACTGGAAAAGCTTGTTTGATATCATCTTGATAAGATCGTTTATTTATTTTTTTATTTTTATTATATTTATAAACCAATTCCCCTTGCTCTCCATAACCTAAAAGATCAACCACATGTCCGATTGACTCCAATCTTTCTTTCAATTGTTGCATATACTTCCATACTCCTCCTGTATGAGGAATATCCCAGAAAGTTGCAAGCAAGATTTTCATATTAAGTTCCACCTCATTACTTTTCCATAAACTATTGGCGTCTTGAAAGTATCATATTCAAGAAGAAAGAAAACGGTATGATCAAAATGGTATTTCTTCCATTCGAATTACAGTTTTCTATGTACCCGTCCCTTACAAAATGCTAACTTAAACATAGATTAAATAGAAAGAGTATTGAAAAATAATTTTTTAAGGGAAGTGACACATATTGGAGAGTAAAAAAGTGAGAGTGGAAAAGGTAATAAAAAATCGTGTTCCACATTTTCACCCTAATTTTCCAATCATTTTATTCTGGAGTCAAAAAAGCGGATGTACTACTTTCTTAAAATGGTTTTTCTTTCAAGTGGATCTCCTTGAAGATGCCTTAACCTACAATCCTTGGGTACATTTTTATGAGAATGAAGTCTACAAGCAGAAGCCGACTTATATGCAGGATGTAGCAGACCATCTTTTGACGAAAAGAAAAGATACATTGAAACTTGTTCGCAACCCGTATAAAAGAGCAGTCAGCCAATTTTTAATTTTAGCCACATCAAAAGGAAATCAACATTGGGAAAACGAATGGCGAAAAATTCGTGAATTTTTTTATCATGATAAAAACAGTACAAAAGGGATTACATTCAAGCAATTTTTACATTATATCCAAATAGCGGAAGGTTATGACAACCATTTTGCCCCACAATATGAAGTCGGGGAAGAAGAGTTTGTCGATCAGTATATATATCTTGAAAGTTTTCAAAAACAAATAAAACAAATCGAAGACAAATATAACCTGAAGAGGTCAAACCTACCAGAATTATCAAAATCAACGCATCACCTATCTTCAGTAATGAGACTAACAGGAAACTTTGCTGATAAAGAAATAACAGAATCCACCTTTATTACTTTAGGAAAACTTCCGACTTATAAAAGTTTTTATGACAAAGAGGCTATTCAGTTGGTCAATACCGTATTTTCTAATGATTTTGAAGTATATGGTTATAATATGTTAACATAGGATCCGGTGAGTTCTTTCCAGATCCTTATTCAATTCATATGTTTCAATTAATGCCTAAAGATTGAAGCATATTCCGGAAATGTTTTCCATAGAGTTCAGGACTAAAATTTGTTTTTACATGTTCATAACCTCTTAAACGGATATGTTCACGAATCTCAGTATTGTTCATTAATTCAACTGCTTGAGTAACAGCTTCAGAAATATTGCCAATTGGATAATATTTACCTGTTTCATTATGGATAATTGAACTTTTTACGCCATCAGAATCTGTCGAAAGGATTGGACATTTACAACTTAAAGCCTCAAGAATGGCATATGGGGCCCCTTCCACTTTTGATGTTGAACAAAGAAAACCTCCGGAGTCTCCTATACGAGAATAATATTCTGCCATTTTTTCATTTGGTACATTTGCTAGTAAAGTTATATGATTGTGCAACTTCAACCGGTTTATTGTTGCTTCAAATTTTTGCCGTTCCTCTTTTGTACTTAACGTGGGATCCTCGAACATAAATAATTGTATGTTCGGATTAACCTTCTCAATTAGCTTTGCGCCAATAAAGAGAAACTCTTGCCAATTTTTGTTGTCTTCAATACGGCCGATCCAAGCTACAATCGGTTGAGGATGACTGGTTGTTGTTTGATAAGAAAATTTCGTCGTATCAAAGCAATTATTAAATTGGAATTTCGGTACTGTCGGAAATATTTCATTAAACAGTTGTTCAATATGTGGAGTCTTCGGATTTAACAGGCCATTTGCATACTGGGTAACGAGCGGAACTGCATTTTGAAACACTTTCCGGGCGACATGTTTAGGGCCGTAACCTTGCACTTCGATAATCATTTTTCCTTGATACCCGAGTGAACGAAATCTTGGCAGCGCTTGAAAGTCGGATGTAATGATAATGGATTGATATTTACCTGACTCTAATATTTGTTTGATTTTCTCATCGTTATTTGTAATAAAGACAGGGGCAGCATGATCGTTTAGTAAATCTCGTCTATTTTCATAGTAAAGGAAATGGCAATTGATTCCAATCCTTTTCAATGCCATACTTCTTTGACGATTTAATGTTTCCACACCCCCACTCGGCACATAATATACGAAAAGGATATTCATTGTATCATCTCCCGTTTTTTTTACTGCATATGCCTGATATCACCTTATGCAGTAAAACTTAAATGGTGTAATGATTGTGTCAGCCCACGCTTTATTCATTTACCGGAATATTTTAATATAAGAATCATGAACGGAAAGGGTGTGATTTATTGGTTGAAAGGAATGAGACCGTCAGTATATTGATCCCGTTTTATAATTGTCCATATGTTGGGCAAGCAATCGAGAGCGCATTAAACCAAAGCTACCCTCATAAAGAAGTGATTGTTATTAATGATGGCTCAACCATGTATAAAGAACGTATAACTCCTTATCTAACAAGAGTTAAATATTTAAAAAAGGAAAATAACGGCGTCGCTTCAGCAATGAATTTCGGTATTAAGCAGGCAAAGGGGGATTATTTCGTATGGTTAAGCTCCGATGATACAATCCATCCGGATAAAGTCTGGCTTCAACTGAAATTTATGCAAAGAAAAAATGCATTTCTTAGCTTTACAAATTTTAATACAATAAATAAAGATAACAAAATTATTAAATATAATGCCGGTCTTCATTTCAACAATGATTTAGAGCTCCTGAAATTATTGCAAAATTATAATCCAATTAATGGCTGTACGGTGATGTTTTCGAAAAATGTTGTAGAAACAGTTGGACTTTTTAATGAACAACTAAAATATGCGCAAGACTATGAATATTGGCTTCGGGTCGCTTTACAATATCCCATACATTATTTTCCAATGACCCTAACAAACTACCGAATTCATGAGGACATGGGGACACTTAGGCATAAAAAAGAAGTCAAAAATGAGTTCCATTATGTTAGAGATCAATATCACGATGCAATTGCAAATTTAATCAACATACGGTCTAGTAGTTAGATTGACCAAAAAATTCTTGAAAATAGAAAACTGTCCAAACGCTTTCCTTTGAGAATTACTAGATTCCAAGGATTTTTGGACAGTTCATTTTCTGTGAAAAAAAGTTTTTTATCCACGATTACAAGCCGGAATCAAGTTTTTTTCCCAAACTTATTGCCTTTCCAAGTAATTAAGATATTTTCACGCACTACATTTTAATAACAAGATTAACTAAAATCTGTTATGATATTAAATCCATATGTCTGATAATTTGACATATCGTTAAATACATCCGTTACATCTTTTAGAGAGATTTCACGTGATACAAGTGATTTTGGATTTAATTTCCCTCGAGCGATCATCCGTAACAATCCTTCATATTCGGTGCGTGGATTCCCTAGGCTGCCAACTACTTCCAATTCCATCATTGTCACCATATCAATGGGAATTTCGACTACACCCGATTCACTGCTGGTTGTAAGTCCGATTTGGACGTGACGGCCACCTTTTCTAAGTGATAAAATGGAATTTTCAATTGTTTCTTTTATACCAAGTGCATCAATGGAAGCATGAGCACCACCTTTTGTGATTTCCTGCACTGCTTCTGGAACATTTTCCTTACGAGCATTAATTGTGACCACTGCTCCCTCTTTTTGCGCCATTTCAAGTTTTTTATCATCAATATCTACTGCAATCACTTGTGCGCCTAAAGCGTTGGCGACTTGAATTGCGGATAATCCAACCCCACCAGAACCATTAATCACAAGCCAATCACCGGGTTTTATATTTGCTTTGACGACGCCGTGAAACCCCGTCATATAGCGACAGCCAATGGCAGCAGCCGTTATCGCATCAACTTCATCAGGGAGATGAACCAAATTAAAATCACCTTGTGGAATACGAATATATTCTGCATATGCACCGTCATTAACCATTCCGTGTACTCTCACATGTTCACATAGATTAGACTTACCACTTAAACAGTAGGTACAATGACCACAGGATTCATGAAACGGTGTTGTTACGCGATCCCCTGGCTTGAAATTGTGGACATCTTTCCCAACTTCAGCAACAATACCTCCCATTTCATGTCCCGGGATAATTGGTAGTTCAGGCTTTATACCAAGCCATCCCATATCTCCCATCCATGCATGCCAATCACTTCTACATACCCCACTTGCTTCCACTTTTACAATAACATCATTTGGCCCTGGCGTCGGATCTGGCACTTCACCTACTCGTAACGGTTTTCTTAACTCAACAATTTGTGCAGCTTTCATGTACATATCCCCCTCATAAATCGTTTATTCAGCTCTTTTCAGAAAACTTCGGTCCGGTTTGCCCCTCTAGGAAGAATATGAGTCTATGTATATTTCATTTGCATCATTTCTAGTTTCTGTCGTGGCAAAAACAAACCTATTTTTATAAATGGTATATATTGATCAGTATATGTTAGCGTTTACATTTTTGAAGTAATTTTGTAATGGATTGTTGATACAAATAAATAAGCAAACAAAAACCATTGAAGATGTAGTTTTAATATACTAAAACGTCCAATACTTGTCAATGTTTTTTCAGACTCTTATATATATTTTCATTGTTATACACAAATACTATTCTATAAAATGAAAAGACCGTCTGAATCATTTCAAACGGGCCCAATCTTTCTAGGATTATTTGTATTGCTGCTTCACAATGTCGTAAATCCCTTTTTTCTTTAAATATTTTTTTGGAGCAAGGAAGGTGACTGTAACAACGCCCGGGTGACGACCGATATCAATGCTGCCGGTTATTGTAGAACGGTTCATTACTTCCGGAACTGTGATATTGAAAAACTTCGCAGCTCGTTCCATTCCGTTTGTAGTTGCCTCATTCAAATTCGCTCCTGTACCGACAAATGAGATTGGTAAGGATTTTTCGAGTTTTTCCATGCCCCATTTTTCTGCTAATTTTTCAGCTTGTTTTCTTTCCTCCTGCGTGAAAGGTTTTGCCAAATAAGGAAGGTCTTCCTCTACCGGGAGAATGATTGGTCCTTCAATATTCACTCCTTTTAACACTTCAACTTGAAGAGTAACAATCCCTGCAACATCAGTAGTATGTCCGGCAATTTCTCCATTTCCTTGCATCGCATGCATATCACCTAAATAAACTCCACCACCCGGAACTTTAACCGGACAAATGACAATTGCGCCGGCACGAACTCGGTTAATATCCATATGTCCATCTGTTCTTTCTTCTAATTGTTCTTTCGTCATACCATAATCATGAGGGGCGCCTATTAAAAATTGACCAAAATCACCTGCATTATGAGAATCCGGGAATGGTCTTGCCGGAGTTGTACCCAATTGTCCTAAGAACGGTCTTAGACGTGCAATGGTTCCGACCATATCATGTGGTGCAAAGGTAACAATTGGATTTTGAATCGAATTTTCCGGTGTATTCATATACGTTTTACCGTCTTGGGCTACTTTTTCAGCTGCTTGTTGGTCAAGTGTGACACCAATTGATTTTTTCTCATTAAAAGCAATGGTATACGCATGTGTGAATGTAAAAGGGGTAATATCTGCATCACATTGTTTACAGTGAACGGCTTTTTCACCGATTCCTTTTATCACCGTTTCCGGATTGACGGTTCCACAATTTGGACATTTTGCGGCAACAAAAGGGTCTCCGTTAAATCTTCCTTCCATTGGTTTATCATTTCCGGAGGCAGTTACAACGGATGTTACTTCAATAGATTTAATTCGAATTACTATCGCATCCCCCACCTCAGCTCCCTCAACGTAGACAGGTTTTGTTACTTCATGGCCACCTTTTAAAGCAGGTGTAATCATTGGTCCCCAACATCCTGGAGCTGTATTCGCAATAATATGGCCTCCATCTTTTACAACATATTCCATCTCTTCATTCGGATCAAGAATTCCATTTGTAAATCGATTCACATAAACCGTTTGCAAAGCTTTCATCATCGTTCCCCTCTTTCCATAATTTTTCTTTCTAGTAATTTATTATTCTATTCTAATTTGTAACCGCTGTCAATGTTTGAGATAAGTGTGAGTCGCGATCTAACGCGACTTACAAACTGGAGCACCCCGTAATGAGAACAGGTTCGCTTCCTCGTACAAGCGTCCAACGAAGAAAAATACGTTTAGTATTTTTCAAGGAAGCTAGCTACTTAGGCAAACTTCATAAGTAATCTTCCATGATTTACATCATGAAGCTTTGCGACGAGCTGAACATCCGCTTCCTCGAATAGGCCTTTGGCACAGGATTACATTAAAGGGAAGCTAGTTTCTCAGTCGCTGGTGCTCGGAGCTAGACAATAAAACTAATCCAAAGGTAGTTACTTGTATTTTCATACTTTCTTATCCTATTAGAAAAGTTTTACATTCTTCTTGGTGCTTGCCATCATGAACGAAAGTCATCCGTTCCCTTTTCCAAATACTTATGGAAGATGTTCAATATGATTCTTAATTCATCAGCAGGAATTTGCCCCGGAGCCGAAGCCATTCTACCGGCTCCAAATGTACAAGCGGAACCGAACAGTTCTCCAGATAAACGAGTGAACAAGCCAAGGGGACCCATGGACATCGTAATGAGTGGATGGTCCCTATCATTATTTTTCACCGTATTCGTTGCCTCTAGTAGGGTAAGAATATCTTGAACATTTTTCGGTGTGACAGCAATTTTTGAAATATGACCACCAAGCAACTTCATTGTCTCAAGCCGACGAATGATTTCATCTTTAGCAGGCGTTTGCTGGAAATCATGATTTGAAATAATAATATAAACTCCATTTTCTTCAGCCAAAGTCACAACTTCTTTCACATTTGTTTCACCAGTGAAAAGTTCAACATCGACAAGGTCTGCCTTTTTTGTTTGGATAACGGTTTTTAATAGTTTTGAATAATAGTCTCCGGCAATTTCCTTCATTCCACCCTCTTTATAAGTGCGGAACGTAAAAATGAGCGGAATATTTAACAGTTGGGTACTCAATGTTTCAAGTAAATTTTGAATTGCTGCTAAATCTTCAACTTTTGAATAAGCATCTGCACGCCATTCAATAATATCAGGTTTTAAATCTTTAATTACTTCCAATTCCTCAAGCAATTCTTGATCTGTTGTTCCCATCAGCGGAATGATCACTTTTGGTATTCCTTCACCTATTTCAATATCTTTTATTTTCAACATTTTCATTTACTTCCCCCAATACCATTTTCAAATGACAATACGTACTTCAATGATATCTATTGATAAGGCACACAATTTGTTGAGTACATAGTATGTTTTTGGAAAAATTAAAGCAAACCTGATGATTCGCCCATTTATATATATAATTACAATATGATCTTGATGAAAATAACAAAATTACAGAATCTAGTGTATGACTTTTTGTTAATTTCGTGTCTAAATAACCCGTTTGCTATAATTAGAAATTTTTGAAAATACGCGAGTAAAATAATGTGTTCTTACTTAAGTTAGAAAAAATGACTGCAAATTATGCAGCCCTTTAAAACATTTCATATTTATTCATAATCGTTATAAATTCAGTACAAACTTCTTCAATGGTGCGGTCGTTAATAATAATCTCATCGGCATATTTTTTATATAACTCGTACCGCTCTTCATAAAGGGTGAGCAGTTTTTCCTTGCCTTCTTTTAACAATGGTCTGGATTGGACAATGATGTCCTTCATAATTAAATCTACTGGACGATCTAAAAAGACGATAATCCCATGGTCACCCAACAATTTTATATTGATTGGTTTCTTGATAACACCGCCGCCGGTTGAGACAATCAAACCCGTTCGCTTAGCAATTTCCATGCAAGCCCTTGTTTCAATTTCTCGAAAATGATCTTCTCCCTTTTCAAATAATTGAAGGATTGTCTTTTCTGTCTGCTCCACAATAAATTCATCCAAGTCGATAAAAGACTTTCCAGTTTTCTCTGCTACCAGTTTGCCGACGGTCGTTTTTCCACTCCCCGGCATACCGATAATGACTAATTTGTTTTTCATTCAATCACTCATTTTGCTGAAATTTTCATTGAAATCATCCATTACCTTAGCCAAAATTCCATGACTAATTTCTCTTTCTTGCCAAATTTCCTCCGCTTTTATTGCCTGACCGACGAGCATTTCCATCCCACCACATATTTTCTTATCCAATCGCCGGCCAATTTCCAAAAATTTAGTAATCCGCGGATTGTAAATAATATCAATCAATGTTGTAAAATTTATAATGACCGCTTCCGTAACTGGACTTTTGTCAACACTCGGGTACATGCCGACTGAAGTTGTATTGATCAGTATATCCCCTTTAACGGTAGCGATCTCATCATACGTCATAAATTGAACTCGTAAATCATCATATACATCTTTACATGTTCGGCGCGAAACAATATACAATTTTTTTACCCCATGGTCGAGTAAGTATTGAACGACGGCTTTCGCTGCACCACCGTAACCCAGTACCATACACACTTTATTTTCAACCTCAACATGATTGCACTGAAGAATAGTACCAAAGCCAAAATAATCAGTATTATATCCGTATAATTTTCCATCTTTCATTAATATCGTGTTAATAGCATTTATTTTTTTTGCTTCTTCTGATAGACCATCTAAGTAAGGAATAATCGTTTGTTTATAAGGAATCGTTACATTCGTCCCTTTAATCCCCAATACTTTCAATCCATCGACAAATTTTTGTAAGTCCTCTTTTTTTACTTCAAATTTTTTATAAGCCGCCCGAATTTTTAAAAGGGAAAAAATCCTTTCATGAATTTCTGGCGAGATACTATGCTCTAATTTTTCACCTAATAGTCCGTAAAACTCCATGGAAACTGCCAATCCTTTCCGTTAAACTCAATGGATTTTGCATGTTTGTTGTTCGATTCCACTATTGTCAGCTTCTACTAATCATCTTACTGAATCTTGTTGATAACACCCGAGCAAGCGGAAATACTCACAGCCCTCTTCAATTAAACTTAAGGCTTTTTTTACTTTTTCACTCCGGATATTCCCTTCAAAATCCACATATAGCACATATTTCCAATTTCCTTCTTCGGTAGGCCTGGACTCAATTTTCATCATGTTGATATCATTTTCAGCAAAATGGCTCAACAGCTGGTAAAGTGTCCCAACTTTATGTTCCAACGAGAAGACAACACTCGTTTTATTACTTTTGGCCGCCACTTGTAAATGTTTAGAAATAATAATAAAACGAGTCGCATTTCCAACTTTATTGTTAATATTTTCTTTAAGTATTTCCAAATTATAAATCTCTGCCGCTCGTTTTCCGGCAATTGCCACTTTTGTTTTATCATTTATTTCACGGATATGGCTTACACTGTCAGCTGTACTTAAAAACGGAATCAAACGCCAGTGCTTATAATTTTTTAAAAACTTACTCGTTTGTTCAAATCCTTGTGGGTGAGAATATACTTCCTGCACTTTTGACAGATCTGTTCCTTTAAGACCGATTAAATGTTGATTCACTTGAATATATTGTTCACCAACAATATAAAACTCATATTTAGTCAATAAATCGTACACTTGGGAAATCGCACCTGTTGAAGAGTTTTCAATCGGCACCACGCCAAAATCAATTTCATCATTTTTCACAGCCAAAAAAACATCCTCAAACTCTTCATAATTACTTGATTCCACATTCTTACCAAAAAATCTAAACATCGCTTCTTCAGAAAAAGAACCTTGCACTCCGTAACAGCCGACTTTTAAAAAATGATTCATTTGTTCTCCAGGAAAAATACCATCCCGGATTATTTTATATTCCAGTTCCTTACTTAAATTAATCAGATTTGTGTAAAATTTTTTCAATGCCCATTGATAATTTGGGTCTTTTAAATTTTTTATATTTTTCTCAATTATTTCCGTTTCCCGATCTCGATTTAAAACAGGTAGATCATTCTTCTTTTTATAATTACTCACCTTTAAAACGGTGTTCATCCGTTCTTCAAAAAGTTCCGTTAAAAGTTTATCAATTTGGTCAATTTTTTTTCGATAATCCTCTATCTCTGACATATTTTTACCTCTCTTTATGAAATAAAAGCTTCCTGTAGTTTCTTATCCATTGAAAGTGATCCCTCTTTAGGAAATGAATAGTAAGTCTAAAATTCCGAGGGCAGTGACTGCTTCGATAACTGGAACTGCCCGTGGAACAATACAAGGATCATGCCTGCCTTTCACAATGAGTTCAGTATTTTTATGTTCGGCAATATTGATGGTTTGCTGTTTTTTTGCAATAGAAGACGTTGGCTTAATGGCTACCGTGAATAAAACCGGCATGCCATTGGTAATCCCACCAGTAATGCCGCCGTTATTATTCGTGTGTGTTTTCACTTTATCTCCCTCGTAGTAGTAAGCATCATTTGTCTCTGAGCCTCGGAGTTTCGTCATCTCAAACCCTTTACCAAACTCAATTCCTTTAACTGCTGGCACTGAAAATATTAAGTGGGCAAGGACAGATTCAACAGAATTGAAAAAAGGATCCCCGATTCCGGCAGGGATGCCAATGACAGTACATTCAATAGTTCCCCCAACCGAATCCATATCTTTTCGTGCTTGTAAAATTACTTCTTCAATTTCTGTCCGTTTTCCTCCGTCAATAAGCGGTATTTCTTGTTTCTTTAACTCATCAAAAAGAGCTTGGTTTACTTTCACATCCTGAAAACCTTTATCTTCAATATGACTAATACTTTTTACATGGGCACCAACAAAGATTTCCCTTTCTGCTAAAATTTGCTTGGCAACTGCCCCGGCAAAGACAAGTGGAGCCGTAATTCTACCGGAAAAATGACCACCGCCGCGATAATCATGGAACCCACCATATTTGACAAATGCCGGATAATCCGCATGACCCGGTCGCATTACATTTTTTATATCCTCATACACTTTTGACCGTTGATCGTTATTTCTAATAATAGCTGTCAGCGGTGCACCGGTTGTATGTCCATTAAAAAATCCGCTAATTATTTCAGGTGTATCGCTCTCCTTCCGAGTAGTTGACAATAAACTTTTTCCCGGTTTTCTGCGATCCATTTCCTCTAATACTTTGTCCATGTTAATTGCTACACCAGACGGTAAACCATCAATGGTAATTCCGATGGCTGGGCCATGTGACTCACCAAAAATGGATAGTTTTAACTTATTCCCCATAATCCCACTCAATGAAACGACCTCCTAGTATTTTAAAGTCTTGCCAAAAGTTTGGGTATGATTTCGTAACACATTCATGGTCTTCTATCAGTATAGAAGTTTTACAAACAGTCGACGCGATCGCAAGGGTCATAGCGATACGGTGATCATTATGACTCCATACTTTATTACCACCGTATAAGTTTGGCACTCCTTCAATAATTAATCCATCCTTTTGTTCAATGATATTTGCACCGATTTTATTCAATTCGGTCGCGATTGCATGAAGGCGATCCGATTCTTTAATCCGGAGTCTTCCTGCGTTTATCACCTTGGTTGTTCCTTTACTTAAGGCTGCTGCTAATGAAAGGATTGGGATAATATCTGGACATTGAGAACCATCAATAACCGTTGCCGTTAACTCCTTTTCCGGCTTGCCGGTAAAACCTCCATTATCCTGATAAAATTTCATTCCCATTCGTTCCAGTATATGGATTACCTCTTTGTCACCTTGTAACGAGTCTAAATTCAAATCGTGCAAAAAAACATCATTATTTAATGCATTTGCTACAAGGAAAAATGCTGCTTGGGAAAAATCAGCCTCAACCCGATAATCACGAGCTTTATATTTTTGGTTTCCCTTGATAAAAAATTGTTGATAATTATGGTTAATAATATGAATACCAAAATCTTTTAAAGCACTTAACGTCAAGTCTATATAACTTTTTGATTCCAATTCTGTCGTAATGACAATTTTTGAATCACCGTCAAGGAGCGGCAACGTAAATAATAATCCTGAGATAAATTGCGAACTAATATTACCTGGGACTTCATAAAGACCACTTTTTAAGCTACCTTCAATCCGCAGGTCCAGTTCACCGTCTTTGTAACTATATTGAATCCCTTGCTCATCAAAAATTTGATAATATGTATAAAGTGGTCTTTGTCCCAATTTTCCTCTGCCGATAAAGTGATGCTCTCCCGGAAATAAAGTGGAGATTGGAATGACAAATCGTAATGTTGAACCAGATTCATTACAGTCAATAAGTCCTTCATCAATATTGCTTTTTCGGTCTGGTTGCCCGTTTGCATAAATGCCAACAACTTCCAAAACGTCATCATCTTTTGTCATTTTTGCACCAAATGATTTCATCGCCTCCATGGTTGCAAGAATATCATTGGAATAATCTATGTTTGAAATCCGACTAATTCCATCACTGAGTGCGGCACATATAACTGCCCGATGAGCCATACTTTTTGACGGCGGTACTTTCACTTCACCATTTAATTTCTTTGGAGAAACTAATACGCAGTCCATGGTTATTCTCCCCCATTCATAATTATTTAAAGAAATCAATTGACGTCTCTTTGATATATGATTCACCAATCCGCTTTAGTAAAATGACATGAAGGACATCATTTATATTTTTCTTATCTAATTGGATTGTTTCCAATATGGGTGAAATATTTTGGATTTCCAATTGATATGGGAGGTGATACTGCTGAACGATTTGCATGATTTGTTTAGCAACACCTTTTTCCGTTAATCCTTTTGCTTCTGCACGTTTTGAAATTTCACACATACCGATTGCAACAGCTTCACCATGCGTATATTTTTTATATTGGTAAAATGTTTCTATAGCATGACCGAGCGTATGACCAAAATTAAGAAGCATTCGGTTCCCGGTATCCTTTTCATCCTCTTCAACAACTTCCTTTTTTATTTCACAACAACGGTAAATGATATCTTCAATCTGTTCCATAACCATTTCCATATTTTGGCAACTCTTCAATTTATTAAACAAGTTTATATCTTTAATACAGCCGTATTTGATTACCTCTGCCATTCCATCCCAAAAGAATCGTTCCTCTATAGTATGGAGGACATTTGGATCAATCAATACTAATTTTGGATGATAAAAGCTTCCAACTAAATTTTTCCCTCTGTCCAAATCAACCGCGACTTTCCCTCCGACACTACTGTCGACTTGGGCGAGAAGTGAAGTTGGAATTTGTACATATGAAACACCGCGCAAATACGTCGATGCCGCAAAGCCGACAATATCACCAATCACGCCCCCGCCAAGAGCAATAATTAAATCACTTCTTGACAATTTAAAATCTAAAAATCGATTATAAATTTGTGGAAGAATATGGAAAGATTTTGTCTCTTCTCCTGCCGGTAAAACCAATAGATCTGTTTGAAAACCGGCCTGGTCAAGACTAGTTAAAATTTTACTACCATAATGTTTATTGACGTGAACATCTGTTACAACAAAAATTTTTCCTCCTGTATAAATTTTTTTAATTTCTTCACCAACTTGTTCAAGCAGTCCTTTTTCAATAAGAATTGGATAACTCCTATCCTCCAAACGAACGAATAATTTTTTCATGAAAAGCACCTTCTTTTCGTCAGTTGAAATAAAAAAAATAGAACCCTATATGCTGAGTTCTATTTTTTACTCAGTTTGATTATTTTATCGCTTATACGAAAGAACTCATCAGTGGAAGTTATTCATTTGTTGCAAGACAAAAAGCCGGCGCTAAAATAAAAGCCCCAGAAGAAGCCAATTAAGCTATAAAATTTTCTAATTCGATTTGCCTGCAATAAATGTTCCATGATCATTCCCCAGCTTTATAAACGTATCAATATTATAAACATTTTGTTTTTTATTATAACAAATTTATGTTGTTTGTCAATGAAAAATTGCTAAAAGATGGATAATTTCTACCTTAACTCAATATTCCCATAAGTTTATTAGGAAAGTATTTTTCAGCCTCAACAATTGTGAACAGTCCTTTTATTAAAGTTACTCTTTTTCAGAATTAATTTAGTATATCTTTGGAAAAGTTTTTCCACTCTGTTTATCTAGTGATGAATAATAGTATTTTTCTAAAAACCATTCCGATTATGAAACCTGGTATGACACTTATCAAGGATAACCAAACGGGACCTAATACGATTCCAAATAGCTTAAATTTCGGTGAGTAGATACACCCTAAAGTAACAAAATATGCTAAAAACACAAAAGGTACGAAAGAAAATTTAATCTTTCCCCCACCTGCATCTTTAAAAGCATCCCACATGCCAAAAAAATATAAGCATGGGTAAAACATTAACCATTGATAATTCGCAGTTTCAATTGCTTGATGAATATTGCCGTTAAAACTCATCAAGATAATTTCGTTAAAATTGGAGTAGATATTGATAATAAACTCCAGAAAAATGAAAATAATCCCCTTTATGTACTTTCCATTTAATAATTGACTAAAACTTGGCAAGGCAATACTCCATAGTAATACTTCAATCTTTCTTTCCAAGTTTCTCTATTCCTTTACTCATTTTTTAATCAATGGATATTGTAAACTCCAATCAGTAACTATTCATAAATGCATTGATCTGATTCAGACTATTGAAAAATTACTAAATAATCTTGTTAAACACTTTTTATAGATGTCCTTTTGCAGTTAACCATACTTTATATTGCGAGCGTAAACCTTAATCGAAACGTTTTTCAGTGGCATCGATTTTATTCCGCAACATCCTTCTAATTTTAATATCCCAAAAAGTTGTAAGGTTTATGATTTGTCAATTTAAGGAAATGATCATTCCTATCTTCTGTATTAGTTAATGTTTTACTCATTGCATTATCTATTAACTTGTTTTACATTTAAATTATTAAAATACTATAAAAGGGTGGTGTATCATGAAGAATGGAATGAACTGGCTTATTGGTATCCTCGGAATCGTATTTATAGCATTTTTCGTTTCTATTAATATGGATAAAAAAATAAATAATGAACAAAATACAATAATAAATAATCAGAGCAGCGACATAAAGCAATTAGTCCATGACTATAGCATTGGCAACCTGAAAAACGGTTCAGCATCGATCACTTCAAAACAACTGATTGTGACCGACCAAAATTCCAATCAAACGACATACGATCTTCCCGAAGATGAATTTTTTGTTTCCATTGCGCCGTACATTCACCAAACCCATCCGTGCGAAATCCATAGTTTGACAGGATGTCGCGGTGAAATGGCCAACAAAAAATTCCGTGTTAAAATTGAGAATACAAAGGGCAATGTTATTGTCGATAAAAATATGGAAACACATGCGAACGGTTTTATCGATCTTTGGCTACCCCGAAATGAAACTTTTACGATAACGATTACGAAAGATGAGAAAAGTGTCAAATCAAAAATTTCCACATTTGAAGATGATGGGACCTGTGTAACAACTATGAGGTTATAATCCATATTGATTCAGTTTGTCATTTATTCCACCTTAATGGCAAGTCAAAACCTTCACCTTTAGATTTCTAAGTTTAACGAAAAATAGGTGGGATTCGTTCTCTGCATGCGATCGATTGGTTTAGCTAACCATCAGTGGAGATGAAGGACCTTGCAAAGGAAGTTTCACTTTTTCATTTCTTAACATATAAAGACTTTATTGATTCAAAATGCAACCATAAGTTGGAAAAGAGCCAAGAAGAAAGGATTTTGTGACAATGAAATGTTTTTCAATTGATTTGGATGGTACTTTATTAAACGCAAACCATGAAATAACAGAGGAAAATTTTGCAACATTAAAGTATTTGCAAGAGCAAGGACATTATATCATTATTAATTCAGGTCGGGCAATTGAGGATATCCTTAAATTTGAGGAGATTCGAACGCTTAATCTTCCTATCATTAGTATAAACGGAACGGTCATCTATTCTGAAAAACGTGATATTTTATACGAAGCCGCTATACCAATGGCAATGTATAAAAAATTATTTCCGGTTTTAAACGAACTTGGTTTGGGTGTTATGGTCTATACGAATCAAGGAGGTTTTCCATTCAGAAATCCGGATATTCAAGATAAAAGCTGGGAAGAAATTGAGTCCATGTTTGCAAATTATAATTATGATCAAATTTTTGAACAGGAAAATTTGAAAATCTATAAAGTCATGGCTGTTACTCGACCTGATGAAATTGAAAAAATTAATCTTGCAAAAAAAGCTGTGGCAGGAAAATTGGAACTATCTGTTGCTTCCTCGCATCCGATAAATGTTGAATTTACTTCGGTTGAGGCAAATAAAGGAACAGCGCTATTTCGATATCAAAAACATACGAAAATTTCATTTGATGAAATTTATGCCTTTGGTGACGGTGGAAATGATTTGGAGCAATTTAAAGTGGCAACAACAGCAATCGCTATGGCCAATGCACCGTTTGAAGTCCAAAAAGAGGCAGATATAATCACTAAAACCAATGATGAAAATGGATTTACTTATGCAGTAAGAGAATTATTGAAGCTGTAATGGTATTAGAAGTAGGACTGTCTGAAGCCACTGAAAATTGTTCAAATAAGTTTGCTTACCCAATATACAAAGGAATAAACCTAGGAAACAAACTGAAGATTGTGTCCAAAAAGTGTTTTCATAATTATTTTTCATCGGCCTCGGACAGTCTGATATATCCCTTTTTTGCTTACAAACCTTCACTCCAGTTTTACTTTGTATCTTCATATATTTTCAGATTCGCATAGACGGCCTCTAAAATGGGGACATGAAGATCGTTTGTCTTGGCAATTTTCAACAGATAACCGTGCAAGTGATCCGCTTCTACAAAAAGCCCTTTTTCCATATCCCTTTGCATCGATGATTTCATATCTGGCGCTAAGTTTGCAATCTTTTCCATCTGAATCGTCTCTAATTCGTTGGATATTGGTGCTCCCGCAACTTTCATAACCTCGATGATTTCATTTGTTAATCGTTTAATTGTTTCCATTCCACTTGGATGGTTACAAATTGGACCAATCGGCTGCCTCATTAAAGTTGTAATCCCCGACATTGTTGCAATAAATAAATATTTATGCCAAAGATCTTCAATAATGGTCGAGCTTAATTGAAATTCTGCCTTTGTTCCTTTAAACGCTTCAGATAAATTAATGATTCTCTCAGATTCTTGTCCAGATCGTTCACCATAGACAAGCATATTTAATGGACCTTTCTGAATAACTGCTCCTCCGCTATCCAGTGTCGCTTCAATGTAACATAATCCACCAATTACCTTTTCATTCCCAAATTGTTCATCCAGTTTGTGATAATGAGCCATGCCATTTAGTAACGGGACAACCATTGTATTTTCTCCCACATATGGACGCACATCTTCTATTGCCTTGTCTAAATGATATGCTTTTGTTGATAAAAGGATGACATCATAAGGTTCCACTTCTTCACCGCTAATAATCGTTTTCAGTGATAATGTGACATTCCCATAGTCACTTTGAATCACCAGTCCCCTCTCTCGTAAACTTCGCCTTCTTCCTTCTCTTACTAAAAACGTGACATCATTTCCATTTTCCAGTAAACGTCCCCCAAAATAGCCACCAACTGCCCCAGCTCCAACGACAAGAAACTTCATTCGTCTATCCCTCCTATTAAAAAAGTAAAATATGTTGTAATCATTATATACCAATTTCATTATATTAATATGAGAGAAATAAAAATTTATTGATATTTTCTAATAAAGAAAACTCGGCGACTGCCGAGCCTTCAGACAGCCAAAGAGCCGCAAGAGCACTTATACTTAATTCTTAAAATTTCCAACTACATCGAATTCACTTCTTTGCTGGAAATTTATACATTCTTAACGCAATCGAGTAGGAGGCTAATCATTAATTGATTAGCCGACCTCTCACACCACCCTGCGTACGGACCCGTACAGGGCGGTTCTAAAGTTTACGGCCTTACAGACATGTAGTAGTCAAGGAAACTAACATAT
>Ga0207789_1000184_pt1 | contig 41300 bp, 59 predicted proteins | sample HigsolmetaGSP12D_FD_184840 | JGI IMG/M metagenome (GOLD analysis project Ga0207789, IMG submission 184840) | High solid enriched microbial communities from the Joint BioEnergy Institute, USA - SP1-2-D (SPAdes) | ecosystem: Engineered > Bioreactor > SSF (Solid state fermentation) > Aerobic >...
ACCCACGTGTTACTCACCCGTCCGCCGCTAACCAACAAAAAGCAAGCTTCTTATTGGTTCGCTCGACTTGCATGTATTAGGCACGCCGCCAGCGTTCGTCCTGAGCCAGGATCAAACTCTCCAAAAAGTGTTTGATAAGCTCAAAATTAAAACTGACTTAAATGGTTTATTAAACGCTTTGTCTTGTTCAGTTTTCAAGGTTCAATTTTTAGTGACAAAATTAATTATATCATTTATCGATATCATTGTCAATAATTTTATTTCCACACCAAACAATTATTTTTTTCATATCTTGTATTATTTCGTGCGACTTTCATAATATACCACCTGATATTAACTATGTCAATAGTTTTTTTCTAAAAAAGCTTTTTGCGATGTTAAAATTTTTATCTTGTTTCACAAAAAAGGTGACTCTTCCCAATCTGATTTTCTTGAAAATGAACCAATAAATGATTGAATTCCATAAATTGGTTTTTTTAAACACCAAAAAAGGGCACACGAATCCTGTTATCCACAAAACTCTTTTTGTGGATGATTTTTAAGTCAGGAACTTATCCACATGTAGATATTCTAATTTTTTATGCGCTAACTAAACTACGCATCTTCTCGGGCCGATTCTCTTTTATCCGGCCCACCGCCATAGCTAACATGACGCATAGCGATAGCCCGTCGAAGTTTCATCTTATTCATGCCTCGAATGGTATGAAGCTCAAACTTAGAAACCGTGTATAGGACCATGGTGATGGCACTTGCCCTTCAAAATCACACATATCTCGTAATTGACCATTATGGGAAAGCTCCCGGCGTAGCTTCTCAATACTTTCATGTTGAAACACGATACCCGCCAATACAGAATTCCACGTGGCACGAACGGGATAGCCGTTACGACCTTTCCCTCTTTTCTTTTCAAGATCCTTCATTAACTCTAGCAACAAAAGCAACTATCTGGTTTTGAATATCACATTGAATTATTTTTACTTACCTTGCCTGATTCCTTTTTATATGTTGCTTTTTGAATATATGGTATACACTCATTCGGTGGAGCAATTCTCTTAAATAAAGAAAATAAAATATGATATCTTTCCTCCATTCCACTCTTCACAACATGATTAATTCGTTCATCGGATAAGTCAAATAATATTTCGTCCATCTCCCGTTTTAACACATACATGAGTTCCTCTATTTCCTTATGATTTACTAGAAGTCCAATCATAATCCACCTCATCAGTTAATATTATTCTTTCCTTGTTATTATTTACCCTTTTCATGATTTTATGATACCCCATATTACTTTTTATAAAGAAAAAGGAATTTTTCGTTCCCTGACATAATTCTTTTTGTCCAAGCATACTTTTGAGTAGACAAGTTAGGAGGGTGCCTTATGAATCATTTTTTTGTACTGAATGGAAAAAAATTAAAGCAGGTGGTTATCATCATTCTTACAGCTTTTGTCTCTGCCTGGTTTCTTTATATTCAAAACTTCTCCTTTGGTGTGTTTTCTACTTCGAATGGACCAAAGGCAATATATAAAGGAAAAAACGGTGTAGCATTGACTTTCAATATAAGTTGGGGAAATACAAAGGCGGAACCGATTATTGATCTATTGGTGGAGAATAATGTAAAATCGGCAACTTTTTTCTTGTCCGGATCTTGGGCTGAACAACACCCGAACATAGTGGAGAAAATTGCCAAGGCAGGTTATGATATTGGTTTATTAGGCTATGATTATTTGGAATACGATAATATTGAAGATGCTAAAATTCGACAAGACTTATTAAAAGCAGAAGAAGCAATGAAAAAATTGAATATAAACCATAAGAAATTAGTACGTGCACCAACCGGTCATTTTGACAGCCGTTTTGTTAAAATTGCTGATCAACTTGGATACTCTGTTGTCCATTGGAGTATTGATTCAAAGGATTGGAAAAACCCAGGTGTAAAGAAAATTGTCGAGAATATTTCTAAAGTGAAAAAAGGAGACATCATTTTGCTACATGCATCAGATTCTGCAAAACAGACAGCGGTTGCTTTACCAGAAATTATTAATTTGCTACAAAATAAACATTTATCACTAACATCTGTATCAAATATGCTAATCGAAGGGAATGCAACTACTAGGGAAATTGAATGATGAATTGGGTACTTGTTGCAGTTGAATTTTCAAAGCAACGGTTATTTTTAAAAAACAATTTGTTTATTATTCGAACAATCGCTTACGTTAAATTTGATTAATGGAATAAGCACTTGTTGCGATGCGATAGAGGGATCTAAAAAATGCTGAATAATCATAAGATTACTTGCTAAACATCATTTTTAGATAAATTTTCATGGTTTATCCTACGATTTATTTCGATTGTGAATTTAGTCGAATTGTTTTTCAGTGGCCTCGATGCGATATATAAAATGTCAGCTGTTTCAAATGAAAAATTAGTAAGAGCTGCTCGGAAAGATGTAAATCGTTTCCCTGCAGCTTCCTATTCACCCGTAATTAAATTATAACCTGACACTTCCACCGCAATCTTCCATGCTATTTATGTACTGTCATTTGTTGTCCTTTTTTTATTACCGATCTTTCTGCTTTTGAACGTTCGATATACTTGGGCAGCATTAACAGCTGATAGGCATTACAAATTAATAAAGGATAGAGCATTAAATAAAGCCAATCATGATTATTTACCCTTAGGACAGGTACCCATTCGATAATGGTAACACAAACCATGAAAAATAACCCAGGTATAAAAGTTCGCTTATCCGACTGTTTCGCCTTTAGGTAGGCGATAACAATTCCGATAAGTAGTAAGAATAATGCTATCAACAAATAAGGCCAGATACTTTCATATTCATCAGCAAACTCTTTATAACGAAAGTAAACAAAATCAAATAATACAAAGGCAATTACAACGACCTGGACCGGGTTCCACAACGATCGAAAAAAACCTAATCCAAACCGGTGAATAGTTAAGTAGGCAAAATACCCCATCTGACTGATTGCACTAAAAATAAATCCAACCCCCAAAAGCCAAACTGCAATTGAAATAATTTCTAATATGTCAAAATGAATGAAAATCGGTTTATATTTTTCCCACTGGACAGCAAATCCAGTAAAAATGGTAATAACTCCACCTAATAGTAACGTATGGATAAAAAATCTAACCCAATTTCTTGAATTCACAAACTCCCCTCCTTGTTCGACTAAAACCCCAGTTAATTTTTAATTTTCCTAAAATAATTTGTAACCTTATTTTATCAACCAAATCATGAAAAATCTACCCTTTAATCCCCAAGTATATTTTATCATGAAAATCAACATTCTAATGAATAGAAAAAAGGATGAAAGGAGCCACAAATATGTTTAAGAAGCAAATTATTCCGCTCCTATTTGTTAGTTTTTCCATATTGGCCGGATGCTCAACGCAAGCTCAGGGTGTTGAAGAAATGGATTATGATCAAACCAAAAAGATGGTTGTTGATATTTTAAAAACTGATGACGGGAAAAAGGTGTTAAAAGAGGTATTAACAGAGGAACCCTTTAAATCAGAACTTGTTATGGATAACACTATTGTAAATGAGGCGATAAAAACAACATTATTATCGGATAAAGGAAAAGAATTTTGGAAATCTGCGTTTAAGGATCCGGAATTTTCCAAGGCGTTTGCTGATAGTATGGCAGAAGAGAATCAAGCGTTATTAAAAAACTTGTTAAACGATCCGGAATATCGGTCCAAATTAATAGAAATTTTACATGATCCGGAATTAGAAAAAGAACTGGCTGATCTTTTAAAAAGTAATGAATATCGAAAACATCTGAAAAGTGTCATATCCGAAACATTCGAAAGCCCTGAATATCAGGCAAAAATCCAGGACATTTTACTGAAGGCCGCAAAAGAAGAAAAAAAATAAAGGATCTACTGAGTCTTTAATCCGCGGGTCATTTCTCCCGCGAATTATTTATTATACCAATCGGGCACAGGTATAGATTCATCTATATGGGGGCATTCTTGAATTTATCTAACCTATCTCATAATTGGCAAAAAACTTGGCTGGTTCCCAGACACGTATTTAAGAAGCTGTTTAATAGGTACGGATCGGTGTCACTAAAAGTATTTATTTTTAGTGATTAATGAGCGCATTTGTCAATATATAGTAAATCAAAGAAGTCAATTGTCTACATATTAGTAAGTAATTGGCTTCTACTTTTTTATATACGGACTTTATCAGTGGTCTTTAGCACTTCTCATAAACAAAATGGAAGCCAATAAGTAGGAACTGTCCAATAGAACAGCTCGGGACCACTGAAAAAGTGTGTAGCGATTTCTCTTACCACCATATCTAAGACTAATTTTGTGGTTTATCATACTATATATTGTGGTCGTGAACATACTTCGAGTAGTTTTTCAGTGACCCCGAACAGTTAACCGTGACCTATAAATAAGAAGGGAGGCTGTCCAAAAAGTCATTAATTTCGACTTTTCGTTCATCCCCCCATTTAGTTATTTATTATTATTTTCAAGTAAATCGATAATTTTTTCTGCCATTTTAAAATAAATTTTCCCGATTGGATGTTTAATTTGATAAACGGACGGAGCAAATTCCTCATCACTCCAGTCAGGCTGACCAAGAGGAATCTTTCCAAGTAAAGGTACCTTTAATTCTTCTGCTAATTTTTCTCCTCCACCAGACCCAAAAATATATTCCTTTTCACCTGTTTTCCGACTTTCAAAGTAGGACATGTTCTCAATCACACCAATGACATCATGGTTCGTTGTAATGGCCATCGCACCTGCTCTTGCTGCAACAAAGGCTGCTGTCGGGTGTGGGGTCGTTACAATGATTTCTTTACATGTCGGTAACATTTGGTGAACATCAAGTGCTACGTCACCAGTTCCCGGGGGTAAGTCAAGCAGTAAATAATCGAAATCATCTCCCCACTCAACCTCTTTGAAAAAACTTGTCAGCATTTTCCCAAGCATCGGACCGCGCCAAATGACCGGTGCATTATCTTCAACGAAAAAGGCCATGGAAATGACTTTAACACCAAATCGGTCAACAGGAATGATTTTGTCTCCGCGAACTACTGGTCGATCAATGATTCCCATCATATCCGGAACACTGAAACCGTAAATATCCGCATCAATCAACCCAACCTTTTTGCCGAGTCGGGCCAGTGAGACGGCCAAGTTGACCGAAACGGTTGATTTTCCGACACCGCCTTTTCCACTGGCAATAGCAATAACCGTTGTATTTTTGCTAGGGGCTAAACCGATATTTTCACCTGGTTCTGGATATAATTTTTCAATGACCTCATCCGGCAATTGAGTAAAGCGCATACCAACTGTTGCAAACCCTGCATCCTTAAGCGCTTTAACCACATTTGATTGCAATTGAATTTGCTCACCAGTTCCAGTTTTTGCAATCGCCAACTTGACACTAACATGTTGCTTTTCTTCCTTAATCTTGATTTCAACAATACCGTTTGTTTCTTTTAATGTCTTATGTAAAAATGGATCTTCCATCTTTTCCAATAGTTCTCTGACTTGATTTTCTGAAAGCATCTCATCCGCCACCCTTTTTAACAAGTTGTCCCTTCTATTATAAGCTAAATCAGACAAATAGAGAAACCCTTTGCAATTCACAAAGGGCTATTAGCTAAAGAAAGCCTCAAAGGAATTCATGGGCTTTTTGGTGAATAACGGATCTTCTATTGCCAATAGGTTCGATAGTCCCGTGTTTTCCTTCTTTAATCTGCCTCTTTTTCCATTTTTACTTTGTGTTCTCTTTCCTCGGTAAAATAACGAATAATTCCTTCATAAATCGATGCTGCTACTTTTTCCTGATATTCTTCCGATAATAATTTATCACGCTCTGCTGGATTTGACAGGAAACCTACTTCAACTAAGACACCCGGTTTTTTTGCCTTTTTCAATAAATAAACATGACTGATAGATTTCGCCACTCGCTCTGTATCTAAATTCTCCCGTAGCCTTTCTTGAATCAATTCAGCAGCAATTTTATTTTCAATATACTTTTCATGATAAAAGGTTTGAGCACCGTACCATCTTGATGACGGAATAGAGTTCAGGTGAATACTTATAAAATAGTCCGCCTTTGATTCATTGATTAATTCCACACGGCGATGCAAATCTTCAGTTTTCCTTCTGCTCAATCCCTTTGTATCTTCATCAGCAAGGTCAATATCCTTTTCCCGGGTCATTAGCACGAGTGCACCTTGTTGTTGTAAATAATCCCGCAGCATCTTTGAAATGGATAAAGCAATATCTTTTTCGACTGCTTCTCCATTTTCCGCCCCCCCATCTACACCACCATGTCCTGGGTCAATATAAATAATTCTGCCTGTCAAAGGGAGATTCCAAGCATCCCATGCATTTCGCTCCAAAAAACGTTCTTGTATAAGATAAATGAAAAAAACGATAGCTACTGATAATATACTGATGAGTACCCATTTTTTTCTCATAAAATTCCCCCTTGCCTGTCACATACATTATATGGACAAGAGCAAGGGATTAGAACATCAATTTGCAAGTGGGAACCTAATGAAGCCGCATTTTATACTTCATTTTTCCCTTTGTAAATCCTTCCTTAAACCAATAATCAACAAAAGCATCACATTGATGTTTTAATCTTGCCGCATTTTGTTCATCAAGCTTTGCTCCCCAATAAGCGATAAAATCCTGCAATGCTTTAGAGAAATTCCTTCTTTCTTCAAGGGAAGAGATTTTTACTTCTTCAATCGGCTTTCCATAATATCCTAAGCGGCTGTAACTGCTCCCCAACAAATATACTTCAAGCGCCACATCATAACAGCCTTCTTCAATCACTTGATCAAAGAGAAATCCACTGTTTGTAAGTAAGCCAGCAAAATAATTGTGTACACTCTTTTTTAATATAGCGAGCGATAATTCCTGTAAAACGCTGCGTTCAAACTTAATCTGTCTTTCTCTACGTCTTGCCAAAAACGATGTATCTATATTTGTTTCGATGTTCAAATGTCATTCCCCCTTTGTTATATTGTTTACATCGTGAATTAGGGAATCACCATAGAACTTATGGAATGGTTGGGGAAAATTGTCATTTATGCCTCTTAAAAATCGTTACTTACTACAAGGCTCAGACGGGTACTATTTTTTATAAAACGATAAAAAACGTCCTTTACTCCTTTCATAAAAGGATTGAAGACCGTAACAGTATCATTCTGTATATAAAATAAACCTTTAATCATAATAGGCTCTTGTCAATTTTGAAAGTCCTCATCGATTATTTCACAATACTGTAAAAACATTGTTTCAAAAATGTGAAGTATTGCACAAACATCTTTTCAAACGTGATAATGGTGTTAATATATAAGTGTATTAAAAAACAAAACAAGTTTTCCCAAACATCATGTGATATTCTTAACAAACTTCTTTCGAAATCTTGTTAAATCAAAAGGAGATGGATTGTTATGTTAGACATTTTAAGAAAAAACAACTTTGCAGCAGGTGTTTTAGCTATCATTCGTATTTATTTAGGATATCAATTTTTACATGCAGGCATAGAAAAACTGACAAGTGGGGCATTCGATGCCAGTGGCTTTTTAAAAGGTGCAATTGCCGCAAGCACTGGAGAACACCCAGCAGTACAAGGTTGGTGGGCAGCCTTTCTTGAACATGTAGCCTTACCAAATGCAGAAGTATTTTCGTTTTTAGTCCAATGGGGTGAAATATTAGTCGGGATCGCATTAATCTTAGGGCTATTAACAAACTTTGCTACTTTAATGGGAATGGTGATGAACTTCTCGTTCTTATTCAGCGGAACAGTAAGTACGAACGGTCAAATGATTCTTTTAGCTTTCTTCGTTCTTGTTGCAGGAGCAAACGCTGGAAAATTTGGTTTAGACTATTATGCAATTCCTTTTATGAAAAAATACATTGCCGCAATGAAGAATAAAAACAGCCACAAAGCAACAAATGCTGCTTAATGAAAAGAAGCTGGGAAAAATGTTTTTATCTGATAAAATCCGAACAAGTTTGGTATATTTAAACCGTTCCGGAAATATACTTTACGAACCTTAGGGCAGCTGGTGAGCCTCCGTATGTTAAAGTACCACGGGGACTCACCTAGGCCTTTCCTCCCGCAGGAGTCTACGTTTTAAATAGAAAAGTATGAGTTTATTTCAAGTCATGAGATATCATTTTATTAATTTCCTTTTTTCTTTTCCTATTTATAAATTCCCTACCAGCTACCCAAGTACCAAGTAAAACAGTTATACCTATTATAGAGAAGAACCAAAACTGTTTGGTATTTCCATCAAACACTCCGTAGATTTTCAGATATATTAAGAGCACAGCATAAAATACAGGTAAGATACCTCCCCAAAATGCCTTATTTCTTGTTGAAAGAAAATATTGTAGCATCAATATTAATAATGCCTTCACTATAATTCCCCTTTTTTCGGTTATTTATTTCATATCATGAGAGCTCATTTTATCCAATTCTTGTTTTGTCTTTTTATGAAGAGCATTACGTCCCTCATACCATTCTCCAATAAGGAAGGCAAGTCCAAGGATAAGAATTAACACATAAGAAAGAAACTTTTCGTTTTCATTAAATAATATCCAAGTACGCCAAATAACAAAAACTAGAGGGATAAGTCCCCCCCAATAAACACTATTTCTGGTTGAAAAAAAGTATTGCACACCAAGTATTCCAGCTATAATAAAAACATCATAAAAACCAAAACCAAACATCATTTATCACCCTTTTCCTTTTTATATTTCTCTATAATTAATTTTGCTTCTTCCAAATTAATTCGATCGTCTATTGACAATCTTTTAATAAATTGGATGAATTCCTCATTATCTTCCACATCATTTAACTTTATTTTTTCAATTAGCCTATCCAATTTAATTCTTACTGTTGGATAAGAAACTCCATAAACTTTTGCAATTTCCTTTAATGACCCAGAATTCATTACAAATTTCTTGATAAATTCTATATCCTCCTCATCTAAAGACAAAATCCAATTTGGAACGTCTTTGATATTCATATGACCACCCCACTATATTAAAGTTAATTTAACTTTAATATAGTTTTTAATAAAATTAAAGACATCTTAAATATTATTAAATTTATGTGTAAAAAAGGCCTAACTTTTAAGTAGTACCCGCTTAGCGACGTACAAACGGAATCCCCGCAATGAGAACAGATTCACTTCCTCGAATAGACATAGCACGAAGAAAAATGCGTTTAGCATTTTTCGAGGAAGGCAGCTACTTGGACAAACTTCATGAGTAATCTTCCATGATTTACTTCATGAAGCTTTGCGACGAGCTGAACATCCGCTTCCTCGAATAGGATCTGGCGCAGGAGCACTTTATAGAGGAGCTAGTTTCTCAGTCGCTGGCGCTCGATCTAGACACGAAACTCGTCCCAAGTTATTCACGTGTATTTTTATACTTTTTTATCCTATAAAAAAGACTCTTCCCACCGAAGTGAAAAGAGCCTTGAAACGTATATAAATTAACGTTTTGAGAACTGTGGTGCACGACGAGCGCCTTTAAGACCATACTTCTTACGTTCCTTCATGCGAGCATCCCGTGTTAAGAAGCCAGCACGTTTTAGAACAGCACGATATTCTGGATCAGCTTGAAGTAATGCACGAGCAATACCATGACGGATTGCACCAGCCTGACCAGTATAGCCGCCGCCTTTTACATTTACTAATACATCATAACGACCAACTGTTTCCGTTGCAACAAGGGGTTGTTTAACAACTTCCCGCAATGCTGCAAAAGGAATATAATTTTCAATATCACGATCATTGATAACGATACGACCATCACCAGGAACTAAGCGAACACGTGCAACAGAACTTTTACGACGACCCGTTCCGTAATATTGTACTTTTGCCAAAATGATTTCCCTCCTCTAGATTAACCGCGCAACTCGTAGTTTTCAGGTTTTTGTGCTTGATGTGGATGTTCCGGACCACGATATACGTGTAATTTTTTAAACATTTGACGTCCTAAAGAATTTTTCGGAAGCATTCCTTTCACAGCCAATTCAAGCATTCTTTCAGGATAGTTCGTACGCATTTCATCAGCAGTCCGAACTTTCAAACCACCTGGGTGCTGACTATGACGGTAATATTTTTTATCAGCTAATTTATTTCCTGTTAATTCAATTTTCTCTGCGTTAATAATAATAACATGATCACCAGTATCTACATGCGGTGTATAAGTTGGTTTATGTTTACCACGTAAAATTGATGCTACTTCACTTGCCAAACGTCCAAGTGTTTGACCGGCAGCATCAACAACGTACCATTTGCGTTCAATTTCTTGTGGCTTAGCCATATAAGTCGTACGCATTGATTACCCTCCTAATATCCATCAATTGTTTATATTCAACATAATAAGTTTCCGGGGCTTATCATGGAAAAAACAATGTACCATATGATATAATAACGGTTCTGAACCTTGCTGTCAAGGTAATGTACTTAATTTCGTTACTAAAAGTATGTGGCAATAAATGGGGCTCCCAATTCCGGCAGTCAAATTTAATAGTAAACTTTATATAAGTACAAACCATGCCCAGGTACGGTTTTTCCTGCTTGCATTCTGTCCTTTGCTTCTATAATTCGCGGAATTTCTTCCGGCTCTCGTTTCCCTGTGCCAACCTCCAGCAATGTACCAACAATAATTCTTACCATATTGTACAAAAATCCGGTCCCTTTTATTTTTATAATCAGTTGGTCCCCTTCTTGAATAAGGGTTAAGCTTTCAATCGTACGAATCCGGTCTTTTACTTCTGTTTTCGCTGAACAAAAGCTGGTAAAATCATAGGTTCCGACTAAATATTTTGCGGCTTTTTCCATTTTTTGAAAATGAAGGGGATGTGGGAAATGGTAATAATAATTTCTCATAAAAGGGTCCCGATCTTTTTTTAATGAAATATAATAATGATATTCTTTCCCTTTAACGGAAAAACGAGCGTGAAAATCAGACGGTACTTCCTCGGTTGTTACAACAACAATATCAGAAGGAAGTAATGTATTTAATGCGATTTTCCAGCGGTCTACAGGTATTTCAAGAGGACTGTCGAAATGGATGACTTGCCCCTTTGCATGTACATGGGCATCGGTTCTTCCTGAAGCAAAAATCGGAATCATTTCCCCTTTATGCATTTTCATCAGCACTTTTTCAATCTCACCTTGAATCGTTCGTTTTTCCGGTTGTCTTTGATATCCCTCAAAATGAGTTCCATCATAGGCGATGACACATTTCAATCTTTTCATTCTAATAATCTCCGAGTCTCCATCAGTTTTACATGAGCTAATTTTTAATAAGAAAAGCGCAAAGTCCTGCTTTTGTACCGCTAAAGAAGAACTCTAGCGAAGTAAAAGTAATAGAATTGTCAAAATGAATAAAGTTAGTATGGCGATATTGTCAATCATCCCCCATTTTAGCAGACGATATTTCGTCCTTCCTTCGCCACCGCGATAGCCTCTCGCTTCCATTGCTGTAGCTAACTCTTCCGCCCGTTTGAATGCATTAATGAAGAGCGGAATTAATAGAGGTACGACCGCTTTTGCCCGTTGTTTAATGGTACCTTCTGAAAAATCAACCCCACGGGCCATTTGTGCTTTCATTATTTTATCTGTTTCATCCATTAATGTTGGAATAAAACGAAGAGCAATGGAAATCATCAGTGATAATTCATGAACAGGAAAACCTACTTTCTTCAAAGGTTTCAGTAAACTTTCAATCCCGTCTGTTATTTCAATCGGTGTTGTCGTCAAAGTTAATAAAGAAGTTACGAGTAATAAAAAGAAGAAGCGGAGGGAAATAAAAATCCCCTGACGCAGACCTCCTTGATAAATTTCGATAAAACCAAATTTATATAAGAGATCCCCTTCCTTCGTGAAAAATATATGCAAAAAGAACGTGAATAAAATAATCCAAAACAAAAATTTTAAACCGTTAAATAAAAATTTAATCGGGATATTTGATAGCCATATTGCCGCTAAGGTAAAAATCGCCAATAATCCATATGTCAACGTATTATCAGCCAGAAAAACAACAGCAATGAATATGATTATTGTTAATAACTTCGCACGGGGATCCATTTTATGTAATGGTGAATCAACTGGTATATACCGGCCGAAAATCATTTTCTCCATCATTTCTCGTTCACCCGCTTTATATAAGCAAATATATTTTCAACCAGCTCATCGATAGATAAGCTCGGTTCGGCAATTTCCTTTCCAATTTTATCCTCCAGTTTCAATTGAAAACGAACCGATTCCGGTACATCTAAACCTAAATCAATTAATTCAGCCGGTGATGAGAATATTTCCTTTGGTGTCCCCTTTTTATAGACCGTTCCTTTATGCATAATAATAATTGAATCAGCATATTTCGAGGCTTCCTCCATACTATGGGTGACAAGAACAATCGAAATCCCTTTTTCCTGATAAAGTTGGTAAAACATTTCCATAATTTCCGTTCGTCCCCGGGGATCAAGCCCCGCAGTTGGTTCATCCAAAACAAGAATATCCGGATTCATCGCAAGGACACCGGCAATGGCCACCCTCCGCATTTGACCACCGGAAAGGTCAAAGGGGGACTTGTTTAGGAGTTCTTCCGACAAACCCACTAATTTTAGCGCCGTTTTTGCCTGTTGTCTTGCCTCTTCCTCGGTTGCCCCAAAATTCATAGGTCCAAAACAAATATCCTTTTCAACTGTTTCTTCAAAAAGCTGGTGTTCAGGAAATTGGAACACAATACCGACTTTTTGCCTGATTCCCTTTAAGCCTTTTCCCTTTTTTTCAGAAGTTACCGTCAAATCACCAATCCGGATTTCTCCTCCTGTCGGTTGCAATAATCCATTCAAATGTTGTAATAAGGTTGATTTCCCCGAACCGGTATGACCGATGACTGCTGTGTAACTATGGGAAGGAATCGTAACATTGATATGAAAGAGCGCCCGTTTTTCAAATGGTGTTCCTTTTTGATAAACATACTCTAAATCTTTTGTAACAATTTGCATAAATAGTCCACCAACTTGTCTTCATGTAGAATTTCATCCGGTATATGGTATCCATTTTCCTTAAACTTTTTTATCAGTTTTTGAGTAAAAGGAATATCCAGCCCCAGTTCAACTAATTTTTCATCCATTAAGAAAATATCCGCAGGTGTTCCTTCTGCATAAACAGTTCCGCGATTCATGACAATTAGCCTGTCCGCTTTCACTGCTTCCTCTAAATCATGGGTAATCGAAATAATTGTTAAATTGTTAAGGTTTTTCAATTCTCTTACGGTTCCCAGTACTTCACTTCTTCCCCTCGGATCAAGCATTGAAGTCGCCTCATCAAGGATAATAATAGCCGGTCTTAATGCTAAAACACTGGCAATTGCAACTCTTTGCTTTTGCCCCCCGGAAAGATGGTGTGGCTCTTGATTAAGAAATTGGTCCATCTTTACTTTCGCAAGTGAGTCATGGACACGTTTCACCATTTCCTCTCGCGGAATCCCGTGATTTTCTAAACCAAAAGCAACATCATCTTGAACTGTAGTACCAACAAACTGATTATCCGGATTTTGAAAAACCATCCCAACCAAATCACGAACATCCCAAACCGTTTCTTCAGAGATTTCTTTTCCATTCACATAAATCGATCCGGAATCGGGAAATATAAGACCATTCATCAATTTCGCAATGGTCGATTTTCCTGATCCGTTATGACCGACAATCGCCAGCCATTCACCTTCATACACCGAAAAATTGACACCGTTTAATGCATAAGAGGCATTTTCATCATATTTAAACGTAACATCTTGGAACCGTACAATTTCTTTAGCCATGGATTTCATTTCACCTCGGAATACAAAAGCCAGTCTAACTGACTTAGCTAAAAACATTATAATGGAAAATGTTCAATTTAACCAACTAATTTTTCAGTACAGTAAATTCATTCTATTATAAAGAGTTAAAGGTAAATTTACAAAAGTTTCCTTATGCGCTTACGTCCTCTAAAAATTTCCAACCTTGTCGAAGCCCTGTTGAATATTTATACTTCATGTATAAAAAAAAGCCTGCACCCTTTCCATGCGCAGTCATATTGCTCAAACGAACCATTATTCTTTTAAGTTTTTTACAGCGTAAGATTATAAAATGTATCCGTAATTAGAAAGGGTACCAGAGCTAGACAAAGGACTTTTCCCTTTATCGTAACACTCGCTTTTTTTCAGTATCATCCGTTAAACTCAATTTTTCAAAACAGGATCTTGATGAACCGCATCCAAAAATAAATTTACTAAAAAATATATGCTTAACATACAATATTTTAAGCCAAAATAAATACGATTCAAGAAATTTCCCGTCAATCCTTTTTGAGTACAAATTATTTATGGAAAAAGGGCAGAATTCAGTACAATCCCTTACTGCCCTCTTTGCATATGTTGTTAACATGAGGAAAATCTCCATAAAACAACATCATTCAATTAGTCAACGAATTCAATAATGGCCATCGGTGCACTATCACCACGGCGAGGTCCCACTTTAAGAATTCTTGTATATCCACCTTGTCGATCCTCATAACGAGGTGCAATATCTGAGAATAATTTTTGTAACGCATCTTTATTTGATTCATCATCTGCAACTTCTTTACGAACGAAGGCAGCTGCTTGACGACGTGCATGAAGATCTCCGCGTTTACCTAAAGTAACTAATTTTTCAATAACGGAACGTAATTCTTTCGCACGAGTTTCAGTCGTTTGAATGCGTTCATTAATAATAAGATCAGTTGCTAAGTCACGTAACAAAGCTTTACGCTGATCGCTTGTACGTCCTAATTTTCTGTAGCCCATGTTGTTTCCCTCCTTTTTGAAGTAAATTCCTTCAAATTACCGGTTTTCATTAATCGTCCTTACGTAAGGACAAACCGAGTTCTTCTAATTTTGCCTTTACTTCTTCTAAAGATTTTCGTCCAAGGTTACGAACTTTCATCATATCTTCTTCTGTTTTATTCGCTAATTCCTGAACAGTGTTAATTCCTGCACGTTTTAGACAGTTATAAGAACGAACCGAAAGATCAAGTTCTTCAATGGTCATTTCAAGCACTTTCTCTTTTTGGTCTTCCTCTTTTTCTACCATAATTTCAGCATGCTGTGCCTCATCTGTTAAGTCAACAAAAATATTCAGATGCTCCATCATAATTTTTGCAGCCAAGGAGATAGCCTCTTTTGGACCAATACTCCCATCTGTCCAAACTTCTAACGTTAATTTATCATAATCCGCTGATTGACCAATACGCGTATTCTCAACAAAATAAGAAACTTTTGAAACAGGAGTATAAATCGAATCAATTGGAATCACACCAATTGGTTGATCTTCTCGTTTATTATCATCGGCAACCGTATAGCCGCGCCCATTTTTGGCTGTTAAACGCATCCGTAGTTTCCCGTTTGCTGCTAATTCGGCAATGTATAAATCAGGATTTAAAATTTCAACATCACTATCATGATTAATATCAGCTGCTGTTACAACTCCCGCACCACTCATGTCGATTTCAAGCGTTTTTTCTTCATCGGAATAAATTTTTAACGCTAATTTTTTTAAATTCAAGATGATTGTAGTTACATCCTCCACGACGCCTTCAATAGTTGAAAACTCATGTAGCACTCCATCTATTTGAATAGATGTGACAGCGGCACCAGGAAGTGAGGATAGCAGGATACGACGTAAGGAGTTACCCAAAGTTGTACCATATCCACGCTCAAGCGGCTCGACTACAAACTTTCCGTACTTGGCGTCATCGCTGATCTCAACTGTTTCAATTATCGGTTTTTCAATTTCGATCATTCAAATTTACCCTCCTTCAAAACGTCGAAACCCCGGCAAGAATAATATATTCTAACCGAAATTCCCCCTGTAAAGTATTCCCGTTTGTGCACAACATTTTGGTTTTCTAAAAATTTGTTTACTGTATCATAACCCATTATAGACGGGCGATACGATTTCTATACACAAAAATTATACACGACGACGTTTTGGCGGACGGCAACCGTTATGAGGTACCGGAGTCACATCCTTAATAGCTGTAACTTCGAGACCTGCAGCCTGCAGTGCACGGATTGCTGCTTCACGACCTGCCCCTGGACCTTTAACATTTACTTCTAAAGATCTCATTCCGTGTTCCATTGATGCTTTTGCTGCTGCCTCAGCTGCCATTTGTGCAGCAAATGGAGTGGATTTACGAGAGCCTTTGAAACCAAGGGCACCGGCACTTGACCAAGAAACTGCATTCCCATGAACATCCGTAATTGTAACGATTGTATTATTAAATGTAGAACGAATATGTGCTACACCTGATTCTATATTCTTTTTCACACGACGTTTACGTGTATTTGTTTTACGAGCCATTTTACAAAACCTCCTTTACCTATTATTTTTTCTTATTAGCGACTGTCTTACGTGGACCTTTACGTGTACGAGCATTGTTCTTCGTATTTTGTCCACGTACAGGCAATCCGCGACGATGACGTAATCCACGGTATGAACCGATTTCCATTAAACGTTTGATGTTTAAGGATACTTCACGGCGAAGGTCACCTTCAACTTTTAATCTGTCTACCAGGTCACGAATTTTATTAATTTCCTCTTCTGTGAGGTCACGAACTCTAGTGTCTTCAGAAACACCGGCTTCTGCTAAGATTTTTTGAGCAGTTGATTTACCAATACCGTAGATATATGTTAAAGAAATGACGATGCGTTTATCTCTTGGAATATCTACACCTGCAATACGTGCCATACTTGAGCACCTCCTTTAATTATCCTTGTTTTTGTTTATGTTTAGGATTTTCACAAATTACCATAACTTTTCCTTTTCTGCGAATAACTTTACATTTTTCGCAAATAGGTTTTACAGATGGTCTCACTTTCATTTGCTTTTTACCTCCTTAACTTTTCGGAGTACCTTATTTAAAACGATAAGTAATTCTTCCTCTCGTTAAATCATAAGGTGATAATTCAACAGTAACTTTATCACCCGGCAAAATCCGAATGAAGTGCATACGAATCTTACCGGAAACATGAGCAAGTACCGTATGCCCATTTTCCAACTCAACTTTGAACATTGCATTCGGCAAAGTTTCAATGACAGTACCTTCGACTTCAATCACGTCGTCTTTGGCCATTAATGTGTTCCCTCCTCGCGAGCCAAGTAAAATGACCGGAATGTATGCAAGGCATATCGCAGTTTTCCGTCAGTTACCCGACCTGTTTGTAAAATACTGTTTTTTACTTCAGGGGAAACATAATTGTATAAATGTAAATGATTTATATTTTTCTTCTTGGGACGATCAAACTTTCGCTTATCCCCATCCGCAATTAATACAAGTTTATTGTCGATTTGACCTACAATGACAGAGAAAACACCAGCGTTTCTCCCTCTGGTTTCACAGACAATTCGACCAATATGTGCAGGATACCTATTCTCCATAGAAACCACCTGCTTAAGGGAAACAGAATACTATACACAAATAAACATTATACAATGATTCTCCTAATAAATCACGAAAAAATTTTTGCCAACGGAGAAAAAAGTTAACAAAAATATTCTATCAACATTATGGCTAAAAGTATTTTATTTTAAACCGGCAAGCAGCTTATCAATCTCTTCAAAAACTTTATTAATTTCTTGGACACCATTAATGGTTTTTAGCACATCTTTAGAGGCATAAAAATCAAGTAACGGCTTCATTTGTTTTACATTGACATCCAAGCGGTTTTGTACGGTTTCTGCATGATCATCCGGACGTTGGTAAAGCTCGCCACCACATTTGTCGCATGTATTTGCCACTTGCGGCGGGTTAAATACAAGGTGATAGGTTGCCCCGCATGATTTACAGATACGGCGACCTGTCAAACGTTCCATCAATATATTTTTATCAACGTTAATGTGAATGCAATAATCGATTTTTTTATTTAAATCATTCAATATTTGATCAAGGCTTTCTGCTTGTTGGACAGTTCTCGGAAATCCGTCGAGTAAAAAACCGGCTTGGCAATCCGATTTTGATAAGCGTTCTCTTACAATGCCAACCGTAACTTCATCTGGAACCAATTCACCTTTATCCATATAGGATTTTGCCTTTAAGCCTAGTTCTGTTCCATCTTTTATTGCTTGACGAAACATATCACCTGTTGAAATATGAGGGATTTGATATTTTTGAACAATTTTTTCTGCTTGAGTCCCCTTACCGGCACCAGGCAAACCCATTAAAATTAAATTCACTTGAATTCCCCCTAAAGTTTAGGATTATAGGAACTCCTGGATGGACGTTCCTAAACCCTATCCTATTTTAAAAACCCTTTATAATGACGTTTGACAAGTTGTGCCTCAAGCTGTTTCGTCGTTTCAAGAGCAACACCAATAACGATCAATAAACTTGTTCCGCCAATTCGAACACTGGACGGTAAATTCCCGATTCCCGTGAAAATAACAGGTAAAATCGCAACAATTGCCAGGAAGATCGAACCTACAAAGGTGAGACGATATAAAACACCTGTAAAGTAATCTTGGGTTTGTTTACCGGGTCTATGTCCGGGTACGTATGCGCCCTGTTTCTTTAAATTATCTGCCAGTTGTTCAGGGTTCACTTGAATAAACGCATAAAAATACGTAAATGCAATAATTAAAATTACGTAAATGCTCATTCCAAACGGATGGGAATAATTAAACCATTCGGTAATCCATCGCGTTACCTTATTATCACCAAAAAAAGATGCAATTGTCGGTGGTGTAATTAAGAATGATACAGCGAAAATAATTGGGATAACCCCTGCAGAATTTACCTTCAGCGGAATATGAGAGGAATTACCGCCAACTGTATTTTGCCCGGCCACTCTTTTTGCATATTGAATTGGTATTTTCCGTACTGCTTGTTGGATAAAAATAACACCAACAACGATCGCTAAAATTAAGAAAACTAGTAGCAACGCAATCAAAATACGGATAAATAATTGCTCACCGGCATTTTCAAATTGAGAAGCATAGATTTGATTAATCATTGACGGGAAAGCAGAAACGATACCGGCAAAAATGATAATGGATATACCATTTCCTACACCTTTTGCGGTAATCAATTCGCCCAACCAAAGTAAAAAGGCAGTGCCGGCTGTCAGTACAAGTGCAATCAAGAGATGATTTGCGACTGAATTATCTTCTATCAAAAGTCCACCAACATATGCATTAAAACCGTAAGACATTCCCAAAGCTTGAATGAAACCAAGAATTATTGTAGCGTAACGGGTAACTTGGGCTATTTTTTTACGGCCGACTTCACCCTGTTTTGACCATTCCGTCAACTTTGGAACAACATCCATTTGTAATAACTGCATAATGATAGAAGCAGTAATATAGGGCATAATCCCCATCGCTAAAATAGAGAAGTTTTTTAACGCTCCACCGCCAAAGATATTCAATACACCAAATGCATTTGCTTGTGATCCAAAGTTTAATGCCTCGGCATTAACCCCCGGTACAGGAATGAATGTGCCAATTCTGAAGATGATTAACATCAACAAGGTAAAAATAATTTTATTTCTTATGTCTCGTACACGCATAAAATTGGAGAATGTCCGGAACATCAAACCACCTCGGTTTTGCCACCTGCAGCTTCAATTGCTTCTTTTGCAGCAGCGGAAAATTTATGAGCCTTAACGGTTAACTTTTTCTCAACGGTTCCTTTTGCTAAAATCTTGATTCCGGATTTTTGATTGCTTACAACGCCGGTTTCAAGTAAGAGCTCAGGTGTTACTTCAGTTCCATCCTCAAAACGATTTAAGGCATCTAAGTTTACAACTGCATATTCTTTCCGATTGATGTTTGTAAACCCACGTTTTGGTAAACGTTGGAATAACGGCATTTGTCCACCTTCAAAACCTAAACGGACACCACCGCCTGAACGAGCATTTTGACCTTTTTGACCACGTGTACTTGTTTTTCCGTGACCGCTACCAGTACCGCGACCGACACGTTTCCGACTTTTACGGGATCCTTCGTTCAATTGCAATTCATGTAGTTTCATGTTGGCACCTCCTTTGTTAAAACGCAATTATTATTCTTTTACCGAAACTAAATGTGACACTTTATTAATCATACCGCGAATCGCAGCATTATCTTCTTTTACAACCGTTTGATGCATTTTGCGTAAACCCAATGCTTTAACAGTCTCTCTCTGGTCTTTTGGACGACCAATAAGGCTTTTGGTGAGGGTAATTTCTAAAGTTTTAGCCATCTGATTTCCCTCCTTATCCTAACAATTCTTCAACTGATTTATTACGTAATTTCGCTACGTCCTCAGCACGTTTTAATTGATGAATTCCGTCCATTGTAGCTCGTACCATATTAATTGGTGTGTTAGATCCTAGTGATTTTGATAAAATATCAGAAATTCCAGCTAGTTCTAGCACGGCACGTACAGGACCGCCTGCGATAACTCCGGTACCTTCATGAGCAGGCTTCAAAAGAATTTTTCCAGCTCCGAAGTTTCCGATTACCTCATGAGGAATGGTAGTACCAACGCGAGGAACTTCCACTAAGTTTTTCTTAGCATCTTCTACTGCTTTACGAATTGCATCCGGAACTTCTTGAGCTTTCCCTGTTCCAAATCCTACATGGCCATTCTTGTCACCTACAACAACAAGCGCTGTGAAACGGAAGCGGCGACCACCTTTAACAACTTTAGCCACGCGGTTAACAGTAACTACACGTTCTTCAAGTTCAAGTTTTGATGGATCAATACGACGCATAAATTTTCCCTCCTTTTTCTATTAAAATTCCAGACCGGTTTCCCGTGCTGAATCTGCTAAAGCTTGAATCCGACCATGATACAGATAACCACTACGATCAAAAACAACCGACTTATAACCTTTTTCTAACGCACGTTTAGCCACCAACTCGCCTACTTTTGCAGCTGCTTCAATATTGCTGGTTGATTCTAAATTAATTTCCTTATCTAAAGTTGATGCACTTGCTACAGTTACACCCTTCGTATCATCGATTAATTGTGCATAAATATGTTTGTTTGAACGAAAGACAGTGAGTCTCGGACGTTCAGGAGTACCGGATATTTTTGCACGAATGCGTGTATGTCTTTTTCTGCGAACCGCATTTTTATCAGGTTTTATAATCATGTGTGTCACTCCCTTCTAAAACGTTTATCCTTATTTACCAGTCTTACCTTCTTTTCGACGGACATATTCACCAACATAGCGAATACCTTTACCTTTATATGGTTCAGGCGGACGGACATCTCTAATATTTGCCGCTAATGCCCCAACTTGTTCCTTGTCAATACCTTTCACAACGATTTGGGTATTGGATGGAACATCAATTTCAAGCCCATTTTCCGGAGTGATCTCTACAGGATGAGAATAACCAACACTTAAAACAAGTTTATTCCCTTGTTTTTGTGCCCGATATCCAACCCCAATCAGTTCAAGAGATTTTTCAAAACCTTTTGAAACTCCTTCAACCATATTTGCAAGGATTGCACGGGTAGTACCGTGAACTGTCCGATGTTCTTTGGAATCAGATGGACGAGTGACGGTTACAACATTATCTTCAACAGTGATCGTTATGTCTTTATTAAACTCTCTGCTTAATTCCCCTTTAGGTCCTTTTACAGTTACTCTATTTCCGTTAAGTGTCACCGTGACACCTGCAGGAACTTCGATAGGTTTTTTACCGATACGTGACATTAAAATACACCTCCATTCATACCTAGATTACCAAACGTATGCTAAAACTTCTCCGCCTACTTTACGTGCACGCGCTTCTTTATCCGTAATTACACCTGATGATGTTGAGATAATAGCAATACCTAATCCGTTCAATACTTTTGGTACTTCATCAGCTTTTGCGTACACACGTAAGCCAGGTTTGCTTATACGCTTTAGACCGGTTATAACACGTTCGTTGTTTGGACCGTATTTTAAGAAAATACGAATGATCCCTTGTTTGTTGTCATCGATATATTCAACATCACGAACGAATCCTTCACGTTTCAAAATTTCTGCAATTTCTTTTTTAATTTTCGAAGCAGATACTTCTAAACTATCGTGACGTACCATATTCGCATTACGAATACGAGTTAATAAATCTGCAATTGGATCTGTCATTACCATACCATTTACCTCCTTTCGAAACGGGTTTTACCAACTTGCTTTTTTAACACCAGGAATTTGACCTTTATAAGCTAATTCACGGAAACAAATACGGCATAATTTAAATTTGCGATATACGGAATGTGGACGGCCACAACGTTCACAGCGTGTATATTCTTGAACTTTAAATTTTGGTTGACGTTTTTGTTTCACAATCATTGATTTTTTAGCCACGGTTTCGCCTCCTTTTTCGATTACTTTTTGAACGGCATTCCTAATTGAGTTAATAGCTCACGAGATTCTTCATCAGTATTTGCAGTTGTAACAATAACAATGTCCATACCGCGTACTTTGGCAACTTTATCATAATCAATTTCAGGGAAAATTAATTGTTCTTTAATCCCTAGAGTGTAATTACCGCGACCGTCAAACGCATTTTTTGAAACTCCACGGAAATCACGTACACGAGGTAATGAAACAGAAACTAATTTATCAAGAAAATCATACATCCGTTCACCACGAAGAGTAACTTTGGCGCCAATCGGCATTCCTTCACGAAGACGGAAACCTGCGATTGATTTTTTCGCTCTGGTTACTACCGGTTTTTGACCGGTAATTAGTGTTAATTCCTCTACAGCATTATCCAATGCTTTTGAGTTTTGAACGGCATCTCCAACACCCATATTGACAACAATTTTTTCAAGTTTAGGAACTTGCATGACAGATTTATAGTTAAATTTACTCATTAAACTTGGAACGATTTCTTTTATATATTTTTCTTTTAGGCGGTTCATCATGTGTACCTCCTTTCTTCACCACGAATTATTTATCTAATACCGCACCTGATTTTTTGGCAATACGTACTTTTTTACCATCTATTACTTGATAACCAACACGAGTTGGTTCACCGGTCTTAGGATCAATCGGCATAACGTTAGAAACATGAATGGCAGCTTCCATGTTTATAATTCCACCTTGAGGATTATCTTGAGATGGTTTTGCATGCTTTTTAACAATATTTACATTTTCTACAATCACCCGGTCTTTTTTAGGATAGGCGGCTAAAACAATACCTGTCTTGCCTTTATCTTTACCGGAAATAACCATCACTTTATCACCTTTTTTTACATGCATCATTCGCACCTCCTTAAAAGGCATAAATCTTTTTAAAATTAAAGAACTTCCGGAGCAAGTGAGACGATCTTCATAAAGTTGTTATCACGAAGTTCACGTGCAACAGGTCCAAAAATACGGGTGCCGCGCGGGCTTTTATCGTCACGGATTATGACACAAGCATTTTCATCAAAACGGATATAAGTACCGTCACTGCGCCGTACACCACGTTTTGTACGTACAACAACTGCTTTAACTACATCACCTTTTTTAACAACGCCTCCTGGTGTTGCTTGTTTAACAGTTGCGACAATCACGTCACCGATATTCGCATATTTACGGCCGGATCCGCCTAATACTTTAATCGTTAAGACTTCGCGTGCTCCTGAATTATCAGCAACTTTCAAACGAGTTTCTTGTTGAATCATAAATGAAACCTCCCTTCGGAAACAATACGTTCTATTGGAAATTAAATAATAACAGCTTTTTCAACAACTTTTACTAAACGAAAACGTTTTGTTGCAGAAAGCGGACGAGTTTCCATGATTTGAACAATATCGCCAACTTTTGCTTCGTTCAACTCATCATGGGCTTTAAATTTTTTCGAATATTTCACGCGTTTACCATAAAGAGGATGTTTTTTATATGTTTCAACTAAAACGGTAATGGTTTTATCCATTTTATCTGAAACAACACGCCCTGTATAAACTTTACGTTGGTTGCGTTCACTCATTACCTTACCTCCTCCCTAGTATTAGTTGTTAATGCCGATCTCTCTTTCACGGATGACAGTTTTCATACGTGCAATGGATTTACGTACTTCCCTTATACGAGCAGTATTTTCAAGTTGACCGGTCGCCAATTGGAAGCGAAGATTGAAAAGTTCTTCTTTTAACGACTTAATTTTTTGTTCAATTTCGGTAGTGGTTAAATCACGAATTTCTTTAGCTTTCATTTACTTCACCACCAATTTCTTCTCTTTTTACAAACTTACATTTAATCGGAAGTTTATGAGATGCTAGACGCAATGCCTCACGAGCAACTTCTTCAGAAACTCCGGCAATTTCAAACAATATTTTACCAGGTTTTACAACTGCCACCCAGCCTTCAGGAGCACCTTTACCGGAACCCATCCGAACTTCAAGCGGTTTTGCAGTATATGGTTTATGCGGAAAAATTTTAATCCAAACTTTACCGCCACGTTTCATATAACGAGTCATCGCAATACGTGCTGCTTCAATTTGACGGTTTGTAATCCATGAAGCTTCAAGTGCTTGCAGGCCGTATTCACCGAACGCAACTTCAGTACCGCCTTTCGCACGGCCACGCATTTTCCCACGATGTTCACGACGATATTTTACACGTTTAGGCATTAACATTATTATTTTCCTCCTTCCTCGGAATTTTTCTTCGCAGGAAGAACTTCACCACGATAGATCCAAACTTTTACACCAAGTTTACCGTAAGTTGTATCCGCTTCTGCATGTGCATAATCGATGTCTGCACGTAAAGTATGAAGTGGCACCGTTCCTTCACTATAGTGTTCGGCACGTGCAATATCAGCTCCGCCAAGACGTCCGGATACCATTGTTCTGATACCTTTTGCACCTGCACGCATCGTTCTTTGAATTGCTTGTTTTTGCGCACGACGGAATGAAACACGGTTTTCTAATTGACGTGCAATATTTTCAGCAACCAGTTTTGCATCAAGATCTGCCTTTTTAATTTCAACAATGTTAATATGCACCTTTTTACCCGTAATTGCATTTAACGCTTTTCGTAATGCTTCAACTTCGGAACCACCTTTACCGATGACCATTCCCGGTTTCGCTGTATGGATGGTAATATTTACACGGTTTGCCGCACGTTCAATTTCAACGCCGGATACTGCAGCATCTTTGAGGCGATTATAAATATATTCACGAATTTTAATATCTTCATGTAATAGTTCTGCATAATCTTTATCTGCGTACCATTTGGATTCCCAATCACGAATAATCCCGACACGCAAACCGATAGGATTAACTTTTTGACCCACTCATTATCCCTCCTTTTTTTCTGATAGCACAATTGTAATATGGCTAGTACGTTTATTAATTTGTGAAGCACGTCCTTGTGCACGCGGACGGAAACGTTTCAATGTCGGACCTTCGTCAACATATGCTTTTGAAACAACTAAATTGTTTACATCCATTTCGTAGTTATGTTCAGCATTCGCAATAGCAGAATTTAATACTTTTTCAACGATTGGGGATGCAGCTTTAGGTGTGAATTTTAAAATAGAAATTGCTTCACCGACTTGTTTTCCTCGAATTAGATCAACGACTAAGCGAGCTTTACGAGGTGCAATACGAACTGTTCTAGCAACAGCTTTAGCTTCCATGGATTTGCCCTCCTCTCATTAACGTCTTGTTTTCTTATCATCACCGGCATGGCCTTTATAAGTACGAGTTGGTGCAAATTCACCAAGTTTATGACCCACCATATCTTCGGTAATGTAAACTGGTACATGTTTACGTCCATCATATACTGCAATCGTATGCCCTACGAATGACGGGAAAATTGTTGAACGACGAGACCATGTTTTAATTACTTGTTTTTTACCACTTTCGTTTAATACATCCACTTTTTTTAGAAGATGTTCATCTGCAAAAGGACCCTTTTTTAAGCTACGACCCATGTTTGAACCTCCCTTCTTGATTGCCCTACGGTTCTATCACCGAACCGTAGCCAAATCATTTTATTTTTTACGACGACGAACGATGAACTTATCTGACTTATTATTTTTCTTACGTGTTTTATATCCAAGTGCAGGTTTACCCCAAGGTGTCATTGGAGTTTTACGTCCAACAGGAGCTTTACCTTCACCACCACCATGTGGATGGTCATTCGGGTTCATTACAGATCCGCGTACAGTTGGGCGTTTGCCTAACCAGCGAGAACGACCTGCTTTACCAATATTTATAAGTTCATGTTGTTCATTTCCAACTTGACCGATTGTTGCACGACAAGTACCAAGAACCATGCGAACTTCACCGGATGTTAGGCGAACTAGTACATATTTGCCTTCTTTACCAAGCACTTGTGCACCTGCTCCAGCAGAACGAACCAATTGACCACCTTTTCCCGGTTTTAATTCAATGTTATGAATAACGGTACCAACCGGAATATTTGCCAAAGGTAGAGCATTCCCGATCTTAATATCCGCATCCGGACCGGATTCAATATCCATTCCGACTTTTAATCCTTTTGGTGCAATAATATATCTTTTTTCTCCATCATGATAATGGATCAAAGCAATATTTGCAGAGCGATTCGGATCATATTCGATTGTGGCAACGCGTCCGAGTATGCCATCTTTATTACGTTTAAAATCAATAACACGGTATTGGCGTTTATGTCCACCACCTTGATGACGCACAGTTAACTTACCTTGGTTATTACGACCTGCCTTTTTGTTCAGCGGACGTAATAATGTTTTTTCTGGTTTATCCGTAGTAATTTCCGCAAAATCGGAAACCGTCATATTACGTCGCCCATTTGAGGTAGGTTTATAGTGTTTAATCGCCATTTATTTTCCCTCCTTTTCAATAACTTAAGCTTGAAAGATTTCAATTTCTTGACTGTCTTCCGTTAATTTCACAACTGCTTTTCTGCGTTTATTTGTATAGCCGGTATATTTACCCATTCTTTTGAACTTACCTTTATAGTTCATAATGTTAACTTTTTCTACTTTAACACCAAAAATTTCCTCAACAGCTTGTTTTACTTGAGTTTTATTCGCTCTAACATCAACCTCAAATGTATACTTTTTATCATTCAAATCATTCATAGAGCGTTCAGTTATAACGGGGCGCTTGATTACATCACGTGCATCCATTATGCTAGCACCTCCTCTACTTTTCTGGCAGCATCTTCCGTCATGATTAACTTTTCATGACCAATAATATCCAATACGTTAACCGCGTTTGAGCTGACAACTTTTACACCAGGGATATTTCGCGCAGATAATAATGCATTTTCATTAATATCACCTGTTACAATGAGTGCTTTCGTATCTATTGAGAGATTTTTTAAAACAGCTACAAATTCTTTTGTTTTTGGTGCTTCAAATGTTAATTGATCAAGTATAACAATATTGGCTTCTTGTACTTTTGTTGATAATGCCGATTTTAATGCTAGTCGGCGTACCTTTTTCGGAAGTTTATATGCATAACTACGCGGTACTGGGCCAAATACTGTACCACCCCCACGCCATTGAGGTGCACGAATTGAGCCTTGACGTGCGCGACCTGTTCCTTTTTGTCTCCATGGTTTACGACCACCGCCGCGAACTTCAGAACGATTTTTTACTTTTGCAGTTCCTTGTCTCTGAGAAGCTCGCAAACTAATGATCACTTCTGACATAACATGTTTATTCGGTTCAATACCAAATACGGAATCATTAAGTTCAATTTCTCCGACTTGTGATCCTGATTGGTTATACACAGTTACTTTTGGCATTCCTATGTCCTCCTTTCCTCTTTAGTTTACTTTGCTTTTAACGCCGTTCTAATTTTCAAGAATGATTTTTTTGGACCAGGAACATTTCCTTTAATTAGTAGAAGGTTTCTATCCGTATCTACCTTAACAATTTCTAAGTTTTGAATGGTGATTTGTTCTCCACCCATACGGCCTGGTAATTCTTTGGATTTGAATACACGGTTTGGAGCAATCGGCCCCATTGAACCAGGACTACGATGATAATGAGAACCGTGTGACATTGGTCCACGTGATTGTCCGTGACGTTTAATTGCACCTTGGAATCCTTTCCCTTTGGAAATTCCAGTTACATCGACAATCGTACCTTCTTGAAAAATATCTGCTTTGACTTCTTGACCAATTTCATATTCTTCTACATTTACATCTCTAATTTCACTGATGAAGCGCTTAGGAGCGGTATTTGCTTTGGCAACATGTCCTTTTTCAGGTTGATTTGCCAATCTTTCAGGTTTATCTTCATAACCTAATTGAATTGCATTATAGCCGTCTGTTTCAACAGTTTTCTTTTGAAGAACGACGTTAGGTGTTACATCAACAACTGTAACAGGGATGAGATCGCCGTTTTCCAAGAAAATTTGGGTCATACCAATTTTTCTTCCTAAGATTCCTTTGGTCATCAGTCACACCTCCTAAATTTTAAAATGAATTAATTATAATTTAATTTCAATATCAACACCAGATGGTAAATCCAATCTCATCAAAGCATCAACTGTTTGTGGAGTTGGATTCACGATGTCGATCAAACGTTTATGTGTACGCATTTCGAATTGTTCACGAGAATCTTTATATTTGTGTACCGCACGTAGAACTGTATAAACTGATTTCTCAGTCGGCAACGGAATCGGGCCACTAACTGATGCTCCGGAACGTTTTGCGGTTTCCACAATCTTTTCTGCTGATTGATCAAGAATACGATGATCATATGCTTTTAATCGAATACGAATCTTCTGTTTTGCCATTATTTTCCCTCCTTTTCGCCTAATTGCTAGACTTCTCCATGAAAATTCCCTGCACACATGCCATGGCAAAGCGGCCGGGTGTGTCAGCAACCTCTCACTTCATCGCTCATAAAAGTCAACATTTGATATTATACATAAAAAGTATAATGAATGCAACCTTTTTCCAAGCTATCTGTAACAAAACCTATCCTATTATACATGGAAAATATTCCTTTTTCAACATCATAAGCATGGTAATTTTTGAAAGTGATTTAAATCCCCACATCTACAAGATGATAAAAAAAGACGGATAGATGATCTACCCGTCTTTCGTGTATCGAAACGATTATTATTTTTCGACAGAAGCAACAGAACCTGCTCCGACTGTGCGTCCACCTTCGCGAATTGAGAATTTCGTACCTTCTTCAATAGCAATCGGTGAGATTAATTCTACTGTCATTTCAACATTGTCCCCAGGCATTACCATTTCTACGCCGTCTGGTAATTCGATAATACCTGTAACATCTGTTGTACGGAAATAGAATTGTGGACGATAGTTAGAGAAGAATGGAGTATGACGTCCACCTTCTTCTTTAGTTAAAACGTAAACTTGTGCTTTAAATTTAGTGTGTGGAGTAATTGTACCTGGTTTTGCAAGTACTTGCCCACGTTCTACTTCATCACGAGCAATCCCACGAAGAAGTGCACCGATATTGTCACCTGCTTCTGCTTGGTCTAGTAATTTACGGAACATTTCAACACCTGTAACAGTTGTTTGTTTTGGTTCTTCTGAAAGACCAACGAGTTCAACAACGTCACCAACTTTTAGCACACCGCGTTCTACACGACCAGTTGCAACTGTACCACGACCAGTAATTGAAAAGACATCTTCAATAGGCATCATAAATGGTTTATCAGTTTCACGTTGTGGAGTTGGAATGTATTCATCAACAGCATCCATTAATTCAAGGATTTTTGCTTCGTATTCTGCATCCCCTTCAAGAGCTTTGAGAGCAGAACCTTTAATTACAGGAATGTCATCACCAGGGAAGTCATATTCAGATAACAGGTCACGAACTTCCATTTCAACTAATTCTAATAATTCTTCATCGTCAACCATATCGCATTTGTTTAAGAACACAACGATATAAGGAACACCTACTTGACGAGAAAGAAGAATGTGTTCACGAGTTTGTGGCATTGGACCGTCAGCAGCAGACACAACAAGAATTGCTCCGTCCATTTGAGCTGCACCAGTTATCATATTTTTAACATAGTCAGCATGTCCTGGGCAGTCAACATGTGCATAGTGGCGGTTGTCAGTTTCATATTCAACGTGTGCAGTAGAAATCGTGATTCCACGAGATTTTTCTTCAGGAGCACCATCGATTTGATCATATGCACGAGCTTCTGCTTTCCCTTGTTTTGCAAGAACAGTTGTAATTGCTGCAGTTAAAGTAGTTTTACCATGGTCAACGTGTCCGATAGTACCAATATTAATATGTGGTTTAGAACGATCATATTTTTCTTTAGCCATTAGGATATATCCTCCTTTAATTTTAAAATTTACAAAATATATATGTAGCTTTGGAAAGGTGGTTAAACCTTTTCCATCGCTTTTATAACCTTCAATAGTAGTTATACAAGATTCACTTTACAAAATCAATTATTGACCGCTATTTTTTTCAATAATTTCTTCGGCAATTGATTTTGGTACTTCTTCATAGTGATCCATAACCATTGTAAATGTACCGCGTCCTTGAGTGTTGGAACGCAATGAAGTTGCATATCCAAACATTTCAGCAAGTGGAACCATTGCACGAACAACTTGTGCGTTACCACGAGCTTCCATACCTTCAACGCGACCACGACGAGAGGTAATATCACCCATAATATCGCCCAAATATTCTTCCGGAATAACAACTTCCACTTTCATAATTGGTTCCAATAATACTGGGCTACATTTTTTAGCTGCATTTCTCAGAGCGAGTGAAGCCGCAACTTTAAATGCCATTTCACTAGAGTCAACATCATGATAAGAACCATCAAATAATTTTGCCTTAATGTCAACTAATGGGTAACCGGCAAGAACACCGTTTTTCATTGCATCTTCAAGTCCCGCTTGAACAGCTGGTACATATTCCCGAGGAACAACACCACCAACAATGGCATTTTCAAATTCAAAACCTTTACCTTGTTCATTAGGTGTGAACTCAATCCAAACATGACCATACTGTCCGCGTCCACCAGATTGACGAACAAACTTTCCTTCAACTTGAGCTGATGCAGTAAAGGTTTCACGATAAGCAACTTGCGGAGCACCCACATTTGCTTCTACCTTAAATTCACGGCGCATACGATCAACAATGATATCAAGGTGAAGTTCACCCATACCTTCGATGATGGTTTGACCTGTTTCTTGGTCTGTATGTGCACGGAATGTCGGATCTTCTTCTTGAAGTTTTTGTAGTGCTGTACTCATTTTATCTTGATCAGCTTTTGATTTTGGTTCAATCGCTACAGAAATAACCGGTTCTGGGAATTCCATGGATTCTAAGATAACTAGGCTCTTTTCATCACATAGAGTATCACCAGTCGTAGTATCTTTTAATCCAACAGCTGCAGCAATTTCACCGGCATGAACTTCTGAAATTTCTTTTCGATGATTTGCGTGCATTTGCAGGATACGTCCAATACGCTCCCGTTTCCCTTTTGTAGAGTTCATTACATAGGATCCAGATTGTAATATACCTGAGTAAACACGGAAAAATGTCAGTTTACCAACATACGGGTCAGTCATTACTTTAAATGCTAATGCAGAGAACGGTTCTTCATCATCTGCATGACGAGCAATTTCTTCATCAGTATTTGGATCAATACCTTTAATTGATGGAATATCAATTGGTGAAGGCAAGTAATCAACAACTGCATTAAGCATTAATTGAACACCTTTGTTTTTAAAAGCCGAACCACAAAGAACAGGGAAAAATTCAGCATTTATCGTTGCTTTACGAATTCCTGCTTTTAATTCGGCAACAGTAATTTCCTCGCCTTCTAGATATTTCATCATTAATTCTTCATCAAGTTCAGCAACAGCCTCGACCAATTTATTACGATATTCTTCTGCTTGATCTTTATATTCAGCAGGAATTTCTCCTTCTGTAATTTCAGTTCCTAGATCATTAGCATAGAAGATTGCTTTCATTTCAACTAAGTCAATGATTCCTTTAAATTGATCTTCTGCACCAATTGGTAATTGAATTGCGTGTGCATTTGCATTTAGACGTTCATGTAAAGTTTGAACAGAATATAAAAAGTTCGCACCTATTTTGTCCATCTTATTTGCAAACACAATACGCGGTACACCATAGGTATCAGCTTGACGCCAAACGTTTTCTGTTTGAGGTTCAACGCCGGATTGTGCATCAAGAACAGTTACCGCACCGTCAAGTACGCGTAAGGAACGTTCAACCTCAGCGGTAAAGTCTACGTGTCCTGGAGTGTCGATAATATTTACACGGTGCCCATTCCATTGTGCTGTAGTAGCAGCAGAAGTAATCGTGATCCCACGTTCTTGTTCTTGCTCCATCCAGTCCATTTGTGAAGCACCTTCATGGGTTTCACCAATTTTATGAATCCGGCCAGTGTAAAATAGGATGCGTTCGGTTGTTGTTGTTTTACCTGCATCGATATGTGCCATGATTCCAATATTACGAGTTTTTTCTAAGGAGAACTCTCTTGGCATCCATATTTCTCCTTCCTTGTTAAAATTATTAAAAACTTAATTGCAAAAATTAGATACTTAATAAAGAAGTAATGAATTACCAACGATAGTGAGCAAATGCTTTGTTTGCTTCTGCCATTTTATGTGTATCTTCTCGTTTTTTCACGGAAGCACCTGTATTATTTGCAGCATCCATGATTTCATTAGCTAAACGTTCTTCCATTGTTTTTTCTCCACGAAGACGCGCGTAGTTTACTAACCAACGTAAACCTAATGTTGTTCGACGGTCAGGGCGAACTTCTACAGGTACTTGATAGTTCGCACCACCTACACGACGAGCTCTTACTTCTAACACTGGCATAACATTTTTAAGAGCTTGTTCGAAAACTTCCATTGGTTCTTTTCCGGTCCGCTCATGGATAATATCAAAGGCTTTATAAAGGATTGTTTGAGCCTTTCCTCTTTTTCCATCAATCATAATTTTATTTACTAAACGTGTTACTAGTTTTGAATTATAAATCGGATCTGGTAACACATCCCTTTTCGCAACTGGGCCTTTACGTGGCATTACCTTATTCCTCCTTTCAAAAGATAATCTATTTATTTAATTATTTCTTCTCTTTCGGACGTTTTGTACCGTATTTTGAACGACCTTGTTTACGGTTTTCTACTCCAGCTGTATCTAATGCTCCACGAACAATATGGTAACGTACCCCAGGCAAGTCTTTTACACGACCGCCACGAATTAACACAACACTGTGTTCTTGTAAATTATGTCCGATTCCAGGAATATAAGCTGTTACTTCGATCCCGTTTGTTAGACGAACACGAGCATATTTACGAAGTGCAGAGTTAGGTTTTTTTGGTGTCATCGTTCCTACACGTGTACATACACCGCGTTTTTGAGGTGATGCAAGGTTCGTTTGTTCCTTTTTAAAACTATTATAACCTTTGTTTAGTGCTGGAGATTTTGATTTTTCAACAAGCGCTTTACGTGGTTTACGAACTAATTGATTAATTGTAGGCATGATTTTTCCTCCCTTCTTAGTTTTTTAAGCCCACACATCCAGGTGATTCATTTTTTGGGCAAAAATAAGTTTGTAGTTAAATAATTAACTACAGTAATATTTATTTCATGATAGCAACTGCTGCAGCACGCACATCTATACCACACGCTTTTCCAAGTTTTTCCATGGAATCTACATATACCGTCGGCACATTTGTCTCATTTGCAATCTTAACAATTTCTAATATGAGTTTCTTATCGGCATCGCTAGCAACGATCACTTCATGAACAGAGCCCGATTTCAGAGCTTTCAACGTTTGCTTTGTTCCTATTTTTATTTTCCTAGCCTGTTTTACTTTTTCATAAGACATCTTATATATCCTCCAAAGTAACAGGATGATTAGGAGCACCTTGAATATATTAGCACCATAAAATTTAAAAGTCAAGTTGTTAGAAAATATTTCTTAAACATGCCAGGATCTGTTTAGAAAACCCTGGCATGTTTTATTTTTAATCGGCATTTACTGGTTCTTCCACATCTTTTACCTTTTTGAAACGAGTTTTCCGATATACTTGCATTCCTGTACCAGCTGGAACAAGTTTCCCGATAATAACATTCTCCTTCAAGCCGAGTAACTCATCTTGTTTTCCTTTAATAGCTGCATCAGTAAGAACACGAGTTGTTTCTTGGAATGATGCTGCCGACAAGAATGAGTCTGTTTCCAGAGAGGCTTTCGTAATTCCAAGTAGTACAGGTTTTCCAGTTGCTGCATTCTTCCCTTCAAGCAATGCTTTTTTATTCGCTTCGGTAAATTGATGGATATCCATTAGCGTTCCCGGTAAAACATCTGTATCTCCTGAATCGATCACTCGAACTTTGCGTAACATTTGACGAACCATTACCTCAACATGTTTATCGCCGATTTCAACCCCTTGCATCCGGTAAACACGTTGTACCTCGTGCAATAAATATTGTTGAACAGTTTGAACATCTGTTACCTTTAATAGTTCTTTCGGATCAATTGAACCTTCTGTTAATACTTGGCCCCGTTTAACCATATCACCTTCAGTAACTTTCAAACGTGCTGTATATGGTGCATTGTATGTCCTTGTTTCAATACTACCGGAAACAACGATTTCTAGTTGACGATCTTTTCCTTCACTGATGGAAGTAATCTCACCATCGATTTCAGTAATAACGGCTTGACCTTTTGGATTCCGTGCTTCAAAAAGCTCTTGAACACGAGGAAGACCTTGGGTAATATCATCTCCGGCAACCCCACCGGTGTGGAATGTACGCATTGTCAATTGCGTTCCCGGTTCACCGATAGATTGGGCAGCGATAATTCCAACTGCTTCACCGACTTCGACTTCCTGTCCTGTTGCTAAGTTATATCCATAACATTTTTTACATACACCATGTTTTGTATTACATGTAAATGCAGAACGAATCCATACAGAAGTAATTCCTGCTTTTACAATTTCTTTAGCAATGTCTTCAGTAATTAACTCATTTTGTCCCACGATCACTTTATTTGTTTCGGGATGTCTTACTGTTTTCCTGGAATAACGTCCGATTAAGCGTTCTTCCAGTGGTTCGATAACTTCTGTTCCATCCATGATTGCAGAAACTTTTATTCCGCGATCTGTTCCACAGTCTTCTTCTCGAATAATGACATCTTGGGCGACGTCTACGAGTCGTCTCGTTAAATATCCTGAGTCAGCTGTCTTAAGTGCTGTATCCGCTAGACCCTTTCGAGCACCGTGGGTAGAAATAAAGTATTCTTGAACGGTTAAGCCTTCACGGAAACTTGATTTAATTGGCAACTCAATGATTCGACCAGCTGGGTTAGCCATTAAGCCACGCATACCAGCAAGTTGGGTAAAGTTCGATGCATTACCCCGGGCACCGGAATCACTCATCATAAAGATCGGGTTGAATTTATCTAACGATTCCATCAGTTTTCCTTGAATTTTATCTTTTGCCGTACTCCAGATGGAAATGACACGATCATATCGTTCATCTTCCGTTATTAAACCTCTCCGGAATTGTTTTTGTACATTATCAACTTTTCTTTGAGCATCTTCCAAGATTTCATATTTTTGTGGAAGAACAGTGATATCGGCAATACTAATGGTTATACCTGCTTTTGTTGAATATTTGAAACCGAGATCTTTCATGCGATCAAGCATTTGTGATGTTGCAGTAATCTTGTATCGTTTAAACACTTCGGCAATAATTTTTCCTAAATAGCCTTTCTTGAACGGTGGAACCAATTGTCTTTCTTCAAGAATTTCTTTAATATTTGCAGAAGAGTCAACAAAATACTTCTCAGGTGTCTTTTCCTCAAGATTTGAAGTTGTCGGCTCATTTATATATGGGAAAGATTTCGGCAAAATTTCATTGAAAATTAATTTTCCAATCGTTGTTAATAGTAATTTTTTGTTTTGTTCTTCGGTAAATGTTGGGTTTTTCAACGAACCGGCATAAACCGCTACCCTTGTGTGTAGATGAACATAACCATTTTGATAGGCAACGATTGCTTCTTCCCGATCTTTGAAGATCATTCCTTCACCGATTGCCCCTTTTCTTTCCAATGTTAAATAATAGTTACCTAGCACCATATCTTGGGAAGGTGTAACAACCGGCTTTCCGTCTTTCGGATTCAAGATGTTTTGTGCAGCAAGCATCAGTAATCGTGCTTCTGCTTGTGCTTCAGCAGATAGTGGAACATGGACAGCCATTTGGTCCCCGTCAAAATCAGCATTGTAAGCCGTACAGACTAACGGGTGCAAACGGATGGCACGACCCTCCACTAACGTCGGCTCAAATGCTTGAATTCCCAATCTGTGTAGTGTTGGGGCACGATTCAATAAGACCGGATGTTCTTTAATAACTTCTTCCAACACATCCCAAATTTCTGGACTTAAACGTTCTATTTTCCGTTTAGCTGATTTAATATTGTGAGCCAAACCTTTAGCAACAAGTTCTTTCATGACAAACGGTTTAAATAATTCAATAGCCATTTCTTTTGGCAAACCGCATTGATACATTTTTAAGTTTGGTCCAACAACAATAACAGATCGTCCTGAGTAGTCAACACGTTTTCCGAGCAAGTTTTGACGGAATCGACCTTGTTTCCCTTTTAACATATGGGATAAAGATTTTAACGGACGATTTCCCGGTCCTGTTACAGGTCTGCCGCGACGACCATTATCAATTAAGGCATCGACAGCTTCTTGCAACATCCGTTTTTCATTTTGAACGATAATGCTAGGAGCACCAAGATCTAATAAACGTTTTAACCGGTTATTTCTGTTAATGACTCGACGATATAAATCATTTAAATCAGAAGTAGCAAAACGACCGCCATCCAATTGGACCATTGGACGTAATTCAGGCGGGATAACAGGTAGAACGTCAAGGACCATCCATGAAGGATCGTTCCCTGAATTGCGGAAAGCCTCAATGACTTCCAAACGTTTAATCGCACGAGTTCTTCTTTGTCCTTGAGCAGTTTTTAACTCTTCCCTTAAAGTAGCACTTTCTTTATCAAGATCGACATCTTGAAGAAGTTTTTTAATTGCTTCTGCGCCCATTCCAGCTTGGAATTTATTGCCATATTTTTCTCGATAAGAACGGTACTCTTTTTCAGATAGTAATTGTTTCTTTTCTAGCGTTGTATTACCCGGTTCTGTAACGACATATGAGGCAAAATAAATAACTTCCTCAAGTGCTCTCGGAGACATGTCTAACACGAGCCCCATCCGACTTGGAATTCCTTTAAAATACCATATATGTGAGATCGGGGCTGCCAGTTCAATATGCCCCATTCTTTCCCGGCGAACTTTTGAACGGGTCACTTCAACACCGCAGCGATCACAAACAACACCTTTATATCTTACTCGTTTGTATTTACCACAATGGCATTCCCAATCTTTTGTTGGGCCAAAAATTCGTTCACAAAATAGACCGTCTTTTTCTGGTTTTAATGTACGATAGTTGATTGTTTCTGGTTTTTTGACCTCACCGTAGGACCATGAACGTATTTTATCCGGTGAAGCCAGACCGATTTTCATATATTCAAAGTTATTTACGTCTAGCAAGGGGTCGACCTCCTATTCATAAGGGTAATTCCCAATTTGATTCATTTCAGGGAAAGAAAAACCCAACACACAGGCTCTCTATTTCATTGAGATCTGTAAGTATTGAGTTTTTTTCTTTTTTACTCGGTGACACCTACTTTTTCAGATTCTGAACTATTGTTTTCTGATTGTATATTTAAAGCATCTGCTTGTTGAAAATCATCATCATCTTCTAAATCTTTCATGTCAATTTCCTGTTGGTTTCCGGAAAGGATTTTGACATCCAAACCTAAACTTTGCAATTCCTTCATCAATACTTTGAAAGATTCCGGAACACCTGGTTCTGGAACATTATCGCCTTTAACGATAGCTTCGTATGTTTTCACCCGACCAACAATATCATCCGACTTAACGGTTAAGATTTCTTGAAGCGTAAATGCCGCTCCATAGGCTTCTAAAGCCCAAACTTCCATTTCACCAAATCGTTGTCCACCAAATTGCGCTTTTCCGCCCAATGGTTGTTGGGTAACTAACGAGTAAGGACCTGTTGAACGAGCATGCAATTTATCGTCAACCATATGCGCCAGTTTAATCATATACATGATACCGACAGATACGCGGTTATCAAACGGTTCCCCGGTTCTACCGTCATACAAAATGGTTTTTCCATCACGGGCAAGACCAGCTTCTTCCAACGTATCCCATACATCATCTTCCGTTGCACCATCAAAGACTGGCGTAGCAACATGGATGCCAAGTTTCTTTGCAGCAATCCCTAAATGCAACTCTAAAACTTGCCCAATGTTCATCCGTGACGGTACACCTAATGGATTTAACATGATATCAACAGGTGTTCCATCAGGTAAATACGGCATATCTTCTTCCGGAAGAATTCGTGAAATAACACCTTTATTCCCATGTCGTCCGGCCATTTTATCGCCAACACGGATTTTCCGTTTTTGTACAATATATACCCGAACTAATTGATTAACGCCAGGTGGTAGTTCATCACCGTCTTCCCTATTGAATACTTTTACATCAAGAACAATTCCGCCGCCGCCATGTGGAACGCGCAGAGAGGTATCGCGAACTTCCCTTGCTTTTTCACCAAAGATTGCATGTAGGAGTCTCTCTTCAGCAGTTAATTCCGTAACTCCTTTTGGTGTTACTTTACCAACGAGGAGATCGCCATCTTTCACCTCTGCCCCAATACGGATGATTCCACGATCATCAAGATTACGAAGAGCATCTTCTCCAACATTCGGAATATCTCTTGTGATTTCTTCAGGACCTAATTTTGTATCTCTAGATTCTGATTCATATTCTTCAATATGAATTGAAGTATATACATCTTCTTTCACCAGACGTTCACTCATGACAATTGCATCTTCATAGTTGTAACCTTCCCATGTCATGAAAGCAACTAGTACATTTCGTCCCAAGGCCAATTCCCCTTTTTCCATGGAAGGACCATCAGCCAAAATTTCACCTTTTTTGACATGATCACCGACTTTGACAATTGGTCTCTGGTTAAAACACATGCCATTATTGGAACGATTAAATTTATGAACTTTATAGTGATCAATGTCACCGAAAACTTCCTGACCATCAATTGTTGTCGTACGCCGGACACGAATTTTATTGCCTTCAACATACTCTACGATACCATCGTGTTTACAGATAACTGCCGCCCCTGAATCACGAGCACTTACATGCTCCATTCCCGTACCAACAATTGGTGCTTCAGGAACAAGCAATGGGACTGCTTGACGCTGCATGTTTGCTCCCATTAAAGCGCGGTTAGAGTCATCGTTTTCAAGAAATGGAATACAAGCAGTTGCAACGGAAACGACTTGTTTAGGTGAAACATCGATATAATCGACACGGTCAACTGAAACAACTAAGTTTTCACCGCGGAATCGTGCAAAAACTTCTTTTTCCAAGAAATTTCCTTCATCATCCACTTTTGCATTTGCCTGTGCGACAACATAATTATCTTCTTCATCCGCTGTCATGTAATGAATTTCATTGGTTACCTTGTTTGTCTCGTGATTAACCTTACGATATGGTGCTTCGATAAAGCCAAATTTATTCACTTTCGCATACGTGGAAAGCGAGTTGATCAACCCAATGTTCGGACCTTCAGGTGTTTCAATTGGGCACATTCTTCCATAATGTGAATAGTGAACATCCCGTACTTCCATACTTGCCCGTTCCCGTGTTAAACCACCCGGTCCAAGTGCAGATAAACGCCTTTTATTGGTAAGTTCAGCCAATGGATTCGTTTGGTCCATGAATTGGGATAGCTGAGAACTACCAAAAAATTCCTTGATTGCTGCAATCACTGGGCGAATATTAATAAGTTGCTGTGGTGTAATTGTGTTCGTATCTTGAATCGACATTCTTTCACGGACAACCCGTTCCATTCTTGATAAACCAATACGGAATTGGTTTTGTAATAACTCACCGACAGAGCGAATCCGGCGATTACCTAGATGATCAATATCGTCCGTTCTACCAACTTGATGAAGCAAATTAAAGAAATAACTAATAGATGAAATAATATCTGCCGGTGTGATATGTTTAATCTTTTCACTTATCCCTGCATTTCCAATTATATTAATTTCTTTATTTGCTTCGTCGTTTGGAGCATATACTTTAATAGACTGGACTAAAATTTCCTCTTCCAAAACGCCACCAGTATGATTAAATTGTTTAAAGCCGATACCTTTTTTGATATAAGGAATAAGTCGATCCAAAGTGCGTCGATCTAATACAGTCCCTTTTTCAGCAATTATTTCTCCGGTTTCAGGGTCAGCCAAGGTTTCAGCCAAGGTTTGGCCAAACAAACGATCAGAAATATTTAATTTCTTGTTCATTTTATAGCGCCCAACATTGGCTAAATCATACCGTTTCGGGTCGAAAAAGCGAGAGATCAATAAACTCTTTGCATTTTCAACAGTTGGTGGTTCACCCGGCCGCAAGCGCTCATATATTTCTATTAGTGCTTTTTCCGTGCTATCGGTATTGTCTTTTTCCAGTGTGTTTCGCAAAAACTCATTATCACCTATTAAATCAACGATCTCTTGATCTGAACCAAATCCTAAAGCACGTAACAATACTGTAACGGGCAGTTTCCGCGTACGATCGATACGAACGTAAACAACATCTTTCGCATCGGTTTCATATTCGAGCCAAGCACCACGGTTTGGTATAACAGTTGCACTGAAACCACTTCTACCATTCTTATCAATTTTTTCATTATAATAGACACTAGGGGAACGTACCAATTGGGAGACAATGACCCGTTCAGCACCATTAATAATAAAGGTACCTGTATCCGTCATAAGTGGAAAATCACCCATGAACACATCTTGGTCTTTTACTTCCCCAGTTTCCTTATTAACTAACCGAACTTTTACCCTTAGTGGTGCTGCATATGTAACATCACGTTCTTTTGCTTCATCAACAGAGTACTTTGGTTCTCCCAGTTCATAGTCAATGAACTCAAGAGACAAATTACCCGTAAAATCCTCTATCGGAGAAATATCCTGAAACATTTCCCGCAAACCTTCATCAAAAAACCATTTGTACGATGCGGTTTGAATTTCAACAAGATTCGGTAATTCTAAAACTTCACGTATTCTCGCATAACTTCTCCGCTTGCGGTGCCGTCCATATTGAACTAGTTGACCTGTCAACTGATTCACCCCTCAAATCA
>Ga0207789_1000185_pt1 | contig 41172 bp, 36 predicted proteins | sample HigsolmetaGSP12D_FD_184840 | JGI IMG/M metagenome (GOLD analysis project Ga0207789, IMG submission 184840) | High solid enriched microbial communities from the Joint BioEnergy Institute, USA - SP1-2-D (SPAdes) | ecosystem: Engineered > Bioreactor > SSF (Solid state fermentation) > Aerobic >...
TATTAAGTAGTCTCATTGACTATGTCCTCCTTGTTTGGTAGGTGATGGAGTTAAACTTGGTTAAGTACTTCAATCGTAGCATAGTCATGAGACTTTTGTGTATAAAATTATTATTTCATACACCAGGGAAGTATAAATTTTTTCAATTTCTACTTCCCTAACGCATAAGTATACAAGGAAGCTTCGCGGGAATACATCGAAACCGAAAAAATTTTATATTTTTTCGGTGAACGAGAGAGACTTTGGTAGCATTACCTCGCAAGCGAAAATGTTTTTTCGCTGAACGATGGCACTTTGGTTGCCTAAAGGATCGGATGCCCGAGTATTTTTCATTTCTTTTAAAAGTTGCGTGAAGTAGTCTTTATTCGTTATCATATAGGTGACATTTTTCTTTCATAATTTTGTTCAGTCACCTATATTTTACCAGTGAGAAGAGGTGTCTTTTTTATACTTTCATAGAAAAATCAAGTAAATATTTTAATAGTTTTCAAGTATCTAAAATGAATTTTTAACTGCGAAAGTTGAGTAAAAGAATATATCTTGATGACTACATACCAATATATATCCCGAAAATTCCCAAAAATAATAATGATGAGGTTTGTTTCTACTTTCCAAAAATTCGTATTGATAATATGGAAGATTTAATCAAAGGTCTAGGACATGAATTTTCTGTCCCATTATAAAAACTAAATCCCCTAAATTTGGTACTATGAAATACAAGAATCAGTACCAGCAAAAATTAGAGTAATAAAAGTTGAAAAAGTATAAAAAACAATTCCCACAATATTAATTTAACTAGCTGATAATTTAAAGGATTTGTCAAATGACGATCATCAGATGGATAAAAAAGTGTAAGCAAAAATGATTTCTGCATAGATAAAAGGTGGAATACTCGATGCAATTTTTAAAAAAGTATGCCAAAAAGTACTGGAAACTCTTTTGTACAGCAGTTTTCTTTTTAATGTGTGAAGCGCTCTGTGATTTGTTGCAGCCGACAATGATGTCGAGAATCATTGATGTCGGGGTGGCATCCAGAAATATGCAATACGTGATAAAAATGGGGGGCATGATGTTATTAATTACTGCGTGTGGAGCAGTTGCCGCCTCATTAAGGAGTACGTTAGCAAGCATAGTATCGCAAAACTTTGGGGCGGAATTACGGTCGGATTTATTCCGAAAAATCCAGACGCTTTCTTTCCAAAGCATTAATCAATTTGATCGGGCTTCACTTATTACAAGGCTCACCAATGACGTTACCCAAGTACAGAACTTTATCAACGGCTTAATGCGAATTTTTGTCAAAGCCCCGCTATTGGCAATTGGCGCTTTAATTATGGCGGTCCGGCTTGATCCGCAGCTTTCAGTGGTGCTGGCAGTTGTTGTACCGATTGTTATCATTTTTATTATAACGAACATGAGACTAGGTTTTCCGCTATTTATAAAAGTGCAAAAAGCACTGGATCGCGTGAACGGCATCATGAGAGAATATTTATCGGGTGTCCGTGTCGTGAAGGCTTTTAACCGGTTTCAATTTGAAGTGGAAAAGTTCAGTGTTGTAAATCACCACTTGCAAGAACGATCAACCTCTTCAATCAGGATGATGTCTATCTTCAGCCCGGCGATTCTTCTGACGGTCAATTTCGGCATTGTCGCCATTTTATGGATGGGCGGCTTCGGGGTTAATCATGGGACGATGCAAGTCGGTCATATTATTGCTTTTATCAATTATATGACGCAAATTTCAACCTCGCTAATGATGATCTCCATGGTGTTTAACATGTTTGTCCGAGCAAAGGCTTCCACTTCCCGGATTGGTGAAATATTTGCCATAGAGGAAAAAACCACTTGTAACAGCTGGAATCATGAAGAAACAGGTGAAAGGGGAAGAATTGATTTTGAAAATGTCACATTTTCCTATACCGGACAGGCCCGGGATGCGGTTTTGAAAAATATCACGTTTACCATTTATCCGGATGAAACTGTCGGCATTATCGGTTCAACCGGATCGGGAAAAAGCACACTGGTGAATCTCATCCCTCGTTTTTTCGATGTAACGGGAGGAACTGTTAAAGTGGATGGTGTTGATGTCCGTCATTTTCACCCGCATGAACTTCGTGAAAAAATTGCGATTGTTCCACAGAAAAACATCCTTTTTACCGGCAGTGTCCGTGAAAATATCCAATGGGGAAATGAGCGGGCAGGGATGGATGAGATCGAACAGGCTGCGAGACTGGCCGAAGCACATGACTTTATTTCGGCCGCACCTGAAGGTTACGATACGATGATTGGCCAGAGCGGCGTCAATTTTTCCGGCGGGCAGAAGCAGCGCATCTCGATTGCCCGTGCATTGGTGAGACATCCGGAAATTCTCATTCTTGACGATAGTACAAGTGCGGTGGATGTTACAACTGAATTGCGGATTAAAGCAGCTTTGAAGAGATATGCGAAGGGGCTGACATGCCTTTTGATTGCCCAGCGCATTACTTCTGTGATGGACATGGATAAAATTATCGTATTGGATGAGGGAAAAGTTGTGGGCCTAGGGACGCATGAGGAGCTTCTCAGAAACTCTCGGGTTTATCAAGAAATTTACCAATCGCAAATCGGTAAGGAAGTGTTGTAAGATGGCCAAACAAACGAATGGATATAAAGGAAATCAGGCACCTATGCCTTTTTTGCAGATGGGTCGGCCGAGTGGGGGAGGTGCAGCACGGTTCAGGGGGCCGGCTGAGAAACCAAAGAATTTTAAAGGGACGTTAAAAAGGCTTTGGGCTTATTTTGGTAAAGAAAGGAACTTGCTGTCTATCATTCTTGTATTTATTGTAGTGGACTCTATACTTACGTTATGCATTCCTTATTTAATCGGTAGAGCCGTTGACGCCATGTCACTGGGTAGAAAGGTTGATTTTAACTTACTGGAAATCATGATTTTTGTTCTTGCAGCGGCTTATATCGCAGACGCTGTGTTAACCTTTTTACAAGGCTGGCTGATGGCCGGTGTTTCGCAGCGAATTGTACGGCGTTTGCGCAGCCATCTATTTCAAAAACTGCAAAAACTTCCGATTGCCTTTTTTGACTCCAGAACCCACGGTGAATTGATGAGCCGCCTTACGAATGACATTGACAACATTAGCAATACGATTTCACAATCGACGACGCAGCTCATGTCAGGGGTTATTGCCCTCCTTGGGACATTAATCATGATGATCATTTTAAGCCCTGTTTTAACGATTGCAAGTCTGTGTACGGTTCCGCTCGTATTTTTATTGACACGAACAATTGCCAAGCGAACTTCAGTGCTGTTTAAAAATAACCAAGCGGAACTCGGTCGGCTAAACGGGCATATTGAAGAAACGATTTCGGGGATAGAGGTGGTCAAAGCCTTTAACCATGAAGAAAAGGCAATCCAGGAGTTTGAAGAGGTGAACCAGTCCTTACTTAAGGTCGGGCTGAGGGCGCAAATTTGGACCGGGTTTCTCATGCCGCTCATGAACGTGATTAATAACTTAGGCTTTGCGATGGTTGCTATTGTTGGTGGAGTTCTGGCTTTGAAAAGCATGATTACCGTTGGCGTAATTGCGAGTTTCCTGACATATTCCCGACAGTTTGTGCAGCCGCTCAATAATTTGGCAAATATTTTTAACGTCCTTCAGTCAGGAGTTGCCGGAGCTGAGCGGGTTTTTGAGATACTGGATGAAAAAGAAGAGCCGGACGATTCGAAAGATGCCGTTATACTCCAAGATCCAAAGGGCCATGTTGTTTTTGAACATGTCAGCTTTGGATATCGCGAGGATGTGCCGATTATAAAAAATATCAGCTTTGAGGCAAAACCGGGAACGCGTACAGCGCTGGTCGGGCCTACCGGAGCCGGAAAAACGACGATTGTAAACCTTTTGACCCGGTTTTATGATGTCACGGAAGGCCGGATTTTCATTGATGGTAAGGATATCCGGGCATATACGCGAGACAGTCTGAGAGGAAGTTTTGGTTTTGTCCTTCAAGATACGTATTTATTTTCAGGCACCATCAAGGAAAATATCAAATACGGAAATCCTGAGGCGACGGATGAGGAAGTTGAAGAAGCAGCAAGGCTCGCCCATGCGGATATTTTCATCAATCGGATGCCAGATAAATATGAAACCGTTTTGTCGGAAAACGGTGGCAACTTGAGTCAGGGGCAGCGCCAGCTTTTGGCAATCGCAAGGGTTTTTCTGGCAAAACCAGCTTTGCTTATATTGGATGAGGCTACGAGTAGTATTGATACAAGGACAGAACGGTATATCCAGGATGCGCTCCTTTCGATTATGGAGGGCCGGACAAGTTTTATCATCGCCCACCGCCTCAATACGATTCGCGACGCTGATAATATTATGGTGATCGACCACGGTAAAATTATTGAACAAGGCAACCATGATGAACTAATGGCACTCCGCGGCAGGTATTATCATATGTTTTATAACCAATTTAAAAATGTAGAAGAGGCATAGTGGTAATGCCTGTGCCTCGCCGTAATTTGTTAAATAGGAAAGACAGATGTAGCCATTTAATTGTTACGGTAATAAGGGGTTAAAGGGACCATATGTCAGTTAAAAAAGAAAAAGAAATGCCTATATAGAATGAACGAAGCAAGGTTACTCGGTTGCCTGCTGCAAAATTCATCATTATGCGAACTATACTTGGCCTTCATGTAAAAACTAAAGTTCCTTTTAGATAGCTAAAATTTTTCAATCATATTAAATTTTAACTTTGTCGGAACTTGTGAAAGAATAAAATGTGTTACAGTTTGTGCAATTGGGCTTACTTCATCAATAAATTTTTCAGCGTCTGCGAAAGTTTCAAACTGCATTTTTAACATATAACAAGAACGACCTGCGATTCGATAACAAAATTCTACGTTTGGAAGTTTATCTATATAGTCCTTAAAAGACTTATAGTCACCATTTTTAACCGTAGCTTCAATAATGCACTGGATGGGTAAACCTAATTTCTCATAATCAACTTCTATCGTATATTTTTTTATAATTCCAAATGATTCCATTTGCCTTACTCGTTCTGTAACTGATGGGGAGGAAAGATTCACCCTTCTTCCAAGCTCGCTCATGGATAAACGACTGTTATGACATAATTCATCTATAATTTTTTTATCAATCTCATCTATTTTCATTTTTAAAGCTTTCCCCCTAAAGTCGTTAATTTTATAAATAATTCATTTGATAAATGTTATGAATTTAATATAAATGAATTTTTTTGTTTTATATAATGAATTGTATTCAATATAACAGGGAGGGACTTATATGGCAAGAATTATTGAATCTAATTTTGGGGAAACACCTTTTCAAAGGTTATTGGGGCATAATAAGGATATAATGGAAGGATGGAGTCAATTAGGTAATGTGTTGGAAAAGGATGGAAAACTAACAGCCAAATTAAAAGAACAGGTAAGGAGAACATTAGCTCAAAGTAACGGTTGTGAGTATTGTAAGGCCAAAGGAAAACCGGATCCAGTCCAGTTTGATGAAAAAACATCTGTTGCCGTAGGATTTGCGGAAGTTTTTTTATACCAAAAGGGTGAGATAGCGGATTCAACTTTTAATGTTTTGAGAGAATATTTCAATGAAGAGGAAATAAGTGAGCTATGTGCTTTTATCTCTTTTACGACTGCTTCACAATATTTTGGTGCAATGATGAAATTAAAACCTGAAAATAAACAATAGAATTTTCCAACAAACGGTAGCTTTTCTTAAGGAGATGACATCTTTTTTTAGTCAAACGCTAGATTAACAAAATGTTCTGAATGGAAGAGACAGAAGGAGTCCTTTTCTAATAATACCACTCCACACGGCCGGAACGATACGAAGCGACTTATTATTTACCGTCATACTTTTTTAGGGAGATGGGAATTCAAAAAAAGCCATTTTGTATGATAATTAAATTGAGGTGATATAGTTGTTTGTGAAAGGTCTGAATCATTTTTTATTTTCAGTTTCTGATTTGGAAAGGTCCATAAAGTTTTACCAAGATGTATTTGATGCTAAATTACTGGTTAAAGGGAGAAGTACTGCTTATTTTGATTTGAATGGCATGTGGTTAGCACTAAATTTAGAGAGAGATATTCCTCGTAATGAAATAAGTCAGTCATACACTCATGTTGCTTTTTCAATAGAAGAAGCTGATTTTGATAGTGTTTATAATAAATTAAAGAAATTGGGCGTAAAAATTTTGACTGGCCGTCCCAGAGATGAGAGGGATAAGAAGTCTATTTATTTTACCGATCCTGATGGCCATAAATTCGAATTCCATACGGGTACTTTGCAAGATAGATTAGAATATTATAAGCAGGAAAAACCGCATATGGAGTTTTATATTTAAAAAGCATCTTATAGAACGGGTGTGAATGTTGAACAACATAAATAAAAGCAATCAAACTTTTATAAAAAATGTATATCTCTTCACATAGAGATAACCGTTTTAAGCAATCTTTTTCTGATACGGGTTCATAGCATCAAAGTTTTTACCCACTTTTCTATACAGTTTGGAAGAACATGGCATAGGGGAAGAAAACCATGACTAATAAAAAAAGTGCTGAATTCGTTAGTAAATGTATTTATACTTTTAATTGCCCTATTTGCAAAAGTCCAATGGAGGTTTTAGCTGTAAAAAGCCTCATACCTTCTTATCTTTGGATAAAAACGGTAGTAAAATTCTAATTTAAGAATACTACAGTATTAGCACAGTAGATACTTATTTATTAGTCCTCATACACCGAAAAAAGCAGCGCTGCCTCAATCGAGTAGGAGGCTAATCATTAATTGATTAGCCGACCTCTCACACACTCCTCCGTACGGACCCGTACAGGGCAGTTCTAAAGTTTACGGTCTTACAGACATGTAGTAGTCAAGAAAACAAACTTATTTTGATTAGTCCCCAAAAAGATTTGATGAAAGGATGCATCAAACATAGTGCTAGCTAAATTTATTGAGACACAATATCTTGTAAATTGAGCGTCCATTTTTTTTGGAAAATGGACTTTATGATTGTTAACCATAGTTTTTCTAAACAATAAACTTTTGAACTGCTAATCCTCATATTTGGTTTATCTGAATATATCAATTAACTGAAACCTATATATATTTGGGGAAACAGAAAATTAGTAATTCGTCTATTTCATAAAAAAATAATTTGCTTGAAACTAGTAGTCAATAAATATAAATATACTATCCTTCATAGGAATGGAGAGATTTTATTTGAAAAAGAAGAAAGTCAATATCCTCTTAGTAGAGGTGGATGCGGAAAATTTATTAACATTGGAAACGATATTAGATAGAAACGAATATCAAATAAAGACTGCCAATTCGGGATCAGAAGCCTTAAAATATTTAGCCATGTATGATTTTGCAATCGCTATTTTAGATGTGCAGAATTTAGAAGTAAATGGACTTAGATTAGTAAAAGATATTAAAGCACATGCGTGGGCAAAAAATATTCCAATCCTTTTGCTAACGGAAAATCTTCTGGATACTAAACAGATAATTACAGAATATTCTATAGGAACCGTTGATTACATTATGAAACCGATTGCTCCATTTATTTTAAAGCAAAAAATAAATGGTTTTATTGAATATCACAATATGAAAAAAAAATTGATGGAACAGGCAGAGGAACTTACAGAACGAAAAAAAGAAATAGAATTTTTGGCTAAGCACGACTATTTAACTCATTTGGCAAATCATAGACTGTTTCATGATCGATTGCAGAAAAAAATCCAACAAGCAAAAGAAAATAATGAAACTTTTGGTATGGTGTTTTTAGATTTAGATCGATTTAAATATATGAACGATTCACTTGGGCATTTAATTGGCGACCGGATTCTTCAAGAGGTCGCGAAGAGATTAAATACGTTAGTAAGAAAGACAGACTTAGTAGCCAGAACAGGAGGAGATGAATTTAGTATATTACTCTCAAATATCAATCGTGAACAGGGAATAAAAATTGCAGAAAGATTAATTAGTGGATTTAAACGTCCTTTTTATATAGATAATTATGAGTTATTTATCTCAACATGTATTGGTTTAAGTATTTTTCCGTATGATGGGGAAGATTCCATTACGCTTATCAAAAATACGGATGTTGCACTTAATCGTGCGAAGGAACAAGGTAAGAACAAATATGAAATCTTTCATAGCGGGATGAATATTTCTTTTTACCAATCATCTCTTTTGCAAAGGGACATACAAAAGGCCATTGAAAGAGATGAATTTGAGCTAGTCTATCAGCCAAGAATCGATCTTCAAACAGGATTAATGATTGGAGCAGAGGTGTCTTTACAATGGAATCACTCAAAATGGGGAATGGTATTATCGAACGAATTCATCCCAATTGCGGAAGAAACCGATCAAATGGTTGATTTGATTTATTGGATCCTGGCGAAGGTATGCGAACAAATCAATAAATGGAAAGAAAAACATTTGCAACTTGTGCCTATTGCCATTCAATTTCCTGCACAAATATTTTTACAGAAAGACATGATTACTCAAATAAAAAAAGTGTTAACTGATACCAATGTGGAACCAAACCTTCTGGAAATCGGGATTTCGCAGTGTGTTTTTTTGGAGAATAAAGATCATCTTGTTCAATCGGTAAATCAGTTAAGAAGTTTAGGGCTTACTACAACACTAACGAACTTTGAAATTAGTTATTCATCATTGAAAGACATGGTTGATTTCCCTTTTGATTCTATTAAGATTGACAAATCTTTTATTAAAAATATTTCTCATCAGTTAAAAGTGGGGAAAGCTATATTAGATGCGATAATGGTTTTTGCAAGAAACTTAGATGTTTCAGTAATCATTGATGGATTAGAAACAGAGGAACAATTAAATGTGATTGCTCAATATCCATGTTGGTATTCACAAGGAACGTTATTTTGTTTTCCAATAATGACCACTGACTTTGAGAAAATTCTTTCTAATAAGCAGCTAAATTTTAAAGTGAAAAAACATAGTAATCTTGTAAAGAATTTTCCCCAAAAAGGTACAAATCCATATCCATTTAAGCAAGATCAAGATATGAATGATGAATCTTTTGATAAAGTAATTTCACAAATGACTGAAACATATTCGCTGACATCGAGGGAATCTGAAGTTCTTGAATTAATGTTAAAAGGTTTATCCAATAAAGAAATATCTCAGAGTCTGTATATTAGTGAGCATACTGTGAAAAACCATATTACAAAGATTCTACAAAAATTAAATGTGTCAGATCGTGTAAAGGCCATTTCTCTTGTGTATGAAAAGAGGTATTAAGGAAAAGATTTTTTTCTAATACGCAGTTTTATAGATTACTTAGTTGATTATGTAAACTCGTAAGGATTACCACAATTTTTTATTTCCAAAGAATTGTTCCAATACACAGTTTACTCCGATCAAAGTATAGTTTGAAATACTTATCTCTATAAAAAGATAGGATGATCCAAGAATTCATCCTATTCAAAAATAGGAATCAATTCCTAATAAAAATAAGAATGTATTCCTATTAACAAAAGCGGGTCAGTATTTTAATCTGAATATATCTACAGAACCACTCTCAAAATGGATTTTTTTTTGCGAAAAACTGGGCATATTTACCTATTTTAATAGGTCTTTTATGGGTATTTTGGCTTAAAAGGTTTGAAGAAGACAAAAATAAAAAGGAAGGAGCAAATACATTGGAAAATATGGGCTAGAACGAAAATCTGTGGATGAGAACCAATTATCCTATCATCACTTTCAACCAATCATTCATATTCAAAACTGGGGATTTTTTGGACTTGAATGTTTGTTACATTTTGATAATCCGGTAAATCCAGTACCCCTATTTTAAGCAGCGATGAAGTTCCCGATTTTATTAAACTGGATCGATTTTATCTGCGTGACTCACCCATTCCCTGAAGAAACAGTGGATGATCAAATCATTGTTAAGATCATAGGATAAAAGTTATTCTGGAAAGTATTAAAAAAAGCTGATTTAATGACTGTCCAATCCTTAGGTGTTCAAAATGGTCAAGGATTTCTACTTTATATGAACATTTAAAAAGTGGTGAAAACAAGTGAAATATTTATTCTTATCATTTCTTATAGCTGGGGGATTTATCTTCCTAATCATCAAAGTTGTATTCTATATCGAAAAAACAAATCAATTAAAAACACAAATTAAGCGTAATGTGAAAACAATCGAAACGCTTGAATCAAGTATAAACGGAAAAGATAGAAGGGAAACTTTCAGACTAAGGTTAGAAAATACAAGATGTGAACTTGAAATCCTACAAATTGGCAATTTAAATATCAGATCCATTAAAAGTAAAACGGGTGTAGGTTGGATTACAGATATAAGACATACCGGGCTCAATTTAATATGTGGATATGATTTCCCAGTTCGGGAGAATGTGGAGCTGAACCTTAGATTTTCATTGGATAAATATGCATTTACGATTAGGGGAAAATTGGCAAAAAAGGAAGAATACATTGATCACGAACACTTCATTTACGATGTAGAATTTACTGAGCAAAATACGCAAACATTATCCAATTTAAGCAAAGTATTATTTAACATTGAACTGGAAAACAGGAAAAAAAGAATGAAGGGTTGAGAATACCAGGATATCGAAATGATAGCCGAGCCATCTTGATCCACCATTATAGCTGAAAAATTTGATTTTATGGTAAATGGCGAGGGAAGTGCAAAAGGCATCAGAAGCCCGAGTTTTCCCTATAATGATTTAGTGAATAATCGCTTTGACAAATAAACCGATCATAATTCCAAATAAAATCGATAATAAAGTTCCCAGTAAGAAATACTCTGCAAAGTTGCGATCATCCATTTGTTTAAATCTTGTTATGGATTTGGCTGTAATAATAAAAGCAATAGCAGAGAAGGAAGAGTAATAGGTTAAGATTAAAACTAGAAGCCTCTCAATATACCCGATCATTCTGCCCCGATTAAGGTTGTCCTTATTAACAATCATGAAAGAATATTCTTCGGTCATTCCCTGGTTGTTTGATCGCTTATTATTGATACGATCATCATTAATCTCATTTTTAAAAGCATATCTCCCCTCAAAGGTTGAGATGGCCAAGGACAGATTCCCTAATACCTTTGAAATAATATGTCCGCACACCGTCGTTGTCACAATAAAAACAATCGCAATAAATATTAGATTGGCTGGAAAATCCATCGTATTATTGGTTAATAATAGTGATTTGATTTTTCTATACATTATAGACAAAGAATCGTCGTAGAACCAAATACATGTAATGGTAAGGAAAACCATATGGAGTAGCTGATCAAGCAAAAATATTAGTAAATCGAAGGATGGCTTCCTATATTTTTTCAACATTTTTGAATTCTCTATATGGATTTTCCCTAAATCTATGAATAAATGTGTGCTTAAAAGAAAGATGATCGGAAAAATAGCATATGTAAATATATTCTGGAAGTCAAAGCGAACCCACCAGAAAATGAACACGACAAAGGACAGACAAATGAAGTGGTGGATCATATGCAATGCTATATATTTCTTTTTATTTTCAACCATTTTATTGGTTTGTAAATAAAAGTCGGCAATGAGATGGGCAAAAATGAAACTTAATAAAAGCATATAATCTTCCTTCCAAATTTGATATATCTAAAAAAATGTATCGATTTTTTCAGTAATATCTTTTTTGATCTTATTATTTAATCGGTCATTGACCGCAAATAATTCTTCATCGGGGAACATGTTTTCTAATGTAAAAATTGAAATTTGATACATCGTCAATGCCTCGGTCATTTTTTTAAAAGTCTTTAAAATTTCATGGCCGTTCCCTTTATTTAAATGGCTGGATATAGTAGCCGGCGTTTTATTCAGATATGCTGCTATTTTTTTTTGTTTTGCCAAGATTACATATAATGCGGTGGTAAGTTTTTGAATTTCCGTTTGCTTTTTTAAATAAACATTTTGATTCTCTAAAATACTGTTGATTAAGGTTTCAAATGTCGCAAGAAGGATGTCGACAGAATCATGTGACCGTGACTCTACATCGGCAGGAACGAGATTAAATCGATATTGGATTCGATCCGCTTGCATACTTTTGAGTTCATCATTGGCGATTCGAGCTTGTTTGACAAGTGGGTGTATCCAAGTTTCAGGGTTGATCCTGTTCAAATCAGCTTCCACATTACCAAAGGATAGACCAAAATAAGGGGAATGATTTGTATATTTCCAGATTTTGCCTAAGTAAAAAGCAATGATGTAGGCCGTTGCGTAGTTTTTGCTAATAAAAATAATTTCATCGCCTCTGCGCCGTGAAATTTGAAATGGAACAATGCCATCTACCCAATTTTTGATTAGTTGCTCTATTTCAGCAAGATAACGCTCTAATTCTGTTCCGAATCCTGCATTGTCGGAACTATTGCTTATGTCCATTATAAAAATTGATACAGGATTTTTCATGCTACTTCTCTCCTAGATTGTTATATCCATCATATCTTATGAATATTTTTCGAATACGATTCATGTTGGTTTCATTTCCTATTCATACAAAGATTATAGCATAGTAAACTACGAAATTAGATTAAAATGTCTAACTTTACTAATGTTTAATTGTTTAATCTAATTTTCTTTAAGTTTAATAAAATCATCAATATTCCTATTGTCTACACGATTCCCGGACTCTATCCAAAATAAATGTTAGCTTTTACCATCTTCAAAAGGATTGGGAGCTCTGAATTTTTGAGGTGAAAAAAGGACGATCCTCACGATCAGCCATCCATTCATATCGAAGTTCGCAGGATAGTCAAAACTGAACGAATGTTTAAAGTTTATTATAAGTTATAAAATTTACTTGTACAATAAACTGAGCGAAAGAAGTAATACTAAAATGTATTTATCTGCTAAGAAAGTATAAATTTCCAGCACGGACGTATTTGCGTTTGTTGTGGGAAATTTACAGTTTTACGCATAAGTGAAAATGAAAGTTGCGTAAGTCATTATCTATGCTGATTATCAATAAACACTTTACTGGAGGTAAGAAAGAGGGGCTGTCCCGAAAGTCGGATGTTCCAACAATGGATGCCCCTATTCACAATATCTGAAAAGACTTTTGTCATTTTTCATCTTGAGAATTGCCACTTCCTAGACAGTTGCTTTTTTTAGTAAAAATATTATTTAGGCAAGCATAATTTTTTAATTCAAAAATAAAAATTAAATATGTGGTTTATAACTGATTAACTTTATTGGGCCCTGAATTTATATAAATTGTTATGAAGGGGCCTTTTTTTAAACTGATGGCAACAAGGAACAGAAATACTAGTGAATTAAAATCCATACTTTTCACCTCCATATTCATGTTACTAAATTTATATTACATAAATATCTGAATTATTCGTGAATAACATACATATTATGTTTGTACCAGCTAAGAATTTAATTGGTTTTATTTTGAATGAAACAGGATATTATCGCTTTTGACGAGAAGGAGGAGAAGTTAACGTAAATAACTCATGAACATTTTAGTAAGAAAATATGTCATTTTTGGAAAAAAGTAAAAACGATGTCATTGGATTGACCACGTACGAACCATCCATAACTCTATGTCCTTACTTTGCATAAAAGTAACCGGTATCGTCAAGGAATATAATAAACGGTAGAAACCACATCATTATGCTATCTCTACCGAAAGTGGATTGTATCAGCGCCCGCTTTTAAAAAAGGATTTAAGAAGATAATCAATAATCAAGGTCCACCTTTCATGAGGTGGTTTTTATTGAGTAAATTTCCAGCTGAGATATCAATTCGACATAGTGGAAAATGCTAAGACTGGAGTTAGTGCATAAGAAAGCAACGCAGAGTCATCAATGCAGCCGAAAAATCGAGACTTTTCGGTGAATAGAATACCAATTTTTACATAAAGAAGGTCAATAAGTGAAATGATGAATGTGCAATTGCTTTCAACTTTTGAATGAAACCATTATGTAGAAAGGGCAAATTCCACGTTAGAGAAAAATGGAATTTTAAAAGAAAATATTTTGCTGTTCCGCTGGATAATCGGATTGAGGATCGAAAAGTTTTTGATACGATTCACCGTTCAGACGGCATAACATCGACATAGGCATTACAATAGCAACCGCCTTCTCGGTAATTGGTGCAAGTATCGGATTTAAATTGACATGGGGACCAGTCTACTGGGGACTAATTAGTGCGTTTATAGGTTTTGTTCTTGGGTTCGCCATTCGTTTGTTTATTGAATTGATTGTAAAAAGGAGGAAAAAAGATCGCAAAGGGAGGCGATCGGAAATCATTCTTATCGTTGATTGTGAAGAGACAAAAGCTGAGTTAGTTGAAAATATCATCTGGGAACATTGTGCTTTAGGTGTCACGAAAATTTAGGATCATATGGTCATTTATTTCTCATTGAAGTGAGGAGATGATGGAGATGAATGACCTATTTTTATGTCATTTAAAACTATACGTAGCTTGGTTCGATTGTTCTCCTAACCATCCGTGGGGAGGACACATTCCCCACGGATGGATGTTTTACTGTATTATGTCGTCTAAAGTTCTTGATATATTCATTCAGATTGTTATAGAATGTGAATGTCCAAAACTTTAGACATAGGTGGTACGATTGAAAAATAAGATAAAGGCAATACGGATGAAACTTGGGATCACACAAGAGCAGCTCGCTGAGGAGTGTGGGGTAGTAAGACAAACGATAAACTGTATCGAGAATAATAAATATGATCCTACACTGGAACTGGCATTCAAATTATCAAAAACGTTAAATGTAAAGGTAGATGAACTGTTTATTTATGAGTAAGTTTCGTAAAGACTATATAATCACGATGAAAGATATTGTAAGGGAAGGCAACCCTATATTAAACCAAGTAATAGAAGAAGTAACAATACCTCCTTCCGAGGAAGATAAAGAAACACTCATTTGTATGATGAATTTCTTGAAAAATAGCCAAGATCCCACCCTGGCAAAAAAGTATAAACTCCGTGCAGGTGTAGGCTTATCAGCAAATCAGATAGGTTTAAATAAGCGGATGTTTGTAGCATATTTAACAGATGAAAAAGGGGTTCAACATGAATATATGTTAATAAACCCAAAAATCATTAGCCATTCGGTTTCCATGATTTATTTGCCGCAAAGCGAAGGATGCCTCTCTGTTGATCGGGATATAAAAGGGTTTGTTCCGAGATATGAGCGAATTAAAGTGAAAGGTTATAATTTAGAAGGAGAAGAAATTTTATTAAAACTCAGCGGATATCCTTCTATTGTTATTCAGCATGAGATCGACCATCTGAATGGGATTATGTTTTATGATCTTATTAATAAAGAAAATCCATTCCAGTTGCCGGAGAAATGTAAAAGTTTAAACTAAATTTATCCCAATAAGATTATAATATAGTTATCTGCAATGCTCATTATTTAACAAGATTTTAACTTAATAACTGATCCAAAATAATTGTAAAAACAATGGAATCTATAATTTATAAATTACTCAACCTTCGCAGCTAAGATATCTTTTTAAATACTTGCCGTGATGAGCTTATCCCTGTCAAAATATTCACTTGATTTTTCGTGAAAGTATAAAAAAGACACCTCTTCTTTTGGTAAAATATAGGTGATAAAACCAAAAACCCAAAGAAAGGTATCTCCTATATAATAACGAATAAAGATTATTTTGCGCAACTACAAAAAGAAATAAGCAAGGATTTATAGAGCTAAATATTGGATGTCATCTAAGAAAAACAAATATTACTAAACTTGCTGGATATTCCTGTTATTCCTGTTTATCTATATTTTAACTGATTTTTTTAGTCTTCCAATTTAAGAATTGTTTTAGCAAACGTGCTGAGGATTTACCCGGTAAAGATACCGTTTATCGTTTTTTAAAGACCCCAACTAACAATTGGAGAAATTTTTGCTTTCTTTAAGCAGTAAACATATTCTTTTTAGCTGAACTTAATAAGGAGAAATCGACAGGAAAACAAGAAAAGAGGAGGATTCCAAAACAATGGATAATCTTTTTTATATACTTAGTAGGATGTGAAGGACATTGATTTTATTACTACCCATCAACCTATTATTGCTCTTTTTAAAACTTTGGCAGAATTCAAGGTTTCTTTGAACATGGATATTCTAAAACATCAAATGAATAAATGGTTAACTTCAATCTCTAGTTATATCAAGAAATGCTTAAATATTTCTGTCTGCGAAAGTTGAGTTATTCATAAACTACACACTTCATCTATAAAAGCGGGGTGCATAAGATGCTTTCAAATCGTCAAAGGCAAATTATTCAGCTTTTATTAAACAGCAAGGAGACTTATTCTTCGGAATGGATTGCTAAAGAATTAGGTGTAAGCGTTCGCACTATAAGAAATGACATTAAACAAATACAGTCTGAACAAGATCAACACGGTTACAACCTCAAATCTATTCTCGGTAAAGGTTATAAGCTGGAAGTGGAAAATCACAAATTAAATTATAATAATATTAATAACTGTGCGGTTATCAAAGGAGGGCAATTAAACTTTTCTGAGCAGAAGACTCGGGTTTATTATTTATTAGAACGGTTTCTTTTGGAAAAAAACTATTTGAAATTAGAAGATTTGGAGGACGAAATGTTTGTATCCAAATCCACCATACAGAAAGATTTAAAGGAAGTAAGAAAGCTATTGGAAAAATATAAACTTGAAATTGGTAATCGCCCCCATTATGGTCTTTACCTAAAAGGTACTGAGCTAAATAAGCGGCTTTGTTTGTCCAACTATTTACTCCATTCTGATACGAATAATCAAATTGGCGATACACCTTTCTCTATAGATAAGGGATTTTTAAATAAAATTAAAGTTATTATTATCAATAAAATAAACCAATATAAAATAACAATATCAGATATATCACTTGAAAATCTTGTAACCCATATTGCTATTGCCTGTAAAAGAATTGAGAAAAACTTCATAATGGAGGAGTTAAATCATCATTTAGATAAAAATTACCCTTTTGAGTCCATCGTCGCAAACGCCATCGTCAAGGATATCCTATATTATATTGGTATTAAATTTCCTAAGTCTGAGATTGACTATATAATCATACATCTAGTAGGAACAAAACTTTTAACAAAAGAGGAATTAATGTCTTATAGTAATAAGGATGAAACCAAAGAAATTATTGATAACATATTAACCAGGTTAAAGGAGAAGTTAAACTGGGACCTTTATGATGATTTTGAATTTATTCAGGCGTTGACTCTTCACATAAGACCTGCTATTAACCGATTAAAGTACGGTTTAAATATTAGAAATCCGTTACTTGAAGAAATAAAAAAGAACTATCCCACCGCCTTTGAAGGTGCTGTAATTGCAGGAAAGTGCATTGAGAAGGTTTTAAATAAAAAAATTGGAGAAAACGAAATTGGTTATATTGCCTTGCATATCGGTATTGCACTTGAAAGGTCAAAGGAAAAAGACAGACATATTAAAAGAGTATTAGTTGTTTGTGCTTCCGGCATTGGTAGCGCTAAACTTCTATCCTACCGTTTACAAAATAACTTCGGTAATCTGATTAAAATAGTAGATACAGCTTCCTTTTATCAATTAACCGATTATAATTTTTCAAATATAGACTTAATTATAAGTACCATTCCAATTAAAACCGAGCTTGAGATTCCTGTTCTGATGGTAAATAACTTTTTAAGTGTTGAAGATATTGATAATATTCATGATTATTTAGCATTTGGAAAGCCTAGGGAAGAGCAAAGCTATATTGACCCTTCAAGGATATTTTTGAATCTTGATTTGAAAGAAAGAAACAGTGTTTTAAACTTTTTATGTAAGCAACTATATAAACAGGGGCTAATACCAGTCAATTACATTCAATCTGTACTTGAGAGAGAGAAACTTGCTCCTACAAGTTTTGGAAATCTTGTTGCCATACCTCATCCTCTCTATCCTATGACAGAAGATACATTTTGGACCATTTGTACACTTAAACAGCCTATTATGTGGAGCGATAACCAACCTGTACAGCTTATTTGTTTGTTGAATGTAAAGAATGGAGCGAAAAGTACACTGGAGCGAATGTATGATAAGCTTATCAAAATTACAGAAAACAAAAGCATCGTACAGAAAATAATTAGAAGTAAGTCAAAGGATGAAATCATATATATCATGCAAAGTTTATAATGTAAGATGATGACTCTTATATATCTTACTTACCTCTGGACCTATTCTATTAAATTTCCATCCATGGTTAGGTTAAAAACCATGGACGTTTTTTTAATATTTTTGTTTACTATTACCAAGCTAGGAATTTAAATTTGTTTATTTTATTCACCCTCCCTTTCACCTTAAACTTCACACAATAAATTTTTTACCTCTTTTTAGATACTACCCCCGTCATTCATTATTAATTAGCAAGCATAATTAATTGTTCTGTCGTTCTTTCCAATTTATTTAACTATATATCCAAAATAACTTTTCCACATTCACCAAGCAAATCTCTATCTAATATAAAACTAATTTTTCTAATCCTTTTTATATTTAGAGGGCAAAATTTTGCACCCATTTAGAGGTAAAACCTCCCATTCAAAATAAAATGTTTTCAAAATATAATAAAAATGTAAGCGGAATCAATTAGAACAAGGAACGAGAGGAGGAGAGATACTAATCTTTTTGTTTTTTTTATAGAAAGAGTTAGGTGATACAACTATGGATAATTACGAAATAGGTTTTCAATTGATATTACATGCAGGCAATGCAAAATCAAAAGCTCTAATGGCTATCGAGGAGTCCAGAAAGTATAACTTTTCTGAAAGCGAACTATTACTAAAAGAGGCAAAGGAAAATTTAAGAGTCGCTCATACTACTCACGCTAGTTTAATTCAAAAAGAAGCTGCCGGTGAAAAACCGGAACTAAATCTACTACTAGTTCATGCACAAGATCACTTAAGCATGGCATTGACAGTAGTTGATCAGGCTGAGGAATTTATTCATATTTATAAAATCTTAAATAAACTACTAAATAGTGGAGGTCAATCAAAATGAGAATTATGTTAGCATGTGCGTTAGGTATGTCTACTAGTATATTAGTGAAAAAAATGGAAGATGCAGCAAAGCAGCAAGGGAAAAATTACAAGATTTGGGCTGTTGATCAAAGCTTAATCGAGCAAGAATTAGGCAATTTCGATGTACTACTATTGGGACCGCAAGTTATGCATATATTGAAGAAAGTTAAAAGAATCGTTGGAGATGCAGCACCAGTAGCTGTTATTAAGCCAGTTGATTATGGTAAAGGTGACGGAGCTGCTGTTATAAAATTTGCTGAAGAATTAGTTGCAGAAGGGAAGAAGTAATATGTCTTTCGATAAATTTTCTGACATCCTATCAACTATCGCCGAAAAGGTCGATGACAATAAGTACCTTTCATCCATTAAGATGACGTTTACAATTTATCTTCCACTTATCATTATCGGTTCTTTTGCAACACTATTTAATGTATTATTAACTAGCAAAACGACAGGTCTCGCTCAATTTGGTCCTTTTGATTTTTTAACATCAATTGAGCCCGCATTCACAGCTATAAAGTTTGCAACAATGGACATTATGACTATACCTATAATCGTCATACTTGGTATGGTACTAGCAAAGAAAAACAAGCAAAACGAATATGTGGCAGGGTTAGTCGCCTTAGCTTCATATATTACCGTTATCCCTCAGGGTATAAAGACTTTTGTCGATAATGCTGAAAGCATTGTCAAGGGACTTCCTACATCGGGAATTGATGCCTCTGGCCTATTTATCGGAATGATTTTAACCATCCTAGTGATAGAGGCATTTTCAAAGCTAGCCAATATTGATAAATTAAAGATTAAAATGCCGCCAACGGTTCCAGCGGCGATCACTAACTCCTTTAATGCGATTATTCCATTATTTATTATATTAATTATAGTTTCGATACTCGGTAATATATTCAAAAATATTTCAGGTTTGTATTTAAATGAAGCTATTTACAACTGGGTACAAGCACCATTGGAAAATGCTTTTCAAAGTCCAGCTGGTATTTTATTCATCATCTTCCTAAGCCAATTATTCTGGTTACTGGGAATCCATGGTGGATTAATAATTTCTCCAATTCGTAACCCATTAGCAATTGCAGCATTAGCAGCTAACATTGCAGCTGTAGAAGCCGGTTTACAGCCAACTGAAGCTATTACTCTTGGATTCTGGTTTGTTTTTGTCGTACCTGGGGGAGCAGGGTTAACGTTCTGTTTAATAATCGCTAACTTAATAGCATCTCGAAGAGAAGATCATAGAATGCTTTCAAAAACTGCATTAGTACCTGGTATATTTGGTATCAGTGAACCAGTAGTATTTGGTCTGCCGCTTATTTTAAATCCAACCTTTGCAATACCATTTACTATAGGACCAGTCATTACAGTAGGTTTAGCATTGATTGCCGTTAACACCGGATTTATTACTCCAAATATTGTAGATGTGCCATTCGGTATCCCACTTGGGATAAATGCATTTTTAGGTTTCGGATTTAAAGGTGTTATTGTTCAACTACTAATCCTAATAATTGGTATTTTAATTTACTTGCCATTTGTATTATTTGCAAATAAACAAGTGGCTAAAGGAAATCAATAATAAATGAGTACGATTACATTTACGTAAACGTTACACCATCAAGCATTTCTATTATTGGGCTAATATTAGTAAAAAGGAGTTGGCCTTATTATGAAAAGTTATTTCCCAAAGGACTTTTTATGGGGCGGTGCAATTGCAGCTAACCAGGCAGAGGGTGCTTGGAATGTGGATGGAAAAGGAATGTCTGTTGCTGATGTAGCCAAATTTAAGCCAAATGTTGATATAAAAGATTATAAAACGCAATGGCACACCGGTTTGGCTGATATTAAAGAGGCAATGGAAACAAAAGATACAGTGTATTATCCAAAACGGAGAGGTATTGATTTTTACAATCGCTATAAAGAGGATTTGGCGCTATTTAGAGAACTTGGTTTTAAGGTTCTCCGAGTTTCTATCGCATGGACAAGAATTTTTCCAAACGGTTATGAGGACAAACCCAACCAAGCTGGTTTAGAGTTCTATCGTTCACTTTTTGAGGAGATGAAAAAGAACAATATTAAACCTCTTGTCACCTTATCTCATTATGAAATGCCTTTATATTTAGTAAATGAGTATGATGGGTGGGTTTCAAGAGATGTCATGGATATGTTTATAAAATTTGGTAAGGTTGTGATGAAGGAATATAAAGATCTTGTTAAGTACTGGCTAACCTTTAACGAAATAGACAGCATTTTTAGACATCCATTTACAACAGCAGGTATTGTAGAGGAAAAATATGCAAATAAAAAAGAAGCTGAAGAGGCAATTTATCAAGCGTTCCACCACCAATTTGTTGCCAGTTCTATAATAACCAAATACTGTCATGAAATCAGTCCGGATGCAAAGGTCGGTTGCATGGTTACTAGAACTTTAACCTATCCAGAAACCTGTAACCCTGAAGATATTTTACTCGCTCAAAAAGAAAATCGAGAAAATTTATTCAGCTCAGATGTCCAAGTCTTTGGTGAATACCCGCAACATGTTCTAAATTATTGGAAGGAAAATAATTTTAATATTATAATGAAAGTTGGGGATTTGGAAATTCTAAAAAAGTACCCAGTGGACTTTGTTTCATTTAGCTATTACATGTCAAGAGTAGTCTCGATAAATGGAGAGGAAAAAGAAAAGGTCAGCGGAAATTTGTCAACTGGTATTAAAAACCCTTATTTAGAGATTTCTGAGTGGGGATGGGAAATTGATCCTATTGGCTTCCGGGTTGCTTTAATTGACTTATATGACCGCTACCGAAAGCCGTTATTTGTTGTAGAAAATGGAATTGGAGCAACTGATAAGGTAGAAGAAAATGGTACGATTAGCGATGACTATCGAATCCAGTACTTTAAATCCCATTTTGAACAGATGAATCTAGCAATTAAAGATGGTGTTGATTTAATGGGATATACCTCCTGGGGACCAATCGACATCGTTAGTGCCTCCACGTCCCAAATGTCAAAACGATATGGTTTTATCTATGTCGATGCGGATGATTATGGTAAGGGGACCTACAAACGATTGAAAAAGAAGTCCTTCTATTGGTATAAAAAGGTCATCGAAACTAACGGAGAGGATTTGGAGTTTATCTAAAACATCAAAATCATAATTTAATGGAAAATTAAAGTCAGACACTTATTCAGAAGTTCTACCTTTTTAAGTGTCTGACTTTATATTGCCAATAAAGGAAATAGCAAAATCTTAATATATCTTGGCTAAGATTTATCTATTTTACTACTCATTTCTCCGTATAGCGTTCTTAAAGTAAAAAAAGTTTCTCGATAATATAGTAAATTTGCTGAAAAGTTATCGGCCATTGGTTTTTGCTTCTAGCCGATACCGAAACAATATCTATTCTTTTTCTGTAATATCAAATCTGTTACTTCATAAATTACCTTTTCATTTTACCCTTTCATGGTGAGCTTCTATTTAAATGCGCCATTATGTGTAGGGTGTACAAAAAGACTAAAGAATCACCTCCTAAACAAGATTGTGAATTAAAGGCATTCCACAGATTGGCAAAGAAAATAAAACAAATATTTAAAAGCCCACCCATTTGTATTTTGGGAGATAGTCTCTATGCATGTGAAATGGTATTTAGTCTGTGCGATGCGTACAAATGGAAGTATATATGCGGGTTTAAGAAAGGTAGAATTAGAAGTATCTCGTTTGAGTTTAAGGCAATAAAAGAATAGGAACAAATCAAACATCAAAACCCATTATTTTGGGCAAATGATATTGCCTACAACGACAGAAAGGTAAATCTGATGGAGTCCACAATGGAAACAGAGGATGAGTAACTGAAAGAATATGTATTCATAATGAATATCAAAATTACGGAAAAGAATGCGAAATGACTGATCGTTGCAGGAAGAATTCGCTGGAACATTGAATATCAAGGGTTTAACGGACAAAAAAATAATCGTTACGATATCGAACATGTCAATAGCGAAAACTACACAGCAATGAAAAATCGTTATCATGGGGACATGAATCAAACAGGATATTGTATAATAAAGATACACGCTTTGTATTCCTTTGGATACAATTGGGTCACAATTCAATTCATTTCAAACACACTTAATGATTGATGGGAATTTAGGGAGGAATAATTGATAAAAAAGGAGGTTTTTTAATGGACATAGCTATCATTGGATCCAACATGGTCGATCTTATTACATATGTGGATAGAATTCCGAAAGAAGGTGAAACACTCGAGGCTCCCAGTTTTGAAATGGGTTATGGAGGAAAGGGAGCGAATCAGGCTGTTGCAGCGGCCAAATTAGGTTCTAAGGTCATGATGGTTACAAAGGTTGGGGATGATATTTTTGCAGATAATACGATAAAAAATCTACAAGAATATGGAATCGATACAGAATTTTCGAGTAAAGTACCGAAAACTCCCAGTGGTGTCGCACCAATTTTTGTGAATCCCCAATCAAAAAATCGAATTTTAATCGTGAAAGGGGCGAATCAATATTTATTACCGGAGGATATTGACCGTGCTACAAATAAACTTAAACAATGTTCACTGATCGTTTTGCAATTAGAAGTTCCATTATCAACGATATATTATGCGATTGATTTTGCTTATAAAAATCATATTCCTGTTCTGTTAAATCCAGCACCGGCTACTCCGGATTTAGATTTTCATTCCGTTTGTAAATGTGATTTCTTTGTGCCAAATGAGACCGAATTAGAGATATTAACAGGAATGCCGGTAGAAACGGAAGAACAAGTTCAAGCTGCAGCGGCCAAATTGGTCGATAATGGTGTGAAAAATGTTATCGTCACAATGGGGGAACGTGGTGTTTTATGGGTGACAAAAGAGAAAGTCCAGCGGGTTGCTTCCTACCAAGTGGATGCCATTGATACAACAGGAGCCGGCGATGCATTTATTGGTTGTTTCTCTCACTTTTATGTGAAAGAAAAAGATATTCGGAAAGCAATCACAATCGCTAATGCATTTGCTGGTTTAAGCGTAACTAGACGTGGAACGCAGAAGTCTTATCCTACGAAGGAAGAATTAGAAACTTTTCTTTCCAGTCAATAGCCAATTCTGCGTTAACGGGTAAATTTGTATTCCGCACATTTTCTTCCAAAGTGTAAAATGGTGGATATGATAACCAAAAACTCTAACCCGTTGAAAAGGTTTTACGTTAAACACACAGTGGAGCATAATGTCATAGAATTTATATATGTGGGAGTTCTCTCAATATCTTGGTTATTTTGATAAAAACGTTTTGGATTTATACTAGAAGCTTATCACCATTGGCGTGACTTGCATTTTTCTTATAAATGGCATGAATCAATAATAACAGTGTTAAAAATCCGGAATAGAATTTGTCACAATAAAGGAGAAAATTGCGGAATCCATTATATCTCTCCTATTCATCACCGTGAAAATACGTACGGAATTTTAGTCTGTTTTGAATCCTCCTGTATATTCTATAATATCAATCTACTTGGAAATTTTAAAAAGAAATTATTGTAAAAAAGAAAAAGCTTGTCGAAAAGGGTGATAGAAATTCAATCCCTTTTAGGACAAGCGTTTCTTTTCATTCATTTTACAGATACAAACCGTGACCCTACCAAGTGCAAGTTTCCTTTTATTAAAATCGCAAAAAATACATACAATTAATTCAAAGTCTGTTTTATATGATTTGCAGAAATATAACCAAACACGGTGGTTGGGCCTAATGTGGAGCCTGGTCCAGGGTAAACTCGCCCCATCACAGAGGCTGAACAGTTTCCAGTTGCATACAGGCCTTCAATTGGCTTACCGTTTTTCAATGCTTGGCCGTGCTCATTGGCCACAATCCCACCTTTTGTCCCTAAATCCCCTGGATATATTTTACAAGCATAAAATGGTGGCTTTTCAATCGCACCTAAATTTGGATTCTTATACCTAGGATCACCGTAATAATTATCATATGCTGAATTTCCCCGACCAAAATCCTCATCCACACCATTTTCGGCAAATTGATTAAAGCGCTCAATTGTCTTTTGCAAACCATTGACATCAATATTACATTTCTCTGCAAGCTCCTTAATAGAATCCGCCTTAACCAAAAACCCACTTTCGAACGCGCTTTTTGGTGTTCTTCCAGGCAGCCAATCACCAAACAAATATTTTTTTCGATGGCGGCTTTCCATAATCATCCAAGAGTGAATGGCTTTACCCGTTTTCCGATGCCGTTCGAGAATCGCATGACCGGCATCAACATACGACTCAGATTCATTACAATACCGCTCCCCAAGTTGATCAACAATGATACTGTGCGGCATGGAACGTTCATAGACTAAAAACTTACGTGCCCCCGTTTCATCAATCGTTGCTGGTCCCCACCAAGCATCATCTAGTAAAGCTGTATCCATTTGTTTTCTTAGCGCAATTTGTAATATATCTCCTGTATTATCCGGACTTGCCGATGTCCAATCCGCACCGATATTATGGTATTTTTTCCGTAGTTCCGGATTCCGTTCAAATCCACCAGCAGCTAAAATGACGGCCCTACATTTAATAAAATGCTGCTTTCCCTCCTTTTCAATCTCAATTCCTACCACTTTATCATTATCAATAATTACATCTTTTAAAGGGGTAGATAACCAAAGTGGAATGTCCAAATCGAGCGCAATTTTTAATAGACGGGCAGTTAGAGCTCCACCAATTGAAACAGCATGAGCACCTCTTATTTTATATTTGAAACCGTTTACAAACATACCGACAACGGTTACAAAATCTTTTATATTGGTAAAAGCTTTTGGTAATGATGCAACTTTTCCGGAATATAAAGGAATCGGTGCTTTCATGTCCCCAACTCTTTGTGTATGCTCGTACATACCTAATGAACGGGCATCAAAAAATTCTCCCTCGATTGATCGACCGATTTTCCCTCCCGGTTTTTCTGGATAATAATCGGGATATTTGATACCAGCTACCCATTTCATCCCTAGATCTTCAAGAAACTTCACCATTTTAGGGCCATTTTTTACGTAAGCTACTTTCCGTTCATATGTTGAGGCTGGTCCTTTATCCTCAATGACCTCCTGCATATACGTTAATGCCTCTTCTTCACTATCCTGTAACCCGGCTTTTTTTGAAACGTGATTATTTGGAATCCATAACCCGCCACCTGAAAGAGCAGATGACCCACCCCAAACGTTTGCCTTTTCAATAATCAAGGTGTTTAAACCATTGTGTTTCGAGGTAATTCCTGATACGAGACCCCCTGCTCCACTGCCAACAACCACTACATCATATTCATCGTGCCAATGCATGACAATCCCCCTTCATGTATGTTTTTGAAAAAGTAATCTCGTCCTTGGTTGCTAACCTTTGAACCAAGATTTTTTCACTTTATAAAACTATATTTTGACAGATAGAATTTATTCGCTATTTTTTGGTATAGCTAGACCAGCTTGCTAGCTTGGCTTATTTACCTATTTAGGAAAAATCAACCGTTTTTCTTTTTTTCAAAATTTGATTTTCCTCCCTAATGCAATCAAACTGACAACTGCTGGAAATGTAAAATAACTACGATTAGATCAACTATCAAGACAGCTACAGGAATAAAGACGCCTTCATTTGACAACTTAGAAGCCAAGTTGAAACTACTACCCTTGTAAGTTGTCAAATGAAGGGGGTTCCCCACTCAAAACTGCGAATACCCATTTATGTACTTAAGACTAAAGAGTATATTAATAAATCTAAAACAAGGTACAACCGTATATTAAAATCCGATTTAATAATTATTGATGACATTATGTATATGACATATGAAGCAGTAGAAGCAAACCTGTTCTTTCAGTTTATATATGATATGTACGACAAAGCAGCTTTTATTTTAACGTCAAATAAAGGACCTGATGAGTGGGGAAAATTCTTAGGGGATCCAACACTTACTTCAGCAATTCTAGACCGATTACTTCATCGTAGTGAAATCCTGATGTTCGATAGTGAGTCGGATAGTATTAGAATGAAATATCGAAAGACAATTTTTGAAAAGCAGACTGTTGAATCTTAATTGTAGAAAACTGTTTAAAATTATTTGTGGAAAATTGTTTAATTTTACTTGACGGTTACATTACTAGCTAGTAAATAAAAAGGTTCCATGCAATCAAAAGTTTGCTTGGAACCCTTTTTGAAAGATAGGAAAGTATAAAATGTCGATACACCCACAGTGCTAAAACTGTGGTATTTTTAATATATGAATCGGGTATATCTATTGACGGAACAGGAGAATCATCGTCTTAATAAATTTTCAATTGGAGCACTGGAAATGAACTACTTAGATAAAAGAAATCCAGTTCTGCCAATAATATGGTCACAATTTATACTAGGACTTGACAACTATATATTCACAGAGTTTTATCTACCTTTTTTATCCCACCTTAACTGCGAGTCAAGACCCCCGACTCAATATCATGAATTTATAAATTGGGCGGACTGCCCGTTAAGATTCGGTTGTTAACTCACCAAGTTTCACCTTATTATGTCCAAAGTTCTTGATATATTCACCTAAGTTGTTATAGAATATGAATGTCCAAAACTTTAGACATGGGTGGTACGATTGAAAAATAAAATAAAGGCAATACGGATGAAACTTGGGATCACACAAGAGCAGCTCGCTGAGGAGTGTGGGGTAGTAAGACAAACGATAAACTGTATCGAGAATAATAAATATGATCCTACACTGGAACTGGCATTCAAATTATCAAAAACGTTAAATGTAAAGGTAGATGAACTGTTTATTTATGAGTAAGTTTCGTAAAGACTATATAATCACGATGAAAGATATTGTAAGGGAAGGCAACCCTATATTAAACCAAGTAATAGAAGAAGTAACAATACCTCCTTCCGAGGAAGATAAAGAAACACTCATTTGTATGATGAATTTCTTGAAAAATAGCCAAGATCCCACCCTGGCAAAAAAGTATAAACTCCGTGCAGGTGTAGGCTTATCAGCAAATCAGATAGGTTTAAATAAGCGGATGTTTGTAGCATATTTAACAGATGAAAAAGGGGTTCAACATGAATATATGTTAATAAACCCAAAAATCATTAGCCATTCGGTTTCCATGATTTATTTGCCGCAAAGCGAAGGATGCCTCTCTGTTGATCGGGATATAAAAGGGTTTGTTCCGAGATATGAGCGAATTAAAGTGAAAGGTTATAATTTAGAAGGAGAAGAAATTTTATTAAAACTCAGCGGATATCCTTCTATTGTTATTCAGCATGAGATCGACCATCTGAATGGGATTATGTTTTATGATCGTATTAATAAAGAAAATCCATTCCAGTTGCCGGAGAACTGTAAAAGTTTAAACTAAATTTATCCCATGCTCTTCACTCGTTTGTGGTGAAACTTAATCATTTTTGTTAACGAGATTTATTCTCATCATTAGTTTGAGGTGAGGACGGTTTCTTAGTCGACGAACCCATTCTCATCAGCAATTTTAATATCGATGGTAGTCCAAAAGCAGAATAACTTGAAATGTCTTGAAGATATATGTTATAGTTTATTTATCTTTAAAGAAATGGAGGCTTTCCTAGTGATTGATAGTATCAGACTACGTTACCAATCTTTGAACCATTAATTGAATACGTTCAAAGGCTCTGCTTGTGTAGCTGAGTAAATGGGATTAGTCTGCCTATCGATAGGAAACCTTTATTTTACGGATATTTTGTAAAAAGGAGAGGACAAATCTGCCCTCTTTTTGGCTGTCTTCAAAAAAAGTCCTATTCAAAGGTTAACTTATAAACTATTGGTCTAATGATTTGTCAAAGACTTGCCAAAAGGGGTATATTTCTATCCTTTTCTTTCGTGAAGGCAACTGTAAATTGTAGCAAAAACCAATATCCATTTACTTTCAAGCACAGGTGGAATGCCTGTGTTTTTTCTATTTCATTCCATTTTGACGGACCATATTTTCAAGCAGTCATGGTACAGAAAAGCTTGCATGGAGAGTACGGATGGTTCAATTAACTGGTGAGGAGAATGAATATCTCACATGAAAGATTACTTAAAATAGAATGGAAGGGAAGTTTATATGGATAAGAAAAGAAGCGCAATCCTTTTGGGTGTTAACCTTCAATTTGCAAAAGAGGAATTTGAGTATACGATGCAGGAGTTAAAGGCACTTGCAGAGGCTTGTCATATTGAAGTGGTTGGGGAAGTGATCCAGAATCTGAATAGAGTGAATAAATCCACTTATATCGGTACAGGAAAACTGGAGGAGTTAACGTTTTTACTTAATGAAACAGAGGCAGAATTGCTCATTTGTAATGATGAATTGTCTCCCTCCCAAATCAAGATACTTGAAGAAAAGCTGGAGACGACCGTAAAAGACCGAACAATGTTAATTTTAGATATTTTTGCAGAGCGGGCAAAAACAAGGGAAGCACAGATGCAGGTTGAAGTAGCCCAGCTTCAATATATGTTGCCTAGATTAATGGACCAGAGGGCATCACTGGGAAGGCAAGGGGGCGGTGCTGGATTAAAAAACCGTGGTGCCGGAGAAACCAAACTGGAATTAGACCGTCGAAAAGTAGAAAAAAGAATCGCATTTTTAAAGAAGGAATTAGAAAATCTGACTGCCCAGCGCAAAACTCAGCGGAACGCTCGAATGAAGAGCGATATACCCATTGTTTCTTTAGTAGGTTATACGAATGCTGGCAAGTCCACGATTATGAATGCTATTCTGGAAAAGTTTCAAGCATCCCCGGAAAAAACTGTTTTTGAAAAGGATATGCTTTTTGCAACTCTTGAAACATCTGTAAGAAAAATTGAACTAACGAACAAGAAAAGTTTCCTGCTTACAGATACAGTCGGTTTCGTAAACAAGCTGCCGCACCATCTTATTAAAGCATTCAGATCAACTTTGGAAGAAGTGGTACATGCCGATTTAATTATACATGTGGTTGATTGCTCAGAAAAGAATGATCAACTATTCATGGAAGTAACGGATGCGACATTAAAGTCGATCGGAATCCAGAATAAACCGATCATATATGCCTATAATAAAGCAGATTTGATAGACTTTGAGATTCCTTATGTGAAGGATGACTGTGTTTTTCTATCAGCAAAGGAGAGAGTAGGACTGGATGAGTTAATCCAAGTAATTAGTAAACATATTTTTAAGGATTATGTGAAATGTGAAATGATTATTCCTTATCAAGAAGGTCAATTGCTTTCTTATTTTATGAATCATGCCAGTGTTGAAGCAGTTGAGTATCTTGAAAACGGGACAAAGTTAAAGATGGAGTGTAAATTTCGTGATTTCAAAAAGTATCAGAAATATGTCTTTCCTTCTTGAGAAAATTTTCTGTAAACGGAAAAAGAAAATTCAGAAAAGAATTCAACCTTAATAAGAACCTTTTCTAGTTTAACGGTGAAGTAAACTAATTTTTAAAAAGAAATGGGTTGATAGTGGGTGAACAGCGCTGTGCATAATATATAGAAGCAATTGGTTCAAGAATATCCGTGGGGGATGAAGAGTTTCCCACGGATGGAAGTTTCACCTTATTCAAAAATAGAATCCTTTTCCAATACGACTGAGCTGCTTGGCTTCTAAAGCGAGTTTTGTTGCGTCCTGGGCGATCATATTCATTCCTTCTACCTGAATCTTCATGCTGGCGTTCGTTTCAACCACTGTTTTCGTAAAGTCATCAGTAACCACTTTCATTATCAAATTGTATTTTAGGATAGCCCCTTCCTTCTCAAAAATTCGGCTGGATTATTGAATAGGTATTTTTTATATGATACATTATGAATATACTTATTAAAGATTTTTAATAAGTTATTACTTGATACTTTTTAAATTCATTTAATAAGCAGACGTAAGGTGTGAAGGTTGTGAAAGTTAATTCAAAATCGTTAAGTAGGGTTATTCTTCCCGCTATGCGAAAATCGCTTTTAGAACTTGGGAGTGCAACAAAGGTCGAACTAAGCGAACATTTGCAAATTAGTTTCCCGACTATAAGTAAGTTTTTGACCGAGATGGAGAAGAATGGGGAAGTTATTTCAGTTGGTTTCGACAAATCCAGTGGCGGGAGAAGAGCAAAAAGATATCGGTATAATCCTGATTATATGCAGGGACTTGCTATTTTCTTAGAAAGGAACGAGACAATTTATACTATATTTAATTGTGGGGGAGAAATAAAGAAACAAGGAAAAGGATCAAGTGTATTATCCGATCATGGGATACAGTTATTAACTAAATTCATCGAAAAAGTCATAAAGGAGAATTCTTCAAAAATAAGTTCAATTGCCATTGGTGTTCCAGGTTCGGTGGATAATGGCCGAATTTTTTATATACCGGGATATGAGCAGTTTCAAAATTTTGATCTAAAAGGGTATATTGAAGACTTATTTTCGATACCTGTCGTTGTCGAGAACGATATGAATGCTGCTGTACTAGGGTTTAGCCATAATAAGCTAATCGAGAAGAACCAATCCCTTGTATATTTGTATTCCGGGCAAAATGGACCGGGTGCAGGATTGATGATTAATGGTGATGTGGTGCGGGGAAGTAGTTTTTTTGCAGGAGAAGTTTCATTTGTTCCTCAGTATGATGAGCGGAACTTTGGTCAGGCGTTAAATGATGGAAGTGACTCTAGTCAGTTGACTACTTTTAAAAATAATAAGATTGATGCGATTAGTAGGCTAGTAGCTACATTTACCGCAATTATGAATCCACATACAATTATTTTTTGTGGAGATGAAGTCGAAAAGGAAGTTTTAGACAAAATTGCCAGCAATAGCTCAAAATATATCCCTTCTGAACATCTTCCCGAGCTAACAATCAGTGATTGGAAACAAGATTATTTGTACGGATTACAAAAGCTTTGCCTTGATCTTATGATGAACGAATAGTGTTGCGAATTTGAAGGGAGTAAAACATCCTTAAATATGAAACATGTGGCAATCTGCAGCAATGATTTTGAAGCATAAAAGTGTCTTATTTCTAGCTACCTATTTCATATATTTTATAAATTTTCTTTTTTATACTTTTAAGTTCACTTAATTTGTGTACATCTTTTGATAGATTGCAGGAAGGAAATAAATGGAATCGGAAAAAAATAGAGATCATTAATAAGCGAGGGTTACATGATGACAACATTTCTTCTAATCATTATTTATTTAGCTTTTATCAGCCTAGGATTACCTGATTCCTTGTTGGGAGCAGCATGGCCAGTGATGCAATCGGACTTTGACGCACCACTTGAGACAGGTGGCTACCTTTTTATGACAATTGCAGGCGGTACGATTATCTCCAGTTTAGTTAGCGGAAAGGTATTGAAACGATTTGGTACAGGTAAAGTCACTTTTGTTAGCGTATTAATGACTGCTTGTGCGTTACTTGGCTTTTACTTTGCCCCGTCTATCATTTGGCTTTTTCTTTGTGCCATCCCACTTGGACTAGGAGCGGGTGCTGTTGATTCAGGATTAAATGATTATGTTGCGACCCATTATAAAGCCCATCATATGAGTTGGTTGCATTGTTTTTGGGGAATTGGTGCAACACTTGGTCCTGTTATCATGGCCCAATATATTTCAAATCAAAATTGGGGTAAAGGGTATCTCACTATATCAGGACTTCAATTCATATTAGTCGTCATCCTTTTGTTCACCTTGCCTTTATGGAACAAAGTAAATAGCCATATTACTATAAATAAAGAGCCGGAAGAGCCAAAGGGAGTTTCTTTTAAGGAAAACGCTGAGAAGGTAAGACCTTTACAAATGAATGGTGTTAAATTAGCCTTGGCATCCTTCTTTTTTTATTGTGCGGTTGAAGCGACAGTGGGTCTGTGGGGAAGCAGTTTCTTGGTAAATGTGAAAGGGTTAACAGCGGCAACTGCTGCCGAGTGGGTTTCCTTTTATTATGCAGGAATCACGATTGGTAGATTAATGACGGGCTTTGTCACCTTTAAAATGTCGAACCAGGTGCTTATCCGGATGGGGCAAATCATCGCATTAACCGGCGCCATTCTTCTCATCTTACCATTGCCATCCTTATTCTCGGTTGCAGGTTTTATTGTTGTGGGATTGGGACTAGCTCCAATTTTTCCCTGTATGTTGCATGAAACACCGGCACGTTTTGGGGAAAAGCATTCACAGGCCATTATGGGTTATCAAATGGCGGTTGCTTATACCGGCACTACATTTATGCCACCACTTTTTGGGTTCATTGCATCACATACAACAGTCGCACTCTTCCCGATTTGTACGGTAATATTTGTGGTAGCAATGGTGCTCAGTTCTGAAAAATTGAATCTTGTACAGAAAAAGAGAGTATTAATAAATAATAAGAATAAAAGTTCAACGGTGATTTAATCAATGATTGAGAGAGTGTTATCTTTTGTTTATCAAAAATTTGATGAAAGAGGTAGCGATATGATTAAATTAGTACTAACGGATATGGACGGAACATTTTTGAACAATAGCGGTGACTTTAACAGAGAATTATTCAAAGATGTTAAAAAAGTCATGGAAGAAAAAGGAGTCGTTTTTGCTCCGGTTACCGGCAAACAATGCGAGCGTGTAGAAGAGTTATTTGGTGATGATGCAAAGGATTTTTGGATTTTGGGTGACAGTGCAACGCGGATCAAGCATAATGGAAAATTTGTTTATGAATCATTGCTCAGTAATAAATTAGGACTGGAAATAATTCGTTTACTTGAGAAAATAAGTTTGGAACATACGATAATTGCATGTACAAGAAACGGAGCAGTCATAAAGGATAATATTCCTCAAGAAGAAGCGGCTGTTGTCAGAAGATCCTATGCCCAAGTAAGGCAAGTGCCTAATCTTAATGAGATAACCGAGGACTTTGTTAAGATTACTGTACATGATCCGGGCGATAGATGTTTTGAAACAAGGGAAAAATTATCTTGCTTTTTTGAGTCAGCTTATATTGTCGCATCAGAAGCAGCATGGATAGACATAACCAATGTGAATGTCCATAAAGGTACAACCGTTGAACACTTACAACATTTATTAAACGTAACACCAGATGAAACAATGGCATTTGGCGATGGTTACAATGATATTGAGCTTATGGAGCGGGCCACCTATAGCTTTGCTGTCCGAAATGCAGTTCCAGAATTAAAAGATGCTGCAAATTTCATTACCCGTTCCAACGAAGAAGATGCAGTCATGAGAACGATCATGCAAATTTTATCTTTACAGAAATGATAAAAATGGGGAAATAAAAAAAGGAGGGGACTTGACTTCCCCTCTTTGTCTCGTCGTCAATTTGGGGAGGGAAATACCGTTTTTTGCCGACGAGGCTCGTTCTTGTCGCCACTTTTGAGCGAGGAGACCCTTTTTTTGACGACGAAACGCCATCTCGTCACCATTTTGAGGAGGGAAATTCAGTTTTTTGGCAACGAGGCTGAATCTCATCACTCTCAATTTTGCCGACGAGGCTCGTTCTTGTCGCCATTCTAAGGTAGGAAAAATCTACTTTTGGCAATGAGGCCGAATCCCCTCGCTAATTTTGAGCGAGCGACCTCTTTTACACAACGATAAAGTTTTTTGATATTAGGTAGTTGAACGTTTTCTAATATGATAGGGAAATTTAAAAATGAAAACACTTCACCAACTCCCATCAATCACTTCCCTTTTTAAACCCTTCCTGCTCTAAATAGTTCGTAGCGCCATTATAAGTTGGGAATGTACCGTCCAATTGCTCACCGGCAAATGTATTCCAAAGGTCTAGTTCTGCGTCATACTGGAGTATCAACGTGTTACCGTTGTCATCTTTCCATATTTCTTCATCAAACGGTTTTGCCGATAGCGATTGTATCGATAAGCGAATGATATTGCGCAGTTCTTCTTCGGTAAAGTCCCGAATATTGACCATTCCCTTGTCGTCCATTGGATAATTATGAGGAAAAAGTCCTGCATAAACAAAACCATTGCCATTCGGATGCAAATGATAAACAACTGTCTTTTTTTCTTGCACACTATCCTCATAATGGAAATTCACTCGTTTTAGCGAAACATCCTTCCTTGTAAGTTCCGGGAACGATTCCATAATTGCAAGTTTTTCTTCAAATGTAAGCATAGGCCCTCCTGAATTTTTTTATCATTCCTGTAAAATATAGCACTTAAACATATATTTTAACAATAAGAGGGAAATTAAACTATTTTTTGCATTAAATTGTAATTTTTAAATCAGGCATAATTTTACCATAGAAATTATTAACAGTGGCTGTCTTTATTATCAATAGTTAATCATTTATAATTATTATAATAATCCCAAAGACCGTATCAGTGTAAAATCTTTTTTGGGAACAATCATTAGATTAGGATCCATATTAGAGGTGAAGAATATGGCTTTTGAAAAGATGACAAAGGAACTCTTTCTGGAAATTCTTGAAATGCTAGATGAAAAACTCCAAGAAAATCGATTGGAGCTCACGTTAAATATATATGGTGGAACGGTTATGATGGCATGTTTTGACACTAGGCCGGCAACAAAAGATATCGATGCCATATTTGAAACCTCCCCCCAAATTGAAAATATACTTACTGATATTGCTGAAACATACGATTTAGATAAGGATTGGATTAATCAGGATATTAGGGAACCATTAAAACAATTAAAACAACAAAATTTAAAGGAAGTTTATCGATTTAAAAATTTGAAAGTTTTTGCTCCTTCAGCTGAACAGATGCTTGCAATGAAAATATTATCAGCTAGACCGGAACCATATAAAGATTTTGACGATGCTGAATTTCTCATCCAGTATCTTCATATTGAAACTTTAGAAGAAGTGATTCAAATATTTGATAAGTACATTGGAAGGAAGTTTTTAGGTGATCGGCAAAAAATGTTTCTCAATTATGTTGGAAAGGATTTGAATAAGCCTTGGAGAGAATTTTCAATATAATTCATGCAGAAGACTTTAACCTTGCCCTAACCAATTTGCTCATTGACCTCTATTCAAGTAATTACGAAAAATATTTTGAGGAACTAATATTTAATGAGGAAGAGATTGAAAAATTAAATAAGGAAGAATTAGAGAAATTAACCAAGGTGGCGGCAATTATCGAATATATTGGAAACAGGCAACCAAAGGCAAAATTATATGATTGGATTTATTCGGATAAACTAAAACTGGAAGAACCATATACACCCGGATTGGAAAAAGAAACATTTGAAAGGGTTAGAAGGATTATTTCAGCACCGAAAGAATTTGCGTCAAGAAATGTCTTTTATGATGAGAAAACCTTGAAACCATTTTAAAAGCGGATGGTGCATTTCGCCCATTTAAGATGAGAAAATGCACCGGCTTATTCTGATACACAACTAAAATTCCCTTTCGGCCCGATAAACCCCATGACAAAACCTCGATCTAAAGAAAAATTTATATTTTTTAATGAAAAGTCCTCGTAATGTTTGGAGACATTGTTTATTACAAGAATCTTATTCAATTTGTTCATCCCTCGTATAATAGTTCTAAAATTTTTTTAAATCTTCCAGCGACATCCCGATTAACTTTGCTTCAGTGATTGTCTCACTCAGTTTTTGTTCTATCATTTTCATTTTGTTTTCTTTCAAAATATCTGTGTTGACGGGTGCGACATAAGAACCTTTTCCTGCAACCGTCACTATAAATCCATCTTTCTCTAATTCGTCATAAGCGCGTTTTGTCGTAATCACACTGATTTCCAGTTCTTTTGCCAAGCTTCTGATGGATGGTAAGGACTGGCCTTCTTTTAGGTCGCCTGTAAGAATTTGACTTTTTATTTGGTTGATAGTTTGTAGATAGATGGGTTCGTTTGAGGAATTTGAAATAATAATATTCACAAAAGAGATCACTCCCTCCGTTATTATTGTGTATGTACAGTACAGTTTAGAGTAGTATGTCAAACTTAAAATGATCGAACCGAATTTCGTTATTTTTTAAGGAGAAACTTGGAATCTGATATCAAACAGACCACTTTCCATAAAGCAATATTCAACTGTTATGGTACTCCCTAACCAGCCAACATGCAACTAAGATTCCGATTTTCATTGGTTGATCGACGAATTTGCGAAATGTTGATTCTGCCGTCTGTCAAAATAATCCCGTGTATATAAGTCAACAAATGATTCATTTGTGTTTAGAAATTTGAAGTTGTAAGGCTAAAAAAATTAACGATATGTGAATAGAAGGTTACCATAATATTAGATATTCTCCTTTTTTATGGAATTGGGGCTGGTAACCACAAATTTCAACAAAAAGGTAGGAATGTCCTTTTTTATTTTTAAAAACGACAAAAGTTCTATAAATGCTGCTTTCTTAGATACGTTTCAGCATGACGAGTTTTTTGTAAGAGTCTAGTTATTTAGTTATATTTTTATATTGATTTTTATTTTAAAAAGGCCAAAATAGTATATTGACAGAAATTATTAAAATATCTATACTATTTATTACAAACAGAATAGAATGCAGTTGCGAGCGTTCATTATAGTAAGTAATCAGGTATAATGTACGCTCGTATTGGTAATTATTTTAGTAAAAAACCAATTAAGTATTTTAATTATGGTAATAAGTATATGGTTATATTATACTTATTTTTACAGGGTAAATTTAGAATTATTCTTAAAATTTTTTATAAATATTCCCCGTTATCGCAATGCAATTCTATTCCCCGTTCTCGGACTAATTCAGTTAATAGTTGAAATAATGGAAAGTGCCCTTATACTATTTTAAACTAGGTAGGAGTAATTTATGTATTCAAAGTTTTTAAGAGGATCCTTTATTCTCACACTTGGAATGGTACTATCCAAAATTCTTGGTTTGATATACATTATTCCTTTTACAGCTATAGTAGGAAATGATGGAATAGAATTATATGCTTACGGATATATTCCTTATACCATATTTATCAGCATTGCAACAGGGGGACTACCTTTAGCAGTATCAAAATTTGTAGCAAAGTATAATACATTAGGACAATATAATATTGGATTCAAATTGTTTAAATCTGGTATAGCCTTAATGCTATTCACCGGTATAGTATCCTTTTTCATAATGTTTTCAATAGCACCAAAATTATCTAGTATCGTACTACCAGATCAGGGCTCCGTTTTCTTAGAAAAAGATGTTACTTTAGTTATTAGATCTGTTAGTTTTGCATTAATACTAGTACCAGTCATGAGTTTGATTAGAGGTTTTTTCCAAGGGTATGGTTCAATGGGGCCAACAGCAGTATCACAAGTTATCGAACAACTGTTTAGAGTTTTATTTTTATTATTTGGAGCCTATTTTGTTATTTATTTACGGAATGGTTCTATTGTGACGGCAATTTGTATTTCAACTTTTGCAGCTTCCGTTGGTGCTATAGCAAGTCTTGTTGTCTTGGTATGGTATTGGTATAAAAGGAAAAAATACTTATTTGCCAATTTCAATCAAACAGAGGAAAAAATACCATTAAAACCTATTTATATTGAGGTAATCACTTATTCTGTACCATTTGTTTTTGCAGGATTGGCCTTTTCCATTTACCAATTTATCGACCAGCTAACATTTAATAAAACCTTGGAATCTATTGGTTTAGCAGAACAATCAGGATATTTTTACTCTATTTTAAGCATGACAGCACCAAAATTAATATTAATACCGGTTACTTTAGCAACAGCATTTACCCAGTCAATTATCCCCAATCTAACAAAAATTTCTATACAAGATAATTTCATTCTGTTCGAAAAATTACTAAATAGAATATTACAGATTTTTTTATTTCTGATCGTCCCGGCCTCAATAGGATTATCAATTCTATGTCAACCCTTTTACACTGCTTTCTTTGGCTTTGATGAATATGGTCAGGATATTTTACATATTTATGCACCTGTAGCAATTGAAATAGGATTATTTTCTATTACAGCTGCGATATTACAAGGAATAAATAAACAGAAGTTAACGATTTTAAGTTTGTCGCTAGGAATATTGTTAAAAATATTTATAAATATCCCTTTAATAGAAGTATATCAAGCAGAAGGAGCAATAATATCTACAGCAATTAGTTATCTCTTTTCTATTATATTAAATTTATTGGGAATAAAGTATTATTCTGGTTATAGATTCAAGGTTTTATTTCGAAGATGTTTATTAATAATAACTTTCACAATAATTATGAGTACGGCTGTCTTGACCATTGATACAATTTTATCGCTTTTTATCAATGAAAAAAGTCGTGGGGGATCAGTTTTTAGAATAGTGATGGATGTTACAATTGGTTTGATTATTTATTTTTATCTTTCTGTACGCTCCAATTTATTTGTTAGACTATTCGGTAAAAGTAAAATTATTTATTTAAGAAATAAAGGAATAATGGATAGGCATAAAAATTAAAATAAAAATTTTCCATTATATATGAATATGCAAGTTAAGGATCGTCAGCCTATTTATATCCTTTTGGGGTGTAATTTCTAAAGAAAACTTGAGCGTTTGAGCCTAATAGACGACTCGTGACGCGGTCGTTTACCACAAGATTTTTATAGGCTGCGATCTATTCGTTTAAAAAGCAATTACTCTTTAAACTGATGAACCTAGGCTTTTGAAGCCCCTCCAGCATTTCTTGTCTTCCTATACGCTTATACTTATGCCTAGAAATTCCCCACTACGTGTCGGAAATACATCTTAACTGAAATTTATATATTTTTAACTTATAAGAAAGGGATAAAACAGTAACGTAGGGATTTTTTTACCAAATATATGCACCTTCACAAGTATTAGCCTGTGGTTCGTAATAACAATGTTGCTTAAATTGTCCCGTGAATGGTTGATTGTACCACGTAGGCGGACATGGACCATATGGGTTAAAATACCAAAGGGCATATTTGGAAGGATGTTCTCGCCAATAGTCCAAGGTTAGTTTGGCTAATCTTCTTTCCACACTTCTTGCTGGATTATAAAAAACATTTCCTTTTTGTACGGCTTCAAAAGAATAATTTCCACCCTGCACTTGAAATATTACTTGTCGTATTGTTCGCAAACCTTGAAAATCTAAACAGTTTGCTTTTAGACGATTGACAATAACATTACCAACCATCAGCATCCCGAGTCGACCTTCCCCCTCTGCTTCCGCCCGCATCATCCTCGCCACCAAATTTACATCACTGCTTGTATATTGTACTCTTGGCACTCTGATCACCTCTAAAAAATTGTATGAAAAAAAACAACAAACATGCGGATTTTCATTTTTTCCATCCGCAAATTCTTTGTAATAAGCAATGCTATTTATTTTTGATTAGAATGTGATTTTCAATAAAAATACGACGATATTTAATAAATTTTTATTGAGAAACGATAAATATCATGCTAAAATCAAATTCGATAATAAATATGTGAGGTGTTTTAAATGAACCGAGGATCAACACTCTTTTTAAAGATCGCGGTTATTCTTATTGGCGTTCCGGTTCTTGCTGTGTGTATATTTGGCTTGTCTTGGTTAACAAATCATCCGGTAAATTCGGATTATGACCATATCCTATATCCGATTATTACCGGCATATATGCCTCTGTAATACCGTTTTTCATTGCTTTGTATCAGGCTTTTAAACTTTTAGGTCATATTGACAGGAATCAAGTTTTCTCTGAATTATCGGTAAGATCACTTAAGAATATTAAGTTTTGTGCAATGACAATCAGTGGTTTGTATATGGTTGTCTTGCCATTCGTTTATCTTTTAGCAGAATTAGATGATGCACCGGGTCTGATACTCATTGATATGGTCATTATTTTTGCTGCAATGGTGATTATGGTCTTTGCAGCGGTTCTCCAAAGACTTTTAAAAGAAGCAATTGATATAAAAACAGAAAATGATTTAACGGTCTAGGGGTGAAAATAATGGCAATTATTGTAAATATTGATGTGATGCTGGCGAAGAGGAAAATGAGTGTGACAGAACTTTCAGAGCGGGTTGGAATAACGATGGCAAATCTCTCTATTTTAAAAAATGGAAAAGCAAAGGCGATTCGGTTTTCAACTTTAGAGGCGATTTGTAAGGCTTTAGATTGTCAGCCCGGGG
>Ga0207789_1000187_pt1 | contig 41159 bp, 64 predicted proteins | sample HigsolmetaGSP12D_FD_184840 | JGI IMG/M metagenome (GOLD analysis project Ga0207789, IMG submission 184840) | High solid enriched microbial communities from the Joint BioEnergy Institute, USA - SP1-2-D (SPAdes) | ecosystem: Engineered > Bioreactor > SSF (Solid state fermentation) > Aerobic >...
TATAATACACATTCTTATATACTTCACCTGTTTCATTATCCTTCATATCAGTCTGTTTTTCGGCTTTTATATTTTCAGTTTTAACCGTCACATTGTCTATTTCATCATATTTTTCAATGATTGTTTCGGCCCGGACAGCTAAATTTATAAGTAATTTTTCATTTGTAATTTTCCCCGGGGACACTTTATATGTATCTGTTTCATCCGCATTTGTGTTTGCTTCTTCATTACTTGACGACAATGCTATAGCAACTACGAATAAAACAAAAGATATTATAGTTATTAAACCACCTCGATACTTTTTCTTTTTGATTTTCCCTAAAATAATCAATACAATACCAACAATAAACCCAACAAGTCCTATAGCACCTAAAAACGCCATTTTTAACACTCTCCTTCAATTTTGGTTATATTTTCCTATATTCGACAAAAATTTTTAAATTCCTTTTTAAAAAATAAGACGCATTTTAGGGCTTATTGTACCATTTTTATCAATTCATCTATTTTCGTTATCTGAACAAATCTAACATATGAACTATTTATTTTGTACCGGGTTTCTGTCAAAACAAGCACTAAAGGAAATACCCTTCTGCTTTCCGGTTGCCAATATTCTTTTTGCCAGTCATTAGAAAAGTAATAATTTTCATATCGCTTTATTTTTTCGGACATGACTTTATCAGAAAAAATTGTTCTTTGTATTTCAACGAAGAATGGAGTACGTTTCCAAATCATAAAAACATCCGGCTCCATATATCCTTTACCGTACTTAGGCTCGACGTTGAATACTCTTGGGTTCTCATATTTTCGTAATGATATATAAAGTTCAACAATCTTCAAAAAGTGTGGTATCTTAGCCGAGTCTCTCTTGATTTGTACCGGTGCTGAAAAATATAAATATGGACGATGGTCTGTATTAACTTCGATATAGCCATCCCTCCTTAATCTTTTTAAAACGGTATTACAACTAGCAATGGGATTTTTCAAATCAGCAAAATGTAAATCTATAATATCATCCCTCGACAATACCCGAAAACGTTCTAAATCTTTTAAAATAGCTAAATCCCTTTTTCTCATTCGTCCAACACCCCAAATACATCTTTTGTAAACTCCTGCAAGTCGATTACACTTTTTTTAAAGTCTATCCTGCTTAAATTTGACGTTTTTCCTGTATCAGACTTGTAAGACGTTAAAATGTGTTTCGCTTGTTCTAGTGGCAAAAATGGAGCCAAAACTTCTATAGGTTCGTCGGATAAGGGTATCTTTAATAAAAACTTTCCTACATCTTTTATTTTTTCACTTCCCGGTGTCCCGATAATTCTTGAGTTAATTTTATCAGCTGTTTTAAATCCCATCCGGACAGTTAGATTAACCTTGAGTTTTCCGTCTAATACCTTGCTATCAGGTCTTTGCATAGACAAAATAAGAAAGACACCTAAGGCGCGGCCAATTGAACTTATTTCCTCAACAATTTCCATTATCCTTTTTTCTTTTTGCAATAAAGCAACTTCATCAATACACAGGATCAAATAAGGTAATTTAATTGGTAAATCATCAATATGAGCAACTTCATGTTGATCTAATAAGTTACCTCTTTTTTGCATTTCTAAGCGGATATGTTCAAGTGGAGGTAATATGTCGGTAACGGTAATAAATGGGCCTTTAACGTGTTTTATATGGCGAAATAAATGGAATTCAGAACGTTTTAAGTCGCACAGGTATAATTCTAACTGTCCTGGAGATAACGCTTTAATTAAGGTCGTTAAAACGCTTCTAAGTTGCGTTGATTTTCCCGAACCCGTTTCACCGGCTATGAGTAGGTGAGGATATTCAACCATGTCATATATAATAAACTTTTTGTTATGCCCCATCCCTGCCACGATTGGTAATTTGTATTTTTTGATGTTGTATAATTCGTAATTATAAGGAATTTCTTTCGGTAACGTCGAAAGATACAAAGTAAAAGTTTTGGTCATTCCTTTGATTTCAACATGTTCACCATAAATCTGTTTGAATACATAAAAGTTCTTTTTAATAAGTGATGGATCTAAACCGGTAGGAAGTGTAAAAGTAATTTGTTCAGTGGAGATGCTGTGGATTTTGGGAAAGATGTAGTTTTGTTCGTTGCCTAAATATAAACCCGATTTCTTAAATGCTTTGATAAGTTTTTTACGTTCTTGCAGTTGTTTCCAAATGTTCATTTTAACCACCCCAAGATAGGATTTGTTTCGATAAAATAAATACCAAAACCAAGACCTGCTAAAGGGATAATTAAACGGATGATGTCCCTTGCGGTATTAAAACCATATACTTCTAGCGTTTTGTCCAAACAAGCAAGACCAATTGTCACGCCGCCGGCAATTAGAGTAACGCTATCAAAAAGCAACATATTAATTACCTCCTTTTCTTTTTAAACACACAAAATTCCCCTTTTAAATCAACTCCTTTTCAATAGTTACTTTAGTAACGATACTTAAGCAGATAATTTGTTTTTTGCTTTAGTAAATACTTATGCAGCACTGTTTGTCTAAGTTTCCCATTTTCGGGATGTTTAAAAAATAAAACTTTTGGCCAAACTAAAAATAAAAAAAAGAAAAATGGGAGAGTGAAAAAATGAACTGGTTTGGCTTAGGAAAAAAGAGATCTAAATTCGGTGAGTTTTTGGACAAGCACAATATAACACAACAGGAGGTTGCAGATAAAAGCGGTGTAAGCAAAGCAACAATCAGCCGATTGTGTCAACCTCATCATAAAGATGGTCCGACGATGAAAAATGCTAAAAAGATAATAAAAGCGGTATGTGATTTAACAGGGAAAAGCGTTGATTATGATGATTTCTGGGATATGTAATAAAAATATAAAATTAGTATTGATAACGAACGCCTGTTTGTGTAAAATAAAGGTATCTTAAACACATTCATAAATGTTTGAATGTGTTTAAGAGGAAATATTTTCTTACTTCTTTTTTACAATGAAATAAAACAATGACACAAAGGAGCGTTCTTGCATGGAAAAAGAAGTTGTAGACCTTGAAGAAGTTGCAGACCAATTAAACATTGATGTAGAAAAATTGAAAGAAATAATTTTTACAGTGACCTCAAAGAACGAAGATACGCGATAATTCCCTTGGCCTCTTCTTTAGTAAGAGGTTTCCCATCTAATGTCAATTGAAATTTATCTAGTAGTTTTTCGTCATCTAATGCCAAAGAATCCACAAAATAACTAGCTACATCCTCTTTTAATAATAGTTTATTATCCTCCTTATATTCGGCATAATCTCCGAGTAAATCACCTTCGTCCCAATATCCTGCTTTTACCATAAGATCGGCATAAGAAAAGTTTAATACTTTAGAAAAAACTTTCAACGTGTCAGGGGTTGGAGTCTGTGAGTTATCTTCAATTCTTGATATGCTTGCTTGACTTACACCTGTCGCTTCCGAAAATTCCTTTTGAGACTTAAAACCTTTAGATTTTCTCAACCTTCTTAAAAAATCCCCGAATTGTTCCTTAATTTCCATCTTCTATAGTCCTCCTTTTTATTCCTTTGCCTATAGTCAATTTCAAATTTGATTATACACATAAAGTTGCATGTATGCAATTATATACGTAAAAATAATTGACAATGTATATATATACGTGCTATTTTTGATGTAACGGATGTATATATATACGTCATGTATATAAAGTGAGGTGTCAAACATGCAAAATTACATCATAAGACTAAACGTGAAAGAACTCATGAAGGCACAGATAGATCAAAATATCGAAACAGACAAAGCCCTTGCAAAGTTAATTGGTGTATCACCAAGTCAAGTATCGAGAGCGAAATTACCACCAAGCGATCCAAGATATTGTTCCCCGGGAACAAAATTTATTGCAGGAGTTTTGAATCTGTTTAAGGGTGAGCCATTCGAAAAGTTCTTTTACGTCGAGGAGGTGGTCGAGGAGGTGAATGAAGAAAATGCTAGCTGAATTGTTTTATGTAGCGTTTGTGTTTTTGATAGGTATAATGGTTGGTGGTTTTATGCACGAAAATTAATTAAGGCTTATCAAACTTGGAAGGGGGTGAAAACATTGGGAATCAGGTATACAGGTATAAATCGTCTGTTGAAATATTTACCACCAATTAATATGAATTGTAAACATTGTGGAATTGAATTTCATATTAATTTAGCCAACTTTAGGTACTCAAGAAAAAAATTTAATGTGTGGTAACAAAGTATGAAGAAAAAAGGAGGAAAACATCTTGAAAATCTTATTTAAGCAACTAATATTAAAGAATTTTAAGTCTCACCGTGATTTAACCGTAAACTTTGGCGAGCACACGGCAATCACGGCGGACAACGCAAAAGGTAAAAGTACCATTGCACAATCTATTACATGGTTATTATACGGTACTGATCCACTTGGTAGCAAGTTGGACCCGACGCCTATTACTTACGAATCAGAAGAGACTTTGGTTTCGCTTTTACTAGAAGTAGATGGGAAAGATGTTCTTGTCGGTCGTGGTTTAAAAAAAGGTAAAGCCCAGTACTACATAAACGAAGTACCATCAAAAGCGGGCGAATTTAATGAGTTGCTTGAAAAAATGTTCGACAAAGAACTGTTCATGTCGTTGTTTAACCCAAATTATTTTCCAAGTTTGCATTGGGAAAAACAAAGGGCAATGTTATTGCAATATGTTTCTGCACCTTTTAAAAAAGATGTTCTCAAAGAACTGCCGGAAACACAAGGCGAATTGCTAGATAGGTTATTAAAAAAGCATTCGCTTGATGATATTGAAGCAATCAATAGAGACAAGAAAAAGAAATTAGACAAGCAGTATATTGCGGCACAGAGCCGAACAAAAACATTAAAAGAGCAACTTGAAAATTTTACACCTGCCGCACCATACGACTCTTTACTAGCCGAATTAAATACGTTGAAAAAGCAACGGGAAGAAATCGAAAAAATAACAGACGAAGCAGGAACTGTTAACGGACGAATTAATGTTTTACAGAACAAAATTAAAGCTCTATTAACAGAGCGTGAACATCTAAAAGAAACCTTTACCCAATTAAAAAATGAAAAAATTGAGGACCATTGCCGGGTATGTAAACAGCCTTTGAAAGGTGAATCAATTGCGGCCGCTGAACAAGAAAAGCAAGAACGAATGAACAAAGTCAAGAACCAATTTGATGAAGCAGTGATTAAGAGAAAAGAACTTGAAGCGGAATTGAAATCACTTGAATATGTGGACATTTCTGAACAACTCGAAAATGTTCGAGAAATACAAGATAAAATAAATCAGATAGAAATCGAGATTGCTAATTACAAACAGCTGGAAGGTTTGAAAAAGCAAATAGAACAAGCTGAAAAAGAAGAAAAAGAAATACTTCAATCTTTAAACGAATCAATATTTATCCTGGATTCAATCAAGGCTTTTCGGGCAAAAGAAGCCGAATTGCAAGGTGAAAAGGTACAAGCATTATTTGATAAGTTATCTATTAAACTATTTGACCAACTTAAAAATGGCGAGTTAAAGCCAACTTTTGAAATTGAAATGGATGGTAAGCCTTATAGCAAACTATCACTTTCAGAATCTATTCGCGCCGGGTTGGAATTACGTGAAGTTCTTTCGAAACAAAGTGATCTGATTGTTCCGGTGTTTATTGACAATGCGGAATCAATCACGAGTTTTAAACAACCTACAGGGCAATTGATTACTTCTAAAGTTGTTGCCGGGCAAGAATTAAAAATTGATTCAGTGACAAATGATTCAGATGAAATAACAGTAGATATTGAGGTGATAGCATGAGCGAAGTTGTTACAGTAAAAGTAAGAAGTTGGCTGGATAGTGACTATTACACACACGATATTTTAGAAGTGAATGGCAAAGAGGTATTTGGTGTCCATCCATTATGTGAATGCCCAGAGGATGCAGTAATTGGTAGAGATTTGATTTCTTCCGGTGAAATTGCCAGTTTTCTTGAACGGTTTTTAATCGAGCATAAAGGTAAAAAAGTGAAGTTTGTTTATGAAGATGAGGTAGAGGAGGACGAATAATGAAATCCGGTAAACGTCCCACACGCCGACAAAAGCAAGCTATCAAGTGGGCAAAGTTAAATCCTGACAATTGGTTAATAGTAAAAAATCTTCCCGACGAGTTGCATATTGTCCACCGGGAAACCGGGACCCTGAAAATTATTCCACAATGGGAGTGAAAATAGTATGAAAAAATTTAAGGTTACTTTTTACACTAATGTTATTTATCCAACAGCAGAAAGTGCAGATTCGGATCAATTTACGCAAATTTATGAGGTCCCTGATGAATTTACGGTAGATGGTATAGCTGAAATGGTACAGCGGGATTTAAAAGCTTTTGATTTTTTAAGAGATGAATTAAGTAAAACCCCTTGGTACTACAGAACAGTAGATGTAACAAGTTTTACAATTAGAGAAATCGAGGAGGAAAAATAATTATGGCAAATCAAATTCAAGTATATCAAGGTCTAGCTTTCGGAGAATTGACTGCACAAGATATTACCGTAGTACGTAGCACAATCGCAAAAGATTGCAATGAGGAACAATTTCGATTGTTTATGAGTATCGCAAAAGCTTCTGGAGCAAATCCAATAATGAATGAAATTTACCCGGCGGTACGTAGCGGTCAACTAACTGTACAATTCGGCATTGATTTCTTTGTCCGGAAAGCAAAAGAATCGGATGGGTATCGAGGCTATGATGTTCAGCTGGTTCATGAAAATGATGAATTTAAAATGCACCAGGAGAAGGATGAAGATGGTAGATATTACATGGTGATAGATGAGCATAGCTTCGGGTTCCCTCGAGGGAAAGTCATTGGCGGATATGCCATAGCATACCGAGAAGGATACAAACCTTTTACGGTCGTTATGGAAGTTGAAGAAGTCGAACATTTTAAACGGTCTAACATTGGTATGCAAAAGACCATGTGGACGAATTATTTCAACGATATGTTTAAAAAACACATGGTTCGCCGGGCATTAAAAGCAGCATTTGAACTCAATTTTGAGGATGAGGAAGTTGTTAATGGTGGTGATGGCATACCGGAATACCAACCAAGGAAAGATGTTACACCGCAACCTGATGTAATCGACGCTCCGGAGGCAATTGAGGATGATGAAAAAACTAAAATAAAACAAATCCGAACTGAAATTTCAACAAAATTTAAAGCCCTTGGCATTCCAAAGGCAGAACAAAAAGCATACATGGAACAACATGTTCCGAATTTCCAAGGAACTTTATCTGACTATGTAGGGCTTAGCGAACTTTTGGACATGCACATCGAAATGCAAGCTGCACAAGTAATTGATGGAGATTCTTTAGAGTGAGGTGAATTGAATGGATGAAAAAATTGCACGTGAAATAATCGCTCGTATTAAAGAGTTAATCTATGATGAAGATTCGTTAAATGAAGATTTTAAGCGAAATATTATAGATGAAGTCGATACGTTAGAACAATGTATTGACGGCGCACTTGAACAACCAAAATTTGAAGTTGGAGAATTTGTGTACGACTGCAAGTATGAAAAAGACGAAAAAAATAAATCGGTTGTACAAATAAATTCGCGTAGTTACTCGGAAGACAGAGGGTGGATTTATTTCATAAATTACGTTGGTATTGATAAAAAAACCAGTGAAGTAACTGTTGGAGGTTCTTCTGGATGGTGGGATGAAAAATGTTTCAAAAAAATTGATGATCCACTTCTGTTAATGATTATCCATAAATGGAAATTAGAAAAAGAACTTCATCAAATGAATGTTAATGCAAAATCCCTTGAAAGCAAATTAGAAAAGATTTATTACGCACTGCGTGTAGCAAGTGGTGTTTCACCATGAAAGTTGACATCTTAGCTTCTGGATCGAGCGGTAATTGCATCGCCGTTCGGTCCTCTCAATCTACTATTCTCGTTGATGTCGGGATAGCAAAAACAAAAATTGAGAAACGCTTATTGGATGTTGGTATCCGTCCGCATTCGATAAAAGCCGTCTTAATCACCCATGCCCATGCAGACCATACAAAAGGGCTGCCATTGGCTAACAAATATAAAATCCCGGTATTTGCCGGAAGGGATGAATGGAAGTCTATAGATGGCGTAGAAAACAAATGGAACATTATAGCCGGCAACGAATTTCAAGTTGATGATTTTTTAGTGAAATCTTTCCGTACACATCATGACGCTTATGACCCAGTGGGGTACACATTAACAGACAACGAGGGTAAAGTTTCAATTTGCTTAGATACAGGTCATGTTGATGATGAAATGATACAAGCGATGTCCAATAGTGATATTTACATCATTGAATCAAATCATGAGCCAAGGATGGTTGAGGTGTCTGATTACCCAGACAGTGTAAAAGCAAGAATATTGTCCGAAAACGGGCATTTATCAAACCAACAAACAGCGGCGGCTTTATATAGATTAGTCCAAGGCAAAGGCGAAAAAATTATTTTAACCCACTTATCTAGTAAAAATAACATGCCTGCACTAGCACAAACGACTGTTGTGAAGGCACTCTCAAAAAAAGAATTAAAGCCAGGTAAACATTATGAAATCGAGGTGGTATAGATGGAAAAAGTTTTAGTACCTGAAAAAGTGTATAGGGCATTTGAAAACACAAAACGAGCAATGCCTCATCTAGGCCAAGACCAATTAAATGTTTTGTTCATGAATATCTTTTCGGTTGGAAATGCCGGAGATTTAAAGATTTTAAAGGAATACGCAAAAGAAAACCCTACGAAATATCTACAATGTTTGGTTTGTGGATATACGTTAGACAAGCAAGAAGTTTTGCGTAACATGTTAACAGAATGGTTGTCGGATCCATATGTAGAAGATGAAGAGAAAGACATTGAAATCTTTGCCGAAAGGCTGACACAGTTTTTTTATCACAACTCATGAACGGATGAAAGCTTATGGCTAATCCACAAAAAGAAAATGGCTACACCGCAATTGCAAATGAGATTCTTGAACAGATTGTCAGGGTGAACCTGAACGGAACTCAATTTCGAATCGTAATGACTATATGGCGATATACATACGGATTCAGAAGGAAACAACACGATATGTCCATTAGTCATTTAGCTAGTTTGATAGGAGCCGCAAGGAGTCAAGTCGATAGGGAACTTGATTCCTTGATTGATATGAAAATCATAAATATTAATGGAACCGGAAAACGAGGGACAAGAATATTGTCCTTTAATAAAAATTATTCGGAATGGATTGTCAAGAAGGAGGTTAAGCCTGTGAAAAAATCCAAGCAAGTAGAAAAGCCAAAGACTAAAAAGAAATACGACGAGGACAACACATATTATAAGATGGCACTTTACTTTTATGAAAAAGTTGCAAAAGTTGCAAAAGAAGCTGGTATTGAACATCTGATAAAAAAGTCCAATTTGCAAACATGGGCTGATGATATGCGAAAACTTATCGAGATTGACAAGATAGACAAGCATTTGGCCAAAGATGTAATGGATTGGGTTGTGACTGATGACTTTTGGAAAACGAATGTTTTATCGGCTAGAAAATTACGTGAAAAATTTGCGGAATTAGCAATTAAAATGAACGCTAAAAAACAACCGAAACAAAAGAAAAAACAAGATACAAGAGATAGGGAGATAGCCCTTCAAAGGTGGATAGCAGAGGGGAATGATCCAGATGAATTTAAGTGGTGACGATGTTGTCGCCCTGCAAGCAGAAGAAGCGGTTCTAGGGGCTATTTTTATAGACTCGAGTGTCCTAGATGTCATTACATTCTTGGAACCAAGAGATTTTCAAAGCACGGTACATCAAGAATTGTTTAAGGTCATGAAGTGGCTTGATGAAAAAAGCAAGCCAATTGATATTGTTACAGTTTCAGAAGTATATGCCCAACACAACCGAATCGAAAACATTGGCGGTGTCTCTTACTTTAGGAGCCTAGCGGAATCATGCCCGACCACAGCAAATGTTGAGTATTACGCAAGGATAATACGTTCAAAGGCACTCGAGCGAAGAGTAAAAAATATGGGGCTTATTTTAACCGGAATGAGCCGTGAGGACTACGAAAGTGACGAAGAATTCTTCTCATACATTGAGGAACTAGTCACTGAAATGCGGCCTGATGATAATAGTCAATTGTTGAGTATCGCTGAAACTAAAGCAAATTACTTTCAATACTTGAATAAAAAAGCAGAGTTTATTCAGACAGGATTTAAGAATTTTGATGGATGGGCACATGGTTTATGGCGCGGATGGCTTTTCGTGAGTGCCGGTCGTCCAAGTGTTGGGAAAACAGCTATGCTACTCCAAAGAGTAATAGGAGTGGCACAGCAAAACAAAGGCATTGTTATGGTTTATTCGCAAGAGATGGATAGAAACCAACTGTATGACAGGATGATAAGTAATTTAACCGGTATCCCATATGGCAGAATCAAACAAAAGAAATTGTCGGATAATGATATTTCACAAATTGAAGTTTCGTTGGAATTACTAGAGGAATTACCAATCTACATTGAAGATCGGAGTAATGTTTCTATTGATGAGATAAGAGCGGACGCTCGACGATTTAAAAGAAAATATGGTCAAATCGCCATGATCGCAGTGGACTATTTGCAAATCATGAATATTGCGCAGAAAAAAGGTGAGACCAGGGCTCAAGCTATCGGCAATGTGACGAAAGCAGCTAAAGATATAGCAAGGGAAATGAACTGTTGTTTTATGATGTTATCACAAATGACAAGGGACAGCGAGACTTATAAAAAGCCTATGTTGTCACACTTGAAAGAATCCGGATCAATTGAGCAAGACGCCGATGTTGTTGAATTTTTATGGCACGATCCAGATGACACGCACCAACAGGGAAAAGTAGTGCAACAGTTTATAGCTAAGGGACGTGACATCGGAATAAATGAATTTAGGTTGCTATTTAAAGGGTGGAAACAACAATTTGAGGAATTACCTCAAAAGAAGGAGGCTTGAGGATATGAGATTTGTCGGTATTGATCCATCAACTAAAACAGGCTTTGTTGCCCTTGCCGGTGATGGAACGGTTTTAAAGGCAAAGGAGTTAACAGGGATTGGAGATAAGGACCCAAAACGAATGGTTACTCTTATCAATGACATTATTGAACACGTCCAAAAAGACGATCTGATTGTCATCGAAGGATTCCCATTTGCGACCCAAAGAGCCATGTTTGCCGGTGGCCTTCATCATGGTATTAGAAATGAATTGTATAAGAGAGACCTTAAATACTATGATGTCGCTCCAAATGCCGTTAAAAAATTTGTCAATGTTACCGGGTGGATAGGTGAGAAAGGAAATAAAAAGCGATTGACTGGAACACAAAAAAAGAAAGCAGTGATGGCGGCAGTCGTAGAGCATTATAACTTTAGCCATCCAAGCGATAATGTAGTAGACGCTTATATAATGGCTCAAATCGCTCGTGAAATATGGAAAGAAAAGAATACGGTTAGGTTACTTCCTAAACCACAACAGGAAGTAATTAATTCGATCTTGGGTAAGAGGGAATAAGGACATATGACAATGGTCTTTGATAAGAACTTGTTTAGGGAGCATGCGCCTTTAGATATTAAAAAAATATTATCGTCACATATAGATATTTTACATGGCAAAGAAGTCGTATTTAACAAAGAAAAATTCGGGATTATAACTGAATATGAAGTGGATGGGCAGCTGTTTTACTTATATCCAGTATCAAAAGATTGGTGCACGAATGGAGATGATAAAAGTGCGAAAAATTAAATTCACAATCTCATTGGGGTTAGTCGGCTGTAGTAGGGAAGATGTAATCGAGTTTGAAGATGACACAACAGAAGAAGAAATTCAAGAGGCTTATGAAGATTGGCGATTGGAACAACTTGACGGTGGTTGGGATGAAATAGAATAGTTGGATTAAAATCGCTTTATAAGCACATAATCGGCTCAAATTAGCGTTTTAATTTTATTGGTACTTATTACCCTAGGAAACTATTAAAACGTCAAATTTTCATACTCAACGCACGTATATATATACGTCAACAAAAAAGGAGCGTAAAAAAATGATAGAACTAAATGTATTGTTCAAGAAGATTCAAAAGGACGATAAAAAAGAAGTTTTGGAATTTCATGTACAAGGCGACGAACTTCCATACTCACAGGAACTTGTCCAAATGGCTGGTAACATTGTTTGCATTGAGGTGCTGGACAGCGAAGCCGGCAAATTCGGGGCAGAATTCAAGTCCATCCAGAGAGATTCTAAAAAAACGACTTTAAAATTCAATGTTAAGGGCGATAGTGACGAACAAATGATTAAACTTTATCCGTTTGCTGGATTTAACGCAAAAATCACACTAGAACCGTCCCAATTGTCTATTGATGAGTTTTACGGCGAAGAAAAACATGAAGGAATTGAATATAACGTAAATCAGGATGGGACAGTTGAAGTATCAGAAGGTCAAATCAGTTTTGATGTTAACGAGGAAGACGAAGACACACTTTATTAAGAAGTTTGCCCCGGAAAACCGGGGCTTACATATAGAGAGGTGAGGCACTGAATGAGTTTTGAACTTCCAGAACTTGACCGTAAAGCGACGCAAAAGGCAGTTGAAGAAGCACTTTCTAAGTACAGGTTATATAAGTATTTGAGCTTTGAAGAAAGGGAGACTTCCATAATCGCCAACTATGAAGTGTCGGAAGGCGGTAAAGGGAATAAAATTAGTGACCAAACTTCTTCTGTCGCTATTTATAACGTAGATCAGCAGAATTTTAGAAAACAATTTTGTGAACGAATCGAGAAGGCTGTTAATCGATTACCAAGAATGGAACGATTCCTAATTGAAGAGAGATATATGACAAACGAAAGCGAATATATAACAGATTACAATGTTTACTCTTTTAAGTTCAACCCACCAATTACTGCCAAGACATACGCAAAGATAAGGTGGAGAGCATTTTATCGCTTGGCACTCAATCTAAATTTGGCTGTGATAAAGCAATCAGGAAACGAATATAAATGTGACAATGGAGGGGAGGAAAGATGAATGATGACTACAATTACATTGACATACCGGGTAAGCACGGCTTAATAAAATTGGCCGTTCCAAAAAGAAAGGCAACAGAAGAAGAGGTTATTGAGCTTCATAGGGCAGTAGCGGAGGTAATCGTCAATTGCAGCAAACAACCCTCTAATAACAAAAAGACCACTATTTAGTGGTCTTTTGCGTTTCAATTAATCACTTGATCTTTAAGTACTACAATTTGTTTTTTTACATACTTAGGTAGATCCTTGTACCGAATATCCTTTTGTTTACCATTTACTAGCTTCCAGTAATCAACTAAAATTTGATTATCACCTGTAAACCTTCTTACCAAAACTCTGTACTTTCCGTTTGGCGAATCCCACAAAAACCTTATAACATCAGTCATTTTAAGCACTCCTTGTTTTGAATATATCAGTACACTTTCTATGAATTCTTTGTATACTCATAATACCAAAAAGAGCCCATTTAATCAAGCTCTTTTTTGCGACAAAAAACTACTTTTTAAATAAGGGGTTATCTGATGTACTGCCGGTTTACGTCCTCTGCCTTTTTCTAGCACTTTAACATCAACATGATCAAAAACTGCTCTTAATATTTTATTTTTATCGGATTTATTGGTAGAAGATTTATATGCTTCTAAAATTGATTTTATTTGTGTTTTTATAAATCTCGGTTCTATAGATTCTTTCTCGTCCGGTACATCAATTTTTATCTGTTCAAGTTCCTCAATTTCCTTCTTCAATTCGTTACGTCTTTGAATAAACTCTTCATCATCATACACGCCTGTTTCATACTTTTCGTGGACAAACTTCAAACGGCGATTCAGTTCTTGCTTTCTGCTTTCAACTTGCTTTTTAAGTTCATCTGCATTTGTTTCTTTTTTTGAATTACTTATTACTATGTCTTTGATTTGCTCGTTTAGTAAATGATCATCCAACTCACTTAAATATTTTAACGTTTCTAGTAGATCTTCTTCTATGCTACGATATTTTACAAAAGTACAACCGGGTGTCCTGCACCACAGGAATTCTTTGTGATATACCGTTTCGGTTCCATCGGTTTTTTTGTAATGTTGTGTGCTATATTGCCTAATTAATTTATGACCGCATTCTACACATACACATATACCAGCCAATTCACAAGGATCAAAGTCTAATTTCGTGTTCGTTGTGTCGCGGTTATTAATTCTGTACTGCACTTTTTCCCACGTTACAGGGTCGATTATTGCCGGATGGGCGTCCTCGACAATGATCCATTCGTCTTCCGGTCTAGGAACTTGCGTACTGCTATTCAGCTTTCTTTTAGTTGTACGGAATTTTAGAGTGCCATTATACGTTTCATTTGACAAGAATGTTCTTAAATAAGTTGGGTGCCATGTATCTTTACCTTTTGGTGTTTTAATACCGATTCTTTTTAGATAGGTCGATAACGCCCTAAATTGGACTAATTTCCTTTCACCATTCACAAGAATTCCGTTAGCGTAAAAATCATATACCGTTCGAACGATTTCGGCTTCGTCATCTTTGATTTCCAAGCGTTTTGTGTTTGGGTTATATTGATATCCGAAAGGAGCTGATCCGGAAACCCACTTTCCTTCCATAGCTGCATTGAATCTACCACCGTTTAGACGCTCTCTAGTCGTTTCAAATTCTTCCCTAGACATAAACAACTCGAAACGAATTTGGCGCAAATCTGACGGGTTTTTAGGGTCGTAAACTTTCCATGGTGTTATGATATAGATATTCTTTTGAGTGATTAAGTCATAGATGGTTCCCATATCTGTATATGATCCGCGGCCCAATCGAGATATTTCTTTTACTGCGATTGCGTCATATTTTCCATGTTGTAAGTCTTTAATTATTTGCTGAAACACAGGACGAGAAGAAATCTTATCTCCGGACCCTATTTCAGACTTCTGTTCGTATGGGATACCATATTCAGAAAGAGCACGATCCATGAGCATTTTTTGTTCATGTAGTGTGTCCTCACCGGTCTTTTTCTCGCGTTCTTCATCCTGCCTTGACCGTCGCAAGTAATTAACGATATGAGAAATACCATATTCCTCGACAATGTTCCTTTTCATAGTGCACCTTCTTTCTTTGGTCTAACGTTTTTGTATGTGTACACAAATCATTTTATCATTAATGAGGAAAAAATATAATATTTTTTTCGTAAATTTTTCATAATAAAAGATAATCCGCAACGCATTTTAAGTGTTAGCATAATAACATGAGGATTTGACCAAGAGAGGTTAATTTCTTTTTGTTGATGATAATTATCCTTCCACACCTTATAATAATTTCAGAGGTGTTGGATATGGACGACTTACAAAAACTGTATAATCAGTTAGAAGATTTATTTGATAAGTATGTTGAGAGACAGAAATTTTTTATTAAAACATCAGATGATTATTTGGAAGATCATCTAGTAACTCATATGTTTGGTTACCTTACAGGAATAGCCAAGGCATTGGCATTAATTGAAAAAATTATTGAAGAGAGGGACAAAGAGTAGCTTAAATGGGTTACTCTTTTTTAATGTTCATAATAACGAGAACTATTGTTTGTACTCTAATTAGCGGATAGTCTTACTGTACTCTAATTAGTGGACAGTTCTGTACTCTAATTAGTGGACAGTTCTGTACTCTACGTAGAGGACAGTGAAATTTTTTCCTACATTATATGCGAAAGTGCTAAAGAAAATATTAAAGAAAATATTAAAGAAATATAGTTGCAAGGGTTTTTTAAAAGCATTCATTAGTGAGTGCTTTTTTATTTTGAAAGGGGAGGAGCAGTTATGAAGGTGTACGAACTTATAAGCAATGATCAAAGGCAAAAGTTAAATGCTTTCGTTAAAAGAAAGAAACCTCCATCAAAGAAAGTCTTTGGGCACGAGCCTAAAAATCTATCACGAAAGGAAATAGAGGAATTAATGGGCGTTAATCGTGATACGTACAAAAGAGTGAAAGGAAGGGTGAAAAAATGTCATTAGTACCAATCAGAAAAACATTTACAGGACATATTGAGTATTGGGACACTGAAAAGAAAATGGTAGTTATAGGTGGCGTTGATTTAGCTAACGAAATAGAAATTGATACGGAACCTACTAAAAAAACTAAAACAGCAAAAACAACAAAGGCTAAGTCAACTGATACAAAATGAAATATTGTGCTGAACAAGGTTGTAAGACTCTAATATCATCCGGTCGTTATTGTGAGAATCATAAACGCAGATACAAAAAGAAACCAGTCTACAGTAAGAACAAGTCCTTTTACCGGACACGGGACTGGAAGGACTTAGTATCATTTGTTTACGAACGAGACAAAGGATGTTGCCAGCGATGTGGTAAGTTTGTGTTTGGTAAGCAAGCACATGCACATCATATTGTGCCGATACAGATTGATCCATCACTTAAATTAAATCCCGACAACATCATGTTGCTTTGCAGTAAGTGCCATCCGATTGTAGAAAAAGAAACAATGGAGAAATATTTTCCGAAAAAGAAAAAGTTTGATTGGAAATTATCGCAGGAAAATTAATCCCCCCTACCCAAAAACAAAAAATGGACCATTTGGGAGGATAGGGAGCGAGGGCCTAAACGCGCGTTCCGTTGAATTTTTTATTTTTTAATGTGACAAAAAAATAAGGAGGTGAATAGGTTGCCCAAAGCAAAAAAGAAAAATCATGAAGTCGCTTTTGAGTTGTTTAAAGGTAGTGGTGGAAATTTATCAAATGCCGATATTGCTGCACAATTGAATGTTAGTCCAGACACCGTTCGAAAATGGAAAAGCCGTTATAAATGGGTTCAAAAATTGAATGAAAATGCTGCATGTGACAGTTCAAAAAGTGTGACAAAAAATAAGAGCGTGACAAAACAATCCATTTCTGCCAGGGAAAAACAGAAAAAACGAATTCTTGATGCTTTAGAAACAGCTGGCACCTATTCACCAGCGCTCGATTTTATGATTGATTTATACTTAGACGCTTATGAAGAGTATCAAGAAAACAGAACAGACAAACTCAGAAAGGAAATGGCCAGTTATTTAAAAGAGTTAGGTTTAAACTGCACTATGAAAATTAAAAGAAATACGGGTAATCATGAACAAAAGGAACCGATTGAGTCTACTCAAGAATCAAAATCAGAAAATAAATTACTACAGTTTAGAAGGAAGTTTGCCAAATGATTGACTTAAACGTCAATTATGCGGATTTATTTGCTGAAGAAGTACAAAAAAATCCTAATGATTACCCGGATACAATTCATTTGGCAGTAAAACGGTATCTAAGATGGAAAGAACGAGATGATATTTGGTTTGATTTAGAAAAAGCTAATGCTATGCTGTACTTTACAGAGACTTTTGTTCGTCACTGTAAAGGGGAATGGGCTGGGAAACCGCTAGAATTGGAATTATGGCAAAAATTCTTTTTCAGTAACATTTATGGTTGGCAGAAAGAGAATGAAAAGGGCCAAATTGTACGAGTTATTCGAACTGCCTTTCTTGAAGTCCCTAAAAAGAATGGCAAAACATTAATGGCAACTGCCCCTGTTCTTTATGGAATGTTTGGCGAAGGTAAAAAAGGCGTTGATATTTATGTTTCAGCGACTAACTTTGACCAAGCACAAATGGCAGCTATACCAATAAAACTAACAATCGAGAATAGTCCTGATTTAAAAGACTTGGTGAGAGTCTATCATGGCAAAGAACAAAAGGTAAAATCAATTATTTATTCTTTCGAGGAAGATGAAATAAACTATCAAAATCAAATTATTGTCCTTTCTAAAGACAATGAAGGCAACGAAGGGAAAAACCCTTATATATGTTTATTTGATGAGGTCCATGCCAATAAATCTACTGAACAGTGGAATAATTTGCGTTCAGCACAAATTGCTCAAACAGAAAGTTTAAACTTGGTTACAACAACAGCTGGAAAAGATACATCGGCATTAGGAGTTCAAATTTACAATTACGCTAAAGACGTGCTGCAAAAGGATGATGATGATTCCTGGTTTGCTATGATTTACGAACCGAATAAAGGATATGATTGGGAAGATCGTAAAGTTTGGCAGATGGTAAATCCAAACTATGGAATTACTGTCAATAGTGACTTTTTAGAGAACGCCTTTAAAGAAGCAAAGAAAAACAGTTTTAATAAAGCCGAATTTCTTTCTAAACATTTAGATGTATATGTCAACTATGCCGAAACATATTTCAATTTAGACCAATTAGAAAAAGTTCTAGTTGATGATTTAGGGGAACTTGAAGGTTTAGAATGCGTTGCAGGAGTTGACTTATCGAGACGTACAGACTTAACGTGTGTTAATTTGAATTTTCCAACGTTTGATGATGAAGGAAATCCAATGTTAAAGGTAAAACAAATGTACTTTATCCCGGAACATGGTATTGAGGAAAAGGAAAAGCAAAGAAATGTTCCATATCGAGAATTAGCAGAAAAGGGATTTGTTACTCTTTGTCCCGGGAAAACCGTTGATGAAGATATGGTTGACCAGTATATCATGGATGCATTTGAAAAATATAATTTGTTACAGATAAATTATGACCCAGCGTTGGCGGCAAAATTGGTTGAACGTTGGGAAATGCTTGGAATTCCATGTGTTGAAGTACCACAGTATCCAACACACATGAATGAACCATTTGATGACTTTGAATTACTTTTACTGCAAGAAAGAATATTGAATGGTGAAAAGGTTCCAGCAGTAATAACAGATAATCCGTTATTTGTTTTCTGTACATCAAATGCCAAAATTGTTACAAATATTAACAATTTAAAAGCACCAAGTAAGCGTAAAAGCCCGGAACATATTGATGGTTTCGTGGCTTTTTTAATTGCTCATAAAGAAACATTGAATATGATGGAACCAATTGTTGCAGATGAAGATTTTGATGAATATTTAGATGAAATTTATAGATAGAAAGGCGGTGAGAACTTGGGTTTACGTGATAGATTTTCAATTTTTTTGTATAAACAATTAGAAAAACGTGGATGGTTTGAAGATATTTACTCAAGGGTTGCTCGTTATGGTGGACGATATGTGAGTGATGATAATATACTCGAGTCATCAGACGTTTATGAGTTACTACAGGACATAAGTAATCAATTAATGTTGGCCGAAATTGTCGTGGAGGACAAAGACGGCAAAGAAATTCGTAGTGACCCAGCTTTAAAGGTGTTAAGAAATCCAAACAATTATTTAACTCAATCTGAGTTTATCAAGTTGATGACGAACACTTATTTGTTGCAAGGAGAAGTGTTCCCGGTCCTTGATGGCGACAGGTTGCATTTAGCGACAAATGTCTATACGGAATTAGATGATCGGTTAATCGAACATTTTAAGATTAATGGAACTGAAATACCGGGTTACATGATACGTCATATTAAAAATATCGGTACGAATCATTTACATGGTGTAGGTATATTGGACCTTGGGCGAAATACACTTGATGGCGTAATGAACGCCGAAAAAGTCCTCACTGAAAAATACCGGAAGGGTGGTTTACTTGCTTACCTGTTAAAACTCGACGCACACATCAATCCACAAAACGTGGCACAATCAAAGCTAATTAAAGCCATTCTCGACCAGTTAGAAGCTATTGACGAATCAAGAACAGTAAAATTAATTACTTTAGGAAAAGGGTATAAAATCGATACTCTACAAAGTTCGATTGATGACGAAAAAATATTGGCATATCTCAATGTCTATAAAAAGGATCTCGGCAAGTTTTTGGGAATTAACGTGGAAACTTACCAGGCGCTTTTAAAAACGGATATCGAGAAGGCAATGATGTACCTGCATAATAAGGCCGTAAAACCGATAATGAAAAACTTTGAAGACCATTTGAGTCTTCTTTTTTTCGGCCCAAAATCGGGCAAACGTATCAAATTTAAGATCAATATCCTTGATTTCGTTCCATACAGCACGAAAACAAACATCGGTTACAACATTGTCCGAACCGGAATTACTAGCCCGGATAATGTTGCCGAAATGCTTGGTTTTCCTAAACAAAATACACCGGAAACACAGGCTATTTATATATCTAATGACTTAAGCAAAATAGGCCAAAAGAATGCAACAGATGATTCTTTACCAACGGGAGGGGGTGAGAATCAAAATGAACAAGAAGGAAATTCGAACGCTTGACATAACGAATCTACAAACTCGAGATAACAATGAAACCCATACAATTAGCGGTTACGCAGCAGTTTTTAATTCACCGACTATAATAGGAGATTGGTTTGAGGAGGTAATTTCTCCGGGTGCTTTTAGTAAAACTATATCTGAAAATGGTGATATAAGGGCATTGTTTAATCACGATTGGGGGCAAGTGTTGGGTCGTACAAAAGCGGGGACATTGCGATTGTCCGAGGATGATAGAGGTTTGAAATTTGAAGTTGATTTACCCAATACATCCGTTGCCCGCGACTTAGTGGAAAGTTTAAAACGTGGCGACATTAATCAATGCTCGTTTGGGTTCATCCCCACCATTGAAGAATGGGACGATACTATTGAACCAATGAAACGAACAATAAAAGAAGTGGAACTTTATGAAATATCGGTTGTCAGTATCCCGGCTTATGAGGATACAGAAGTTAGTCTAGTAAGAAGTAAAGAGATTGCTAAGGAAGTAGAATTACGCAAAAAATTATTAAAACAGATTAAGGAGTTGTTGAAATAATGGATAAAAAACTACTTTTAGCTTTACAAAAACGGAATAAAGAACGTCTTACCGAATTAAAAAATAAACTCGAAAAAGGTGAAGTTCGTGCTGAAGATTTAGAAGCTGTTCAAAAAGAAGTGCAGGAGCTTGCCGATCAATTACAAGAAATTGCTGATCAACTTGCCGCCATGGGTGATGATGGTGAAAGTGGCCAAGATGAAGGATCTGGAGAAGAGGGGGAAGAAGATATGGAAGGTCGTGATGGCGGCCAAGATGAAGGATCCGGAGAAGGTGAACAACGTTCTGCAGGTATTTCACCTGAACAACGTGACGGGGTTTTAAAAGCAATATCATCCGGTCTTTCTACTCGTGGGCATAAGTCAACAAAAGCAAAAGAAAAAGAAATTCGTTCTGCATTTGCGAAGTTTGTAGTTGGTCAAATTAGCGAAGCGGAAGCTCGCAGCTTAGGGATTGTAACTGGTAATGGTTCGGTATTAGTACCGAAAGAAATTGCAGATGAAATTATTTCGTATGCACAAGAGGAAAATCATTTACGTAAATTTGGCACGGGCCATAGAACAAAAACAACCCAAGGTTTTCCTGTTTTAATTAAAAAGGCGGTTGCACAGGGGCATAAACAAGAACGTACGAAAGACAATCCAATGCCTGATACGGGTATTGAATTTGATGAAATTTTGCTTGATCCAACCGAATTCGATGCGTTGGCAACAGTAACGAAAAAATTACTAAAACGCACGGATATTCCGATTGAAGATATCGTAATTGAGGAATTGAAAAAGGCTTATGTGGAAAAAGAGGCTCAATATTTCTTCCGTGGTGATGAAACCGGCAATGAAAATCCGGGGGCACTTGCCAAAAAGGCAGTTGCTTTCACGCCGGCGGCAGCGCCTGATTTAACAAAAGGACAATCTGTCTATGACGTGTTAGTTCAGTTTAAGAATTCCGTTAAGGCTTCAGTCCGTAAACGCAGTATGTTCATGATTAACGATGCGGCATTAACCCTTATTGAAACCATGAAAACGGATGATGGTTTGCCACTATTTAAACCTTTAGAACAGGCGTCCAATGGTTTTGACGGTAAGATCCTTGGGTTTAACACTGTGGTAACGGAGTATGCCAATAAATCAGCGGATGATGTTGAAACCCCAGTAATTTATTTCGGTGATTTCAGTTCATTCCACTATCAAGATGTCATCGGGGCTATGGAAGTCAATCGATTAACAGAATTATATGCCGCGTCTAATTTGATTGGTTTGCAAATTTATAACATCCTTGACGGCCAATTAATCTATAGTCCGCTTGAACCAACGGTGTACAAATATGAAGTTATTGGAGCAACTGGTGCATAATTATGGACGAGTTAGTAAATAAACTAAAATCACATCTGCATTGGGAGGAAGGGATGGATGAGTCCCTCCTCCCTCTTTATTTGGAACGAGCAAGAAAGTATGTGAACACCGCCATTGGTAAAGAAGATGAATGGTTAATTATCATGGTGGCCGGTATTTTTTATGAATATCGAGTTAGTGAGAAGGAACTTGGCGACGCTTTGGACGCTTTAACACCTTTCTTTGTTCAGGAGGTGTTTAATGATGATACAGACGAATAAATTAAGATGGATGGCTGACTTATTAAGGCTCGGCGAAACGGTGGACCCGGAAACGGACCGGGTAGTCATGGGATACCCGAAAGTTCGGGATATCCGTTATAACAACATAGGTGTAACTGCAACCGATAAATTTACGACTCGAGAGACTAACGAAGTTGTAAAAAAGATAGAAGTACGTTTGGATAGGGACATTGAAAATAATCAAAAAGACTATCGTATAAGAATCGGTGAACGCATTTACAATATCGAACGAATCTATGTCCGGGAAGATGACCGGGTAATGGAGGTGTCACTCTCCTATGTCAATTAGTTTTCAACAATTAAAAACAATCCTGAAAGAATCAGGTTTACCGGTATATCGTGATAGTGCACCGACAACTGCAAAATATCCATACATTGTTTACGAATTTGTAAACGAGATTCAACGACGAGCCTCAAACAAAGTTTTACAGTCCATGCCGCTCTATCAGATAGCGGTAGTAACAAATGGTATCGAATCCGATTACGAGCCTTTAAAGACGGTGTTTAATAAATATGGCGTTGAATATAGTCAGTTTGAAGCTGTTCCCTATGATGAAAATGATTCCACCATAACGCAATTTATAACAATGGTCAGGTGTATAAAATGAGTAATAATAACGGTTTTTTAGAGGCACTCGAAGAAATTAACACGCTTTTAAAGCTCGATAAAAAAGTAGAATTGGACGTTTTAGAAGAAGCGGCAGAATACTTCGTCAAAGTACTAAAACCGCAAATACCGGTATCAAAACGCAATAAAAAACACATGCGTGACAGCTTGAAAGTCGTTGTCAAAAAGGACGTTGTACAGGTTGTTTTCGATGGAGACATTTTTTATTGGCATCTTGTTGAGCACGGACATAGAAAAGTTAATGGTGGTAAGGTCCGCGGCCGTCACTTCGTCCAAAATACTTGGGACAAGCATGGCGACAAAATAGCTGATATGATGGCTGAAAAGATTGTAAATAAAATGGGAGGTTGATTTTATGCCGAAACAACATAAAGAAATTCAATATAGCGTTGGAATTGAGGATTTATACATTTGCATGATGGATGAACCGGAAACAGCTGACACTGTGCCGGCATACGACGAAATTATTTATACACAAACAAATATTTCTGATTTAACCATTTCTGCAACCACTACTAATTTCGTAAAGTGGGCAAGTAATAAAAAGATTATTAATATCACTAAAAACACTGCATTCGGGCTTGCCTTCAATTTGGCTGGGTTGAATCGCGAAGTTAGAGATAAAATGTTTGCGAAGACCCGAACCAAGGGTATTTCATTTGAAACAGCAAAAGCAATAGAATATCCAAAATTCGCAGTAGGTATTGTTTGTCCACTATCTGATGGAACCAAACTAGCACGTTGGTATCCACGTTGTACCGTTGCACCAGTTGAAGAATCTTGGAAAACGCAAAATGAGGAAATGACGGTGGATGATATCGCGTACACCATTACAGCGGATCCACTTTTATATAATGATGTAACAATGGTAGAGTTTGACTCAGGTGCAGCTGATGCAGCTGGTATCACTGTGGAAAAATTTCTTGAACAAGTTGTTTGTGATGAAAGCCAAATTGAAACATTATTCCCAACAGAAGGCGGAACGGGGGAATAATAGATGGCTAAATTAAGTGATTTAGTGAATGTAAATATTAACCGGGATACGATAAAGATTCAAAATGTCGATATCCCGGTTATTTTTACGATGAAATCATTTCCTTATGTTGAAGAAGCGTATGGAAAACCATATCACATATTTGAACGTGATTTAAATCGAATGCTTCAAAATGGAAAAGTAATACTAGGGAAAAATGAAATTAGATTAATGAGCGCGTTAATTTATGCAATGGTTCGTAGTGGTGGAACTGAATGCACTCCAAAAGAACTTGAAGGAGCCATCCCTCTTAGTGATTTACCTGGAATTTTTCAAACGGTCCTCAGCATATTCAACAACCAAATGTTCCAGAAAGAGGACATGGATAAAATTAAAACTGAAAAAAAAAGTTAATAAATAGTCAAGAGTCTCAATCGTCGGAACTGGATTGGGACTTTTATTTTTATGTTGGAAATACGATTTTGGGTTTGAGTATGGAAGATTTTTGGAACATCACACCAGCCCATTTGTTAAAGCAATTTATTATGCATTTGAGATATACCAATCCGGACGCGCTAAAAGAAGAAAAGAAAGTCTATTACTTAGACCAAACGCCATTCTACAACCGAAAGTGAGGTGGACTAAATGGCAGATAAAGAAAAAAATGTAGTACTTAATTTTAAGATGGATGGGCAGGTACAGTATGCGAAAACGCTACGTGAGATTAACGCAATCATGAATACAGCGGCTAAAGAGTATAAAAATCATGTTGCGGCTATGGGTGATGATGTAAAAGCGACGGATAAATTAGTTGCCGAAAAGAAAAAACTCGAAATCCAAATGGAAGCGGCCCGGAAACGTACCGAAATGTTACGGACACAATATGATGCAATGTCCAAAGATACAAAAACGACAACTGGGCAATTGGCACAGATGTATTCAAAATTGCTAGATAGTGAACGTGCTGAAATGTCGTTACAAAAATCCCTTGACCGTGTAAATGAAGGTTTGTCAGAGCAAGCCATTGAAGCCGGACAAGCGAAAGAAACCTTGTCTAAATTACAAGACGAAAGTAAAACGCTAGAGTCGGAGCAGAAAAAACTTACATCATCTTTTAAATTACAAAACGCAGAGCTTGGTAATAATGCAACTGAAGCACAGAAAATAGAACTTGCCCAAAAACAACTACGTGAACAGATGAGTTTGACTGAACGTGTTGTAGAAAATCTTGAAAAACAACTCGACGCGGCAAAAAAGGTTTATGGCGAAAACAGCCGGGAAGTTATGGAGTTAGAAACTAAACTCAATGGCGCAAAAACGACGTTAAAGAATTTTAGTAACTCGTTGGAAAATATCGAGGACAGCGGAAAAAAAGCGGCGGATGGGTTAGAATCCATTGAAAAAAAGCTAGATCTAAACAACCTTATGGAAGCGTCTGAACAACTACAAGGATTAACGGAAGGGTTACTTAATATTGGAAAAAGCGCAATGGATAGCGCCATGCAGTTTGGCGACTCACAAACTTATTTACAAACAAATTTGGGTTTAACTGCTAAAGAAGCCGAAAAGTTAAATGCTGTGGTTGATGAAGTTTTTAAACATGGGGTCGTTGAGTCAGTTGATGAAGCAGGTCAGGCAGTCATGCTTGTCAAGCGATCTTTTGGCGATTTAAATGATACAGACTTAGAAAAATTGACTAATCAGATCACGACAATAGCCAAACGAACCGATACAGATGTAAATGAAAATGTTCGTGCTGCCCAGCAGATGATGACTGCTTTTGGAATTTCAGGTGAAGAAGCTATGGATCTAATTGCTGCTGGGTTTCAGAATGGGCTCAATCGATCCGATGACTTTTTGGATACCCTGAATGAATATGCTCCGTTGTTTGCAGACGCGGGCATAAGCGCCGATCAGATGCTCCAGATACTTGATAACGGACTTAAAAACGGAGCATTCAACACGGATAAGGTTGCAGACGCTGTAAAAGAGTTACAAATTAGGTTCGGCGACGGAACATTTGAGGAAAAAATGGATATATTTTCTGAGGGTACACAAAGTTTATTTAGGAAGTGGCAAGACGGGAAAGCAACAATGGCGGATGTTATGTCCAGCATACAAAAAGATATCAAAAAAATGGATCCGACCGAACAACAGGCGGCTCTAACGGAATTGGGTACCCAATTTGAGGACTTAGGTGTTGAAGGCAGTCTGTCTCTTTTAGAAATCGGGAAAGGTATGGATGATGTAAACGGAAAAGCCGAAGAAATGTCTCAAAAAAGTCCAGGTGAAAAATGGGAATCGTCTTTAAGAGAGTTGCAAACAGCATTAAAACCGATTGGGGAGAATCTCATTAGTGCTTTAACACCAGTTATTAACGGATTAGCACAACTGGCTGATTGGTTTAGCAAATTACCCGGGCCCGTACAAACTTTTATAACTGTTTTTGGCGGCATCATCGCCGTTGCCGGTGTATTGGCGCCGATAATTATAGGAGTAGTCACGGCATTTATGTCATTACAAAGTCTGTTATTACCACTTATCGGCATTATTGCTGGGGTTGCTGCGGCTATCGCTGGAATTGTCCTAGTCATCCAAAACTGGGGTGCTATAACAGATTGGTTGAGTGAGAAATGGGGTCAATTTACATCATGGTTGTCAGAAACAGTTGGGAACCTGAAAGATTGGTTTGTCAATAAGTTCACTGAAATGAGAGATGGCGTTATCAATAAGGTAACAGAATTGAAGGACAAATCAATAACCATAATTACTGGATTTAAAGACAATGTCGTGGCTAAAGTAACAGAACTTAAGGATGGATTTATCAATAAAGTAACTGAATTAAAAGATGGTGCTATTGGAAAATACAATGAACTAAAGACTAATGTTATAAATATTATTACAGGTTTTAAAGATAACATTGTAAACAAAGTCGTTGAATTAAAAACTAATTTTGTCAACAAAGTAACTGAATTAAAAGATGGTGCTATTGGAAAATTTAGCAATTTGCGGGACAAAGCAGGGGAGGTCATGCAACAAGCGAAAGAGAAAATACTAGAACCTATTGAAACAGCAAGAGATAAGATAGAGGAAATTGTCGATAAAATAAAAGGATTCTTTAGGGATTTAAAATTAAAGATCCCAAAAATTGAAATGCCACCATTGCCACACTTTAAATTAGAGGGTGAGTTTAGCTTAAATCCTCCAAGAGTGCCAAAGTTGTCAGTTGATTGGTATGCAAAAGGCGCAATATTTACACGTCCGACCATTTTTAACACACCTTATGGGATGAAGGGGTTTGGTGAAGCAGGTCCTGAGGCGGCATTGCCCCTCAACGAAGAAACTTTAGGTGCTATTGGAGAAGGAATTGCTAAAACCATGAAAGGTAAGAATGGTAATACGTTTAATATTTATACACAAGAAAGTCCTGAAAGAATTATACGTAGAGAATTGGAACGTTTAGCTTTTAAAGCATAGGGGGTGGCGACTTGTTAATAAAAAAGTTGAAGATTACTAACGCTAGTGGCGAATCAATTCAATTTGGTCGCCACTTTTATCTTGAAGATGATTTCGACTTATCTGCTTTGAAAGCAAGTGTAACTTATTCAGAAAGCAGTGATGACGGTGCTAGTTATCAAAAAACCAGATTAGATGTAAGGGATTTTAGTATTCCATTTTTTTTAAAGATAAGCGTAAATAGCGATGGTTGGATTGAAGAAAAGAGACGCGAGGCTTTTGATGTTTTTAATCCAAAAAAGAATCCAATGCGGCTTGATTTCACAACTAAAGCGGATAAAAGCTACTATCTTAATGCTGAGTTGATAGCAGCGCCCACTTTTTCAACAGAGGAAGAAAATTCAAATGAATATTGGCAAGATGGATTGCTTCAGTTTAGTTGTCATGATCCATTTATTTATGAAGTAAATGAAACATTAGTTCAAATTGCAACTTGGGTACCAAGTTTAATTTTTCCACTAGTTATTCCTGAGAATGAAGGAATTCGTTTTGGATACAGGAGTCCTAGTCTAATAGCAAATGTCCATAATGATGGACAAGATGATACGGGTATGATCATAAAATTTAAGGCACTTGGAAGTCTATCCACACCTAGTTTAGTAAATGTGAATACTTATGAGGAATTTAAACTAAATATGGATATGTTGCCAGGTGATGTTGTGGAAGTTAGCACGTACAAAGGCAGAAAATACGCTCACTTGATTCGAAACAATATTACAACCAGCGTGTTTGGAAAAATAGATATTGGCAGCAAGTTTTTACAGTTAAAATCTGGGGATAATTTGTTTCGTTATAACGCAGAATCAGGATTGGATAATTTAGAAGTATCGATGTACTTCACATCTAAGCTTTTGGGGGTGTAGCATATGGAACTGTATGTATTTCATATGGATACATTCGAAAGGTTAGGGGTTATTGATAGCTATCAATCTTTAGAGTTTGTTATCAACTATAGAAAACATAGCACTTTAGATTTAATTGTTGATGCAACTGCAGAGAACATTGATTATTTCATTAATAATAGTAATGACATAGTTCTAACTAAGGACAACGATTTAAAACATGGCTATCTGATAGAAACAGTTAAGTACGTTGATGATAAAAAATCACAACTTGAAGTGTATTGTAAGTCGCTTGGTTTAATGCTTGGATGGAGACAAATCGATGGACAACAAACTTTTGAAGGAACTGTGGAAGAAGCTTTACGTTACTTTGTAAATAAAAATGCTATTAATCCAAGTAATGCTAAACGAAAAATAAACGGATTAGTTTTAGGACCATTAAACGGAATAACTGATACAACAAGTGAAGCGTTCTCTAATAAACCTTTGGATGAATCTTTATGGGAGATATGCGTGAAATTCGATATTTCTTATGATGTACTACTTGATATAGATAACAAGCAATTTGTTTTCACTGTCTGGAAAGGCTTAGATCGTAGCACAGAGCAGTCAATAAATGAACCAGTTATCTTTTCAAAAGAGTTCGATAACGTACTTGCTCAAAACTATGTGGATGACAAAAGCGATTATCGGAACGTTTGTATCATAGCAGGTGAAGGTGAAGGGACTGGAAGAACATATCTAGTCATTAATGATGAAATAAGTGGCCGTCAACGTAGAGAAATGTTTGTGGATGCGAGAGATTTACAATCTGAAAATGAAGATGAAACAACGATGTCCTCCACACAATATGAAGCATTGTTAAAAGAACGCGGTAAGAATAAACTCGCTGAAAACGAACAGGTAAGGACATTTGAAACAGATGTGGATTATGGCTCTCAATTCGTTTATGGAGTTGATTATAAAGTTGGAGACAAAGTAACCATACGGAATGATGATCTAGGATTAGTTAATCACACACGAATAGTGACAGTTACCGAAAAATACAGTAAGGCTGGATTCGATTTAAACATTGAATTTGGAAGCAATGTTCCAAGTTTCATAGACAAACTAAAAAAGGTGGTGAATAACTGATGACAATAAAATGTGGCCCTTTCAATGCTGTTAATTATGACAGGGCATGGAAAGCAGAGGATTTTGCAACTTATTTTTCTAGCTTTATTGGAGATGGTGTTTATCCTAATCCTTCAACAAATTTACAAGTTATTGAAGGAGACAATATGACTACTGTTGTTAAACCTGGATTGGGATGGATTAACGGCCGTATTTTTATTAATGATTCAGACTATGTGCTTCAACATGATATAGCAGATGGTATTTTAAAACGTATTGACCGTGTTGTGTTTAGATTAAATTATTTAAACCGTGATGGTGAAATTGTCATTAAGAAAGGAACACCTGCAAGTAATCCGGTGGCTCCATTGCTTCAAAGAGACGCAGATATGTATGAGTTGGCATTAGCAGACGTGCTGATTAATAACGGAGCCACTCAAATAACACAAGCGAACATAACAGATTTAAGACTAAACAATGAGCTATGTGGTATCGTACACGGGACGGTAGATCAAGTAGATACGACAACGATTTTCAATCAATACACGGCATGGTTCAATTCGGTGAAAGATGGAACAGAACAAGAAATTTCCGATTGGCAACAACAAGTAGAACAAACATTTAATGATTGGTTTGATACTGTAAAAGGGATTTTAGAAGGTGATGTAGCAACAAATCTTGCCAATAGAATAGCGACTTTGGAACAGGACTTTGCGTCACATCAGGCGGATGATGCGAAACATATCACCCCAGAAGAAAGAAACAGATGGAATGATGCCGCAACGCAATTCAGCGTGTGTAAAAGCGAGAAGGACGAGAACGGAATTTTTACAGTTGTCGAGTACAAAAGAGCAGACGGAACACTTTACGCACGATCCGTATTAAGTGGAGGAACAAGTCCGCAATATACAACACGCACGATTACTTATTATGCTGCCGATGGAACAACAGTTATTCGGACTGACCCATATACACTTGTTTATGATGCGGACGGTGATTTGATAAGCGAGGTGAAACAATAATGTCATTGATTGATATTCGAGCGCATGGCGGAGTGTTTGGTGGAGGGAAACGTATAAAAACTAATGACGCAATAATAAAAATGGCAAAGTACCAAGCAGTAAGTTTTCACTACGGAGGTAATCGTGCTGCTTATAATGATGAGGCAGATGGATTGATTTTAATTGCTTATATTAATGGTGTAGGCGGAGATTTTCGAGTAAAATGTTATGACCGTGATTTAAACCTTAAATTTGAAACGTATAATCTAGGGAGTTCTATCTATTCAGTAGCTAGAGATGACACTCATTTTTATGTTTCTAGAGCGGGATTGCTTTCAAAATATCCTATCGTTTCTAGCGGAAATCCTAGCCCTGTTTGGAATTATACAATTCCGAATGGAGCTAATTATGATGCTATGAAGGTTCGGAATGGAAAGGTCTACGGACTCAACAACAATACACTTAAAATTGACGTTATTAATTCATCGGGACAATTAGAAGATACTATTCCGATTTCTGCATGGGCGAATCTCATGGAAATGGATAAAAACGGCTTTATTTACATCTACGATATTAATGATGAATTATATAAACTTGACACTGTATCAAAACAAAAACTATGGTCAGTACCGGCATTGCAATATAACGGCAGTAACCCTAACTATTTAAGACAAAGTGAAAACTATATTTTTGTTATTACATCTAATAACTACGCCGCAAGAATTAATAAACAAACAGGTGCAATTGCAACACCACTTACTTATATCGATATGAACAATAGAATTTCATTTGACCAATTCGGAAACTCTTTTGTATGGAGAAGTGGAGACCCTAATGTTAATTTCAAAGGGAAGGAGAGTTTTGATGGAGGTGGTTTTACACAATCGGGTTTTTATTTAGAGAATGTGTATGGAGTGAAAAAGCCATTTTCAGTCGGAGCTTCAATTCTAGTATTAGACTTTTATTATGCTTTAAACATATAAAAAGGGAGGTACTATGATGTTTGTTACCTATAATGTTGAAACTCGCGAAGTTGAGACTGTTTTATATGACCACCGATTAATTACAGATGACATGAGAACAAGAGGATTTTTTGTTGATTCGTTGCCGGAAATTGATAATACATTGATAGGAAAATGCGGTGTTTTGGTAGCAGACCCAACAACGAAAACAGTATCCGTTGAATATAGAGATAGACCACTAACACCGGAAGAAAAATTGCAATTATTAGAACAAGAAAACCAAGAATTAAAAAATCAAGTTGAATTAATGCAACAAGCATTAGACGATCTTTTGTTAGGAGGTATGTAACATGGCTGCTTATCTTGCACAACGAATCATTGATGGAGCTTACACATACGATTATGTCATCAGCAGACGTCCTGATTTAAAAGCAGGAATTGACGCTTACCTTCGCGAAAAAGGTCGAGAACATTTAATTACACAATAGGAACATTTAGCGACATAAATAAATTTCATGAAAAAATAAAGGTAAGTCCTTTCTTTTGTTGAATGTATTGTTATAAGGAGGGGGGTTTTTCATGAATCAAAAAGTAAAATTAAATGATTTTGTTGATGAAAAGCTTGATGAACTATGTATAGATGTCAATAAGGTCCGAGTTTTATATGATAAAGAGGCAAAAAGATATGCTAAAAAAATAGGTTTAAATTTTTTCAAAAGAAATATTGATCTGACTGGATATACAGATCTTGATAGCTTCCTTAAAAACAAAGAAAAACCACTAGTGGTATTGATATTTAAGTCAAGAAAAAAACTCGTATATGCTACAATTGCACATGAGTTGAAACATGTTGAGCAAATTTTAAATGGGAAAGTTGACAAAAGGGACAAAAATGTAATGTATCAATGCGAAGAGGAAGCATATACTGCTGGATATCAAGAGGCAAAAAAACGTAGTAAGTGGCTTGCTTTAAAATATCAATTACGTCAAATTTGTAGCCTTTTGGAATATAAATTAACGCTTTAATAAAATATATTTTTTCTTAAAAGGTTTATTTTCCTTTTGTGATGAAAATGATAGATGTCATTTAAATAAAATCGAGTATGTTGGAATGTTTAAAGGATTGAAGAGAAGACGTTTTGAAGAGTATCTATATGAAAATATTAATTTATTTAATCTTGATTGTAAAAGAGTAGAAAAATCAGAGAAAACTTAACTTTAAATCAAAAAATATGTTTACAATTAATGCCAATTGCGGCGTTTTTATTTTGCACAAAATGGGGTGAATTCATGGAAAAAATACTACATGTAATCGTATCAACTATAGGCGGATTTTTATCTTGGCTTTTTGGAGGGTGGTCATTATTGTTGACCGTCCTTTTACTTTTAAACATTTTTGACTACGTGACAGGTGTCGCTGCAAACTGGGGACAAATATCCTCAAAAGTAGGTTTTAAAGGTATTGTTAAAAAAGGTCTTATTTGGATATGGGTAGCAATTGCAAACCTTATTTACATTGTCCTACTGGACCAAGGTCTAAGCATTGGTCAAGTCATACCTGACGCTGTCGTAATCGCATTTATCATCAACGAAATTGTTTCAATCGCTGAAAATAGCGCAAAATTAGGTGTTAATATTCCGGAGCCGATTCAAAAAGCGTTAGATGTATTTAATAAAAAGGAAGGTGAAAAGAAATGAAACACATTGTAGACTTATCACACCATCAAGACCCAAGCAAAATTAATTACGATGTATTTGCAAAGCAATTAGATTTTGCTATTATCCGTACACAATACGGATCAAAAACGATTGACCGACATTACAAAACCCACCATAAAGAGTTACAAAAAAGGGGAGTGCCGACTGCTGCTTATGCTTGGGTACGTGGTGTTTCGGAAAACGACATGAGGGTTGAAGCAAGAGATTTCTATAATCGCACAAAGGAATTAAACCCAACATTTTGGTTCTTAGATGTTGAGGAAAAATCAATGTCCAATATGCGTGATGGTGTAAAAGCGTATGTTGATGAATTGCGGAATTTAGGCGCTCAAAAAGTTGGTGTCTATATCGCACATCATTTATATCAATCTTTTAATTTAGATTTAAGTGATTTTGACGCTATTTGGATACCAAGGTACGGTCAAAACACAGGGCAACTACACGACGCAAAGCCTGACTATCCATGTGATTTGTGGCAGTATACGAGTGTTGGACGGTTGCAAGGCTACGACGGCAACTTAGATTTAAATATATTAACGGGTTCTAAACCGCTTGAATTTTTTACAGGTGTAAATGTTGTACCAGTATCTAACGAGATAAAAACAGTAAACACACCAGATACCTACACAGTCCAACCGGGAGATACTTTGTCTGAAATTGCGGTACGATTTGGCACAAGCGTAAGTACTTTAGCCGCACTAAATAACATAGCTAATCCTAATTTGATTAAAGTAGGACAAGTACTTAAATTGACCGGTAATGTACAAAGTGTGCAGTATTATACGGTTGTCAGCGGCGATAATTTAACCAAGATTGCGAAAAAATTCGGTACAACCGTTAATGTACTTGTAAACCTAAATGGTATTAAAAACCCGAACTTAATACGGGTTGGGCAAAAATTACGTGTGAAATAAAAGGGGGGAGCGAATCCTCTCTTTTTTTATTTTTACAAGAGGAAATTTGGCAGAAATAAAGAATTATTAATGTGAAAGGAGGGAAGGATTTGAAGCAAGTAGCAGACAGGGAATTATTAGTAGTTAAAGGGAAAATGGTGGAAATTTTTACAATGGTAGATAATACTTATCTGGCTTTTGCACACGCAGATTATAATGCTGATGATGAAGAAGCAATAATAGGTATGGGAGAGGGGGACGAAAAAGAAACGGCAATAAAGTTAGCTTTGCAGGACTTATATATCGAAACAAAAAACACCCGGTGAGGGGTGTTTTTTTATTCCACTGGCGACCTATCCACATTTAATTGAGATTTCATCATATCTGATGTGTATTGCAATACTTTTCCACTTGCCTCCGTATCATTTTTATCAAAAGATACGCACCATTCAAAGTCATATCTTTTGTCTTTCCAAGAGTATTGACCGTCAATATAATACACATTCTTATATACTTCACCTGTTTCATTATCCTTCATATCAGTCTGTTTTTCGGCTTTTATATTTTCAGTTTTAACCGTCACATTGTCTATTTCATCATATTTTTCAATGATTGTTTCAGCCCGAACAGCTAAATTTATAAGTAATTTTTCATTTGTAATTTTTCCCGGGGACACTTTATATGTATCTGTTTCATCCGCATTAGTATTTGCTTCTTCATTACTTGACGACAATGCTATAGCAACTACGAATAAAACAAAAGATATTATAGTTATTAAACCACCTCGATATTTTTTCTTTTTGATTTTCCCTAAAATAATCAATACAATACCAACAATAAACCCAACAAGTCCTATAGCACCTAAAAACGCCATTTTTAACACTCTCCTTATATAAATTATATTACTTATTTCGACAAAAATTGAAAAAATCCTTTAATAAAGAGAAAAGTAGCGGAAAAAATCCGCTACACATTTAAATTTTTTTACACAAATTTTACACAAACTTAGTTATAACCATTTATTTTATGCCGTTTTCCTACTATTATATATGTCCGTCTGGGACGTTTTTAGGTTAAAATCCGTTAGAAACGGTAAAATTAATTTTCGCAGGAATGTTGATTTATCAACGTTTTTGCGATTTTTTTATTTTTCCTGTTTGAATAAGTTTGATATAAAAATCAAATCATTTTACACATTTTTTACACAAGAATCTTGTGTAAAATCTTTTACACAACTCTATCCATTGTTTTTGTGTAAAAAATTTTACACAGCTTTATACATACGCTTAAACGTATTTACACTTAATTCCTCATCCTGCTGACGCATTTCTTTCATGATATGAGCGTATGTTTTCATGAGTGTTTCAACGTCATGCCCTAGTCTTTCCGCAACATAATTATAACTTGCCTTTTGATATAACAAAACACTGGCATGTGTATGTCGCAAGCCGTGTACCGATATTGGTTCAATTTTTAACTCTTTTAATATTGATTCCAATGCTTTATTTGCCGCACCATTGCTAATTACTTTGTACTTAGATGTCGGACTGTAAAATACTAATTGTGCTATATTTTCGGGTGTTTTATCAAATAAATCTTTAAACACTGCCATTGTTTTCTCATCCATTTTTATTTTCCGGATGGATTGAATTGTTTTAGTTGGTACGAACCCATCCCCCATTTTTTTGGTATATCCCCATTGTTTTGTCACAGTAATCATGTTGGTTTTAAAATCAAAATCTTTTCTTGTTAATCCGACCATTTCGCCAAAACGCATACCACTTGTCAAACCTAATAAAAGTAAATAATAAACTATACTTTTGTCTAATCGTTCATGCAATGCGTTTAACAGTTTTTGACTATCTTCAAAATTCAAATGTTTTTCTTCCGGTCTTTTTTCCGGCTCTCCGGTTAAAACCGCGCCTCGAGTAAAATCAATCCGGATTATTCCCTCATCAATCGCCTCTTTTACACACGCCCTTATATGAGTGTTTAATTTACGTGTAGAGGCTTTAGCGTGTGTTTTGCCATATATGTTTAAAAACTCTTGGTATTCGGCTTTTTTTATTTCTTGAATGGGTATATCACCAAAATACTCTTGTACCGTTTTTAGGCTTGTTTTATAACGCTCTAATGTGTTTTGTGCAATATCCGTTTTAAATGTCTTTATCCATTTTTCCATGTATTCGGCAAATGGCACTGGCTTTAAATTTGGAACGACACCTTTTCTCAATTCTGTCTCAACTTCGGCGGCGGCAATTTGTGCCTCCCTCTTTGTCTTAAACCCACCTTTTCTGATTAACTTGCCTTTGTTGCTTACCGTATACTGCCATGTTTTGCCTCTCTTTTGGAAACTTGCCATAACCATTTCCCCTTTTTATTTTTAGTGTTAGATAATAAAATTCACGTATTTACAACGCTATCACCTCCCTAAAGGGAAAGTATGTTCGTTTTGAAGTTAAAAATTTTTTAGTTCGAGTACACCTAATGGTTCAAAATATAGTATTTTTTCACCAACATAAGTACAGGTGCCATACTCTTCTTTATATCGTTTAAGCGCATTTTCTAAAAAATCTTCTGTTACACCGAGATATTCCGCAAGTTCGTATTTAGTCTGTATTCCTTCATTACTTGCTTGTACCAATTTCTCAAACGGTATCAATTTTTTATATGCCCATTTCCTAGCACGTTTTTCTTGTTTCCGGTTTAGTAAGTTAGATTGATCTAAAATGTTTCCGCTAGATGTATGATAATGGCCCAATTCTTCGGCGAGTACACAGGCCTTTTCGATTGATGACTCTATTTTTTTATTAATACAGACAACATTGTTTGAGTATAACCCCTTTATTTTTTTGCTTAATTTTTTCTCATAGACTGACACCCCGAGTAATTCAGACTCAAATAATAAATCTTCATAGCCCATATTTCTCTACTCCTGTTGTTTCCTTTTGGCTTTAACAAATTCCATAAATTTTTCAATTTCTTCCAATTCTTCATCTGTCCACTCATCCCCATCATGATGAGCAGCTATAGTTGTTACGTCATCTTCATTGCTTTTATTACCAATTAGCCAGTCTAGGGAAACGTTAAAGTAATCAGCGTACATATTAGCGTCATCTATGTTAGGTTTTGACTCGCCTTTCTCCCACCTATAAATAGAACTTTTACTAGTTTTCGCATCATATTTTCTTGCGAATTCTTGAGCTAATTGTTCCAAAGATAGTTTTTTACTGGTTCTCAATTGTGTTATCTTCTCCGAAAAAGACATCATAAGAATCCCCCTCAAACTTTTTTAAAACTTAAACGTCCTTAAATTATTTAAATACATTTTAATATATCCGTTCCAAAAATTCAACAGGTTTTAATAAATTTCCCGAAAATGAAATTTTTCGTTTGACTTTTATTTTTTATGGTGTATTATAATAATTACAAGGCGTTCCAAAAATGGGAAATGGAGGTGATTAAATTGGATAATAAAAAACCATTTTATAAGTTAAAAGGGTATCTCGCCGAAAACGGAATAAAGCAAAGAGACCTAGCGAGACAAATAGGAATGAGTGAAGTTAGCTTATCTCAAAAGATTAACCGTGCAGGAAGTACATTTACCATTGATGAGGTGAAAAAGATTTGCGAAGTACTGGGTATATCAGCAGATGATTTTTTTTTAACTCAATCGTTCCAAAAATGGGAAAAGAAAGTAGTTTGAAGAAATGTCATGAAACAATGAAAGGAGGTGAAAAAGTTTGCAACAACTAAATGTTAACATTTCTATTCCAATTCCAAGCGACCACATACTTATTAAAAAAATCGAACTTGAGGAGTTAAAGCGGCAAGAATTAACCGGTGTTTATTGGACCATGAAAGATTTACAAAAAAGGATCAATAAAAGTGATAGATGGATTAAGGATAACATTCTATATCCATCTAAATTCCGGAAAATTTTAGATGTTGAAAACGGCGGTTTTGTCTATTATCCAAAAAACCAAGGTCAAACATGGAGCTTTCAAGCTACGAAAATGGCGGCATTTTTGGAAAAGCATTTTAAAGAAATTTTCAAGGTGGTGAAACAAAAATGGTCAGATTAACTTGGGAAAACGATAAGTACAGAATACTAGTTAGAAGGTTTGAGGGGGATAATCAAATACTTGTCGATTACTGGCAATTAGACAGAACCGGTAATACAAAAGCGATACGATATAAAGATTTACCACAGTATGTGACAGAAAAAATCAATGAATTGAAATCATTAGCAGGTCACTTGGAAGGATGAACGAAAATAGGAATATTTGGAGGGGAGAAAATGAATCAATTGCAAGTGTTTGAAAATGACTTATTTAAGGTATCCGCAAAAGTAGAAAACGGAGAAATTTTATTCGATGTCGAAGAAGTAGCTGTTTCACTTGGATTTACTGAAACCAAAAATGGAAAGGTGTATGTAAGATGGCGCACGGTCAACGGTTATTTAAAAAAATATGTTTCGCAAGATGTTGCGAAAGGTGATTTGATTCCTGAACCATTAGTTTATAAGTTAGCTTTCAAAGCGTCAAATGAAGTAGCAGAAAAATTCCAAGATTGGTTGGCGATTGAAGTTATTCCGCAAATACGTAAAACAGGTTCATATCCTTTTGATACATCTCAGCTTAGCCCAGAATTACAAATGTTTAGCAAGTTATTTAACACGGTAGCAAAACAAGAGTTAGAACAAAAGCGACTTGAAAACGAAATTAAACAAACCAACAAGCGTTTAGATAATGTTACAACAATCGTTGCATTAAATCCAAAAGATTGGCGACTGGACGTTAATAGAATACTAAATACAATTGTTAAAAAGTCCGGTATGTCCTATCAAGATATACGAAAAGAAAGTTATGAATTACTCGAAGCGAGAGCAAAATGCAATTTAAATATTCGTTTAGAAAACAAGAAGAAAAACGCTTTATTAGAAGGTGCTTCCAAATCTAAAGCCAGCAAAATAAACAAAATGGATGTTATCGAGAGTGACAAAAGATTAACAGAAATTTACTTAGCGATCGTTAAAGAAATGGCAATTAAATATCAAATATCAATGGAAGGGGTACTTGGCTTACATACATCATAGAAAGTAGTGACGAATCATGATAGTGACATTATTTTTCGGTGCCGTGTGCATATTGGTAGGTGTTATGTTGGGAGGTTTTTGGAATGAAAAATCAAGATAAACTTTCTTTTGGTTGAATTAATAAAAACCTATTTAGATTGAAACGAGGTGAAAACATGCCAAAAATCAAAAGGATAGAATCAGCCTTGCCAATGGATGGAAAGTGTTGGGAAATCGGAACTGAGAATCATTAGTGAATGTGCCAGTAATTATCACATATTTTGAGGAGGAGTATATATGATATCGAGATTAAAAGAAGGTGTGAGGTATGCGATTTGAAATTGAAAATCCAATGGTACGTTGGAAAGAGAAACCGAACAAATTATGGCGACGAGATGTTTTTGACTACGCCATATGGACAGGTGATGAATACTTAGAACTTGATGATGACGTTTATCGGAAAGACGACCTATCCTATGACGCTATTAAGATATTAAAACGGTATGGAGCGGTTGAAAAAATTGCCGGAGATGATGACTGGTGAAACAGAAAGTTTATCTAAAAACTGGTGAGGTATTTACGATTGATAACCAAATGAATAGTAATAATAGTTGCACTGAGTGGGACGTCCATCGTTTTCAAAAAGAAAATTTAATTATAAAAATCACAAAGGAGGAAACAAAATGACTAAACTATACGAACTAACAGAAAGCTATATGCAACTTATTGATTTATCAGAACAATTGGATCCGGAGACTTTTAAAGACACACTCGACGCAATCCAAGATTCCCTTGAAGATAAAGTCGAAAATACAGCAAAAGTAGTCAAGTCGCTTGAATCAGATGTTACAGCTATCAAGGAAGAAGAGAAACGCTTGAAAGAGCGTAGACGAGTATTAGAAACAAAAATTGATAGTATCAAAAATTACTTAAAAGAACAACTAGAACTGGCGGGGATTGACAAGGTTAAGCGCCCACTTATCACTGTATCAATCCAAAACAACCCGCCATCTGTAAAAGTGACCGATGAAAAATTAATACCATCATCTTTCATGATAGCAAAAGCGCCCGAATTGGACAAGAAGGCGGTGCTTAAAAAGTTGAAAGATGGTGAAGAAGTACCTGGAGTCGAATTGTTCCAAGGAAGGAGTTTGAGAATAAAATGAACCGTTCAGAAAGCATTGTTGAACTGACAAAAGCCCTAGTTAAATTCAATAACGAAATAAACAAAATTACAAAGGATGCAGAAAATCCATATTTCAAAAGTAATTACGCTACATTGGATCAGATTGTTGAACAAATTCGACCATTACTTACAAAAAACGGACTTGCTGTTATGCAATTCCCTAGCGGTGACGGTCAAATGGTATCAGTAACGACCTTGTTACTACATGAGAGTGGAGAATTTATTGAGAGCCAACCAATTAATATGAAACCGGTGAAAAATGATCCGCAGGCAGTTGGCAGTTGTATTACTTACGCAAGAAGGTACAGTCTACAGTCATTTTTATCACTAAACACTGGTGAAGATGATGATGGAAACAAAGTTACTCACACGGACCAACCGCAAGAAAAATTAGCTAGTGACAAGCAGCTAAACTTGATTACCAATCTATTAAAAAAGAATGTTAATGAAAAACACTCGTTTGATGAATTGTATCAAATACTAAAACAGCGTGTAGGAACAGAAAAAGACATGGAACAGTGGACAAGCCAAGAAGCCTCAAAAGCAATCAATATTTTACAAAACAAACAATGATTACTATCTTCATAGATTAAAAGGGGTGAGGTGATGCAAGGATGGATTAAGCTACACAGAAAAATAGTTGACAGTCCTATATGGAATGATCCTCATTATTTAAAGTTATGGCTTTACTGTTTGATGAAAGCAACACATAAAGATAGGGAAGTCATCATAGGAAATCAAGTTATTAAACTAACGCCTGGTGAATTTATAACAGGTCGAAAATCACTGGCTGATGATTTAAATGCTGGTGTAAAAGCTAAATTAAAGCTAAATGAATTGACGTGGTGGAGGTATCTAAACTGTCTTGAAAGAATGCAAATGT
>Ga0207789_1000188_pt1 | contig 41151 bp, 40 predicted proteins | sample HigsolmetaGSP12D_FD_184840 | JGI IMG/M metagenome (GOLD analysis project Ga0207789, IMG submission 184840) | High solid enriched microbial communities from the Joint BioEnergy Institute, USA - SP1-2-D (SPAdes) | ecosystem: Engineered > Bioreactor > SSF (Solid state fermentation) > Aerobic >...
ATTCACTGAAATATTTTGAACTGATTTTTGCACATTCTGAAATACAGTGAAAAAATAAGCACATTATTTCAGATTGTATGCCGGATTAATGTGAAAATGGCAAGCTGAAATAGTGTGCTCGTTTACATTACTTACTCTATTAAATATTGAACATTCCCCAGCCATGATAAAAAACACTACAAACAATAAATTCAAAAAGTTAATCAAAAGTCAATTACAACAATGGTTTGCGGGTTTACCTAATTACATCAAGGTTTACCTGCTTATTTTCTACTGCGAAAGTTGAGATACAAACAAGGGCAAAATTTCTATGTACAGGAAAAAATGGTTATATTAATAACCTTTTTTTCCCCTCTTTCCTCTTTCTTTGTAATGGGAATACTTTTGGTCTATTTTTATCTACTTGATTTTTAGTAGAATCGCTGCTTTTTTTCTCCTTTTCTAAATATTTATTTAATATGAAAATAGCACGATCAAGCGCCTCTTCAGTTAATTCACCTTTTGCATACATGCCGCAAAGAATCGCATAGGCAATTGACTTTGTTTCAATTTCTACTTGAAGATTCACATCTACATCTGAATTTCCGCTTTCTTTTATAAGCGCTTGTAATTGATTTTTATTCATTTTACCTACCTTCCTTCAAATAGTTGGTGAAAAAGGGTATCATACGAAATAAGTATGGACACCCGATTTCACCTAAATAGATAGGCTTGAAATTCGATTAATCTTCGAACTCTTGATTTTGTTTCTGGCGTTGGTCTTGATCCTGATCCTGGCCTTGTTTTTGTTCTTGGTCCGTATCTGTTTCCGTCTTCGAGCGGACTTTTGCATTTGTATCGCTTTCTACCTTTACATCAACGTTTACCTTTGAATTCCCGCTATTAGAAACATATGCTTTTGATTTATTCGTGTTTTTGTCTTTTACTTTGACTTCATTTTCGCCTTCCACATCGCCTTCAAAATCATTTTTATTTTTTAATTCTGCGTCCTGCTTGTTTTGATTTTTGTTTTTGTTTTTGTTTGGATCGAAAATGTCGTCATTTTCCCATGGTTTACTCAATGTTATTTCCTCCTTTTTTTATTTGTATTTAGTATATTCTTCAAGATACATAATGATTGGACAAACGTATAAAAGCTAGTGGACTTATGCGTAAATTTAAAAAAAGCGGCTGTCTAATTTGACAGAAAAAGGGGAATACCAAATCATGTAAAATGGTAGGAGATACAAAAATATACCGAAGATTCCAGTAAAAAAGGATTGAGTTTCGCTGGAATGAAGTGATAGATAATGAAAGGATGTTATGAGAATATTGGAAATATAATAGACCAAAACCACTAGGAAGAACTTTATTAAATAATAAATGAGCCAATGTTTTTTTCATATCCATATTTTCTTTATGTCTAACTAAATACCTTTTCAACTTCATTTTTCAATTGTATAAAAAAAGGTGGATTCATATAGGTGGTAACCTATTTTTCAGACGGATTTTTTTCGTAAAAATGTGAATACTGATGGTTAGAGAATTTTGATATTGGAGGAATTTTCATGAGTTACCGTTTACGGGATTCGGTTACAATTCGAAATGAGCAAGGTAAAGAGGTGGAATATTTTATTGAGGCGCTGTTTGATGTGGACAATGAAAGTTATGCATTAATCCGAAACGATCAGGAAACACTATTAATGAAAATTGAGGAAGAAAATGGCGAGCAATATCTCGTTGGCGTTGGTAAACCGGATTTGAGTGAATCAATTTTGGATGCTTATCAAATAGCAGTGCGAGTGAATTCAGCTAACAATGATAAAGATATGAAACAATGAATGGAATGATCGATCTGGAGGTTGGAAAATGAAAAGGCAAAACAAAATGGAAGAATCAGTAATTGCACCGGGGATTGATAACGATGAGGAATTAGAACAAAAGGCAACAAAGGAAGAAAAAGAAAAGGGCGAATATACAGAAGTAACCAACCTAACATTAGATCATTTGGATTGATGGGTAAATAGACAGAGGGTTGGGAAAGGGAACAAATAATCCCTCCCCTTCATCTAGAGAAAATCGTTCGAAACTAAATGAAAGACGGCCTTGTTTCGTCAATCACTTCAAACCATACTGGTGTCTGGTCATCAGGTTCCCCATTATAGTTCACTCGAATTTCTTCTCCTTTTTTAATATCTGTTCTTGCATAAAAATCAATGGTGAAATGAGTGAAGTTCGTAATATACTTGGCATTTGGCCTATAGGAATGATTGTATAACGAACCGTAACCTAACACAATCGCTTTATGGTCTTTCCAACGAAAAATATAGTTTGACAGGATAGTGTTTTGCATTTTCTCCCATTCATCCTTTTGTATGATAATGACAGGCGCAACTTCAATCAATTCCCCTTTCTTAATATTCCGTTTAGCAAAAACTCCTCTGCCATACTTGCCCGTTTCTTTAACGAAGATCGAATCCAACTTGTCCCCCCCTCTCAGCTTAGTTTGATTAGTTGTTCACGAAGATATCTGTTTCTGTCTTTTATGAATTGGATTATTAGGACCGGCTCTCTTTGAAACATTTGAATGGATTGTCGACTTTTGTATGGGTCTAATGTTATATAGGGTTCAATTTGATTGTAAAGTGTTGTTATGTGCGGCTCTAGCGTATTTGTTGTGAAGGTGGTATTCAACACTTCTTCCAGTATGTCGCGATATAGATTCCGAAACTCCTTGACATCGAGTAGACGTGCTGTCAGCGTATTATATCCTTCTATCGGCACGTAATCATATTCCATGATTTCTCCGTCCCAGTCTCTTCCCCAAGTTGCATCGTAATCCCAAGGAATGATTTCATATAAACCGGTCTGTCCATTTTTGTAAAGTGCGTAATTGTGTATAAAGCCATCAAAATTTTGGGTACAAACAATTCCACAAAGCCAAATCAAATATTTTTTCACATCAAGATATTTGATAATCTCATTTGCAAATCCTTCTCTTGGCAATGTATTAATTTTTATTAAAAAGTTTTCTAAATCTAGGAAGTCATCTTCACTACCTTCCTTTAATTCATATCCCGCAAGAATGGACTTTTTAGGTTCATTTTCAGCTGTTAACAGTGAAAAGGTTGCCCGATTCGTTGTTGCGTAAAATATTGGTCCGTCAGGTAAATGTCTTTTTTGTAAGAAGTAACGATCTACAGATTCAAGTTGTAAGTAAATTCCTTCTGTTTTTCCATTGATATCAACAAAGACATGCCTCGATTCTGGCGCAAGACCGCCTAACAAGTGAAAAAAATCAAAGGAAAGTTTATTTCTAATGAATGAAGGGTCTCGATATTCGGCATTAAGATGAACCTCTGAACCTTGAAAGACTTCATTAAAAGAAGGAAAATTTAACCGATACGATTTCTTTGAAAATTGTCGAATATGATCGCCGCGATAGGTTAAGCCAACATCAAAATTATCCTCATTGGTGGAAAGTTTAGCCGGTACGGGTCTCTCATTCCAAACATTGGTTTGCAACTTTTTTATGTGTCTAGGTTTTATTATTATATGAATTTTAGGAAGTGTCATAGCCTACCATCCTTTTTCCTGAACATTATATTGCATTTTATGTTAGTCCGAAATTAATTGATAACAAATGTGAAAAAATGGACAGGAGTTTAGGACAATCAATAGAGGATTTCATATAATATAGTACCTTTGCTAAATAAGGACAATATTCTTTAGGAGGTTTTCTTGTGAGTAATACCAAGGTATTAGAGTTACTTAAAGTTGCTAATGACGAAGGTCTTGGGCAATTCTTAACGCAAACTATTTTCTTTTCTAAAGGTACACGAAAAGGTACGGATAAAGGCACCGGGCATTGTAGCACCGGCCGAAAAGGCACCGGACATCATGGTTCAGGGCGTGACGGTACCGGAAAAGGCACTGGGAAAGGTACTGGAAAAGGTACCGGACGTCGTTGCTCCGGCCGAAAAGGATCTGGACATCATGGTTCAGGGCGTGACGGTACCGGAAAAGGCACTGGGAAAGGCACTGGGAAAGGTACCGGACGTCGTTGCTCTGGTCGAAAAGGCTCTGGACATCATGGTTCAAGACATCGCGGTTCCGGTCGAAAAGGATCCAAACATTAAGCCACGATAATTTGAGGATAAAATTGATTTTTTATACGTTAAGAATGTATAAATTTCCAGCAAAGAGGCAAATTCGAAGTAGTTGGAAATTTTAAGAATGAAGTATAAGTGCTCTTGCGGCTCTTTGGTTGCCCAAAGGCTCGGATGCCCGAGTTTTCTTTAAAAGATAAGAAAGTATAAAAATACAAGTAACTAACTTGGGATTAGTTTTCGTGTCTAGCTCCAAGCGCCAGCGACTGAGAAACTAGCTCCCCTCCACTACGATAAGTCAACATCGGCTCGTCCCTCGCCGAGTTTCCTTTATCTCATTGCGGGGCGCTCCAGTTTGTACGTCGCTAAGCGGGCGCTCTGCGCTTTTCTTAAGTATTAATTTTATCCAATAACTTCATCAAGAAAAAGGGGAGAATTTGTCCAAAACTCTTCCCTTTTTCTCATATTCAAGTGAAAGAAAGAAAAAACTTAAAAAAATACCAATCTATGGAATATAGATTGTTTGTACATGATTAATATTTAAATAAGAATCATCCATTCTAGCTTTCACAATTTCAATTTGACCATTTTCAACGCTTTTTAATTTACCAATTTTATTTTCATGATCACCAAAATTGAATACAACCAATTTACCAACAAGTTTCTTTAATTGTTCTTCAAGCGTTCTTGATAGTGGTTGATTGAAATCAGAAACAGGGAATTCTTTCCTATCTATTCCATATGGTGTTTCTGAAACGCTATAAGGAATTAACCACTTTAAATGTCGGAAAGAAATATAAACAGTTTTGTAAACAGGGCTGTAAAATACAAGATAATCGTTCATTACATTCGTTATATATCCCTGTATTGGATATTTGCCAACGACAAAAACTTCACAAAAAATACCTTTTGCAGCTGTAACAATCTTTCTTAAAGAAATTGTCGATAAATTATCTTGTATGGAGGGTCTAAATTCCGGGTCCTGTATTTCTTCATCTTTGTCATGTAATACCTGATAATGATGAACATGATATAAGGAAATGTAGACAAAATCCTCTTTGTTAAAAATCACAACAACATCATTTCCTGCATCCACAAGACGACCGACAAAAGAATTCTCACCATTTAACTTAAAATACATTTTTTTCCCAATAAATTGCTTAAAATCATTCACTAATATCCCCCCTTCTTTGTTTGGTACATGCGCTTATAAGGTATTATGAATAAAGGCTTTGATTGGAACTAAGGATCGATAATTTTTTCTACACAATTCTTTTTTCTGGGATTCGCTAAGTTCTAATCAGAGCCTTAATTCGTGTTAGTATAATCAAGTAGATTGAGTAATGGGGACATTTCTTTAATCGTTTTGATCTTTATATGTTGAAAATACTTGACTGTTTTTGAATAAAATTTTGTCTTTTTTAGTGGAGGCTGTTTGTTCTTCTTCTAATTGGTTATGATTTTTGTCGTGTTGTTTGGAATCATTCTCTTTTTGGTTTTTCCTACTTCTATTTTTATTTCTGTTTTCATTATTATTTTGATTTTTCCCCTCATCGGAATTATCTTCATATTTCACTGCTTCTGCAATGCTTTTAATATGGAACATAGGTACATAAAAAACCTCACCATCATTAATCATAATGACATGGTCATCAAACACTTCACTAATAAAACCCTCAATGGAATCTTTTTTATTGCCATTTAGGTTTACCCATTTATGCCGGAATGCCGTGACAACATCTTTAAATCCATTTACTTTTACAATCTCATAATCGAGATCATCCAAATTCGAGTTGGAAGTGTACTTATTTTGTTGTTTTGCAATCCCTTTTATATGCCTTGATTGATAATATACAATGCCATTGTCTGTTAACAGTGCAATATGCTCGTTACCTACTCCTAATAGTACGCCTTGACTTTTTTCAGGACTGTTTCCATTTATTGTCACATACTGATTAATTAGGGAAGCATATTTATTATTGTTTTCTATTGTTTGCCCAATATTATTTTCTGCCATAAATGAACTCCTCCTTTTTTCTTTCATCACATTATTTCTTTTTGTTGTCATCATGTTTGTTATCTTGATTTTTGTTTTGAATTGTAAAATCTATACTTCTTACATGGAATAATGGAATTTGGACATAAGCTTTTTCTGAGACGATGTTAATAAAGTCGTCATCTACACTTTCAATAATCCCTTTTACATTATTTGGTCCCCCTGAGCTGACCAAGCAATATTTATATCTTGACTTTCTTAGTAATTCATGAAAGCTATCTGCTTCGTAAATTTCATAATCATTGAAGTTATCACTACTTTGATTGTTGCTATTATTATTAAAGTCTTCAGAAATTGTTTTAATATGATCACGGCGGATATATTTTGCACCTTCATCTGTTAAAACAACAATAAAGTCCTCTTTCACATCTAAAAGCGTTCCTAATACTGTGTCCGGTCCCTTTTTTTTATTTCCATTGCCGTTGATATATATTTGTTTACCTATGAGTTTTTCCATGAAGTCAGATTTATTTTCCATAAAAAAGCCCCTTTCCGGATTTTCTTATATGTTTGTACTGCCAGTATATGTGCCATATGAAAATGCAACTAAACCATTAACCTAAAATAATAAATTATGTTATTGCCTAATAATGAATAGATGAGGTTAATTCCAACAAAACTTACGGAAATTGAACAGTTTTAATATGCGTGAGGTTCCAATACACTTCATCGACTTCAGCTGTTATTAAGATTGCTTTATGATTTTGAACGTTTTTCAACAAACCGATTTTTTCAGTATGATCCCCTCCATCGAGAATAATTAACTGTCCTTCAAACTTTTTCAACTGTTCTTCAAAGGATCTTGCTAATGTTGCGAATTTTGGTGTTAGATGTTGATTTTGATTTGTTAAAGAGTATGGGGCTGAATTTGGCGGATAAGGGATTAACCATTTCACGTGATTCATTGAAATATACATTGTTTTATATATTGGGGAATGGAAAACAAAATAATCGTTCATTATACTTGTTAAATACCCATGAATTGCTTTGTTTCCAGATACATAAATCTGAACAAATAGCCCTTTTGCGCTTATTAAGATTTTTCGGAATGAAATTGATTTGGATTCAATTGGATATTCCGAGGGTGGCTCACTATCATAGTAATCATCAATGTTACGAATCTCTTTTAAACGTTGAATGTGTAGAATGGGAATATATAAGAATTCATTTTTTTCCCCATCATAGATAAGGAGAATATCCTGTCCTGTGTCTAAAAGAGTTCCCTTTCTAAAGTTTGAACCTGAAATTTCAATCTCTATAAATTTACCAATTAAATGAACAAAGTCACGATTCATTTTTTCCTCCTTTATCATGGATAATTTTAATTGTATAAAACTCCGCTGAATAGTAATTGAACCCAATAATATAAAAGTATTAACGTGAAAATCGTTGCAGGGGGAATAACGACTATGGTTACCCTGATGAATTCCCACCAGCTTATTTTAATACCGCCCTTTCGAATGATATGCATCCACATTAACGTGGCAAGTGTTCCTATTGGAAGAAGTAACGCCCCCATATCACTGCCAATCACATTCGCCAAGTATGCCACCTTCAATGTATACACATCCAAATCCATTTGAGTTAAAGTTAATGTTCCAATCATTAATGCAGGATGGTTATTAAAAATATTAGATAAAAATGATATAAGTGTTCCCATTAATACACTGGCCATAAGCAAGCTTCCTGTAACTAACGGCTTCATAAATTGAATTAACCAGTCGCTAAGACCAATATTATTCAAACCATAAATAATGACATACATGCTAAAGGCAAAAACAATAATGTACCAAGGTGTCTTTTTCAACATATCTGTTGGCGGAATCTTTAAGTGTTTCCATCTCCAGCCTAGTAATATTATCGATCCAAGGACAGCTATGATGGAAATAGGAATATTTGAAAAGGATGCTAAAAAGAGACTCAATCGGACACTAAGAACAAATAACAATATATTTCGCATAAATCGCGTGCGTTCCTTCTCTGAAGTGTGATCCAATACTTGAGGTTTTAGTGGATGATAAAATGGTAAGGTTAGACCTTTAACGTTAGTGGGAACGCGCGTTGGCAAATCTTTTTTGAATCGAAGAAACAACAGCCAAATTAAAACGAATAAACCAGTAGTTGCAGGAATAAACATCATTGCTGTTTGCAAATACAAATCCATATCGACAATTTTTAACCCAATTAAATTTACGATATTGCTAACTCCTATTGGTGCACTTGATGCTGTTGCAATTAAAGCGCCTGAAATTAAATAAGGAATTTTTTGATGTCTTTTTAAACTCATATTGTTTAAAAGCATAACTAAAATGGGCGTTGTGATAAGAATACTTCCATCATTATTAAAAAATAATGTCATTAGAAAACAAAGGAGGTTTACATACCAGAACAATCGTATTCCTGAACCTTTTGCCTTTTCTGCCAGCTTTTCTGCGACCCAGTGAAAAAATCCAAAGCTTTCTAAAACAATGGCCATGACAATCGTTGCTACAATCGTTATGGCGGCACCACTTACGGTTTCAAGAATCATGCCGAGATCTGAAAGTGTAACAGCACCGCATATAATTACAATCAATGCTCCGACAGTTGCGGGTATTGCCTCATTAATCCCCCTCGGCCTCCAAAAAATTAAAAGTAACGTTGTGAAAAATGTAATTATTGTAATCCAAACCGTAACATTCATCTATGGAATTTGACTCCTTTCAAATCAACTTTGTCGTGTGGGACGTTCTGATCCTCTTTTTCCTCATTCCTCATTTGTCCCTTCCCTCCTTATATCCCTTAGGTGTGTTTGTACTCTATTTATATGTATCCATATAAAGACATGCCTTAGATATATAACCTGTTTTTCTATAAATCCACGATAATCTATCAACATATATCACCATATGATATAAGTACCGTCATGATGATAGCACAGTTTTTTGCTAGGGCCCTGAATATGTTGGGTATAAATTCCAATTAAATAAAAATAGCAAGCTGAATAATGAACTAAGAATTATTCATTCAGGAATGGTTACTGAATAGACCGTTTGGAAGCCTTAAAGAAGGTGAAGTTTAAGGGGCTAAGAATCAGTGGTGAAATGAGGCTACAAGGAGGAAAAAAAGGAAAGGCTGTAGAAAAACAGTTTTTTAGTCAAACAGTTGGTAGATAGGTTATGAGCGAATTCTACTTTTTTATTTATTATTTTGCAAATATATTCATATATGGTAGCCAAAAGGGTTAATAGATAAGAAAAGCGCGAGTCGCGCCCTATTCACGACGTACAAACGGCATCCCCGCAAAGAGAACAGATTTGCTTCCTCGAATAAGCATCGCACGAAGAAAAATGCGTCTAGCATTTTCGAGGACTCTGAATAATCTTCCTTGAATAAGCATCGCACGAAGAAAATGCGAATGCATTTTCAAGGAAAAGGAAACACGGCGAGGGACGAGCCGATGTTGCCAAATCGTGATTAGTTTCTCAGTCGCTGGCACTCGGAGCTAGACAATAAACTAGTCCCAAGTTAGTTACTTGTATTTTAATACTTTCTTATCTTTTAAAAAAAGAAGTGCTAGCCACTAGCTAACACTTTCTTTTCATGTATTTACACCATAACTTTACATATATCATTTGTAAATGCGACTGGATCTTCAATCGGAAGACCTTCGATTAATAATGCTTGGTTATATAATAGTTTTGTGTAAAGCTTGAGTTTTTCTTTATCGATATTGAATGCGTCTTGCAATGATTTGAATACATCGTGATGGGTATTGATTTCAAGTACCTTTTCGGCAGTTACTTTTTGTCCGTTCGGGTTTGGCATGGCATTCAATACTTTTTCCATTTCAATAGTAATTTCACCCTCAGTTGATAAGCAAACAGGGTGCGTTTTTAACCGTTTAGAAGCTTTTACTTTCTTTATTTTCCCATCCAAGACGCCGGCCATATAATCAAATAGTTCCTGATATTCTTTTTCTTCCGCTTCTGTTTCTTTTTCGTTCTCACCGCCATCAATACCAAGGTCGCTGTCAGATACTGATTTAAATTCTTTCTCTTTGTATTTTAACAGCATTTTAATTGCAAATTCATCCACATCATCGGTGAAGTAAAGAATTTCATATCCTTTATCCGCTACAAGCTCTGTTTGAGGAAGTTTATCAATGCGTTCAATTGAATCACCCGTTGCATAATAAATATATTTTTGGCCTTCTGGCATGCGATCCACATATTCAGCAAGTGTAACTAGCTTTTTCTCTTTGGAAGAGTAGAATAGTAGTAAATCTTGCAATACTTCTTTATTAGCGCCAAAATCACTATAGACACCAAATTTTAATTGTCGGCCGAATGCTTCATAAAACTTTTCATAGTTTTCACGATCATTCTTTAACAAATTCTCTAGTTCCCGTTTGATTTTGCTTTTAATATTTTTCGCAATGACTTTTAATTGCCGATCATGTTGCAGCATCTCACGAGAAATATTTAGTGATAAGTCTTCTGAATCGACCATCCCTTTGACGAAACTAAAATAGTCCGGAAGTAGATCGGCACATTTATTCATAATCAACACACCGTTTGAGTACAGTTCCAGCCCTTTTTCATAGTCGGGTGTATAAAAATCATAAGGTGCCCGTTCAGGGATATAAAGAATGGCATTATAGCGCACAGTACCGTCAACACGAATGTGAATATGTTTCAACGGTTTATCGAAACCGTACCGTTTTTCATTGTAAAAATTGATATAATCTTCATCGGTCAGTTCGCTTTTATTCTTCTTCCAAATTGGAACCATGCTGTTAATCGTTTCTTCTTCCTTGTAATCAACGTATTCGCCAGTGTCATCGTCTTTCGGTTTGGAATGGGTGACTTCCATCTTAATTGGATAGCGGATGAAATCAGAATACTTCTTAATAATTTCCTTCAAACGCCATTCATCTAAAAATTCATCGTAGGATTCGTCTTCAGTATTTTCTTTTAATGTTAAAACGATTTCTGTTCCGACATCCCCTTTTTCTGCCGGTTCAATCGTGTATCCATCAGCTCCACGAGATTCCCATTTAAAAGCTTGTTCAGAACCTAGTGCGCGGCTTGTTACAGTTACGACATCTGCTACCATAAAGGCTGCGTAAAAGCCGACACCGAATTGCCCAATAATATCATAACCATCTTTAATTTCATTTTCCTTTTTAAAAGCAAGAGAACCACTCTTCGCAATGGTGCCTAGGTTGGATTCGAGTTCTTCCTTTGTCATTCCAATCCCAGTATCAATCACCGTTAAAGTCCGATTATCTTTATTCGGTATGATTCTTATGTAGTAATTGTCTTTATCAAAAGTAAGTGCGTCATCCGTCAGTGCTTTGTAGTAAATTTTATCAATCGCATCACTGGCATTGGAAATCAATTCACGCAAGAAAACTTCTTTTTTTGTATAAATAGAGTTGATCATCATTTCTAACAGTCGTTTTGATTCGGCTTGAAATTGTTTTTTCTCCATCCTTACAAACTCCTTTCTATCTTACGTATTTCCTCTATTATTTTAGCACTCTTCTGTTGAAAGTGCTAATCAACATTATTTTAATATCATAGAATTTTTTATATGTCAATGAACTTCCTTTACTAGGTAATCGTAATCATGATGGTGAATGGAAATCGACTTTTTATAAATAAATCCGATTCGTTCATATAATTTCCGGGCTTGCTTGTTATTGACATCCACTACAAGAGAAATGGTGCGATATCCTGCTTTTTTTCCTTTTGTAATGGCTGCTTTTAATAAGCTTGTTCCGATTCCATGATTGCGAAAGCTGGAATGTACACTAACGGTATCTATATAGTAATCTGTTTCATCGGTTTCCTTATCAATTACAGGTGCATAACCTTTTTTTGCAAGTAAATAAGATTTGATCGCTTCATCGAATTTCTCTGCGTATTTGCCTGGATAGCTTACGACAATCCCCGCTATTTGCCCCTCGTCTTCTGCAATAAGACAATTTTTATAGCTAATTCGATTTCCTTCCGAAGAAAATAATATTTCCAGTTCAGCCAAAACTTTTTGATATTCAGTCTCTGCTGTTAATACATGGGCAATATCATGAATTGCTTGATATATTAGTGAAGCTGCATCTTTTTTATCTTGTTTCAATGCTTGTCTAATCATTGTTTGTCTCCTACTCACTTTCCGTAATAAAATTGAAACTGCTTTGCTTTTTTTCGCTCCGGTTGATAAATTTTTTCAACGTATTGAACTTGATTTTTCGACATAAGCATAACTGTTGAACTTCTCGTTCCATAATTCGCACTTTTAATAAAAAGTGGAGATAGCATTCTTTCCATCTCAATCGGTACACCGGTTTTAGGTAATCGATCATCCGAGTACGTCTCTGTGTTTAATAGTAGCGTAAATAAATTTTCAATCGGTTTTATCGCATCTTTTTCAATTAACTGTCTTAACCTTTCCATCCCAACTTCTACCTTTGGCCAAGGTGTATTGAGCAAGTGATTACTTAATCCGTAAATTCCAGGTACCAGCTTGCGAATCTTCCCTTCTTTATTAGAAAAGTAATACAGACTATCTTTATCCCCTACAATCAAGTTAAAACCGGGATATTTATCGGCTTCAGACTGAACGGTTTTGACGTAATCCACTATGGACTCTTTATCAATCAGTGCTTTTGCGACAAGTTCACCCCTGGATCGTTTACCACTCACATCTTCACTCGGATCGCGGTAATTTGTCAATGCTGCAAACCGTCCGTTTTTTGTAACCCCCATCCATGTTCCCATTTTTTCAAGATCCCGGCCAGCTAAAATTTCTGGTTCATCTTCCCAGTAATGAACCGAAGCTGTTTTGCGGTTAAAAAATTCATCCCGGTTGGCTGCAACAATGAGCGGATATTGCGAATGTACTTTATAAGCAAATAAAATTAAACACATATTTTCCCCTTCTCTACAATAATTTGAAAAACCCCACCGTTTTCTTTATACAAAATCTTTCCATTTTCCCTGGCAAACTTAAAGACAAATTCATAGTTGACCAAGGGGTACTGAAAAATTATTCGAAATAATTCCACATCTGCAATATATAGTTGGTTTAACCACAAATTAGTTGACCGATCAATCGATATGTATATTTTCTAACTCCTTATTATTATTGTATAATAAAAAGGAGGAGTTTGTTAGTAACAAAAAGGAGGGCGGTTTTGCATGCTACAAGATTGGTTAATGTCTTCACAGTATACGGTTGTCTTTACCGGCGCAGGTATGTCTACCGAAAGTGGGTTACCCGATTTTCGTTCAAGTAATAATGGACTTTGGCGAAAAAATAATTCGAGCCAAATCGCCAGTACAAAAGCGCTTAATGAAAATGTTAAAGAATTTACAGCCTTTTATCGTGAACGGGTACTCGGTGTAAAAGAGTTTGGACCCCATAAAGGTCATTATATTTTAGCAAAATGGGAACAACAGGGGATTATTCGATCCATTATTACACAAAATGTTGACGGTTTCCACCAAGAAGCTGGCAGCAAGCGGGTTGCTGAATTACATGGAACTCTACAAAAGGTCCACTGTCAATCGTGTGGAAGAGAATATAGCAGTGAGAACTATGTCAATAAAGATTTTTATTGTGAATGTGGAGGAGTATTGCGGCCAAATATCGTATTATTTGGGGAAGCATTGCCGCAAGAAGCTTTTCAATTTGCCGTGGAGGAAACAGAGAAAGCAGACTTGTTTATCGTTTTAGGTTCTTCTTTATCCGTTACACCCGCTAACCAACTACCTTTAATTGCCAAAGGGAATAATGCGAAATTAGTGATTGTTAACACCGAACCTACCCTATATGATAAGTTTGCAGATCAAGTAATTCATGATAAAAAGATCGGGGAATTACTAACAGAACTTGATGAAAAGATACAGTAATCATTCACTCGTTTCCATACAATCTTTCGGTTCAATCAGTAAGGATTTTTCCATCCCACTGATTGAACGCCCGACTTGTCTCTTTTGAATGACTAAAATTCTGTTTACCAATCTCATCTGGAAAACTGAATATACGAATCTATATAAACATTAACATGATAAGAACTGAATTATTTTTTTAAAAGCTTCAAATAACTACGTAGAAATTGAATCCATTTCTTTCGCTCATGAAAATAACTTTGGAATAATTTGAGAAACGCTGCGTACTTTCCTTTATATGGATACCATTGAATTTCTTTATTTAATTTGCCTTTGTCTAAAATAATAGCTTTTTCATGGCAAAAAATCTTTAATCCTTCATCACTGTGGTAACGACCAATACCACTATCTTTTGTTCCGCCAAACGGTAAATAATGATTGGCAACAGAGACTAAAACCTCGTTTATCGTTACAGCTCCTGACACGAGTTTACCGGCTACCCGCCTTGCTTTTTTTAAATCAGATGTCCAAACGCTGGCATTTAATCCGTAATTGGACTCGTTTGCCCATTTAATTACCTCTTCTTCCGTTTTAAATGGGATGATCGGCATCACCGGGCCAAACGTTTCATCCCAAACGACTTCCATATCTTGCTTAAGATTGGCTAAGATTATCGGCTGAATAAACATGGAATCATCCCAGTTTTCAGGTGGAGAGCCCGAAACTAACACAGCTCCTTTCTCCAATGCATCTTTTACATGGTGTTTCACGATTTCTTTTTGCTTTGGAAAAGTCATCGACCCGATATCACTGTCTTCATTGGTACCTTGAATAAGTTTTTCTGTTTCTTCCTTTACTATATTTAAAAAATCATCGTATATCGATTCCTCTACATAAATTCGTTCCGCACTCATACACACTTGTCCGGAATTCGTAAAAGCACCCCATACGGCACCTTTTGCCGCCCGTTTCAAATTCGCATCTTGAAAAACAATGAATGGATCTTTTCCGCCAAGTTCTAATGTGGTCGGAATTAGTTTTTTGGCTGCAACCTCTTGAATGATTCTTCCAGTACGGACTGAACCGGTAAAAAAAATGTAATCAGGGTTTCCTTTAGTCAATGCAGCACCAACTTCTTTTCCACCGTGTGCAACTTGGATAACATCTTTTGGAAAACCGGTTTTTTGAAACATTTCTTCAATATATTTTCCGACCAATGGAGTTACTTCGGAGGGTTTTAAAATCACTGTATTTCCACCCGCTAGAGCACTGATGACCGGAACAACAGCAAGCTGAAGCGGGTAATTCCATGGCGAAATCACTAGAACAACTCCTCTTGGCATATATTCGACATATGATTTTTTGCCGATTAATAAAAGTGGTGTTTTAACTCTTTTAGGAGATAATATTTTTTCAGCATGTTTCACAATTGTATTAATTGCATCCAATGTCGGCATGATGTCAGCCACCAGTGCTTCGGTTGGAACTTTTCCTGTATCTTGAACAATCACTTGGGCAAGCTGGTCCATGTTCTCCACCATAACCGACCTCAATTTTGTTAAATAGTTGAGTCGTTCCGAAATGGCAAGTGTGCTCCATTTTTCAAAAGCGGTACGAGCTTGATGATAATATAGCTCCACTTCCTCAAACGCTGTCTCTTGAATATCATCCAAATGTTCACCGGTTGCGGGATTAACAGCTTCCAATATAGTCATCATTCCCAAACCTTTCAATTTATTTCTTTAAAAATACTCGCATCGATTCAATTGTCTTATTACAAATTATCTCATTTCAACTTATCTTATTGCAATATGATATTGATCATTATCCTTATTTTCTAAATAAAACCGGATCATGGATGGTATTTGATCTTTTAAATCTGGACAAGATATGGAAGCTTCCTGTAAATCCCTTTGTGCATTAGTGCAATCAAATTTACCCATCCATGTGAGGTAATCCAAAGTTTCTTTTTCAATTCGTAGTGCTTTTCGTATTGATGAAAAAGAAAGCAAAAATCTTGGAATAAATATTGGCATTTTCCCTTTAGGGCGTTTTCCAAGCAATTCATTTAACATCATTTCATATAAAGCCAGAACTTTGTACGGTTTCGGATCAGTTAAATGATAAGTTTTTCCCTCACCGACATCCGCATGACTTAAGTAAAGGACTGCTTCTACGATAAAATCAACAGGAACTAAATTAATTTCTGCCTCTGGATTTCCCATTTTTGGGAAGAAAGGGGCATTTCGCAGGCGGTCCATCATATTTAAGAATAGATAAGGCCCATCAAATTTCACCGTTTCACCCGTTTTTGAATGTCCTTTGACAATGCCCGGCCGGATAATCGTTACCGGAACTTGTTTTTTTAATGACTCGACTAATAATTCCGCTTCATATTTTGTTTCTTCATAATAATTCTTAAAACTGGGCGGCTTGATCAATTCATCTTCTTTTAGTATACCTGTTCTTGTCCCAGCAATATAAGCAGTACTGAAATAGGTATATCGTTGTAATTTTTGAAGTTTCTGCACCCATTCATTCACATTTCTCGTCCCGTCTACGTTGACGCGATAAGCAATATCCTTTGGTACAGCCAGATCGTAAATAGCAGCAAGATGAAATACATGGGTTATAGACGTCTCAAGCTCTCTTTGAATCTTTTCGTCAATTCCCAAATGCACTTTTGTGATATCGCCTTCTATAATCGATATTTTTCCATCCGGGAGAGAATATTGTTCATTGAATTGATTAATTCTTATTATTGCTTGATGTTTCATGGTCGGAAGAATGAGTACATATATTTTTTCAACATTATCATATTTCGTTAAAATCCCGCGAATTAATTGATTGGCAATAAAGCCTGGAAAACCGGTAAAAAAATAAACCTGAGCCATCCTCTCACCTCCATAACCTTATTTTTCATCCCATTAAGCGGTAAATACTTTTAGGTTTCTTTTATCTTCTTCACCATAAGCCTTTTCGATCGCTTCTTGAAACTTGTGTTCGACTACTTTATATCGAACGGATAGCTTCGGTGTAATTTCACCGCTTTCAACGGTCCATTCCTCCTCCGCGATAATAATCCGCTTTGGTTTTTCATATTCGGCAAAATGCTGAATCGCATGTTCTACTTCACTTATTAATAAACGCTGTACCTTTTCCTGGCGGACAATTTCATTATAAAACTTTCCTTGAATCTCATGTCGTTCCATCCATGGAATTAACTGTTCATAATCTGGTTTTATTAAAGCCACAACAAATTTTCGTTTATCACCTACAACTAAAGCATATTCGATAAAAGTACTTTCACAAATGGCATTTTCAATTGGCTGTGGAGCAACATTTTTACCGGTTGATAAAACAAGAATCCTTTTTTTTCGATCAACAATTTTCAAATAGCCATCTTCATCCAATTCCCCAAGATCTCCGGTTTTAAACCAATCACCATCAAAGGCTTCTCTTGTTGCTTCTTCATTGTTATAATAGCCTTTCATTACACTTGGACCACGAACTAATATTTCTCCATCATCAGCAATTTTCACGTCAAGATTAGGCAAGACTTTTCCTACTGTTCCGATTTTTGCCCTGACCATCGGATTAGTTGCTACAACAGGTGCTGTTTCCGATAGTCCGTACCCTTCTAAAATAGGAAGATCAATCGCCCAAAAAAAGTTTGCAATATCCCTATTTAGTGAGCCACCACCTGAGACGAGTCCGCGAAGATTACCGCCAAGCTCTTTTTTCACCTTTTGAAAAACTAACCGATCGGCAATCTTCCATTTTCTTTTTAACGACTTGGGTATGGCATCACCTAAAATTAATTCATCGACTCGCGATTTCACATAAAGTTCATACCTTTCTATTCCTACATTTACTGCCCAATTGAATACTTTTTTCTTAATGGCAATACCCTGTTCAATTTCTTCCATTACCATTGCATACACTTTCTCAAAAAAGCGGGGGACACTAGTCATGATGGTAGGACGAATTTCTTTTAAATTTTCCGGCAATGTTTCAATACTCTCTGCATAAGCAATTGTTGCCCCGACGGAAAGCAATGTATAATGTCCTGCCATTCTTTCAAACACATGAGAAAGAGGTAGGTAGGAAAGTGCCAAGTCATCCGGTGTGATTTCAATTAACCAAAACTGGACTGCCTCAATATTTGCTAAAAAGTTACCATGAGTAAGCATGACCCCGTTTGGTTTTCCACTTGTACCGGATGTATAAATAATGGTTACCAACTGATCACGGCCAATATTACGCCATCTTTCCTCCCAATCTTTTATAGCATTCTTTTTCCCCATTTCTTCTATTTCCGCAAAACTGATTTCTTTATCTGTTGATGGATAATCATCATTCGGATACATGGTGATAATATAATCAACCGATTCTAGTCGACTATCAATAACTTTCTTTTTTTGTATTTCATTTTCAACGACAACCGCACGCACATCCGCATTTTCAAGAATATAGTGAACTTGATTGGTCGGTAAAGTCGGATAAATCGGTACACTCACAGCATTTAAACTTGCCAAAGCAAAATCTGTAATCCCCCACATCGGATTACTGTTCGAAATAATCGCCACTTTATCTTGCTTTTGAATGCCTAAATGATGTAGTCCGGATGCCGCATAGGTAATTTTTTGCCAAAAAGAATGATAGGTCATCTTCTGATAAATCCCATTTTCTTTCCACATAAAGGCGGTCTTATTTGGATATTTATTAATCGTCCAATTCAACATTTCAACAAGATTTTTCGGTTTCATCAAATCCCCCCCTTTCACAACTTCTATAAAACTTAAACTTTTGTTATCCATTCTTGTTCCAACTGAACAGCACTTGCATATTTACGCGCCCGATCAACCTGGCTTTTCCGAATCTCAAATTGTCTTTTTGCATATTCCCTCATGATATTTGAATTAAAATCAAATCTTGTTCGTACCCAATCTTGGGCAACTTGGATATCATATAATGTTGTTAAGTATTCAATGACGCCATACGCATCAGGCCATAATTCATCCATATAATCAATGAAAATTTTAAAGTTATTTTCATTCCCGACTACATGTCTTTGAATGGTATAAATCCCGAAACGAAGATGTCGACCTTCATCCTGATTCAAATAATCAATCCCTTGTAAAATTCCTGGTAACGTTCCTGCTTTTTTAAATATTTGGCGAAAGGAGTAATAACCGGTTTCTGCCAAAATTCCTTCAACAATCATATTGTAAACGGTTGCAGCTTTAATAATGGCTTCCGGTGAATCATCGGTATTGAGACGTTCCATTTTTTCAGGTAATTCTTCATAAAAAATTCGCTTGTAACTATCTCCATGGAAAGAGGAAAGATCGATATTTTGAATTCCAATTTCTTTTTGCCATCTCGAAAATAATTCCGTATGTTTGGCTTCATCAAACATAAAGGTTGTCAAAAACATAGTATCTTCCAATCTTCCTTGCCTTGCCATCAGCTGAACCATCGGCAAAATATCCAATGTGACCGCTTCTTCTCCACCGGCAAATGAAGAAACGAGCGGTAAAATCGTTATTCTTTCATCATCAGTCATGTTTTCATAATCAATTTTATCCTGTGTAAAATCAATATCGGCCGGGTCCCATTTCCCGTTTTTCTTTGCTTTTTCCCACAACTTATACATCGGCGAATTCCAATTCAATTGGCTGTCAACAGTTTGAAAGCTTTCATGAACCATAAGAATCCCTCCTTGAAATATTTGTCGAATTTTCCTATTTTAACTCCTCGCTGTTGGAAGTTTCATAATACTAAGAAACGGCCCTTTCAAGTAATGAGCCGTCCTCGATTGTCAAGTTCCAAAAGCGACTTCTTCTATTAGTTAGAAATTTACTGCGTTAAGCAAAGTTTGTAGTTTCAGTGCAAGACCCATATTTCCTTTAATCTTTAGTTTGCCGCTCATAAAGGCAACAGTCGGATTTAATTTTTTCGCAATCATATCTTTAAAGTCTTCTGTATTTAACACAAGTGTACAAGTTGGTTCCAATTCCTCACCGTTTACGGCTCTACCTCCCTTTTCATCAATGATAATTTGAAATGTACCACCATCTTCTCCTTGTAACGCAAATTGATATACACCTTCTTTTCCTTTTGTTATATCTGGATCATGTTTTAATGCCGCATCAATCATTTCAAACACTTCAATTGAACTTGGTTTGGTAAAATTCATTTTGATACCCCCTATTTTTTTATTCTATTTTTTCGATAATCGTGGCAGTGGCCATGCCAAAGCCGATACACATAACTTCTAGACCGTATTTTCCGTCCAGATCTTCCAAAGTATGAAGCAAAGTGGTCATTATTCGTGCACCACTAGCACCTAACGGATGACCAAGCGCAATCGCTCCGCCCCGTGGATTTACTTTTTGCATATCGGGTTTCAATTCCTTCGCCCATGCTTTTACAACCGAAGCAAATGCCTCATTAATTTCGATGACATCCATTTGGTCTAATGTAAGTCCGGCTTTCTTTAAAACTTTTTCAGTAGCCGGGATGACTCCGGTTAACATCATGACTGGATCAACTCCAACAACAGATCGAGCAATAATCTTTGCTCGTGGCTTTAGACCCAGTTGTTCGGCTTTCTCAGATGACATCAGTAATACCCCTGCCGCTCCGTCACTAATTTGACTCGAGTTCCCAGCTGTTATAACACCGGAAGATGGATTGAAAGAAGGAATAAGCTCAGATAATTTTTGTAAGTTGGTATCCCTGCGAATTCCTTCATCCGTTTTTATTTCCTGACCGTTTGCTTGAAAGGGTAAAATTTCTCTGGAAAATAAGCCTTTATCTGTCGCCTCAATGGCCTTTTGGTGACTTTCATATGCAAATTCATCCAGTTCTTGTCTTGATAATTGCCAATGCTCGGCAATTAGTTCTGCCGACATCCCTTGAGGTATTACTTGATGTTTATCTAATAGCTGTTCACTGAAATTTCCGATATCGCTTGCCATTGGTACTCTCGACATATTTTCCACGCCACAAGCAATCACAATATCGTCATCATTGGCTAAAATAGCTTGTGATGCAGTATGTATTGCCTGTTGGCTGGAACCGCACATCCGGTTTAAAGAAAATGCAGGAATATCCACTGGCAAACCGGCTGCCAAAACGCTCATTCGTCCGATATTGCCCCCTTGTTCATCCGTCATCGTTACACAACCACAAATGACATCATCGATTTCCAGCGGATCCAACTGATTCCGTTCAACTAATGAATTTAAAATAGGAACAAGCAAATCGACCGGATGAACTTGGCTAAACATTCCTTTCTTTCTTCCAATCGGTGTCCGTATCGCGTCGACTATTACAGCCTCTCGCAATCCTCTTCCTCCCTTTTCGAAAATTTTGTAAACCTATCATTCTAGAAAGTAAATAATTCGATTCCACCGGAGACATTTAATCCAACACCGGTTATATATTTTGCTTTATCTGAAACTAAAAAAGTGATGGCATTGGCAATATCTTCTGGTTGTCCCGGTTTTCTAAAAGCGGTTCGTTTAATCATTCGTTCATTCATATTCGGATTCCCCATCCGAAAAGCTTCCGATTCGATTACTCCAGGAACAATTGCGTTCACATTAATGCCATGCCTTGCCCCTTCTAACGCCATACTTTTTGTAAAACTTAAGATACCCCCCTTTGTTGCTGAGTAACTGGCTTGACCAAAACCGCCAAGTGTTCCTGCCACAGAGGATAAATTAATGATCTTTCCATATTGTTGCTCTTTCATGTATGGCCAAACTGCTTTGGTACAGTTATATGTACCAGTCAGGTTGACATTTAAATCTCTTTGCCAAAAATCATCATTTTGGTCCATAATTTGCGACACATGATCCAATGTTCCGGCATTATTAACTAAAATATCAATATTGCCAAATTCCTCTTTTACGTGAGCAAAGACATTTTTTATCTGTTTTCGATCAGTAACATCCATTCTGATCGCCATCGCTTTACGACCCATTTCCCGGATTTCTATTGCGGTTTTTTCTGAATAAATGACATTTGTACTCTGCATAATTTGAGCGATGGGACCATACTTCTCCGCCAATTGTTCATTCCTGTCATCTGATTCCAGTAAAATATCGGTAATGACGACATCGGCCCCAGCTTCTGCCAAAGCAAGTGCGGTTGCTCTGCCAATTCCGCGTGAAGCTCCCGTTACAATCGCTGTTTTTCCTTTCAAAAATTCATCCCAACTAGACATGATTCTTACCTCACTTTAGTGTTTCAAATAAATGTTGCTTTTTCTTTATTAAAAAAGGCCGTTAAACCAATTGCCGGTTCGTCCGTTAAAAATGTTTCAGCAAACGCTTTTGCTTCGATTTGTAAACCCTCTTCAATCGGCAAATCAACAGCATTGATACTCCGTTTTGCTAAACCCATTGCTTTCACAGCGCCTTGAGCCAACTGTTCCGCATAATTTGTCACTTCTTGTTCAAAATGCTCTGGGTTTACCGCCCGATGAACAAGACCAATTTCTTCCGCTTCCTTCGCTTCCAATTGTTTAGCAGTAAAAATCATTTCAAGTGCCTTTGCTCTTCCAATGAGTCTTGTCAATCTTTGGGTTCCGCCAGCACCGGGTAAGATTCCAAGGGATACTTCCGTAAGTCCGATTCGTCCTTTTCCCATGATGCGAAAGTCTGCGGCCAACGCCAACTCACAGCCGCCTCCCAAAGCATGGCCATTAATGGCTGCAATCACTGGTTTTTCAAGTATGGAAAAGCGGTGAAAGCAGTTTTGCATTCGGGCACTTCCTTTTTCGATTCCATTTTCCTCTCCCGCATAGTCAGCTGAATTGGCAATCATCGCCTTTAAATCTGCCCCTGCTAAAAATATTTTCGGATGATGACTGGCAATAACAATGACACGTACCTTTGAATCGTTTTCTAAGGCACATGCAGCTTTTTCAAGGTCATCCATTAATATGTCATTAATTGCATTCACAGGAGGATTGTTGATTATTAACCACGCAACCCCTTTGTCTCGCAATTGAATGTCAATCGTTGAAAACTCCATGTTCACTCCTCCGTTCCGTCATAAAAGATGTGTATGAATACGTGTTTTCAATACATTTTAAAAGCCTGCTTTCCACTGATAAAACGTTTACATTTATTTGTACAGCCATGTTTCATACACAATAAATCAGACTCGAATGTTATAGGGGGCATATTGCCGGCGGGCAACAACCAGATGCTGAATTTCGTTTGTCCCTTCGAAAATATCAAATACTTTTACATCTCTATACCATTTTTCCACTGGGTGTCCGTTTAATCCGATCGGTCCAAGCAAATCTAAACATTTTTTACAAACGCCAAGGGCCATTTGGCCAGCAAAGGCTTTACATATTGCTGCTTCTTTTGCATTTTCGATGCCGATATCCGCCTTCCAAGCAGCTTCCCAAGTTAGTAATCTTGCAGCTGCAATGTCCTGTTCTGCCTCGGCAAGCATTTCCAAAGTTATATGATATAAACGACCATGTTTTGGAAATTCTTTTTTTACGATGTCTAATGTGTATTCATAAGCTGCCCGTGCTATGCCAATCGCCATAGCTGCTACAATTGGTCGGGTGCTATCGAACGTTTTCATGGCAACCTGGAATCCGGAAGCCTTCTGAGCCCTTTGATTATAAAGTTCTTCCCCACCTAGGAGATTTTCTTGAGGGATAAAGCAATCTTCAAAAACTAATTCAGCTGTTTCATTGGCACGAAGTCCCATTTTATCTGCAATTTTCGGACTGGTAAAACCTTTCATTCCTTTTTCAACAACAAATGCTCGATGTGCCGATCTGCCAAGTGACGGGTCAACCGTGGCAAAAACAACCACCCATGATGCTCTAGCACCATTTGTAATGAAGATTTTTTGGCCATTTAAAAGATAACCTCCATCTACCTTTCGGGCCAAAGTTCGGATTCCTGACGCATCCGAGCCTGCATCGGGTTCTGTTAATGCATAAGCCCCCCATCTCGGCTGATCTGCCGTAAAAATCGTTAAAAACCGCTCTTGTTGCTCAGGCGTACCGCTTGTCATGATAGGATGTCCTCCCAGTCCAGGACCTGGCAAAGATAATGTAATGGCAGCATCTCCCCATGCCAATTCTTCCATCGCAATGACACCCATGCGATTTGCCTCATTTTCTTTTTTCGGTCGCCCGCTTTTTGCTTTATCCGCCTTAAAAGATGCCGTGTTTAAATGAATCCCCATTTGATTCACTTGATTTAAAAATTCTTCCGGTACTTTTTTCAACCGCTCAGCTTCCATGGCAATGGGCCGAATTTCATATTCCGCTAAATAATGGGTCAGTTCTTTCATTTGTTTTTGTTGTTCAGATAATTCAAAGGAAATCATACAGTGGTCACATCCTTTTCCTTTTCGACCAGTCGTTTGCCATATTGCAGTAGTAGATCTTTTTCTTTACCGTATAGCATGACCTGAGCTTCGGCATCCCTCATCCATTTTTCCACCGGGTATTCCCTGATAAATCCATGCCCGCCTAACAATTGAACGGCGGAATCAGTCGCAAAACATACGGCGCGATGGGCTCGTTGTAATCCTCTTAAAGCCAAGCTATCGTCTGTTGAATTGATATCGGCATTGACTCCTGCTTCCAATACAAGATTATTAGCGGCATTTACTTCGATAGCCATTTTCGCGATCCGAAATGATACACCTTGAAATTTCGCGATTTCCTGACCAAAGGCATATCTTCCGGCTGTATATTCCGTTGCATAATCGAGAGCTGCTTCTGCCACTCCGATTTCTTTTGCTGCTTGTAGAATTTGGATTCTACTCCTTGCTTGATTTATCACCTTTTCTGCTTGTTCACCAATACTAAGTACTTGACTTTTTGCAATCTTCTCCCGATGAAAATGCAGGGATGCAATTCCGGAAGAAACTAAACCAAACTGGTTATTTTCTTCCTTCTCCCAGTCACCATGATCGAGATAGAAGATCACTTTCTTTCCGAAAGCATCTGTCGTACTGATGACAACAAAATGAGCTTGCATAGCTAATCTGGCTGGGAGCGTACGACCACTAAGGATATATCCATCGCCATCCTTTTCTAATTGAATGGTACTTCCCCAATCCATTTCCTGGTCAACTGCTTCCATGTAGGTGATGGTTTTATTTTCAGCAGATAAGTATTTTTCTCTGAAAGTTTGTAATTCTTTTGTTTCCGGTAATAAGCGAATTAACGAAGCTGCATCCCCTGCTCCTGGTAGACTTTGAATAAAATCTAGGTCCCCGTAACTAAGTGCCTTTAATATTTGCACTTGGGAAATAAGTGGCAATTCTAATCCGTGCCAACTTTCAGGTAATTCCATATTTAAAAATCCTAGCTCACTCATTTGAGATAATGTTTCTTGTATACTGTCATTGTTTTGATCAACTTCTTTAACCAGTGGCCTGATTTTATTTATTGCCAGGTCTTTTGCGACTGCAATAAAGGCTGTCTCTTCTTCTGTTGGTTGAAATGAAATCACCTGCGTTCCTCCTCGCTTTATTTATCTATTTTTTTATTTTGCTGTCTTTAATGAGGATAAATAAGTTTGCAATTTTAAGGCCAGCCCTTTATCCCCTTTAATTTTTAATCTTCCACTCATAAATGCTTCAGTTCCGTTTAAACTTCCTTCTGTAGCCTTTTCAAAGTCTTCTTTTAGAAAAATCATGGTGCAATTAGCTATTTCTTGTTCTCCTTCAACTATTTTGTAATCTGCTCCGTGGATAATGAGTTGAAAGATGGATTGATCATCATGAAATTGAAATTGATAAACAGCATCTCTTCCTCCCAAGAAATGCGGATCAGCTTTTACCGCTGCTTCCAATCTTTGAATGAGTTCTTTTACTTCTGCCATATGAATTCACTCCTTAATTTACTTCACAAATTTTTGTGTTGTCTACATAGTATAGTTTTTTCTGTTTAAAGCAAATTCCGTACTTAGTCGTGTTAAAAAAAGGCTTATTGGATGTTCCGAAAATTATACGTTTTTCTATTAACCAGTTTTTGCTGACAAGAAGTACCTAGATTAATAATTTCTTCTTTGGATTTGACCGAATAGTTACTTGTTCGTTTAAAGAATGATTCTTCTCGGTATTTCCATTGTTAGTATGATTCGGTTCATTATTTGAGTGATCCGACTGTCTATCATGCGGGGCTTTTTCTTGCTCTGGTGTTACTTGTTCTTTATTGTTTTGCTCTTCTGATGGGAGACTTTCAATGTTTTCTGTATTATTTTGGTTGTCTAACTGTTTCCCATGACCACTTTCATCTTGGTTGTTTTCTTCTTGTTCGGGATGATTCAGTTCATCTTTTAATAATTTGATAAGATGATCAAATAAATCATCGGTTCCTTTAATTTCCTGGATTTTATCGGCTTCCAATAAAAATGCTTTAATTTTATCTTTACTATCCGGATTTGCTTCAATTAAACTTTTTAACTCTTTCAATTTTTGATGTTTTTGATGTTGATCAGTCTTTTGTAGCACCATTCTTTTTGCAGTCGAACATTCACTTTCAAAACAACTATTTACTTGCATATTGGGTATTGAAATGTTTTGAACAGATTGAGAAACTAACGTCATTTGTACATTTTCTAAACAAATCCAAAGAGGATTACTTGGGATACATAATCCAGAAAACTCAGGCATTTCTCCATTAATCGTTTTTGCTGTCAAATTTTTAACAGGAATTGGTCCGGGTGATTCAATATTTAGTTTTAAATTTCCCAATCCACCACTGTTTAATGTTTTCGTAATCTTTAAACCTTCAATTTGCCCTTCCGGAATAGAAACGTTTCCAAATAATGCTTCGAGTAAATCGATTGATCCTTCGACCTTCTCTGATGTGACAATAAAACCACCACTATGTTGTTGGTTAGCGGGTTCAGCTGCACGAATCTCTATCCCATTGTAATTTTGGAGAAATAATCCCAATAAAAACATAAAAATTAATGGTTGGATCATTTTGTTTATCGTTTTCATTTTCTTTCACCACTCTTTTACTAATCGTAATTTTTTGCTTAATTGGGGCAAAACTAAATAGGAATTTAGCTATGTTTATTCCTCCTTCCCAAAGCTCTCGAAGACTATAAAATATTTAAATTTTTCTATTATTTTAGCTGTTGCGATGATAAAAAACTACCCGACAAATTTAGGGGAATTGAATGTGAAAAATCCACATACCACTCAAATTACAGTGAAAAATAACATTGTATTCTTTTTCATTCATTAAATATCACTCATGGTATGAAAAAATTTATTGTAAAAGTTAATTTTAGTAGAAGAACATTTCCTAACATAGATTGATTTTCTTATTTTCTTTATTAATCTAATATTCATCTTTATTGCAAATTAAAAAAAGTTTGTTAAAATATAATTAACTATTTTCAACATTTAGCCATTATGCATGAATACAAACATTCTTTCCCCTTTTGTAAAAATAACAATCCTTGGAGGGAGGTTTTGTTATGTTTATGACGTTAAATGACCAAATGAATTCACTATTTCAAAGAGGATTAACTATAATAAAGGATAATTATGAGGATATACAGAAAGAATTGAACTGGATTATTCAGCAATATAAACGTAATAATAAAAATATCGCAGATGCCATGGAAGACACCTTCCATTTTTTGACTGAGCATTTGATTCATGCTGAATATCCGTTCAATCACTTTATTTCCAATCCTGCTCCACAAAAGAACACAAATCCATTCATATTATTATTACTAGAAAATGTTGTTCATAAAGTCTTGCAAGAAAACGCAAAAAGGACACATCATGACCATTTTTCGATACATTATGTTTTTACAAAGATTAGTGAAGAAGTTTTCTTGTTACCCTATCAAAAAAATTCAAGTCTACATGATTTTATAAATCATCTTGTTGCTTCCCACCAATTACCGATTGATTCAATTATTGTAGCTGAAAACATAAATAATTGTTTCGTTGCGACTCAGGTCTATGCAAAAAACCCATCATCTTTATCTGTACCAGTTGAAAAAATTGAAGCGGATACAATTTATGATTTAATCGAAGTTTTATACAATTATATTTTAGGGAATAAAAACAATCTGTCAGCAGTCCCAATACCGTATGATCATTTCACCTTGATTGTTTTTTTATCGAAAGAAGATATTTCTAAAGTGATTCCTTTTCTTACTTTCATCCTAAAAATGTATTATGAAAGTCAAAAAAGTTTACAAATAGCTAAACAATCCCAACAATGGAAAGACTCGGTTATTATGTTTTATGAAAAGGTGATGGGCTCGCAAACCTATACCGATGCCCTACAAAATATTGCTAGCGGCTTTGTGGAATTTCTTCCATTCGAACGCAGTGCTCTCTTCTCCTATAATAAAAACGAACAAACAGGTCTTGGTCTGTACGGACATCATATAGATAAAGAAGCGATTACAAATATAACCGAAAATGTCCAAAATCTACCATTGGTTCATAAGCAGTTAAAAATTTTGGAGAATTTTGGACGGAGACTTAAGTATATCCAACCGCTTTATATTCAAGATGCAAAGGGGATTTTTCCAGAACAATATATCAATCAATTCGAATTAAAATCCGTTGTAATTGTCCCGGTTTATTTATCATCCAGCTATAAACTTTTAGGAGCTGCCATACTGGACCAGGGTCCTTGGCAGTCCTTTAAAATCGATAAAGATACGTTTTTGGCCCTCATCAAGTTTGGGCAAAGTGCTGGTGAAATTTTGGCTAAATATGAAAAGGACAGGAAGACAGGAAAGAAATGGCATTTTTCACCTCGTGAGATAGAAGTGTTAAAATTATTATCGGAAGGTGCGTCAACATTTGAGGCGGCCATTGAAATGCATTTAAGTGAATATACAGTAAGAGATTATGTATCCGCCATCATGCAAAAAATGAATGTAAAAAACAGGACGGAAGCAGTTGCAAAAGCAATAAGAGAGGGGCTCATATAATGCTTCGTCCTTGATTTTCTTAGCTAATAGGAAAGGATAAATTTTTCAATTTCTACTTTCCTAACGCATAAGTGCACAAGGAAAGCTTCGCGGGAATACATCGCAGCCGAAAAAATTTTATGTTTTTTCGGTGAACGAGAGAGACTTCGGTTGCATTACCTCGCAAGTGAAAATGTTTTTTCGCTGAACGACGGCTCTTTGGTTGCCTAAAGGTTCGGACGCCCGAGTTTTCTTTTTTTTGGGTTACCCTTTCATTCACTTTCATTAGTACTAGCTTGTCATAATGAAAATAGTTTGAAACCTAAGTATGCTCCAGTAAAATATCAGCTTTTTCGACAACCATTGTTCTGTCGTCGCTTATTTTTTTCCAAAAAGCAGTATTTGGTGCTTTCTTAGGTTTTTCCTTTCTTTTAGCCAGAGAACACTTTTCTCCTATGATTACATTTATTATTTTTTCTCCTCTTCTTCTTTTTTATTTTCTGCTTCATTTAAGCTTATTTTTTCACAACCAACATAAAGACAAGAATACACTTCTAAATCCGGCTTTGCCTTAGCCAGCCCTTTTACATATGGATAGACAATATCCTTAAAATTCTCGCTCACTCCTTCTTCTTCCAATATCCCGTATACGTAAAGTTTTTTTTCATCAAATAGTAAAGCTATATTGCCAAGTGCTTTGTCTTGTCCATTTACCACATTTAAAATTTGAAATTGAGGTGTAATGACTTCAGGTGATAAATAAATTTCCAATATGATCTTCTCCTTTTACGTATATTGCAATTTTTCAAACAAACTATCTTCCACTGCTTCATTTTTATTTTGTCCTTTTTCTTTCTTGCCAACCTTAATAAAGAAAAGACTGAGCAGACAAACAAACAGTGTTAAGCCTGCAGTGGTCAAAAACATTCCCATCCTTGACCAATCCATTAATATACTATAAATTGGTGGACCTATGGCAACACCTAAAAATCGAACGGAGCCATAAATGGACGTGACAAAACCGCGTTTTTCGGTAGAAACACTGCCGGTGATAAAACTGTTAATACAAGGAAGCGCCAAGCCTGTGCCGATACTACTTACAACTAATACTGCGAAAAACGGAATTAATTGTTTAAAAAACACAAGCGAAGCAAATGAAATGGTCATGAGCAAAAGTCCAATGACAATAAGTTTTTTCATGAGTTTCATATTTTTTCCTATTTTGGTTCCAGTTATATAGGAAGTTGTTGTCATGAACAAAAGAGGAATGGCCAAAATCCCGCCTTTTAAAACACCATCAATTCTGTAATCCTTCTCCAACACATCTGATATGTAAAAAAGGATACCGAATAAAGTAAATAGACAGGTCGCTCCGGTCAAATAGGCAACCGACAACCATCTTCCTTCTGATTTAAAAATTGATATCAATCCTTTTACATATTTACCAATTGGTGGAGGGTCAGCCTTCTTTTTCATTTCCTTAATAAAAAAGATGGTTAATAAGATCGAGATTAGACAAAAAATGGGAAATGCAAAAAAGGCAGCATACCAAACGATTAAGGCAAGTAAGGAACCGACAATCGGACTGATGACTTTTCCAAACCCGTTAGAAGCTTCAACAAGTCCCAAAACCTTACTTTGTTCCCCGCCTTTAAATAAATCCCCTGCCAAAGCCATTGCCATGGAAGTTGTCCCAGCTGCACCAATCCCTTGCATGATCCTACCTGCCAGCACCCATGTATAGGCATTATTGAACCATGCAGATGCTGCCCCCGCCAGTAAACCTCCTAACCCGTATAATGTTAATGCCGGGATAACAACAGCTTTTCTAGAAAAGCGATCTGATAAATAACCTAAAATCGGAATCATGATCGCTGCTGAAATAGAAAAGGCAGTAATCACTAAACTTGTTTGAAATTGGCTAATATTTAGTTCAGCTTTCATTTTTGGCAAGATTGGAATTAACATTGAATTTCCTAAGACAAGAATTAAAGGAATCGATCCGATAGCTGTTATCGTTAACCCCTTATGTTTTTGCTTTGACAAGGATACTCCTCCTGACACTTAAAGTTAATGCACATATATTGTTCGAAGTTTCCAGCCAATTTATACAGGAGATTCGTTACAACTCTGCCCAATTTTTGAGAAAATCACCTAATGTGTAAACATTCGCCTAAAAATTGAATAAATTATGTGTAGAAAAGAGAGGTGTCAGCATATGAATTTTCTATCGTTACCAAGGAGAACGACGGGTGAACGTGTATGCGGAATTACTTCTGTCATTGATTTAGGGATTCCCATTAGCGTATTACAAGCGATTCTTGAGGATTATAGTCCATATATTGATTTTGCTAAAATCGGAATCGGTTCGGCCTATGTAACTCCCCGCTTACAAGAAAAAGTAAATTTATACAGAGCCTATCAAGTCAAACCGTTCTTCGGTGGAACATTTTTTGAAAAATGTTATCATCAGGATAAACTGAAAGAATACGTTCAGACGTTAAACAAATATGAAATAGAATGGATTGAGATATCGACAGGTACTTTAAAAATACCTCTTGAAGAGCGATTGCAATTAATATCAATGTTAAAAAATGATTTTCACTGTCTCGCTGAGGTTGGTTCAAAAGATCACGCATCCGACATGCCTGTTGATGAATGGAAACAGGAAATTAAGTTATTACTTGAAGCCGGAAGCACCTACTGTATTACAGAAGGTAGAGATTCCGGGACATCCGGTATTTATGAAAAAAATGGTGAGATCAAATCGAATTTAATTCATGAACTAATCAAAGACCTTGATGTCAATAAAATTATTTTTGAAGCACCGACACCACGACACCATATGTATTTTATTAACGAAATCGGTCCGAATGTCAATTTAGGGAATGTAAAACTTACCGATGTACTTGCTCTCGAAGCTGAACGATGCGGTCTTCGCAGTGAAACATTTTTCATGGAGGGATAGGATGCTATTATCTTTAGTCCGACACTTGCCAACTGAATGGAATAAAAAACAATTATTACAAGGGAAAAAAGATATCTCTATTTTACCAGTCACTGAAGAAACAAAAACTTCCATTCAAAGAAATTTGGAAAAGTTAAAAAAACAGCCACCCTTTGATATTGCCTTAGCAAGTACATTGCAACGAACTCAACAGACCGCCAACTTATATAATATCCAACCGGAAATCGACGGACTACTCGATGAACTTGACTTTGGCCCATTTGAAGGAAATACAAAAGCTGCCTTCATTCGTCAAGTCGGTGAAAACTGGTTGGCTGATCCAGAAAAATCGATTATAAGAACGAATATTCTAGACTTGGAAAGAAGAATTAAACTCTTTTTAAGTAAATATAAAAATTATCATCATGTTTTAGTATTTGGACACGGCTCCTGGATCAGGGCCATGCTTTCCTATGTTCAATTTGGCAACCTCAAGCAAATGAACAGGTTAACTGTCGAAAATAATATGCTTATTCAAATATTAGTAAATGGCAAAGGAGAATGACAGATTGGCTCATTTTTTGACATATGAAAATTGGGATGAGGATGAAGTAACGGCCATAATGGATGAAGAGAAAGATTATTTTGGAATATTAAAGTGGGCATATTCTCAGTATAAGGACAAAATTATTTACGCCTCTAGTTTTGGTGCTGAAGGAATCGTATTGATTGATTTAATCAGCAAAATTAAAAAAGATGCCAAGATTATTTTTTTGGACACAGATTTGCATTTTCAAGAAACATATGATCTAATTGATGAAGTAAAAAAGCGTTACCCTTCCTTGCAAATAGAAATGATTCGGCCGAAATTAACGCTTCTTGAACAAAAAGATCGATATGGTGACAAACTATGGACGCACGAACCAAACCTTTGTTGTTACTTACGAAAAATTGCTCCGCTTGAAGAGGCTTTAAAAGATTCAATTGCTTGGATTTCCGGACTTCGACGTGAACAATCCCCATTAAGAAAAAACACGCAATACATTAATCTGGACCACAAATTTAAGAAAGTAAAAATTTGTCCGCTCATTCACTGGACTTGGGATGAGATCATGACATATATTGAATTAAACAATCTTCCATATAATCCACTCCATGACCAAGGCTATCCGAGCATTGGTTGTGCCCCGTGTACGATACCAATCAAAGAAAATGAAGACTTTCGTGCAGGAAGATGGCCTGGTATGGCAAAAACCGAATGTGGACTACATGTGAATTAAAATCAATATGCGTTACTTTATTACGTTAAATGAAACGTAGTTGATGAAAATCATCTATATTTATGAATTAAGTACGAATCATTCAATTTTCGCCTTTTAAAGAAAACTCGGTATCAGAGAACCAATAATGGTTGTGATGCCTGAGTTTTCTTTATTTTTTTCTCCATGACAAAAATAAAGAAGGAATTGTTGGGACTTCCAATACATAAATATAATCAATCACCCGGGTTGAAACGAACTGACAGATGATAGCAAATAAAATGATTTTATAATCAATGACAACAGAAGTTAGGAGAAAAATACATAAATTAATCCAAAACATGACCGCCCCTGGATTCCAGTTTCTAATCCTCGCAATCATTAACGACGGAATGACCATGCCACCGCTTGATGATCCAACCCGAATCAAAGTTCCAACACCAATTCCATAAAAAATACTCCCCAACAACAGATCAAGTACGATATGTACATGTGTCAAAAACAAATTATCGGTCATATAACTGACTGTTAATGAAGTTGTTGCCACCGATAAAATTGTCTTAATTGTCCAAGTAAAGCCGAAGTAATTCAGGGCAAAAATTAAAAAAACAGCATTTGATATCCATAAAGCAAATCCTAAAGGCAAATGAAAAAAATGATTAAGTAGTATCGCTAATCCTGCTCCGCCGCCAGAAGGTATATTATGGGGAAATAAAAATAAAGACATTGATAAGCCTTGAATTGCTGCTCCGAAGAATAACATTATGTAAATAATTATTTGCTTTACCATATGAAATTTCCCTTTTTTATCGGATTTACCACATGAATCCCCCCATTTACCCTTCTTGTCCATTTTATGAAATAGCGATAGTGATTATGATTAGGAACGTTTCAATTTCGCTTTTAATTTCTTTTTACAAATCATTCTCATTCATTATGTCCTAAACTTGTCATATCAATAGGATATACGGCGGAATTGAGTACGCTCGTTCAACTATTATCCTTCACAATATGTCAAAATTTTTCTTATTACTATTTCTCTATTCTTACCCTTCATGTAAAATAAAAAGAAAGGAAATACACAGGAGGAAGCTTGAAATGGAAGATATCATTGTCGTTATTATGGTTTTTTCAATACCAATTATCGCGATCGTAACATCACATATACGAAAACAGACTGTCATTAAACAAGAATTAATTAAAGAGGAAATTGAGCTAGAAAAATTGAAACATGAAAATTATTTACTGGAGACTGAGAAGCTAAGACTGGAATTAGAAAAAATGCAAAAAAAATGAGTTTAAGGATGATTAATATAATAAATAAAGTACATTGCAATAGCAATATTTCTATTTTAATAAACACTAAGAAAAGGTAACGAGGACCGAATTTGTTCTTGGTCCTCGATTTACACCATGTATGTCGAAAACTTACAGTACACCGGCACTGCCACCATCAATATTGACAGAAGTTCCTGTCACATAGGAAGCTGCATCGGAGACTAAAAAAGTAATTACTTTCGCTGCTTCTTCCGGTTCGCCAATTCTACCTAGTGGAATATGTTTTCCGGTTTCTTTGGAATATTCATCCCAAGTTAAATCCGGTCTTTGTTTTTGCCAAATTTTTTCGATTTGATCACTCCGAACTAAACCGATACATACGGTGTTGACACGAATATGATCAGAGCCGAGATCTTTACTCATTGCTTTTGTCAATGCCATGCCTGCAGCCCGACTAACACTTGTTGGTAAAGATGATGCACCTGGAGTCTTGGCAAGAGCAGCAGTCACATTAACAATAGCGCCTGCTCCTTTCTTTCGCATATAAGGTATGGCAAAGCGAGAACAATGGATGGCGCCAAACAATTTTAAGTCTAGGTCTTGCTGCCATAGCTCTCTCTCAACTGTTTCAAATGGATTTGCTGAAGTTGTACCAGCATTATTTATCAATATATCTAATCCACCATAAAATTCTGCAGTTGTAGACACTGCCCGCTTACATTCGGCCTCATTGCTAACATCCGCCTCTATGATCAATACTTCTTCATTCGTTTGTTCTTTTATTAGCGATCGTGCTTTTTCCAATCCTTCTAAATTCCTGGCACATATTGCTACCTTTGCCCCTTCTTTTACAAGTTGGAGTGCGGTGGCAAGACCAATCCCTTTACTTCCACCGGTGACTAAAGCAATTTTATCAATTAGTCCTAAATCCATCACAACTTCTCCCCCTTCTCTCCGTTTAACCTTCATCAAACACTTTATATGCCTCATAACGAAAGCCGTAATATTGGTAATTCTGCTTTTGATACATTTCTCTCGGCGTATCCTCCCCTTCTGCGACTAAAATTACCCAATGATCCGGAAAGTGATCCATAACATACTTTTGTAAAGCAGTGCCCACACGTAAGTTTCGGTATCGTTCCATTACTTGCAAATTATCCAACTCCACTGTTTGGTCACGAATAATACAATCAACTGTCCCAACCGGTTCTCCTTTATAATAAGCTAATAATTGCAAGAATGAAGAGTCTTCAAAATGTTTTTGATGAATTTTTGCCCTTTGTTTTGCAAATTCTTCACCGAATTTGACATCAAAACCAAATTGCAAATCAAGATAATATGGAAATGTATTCTCGTCGACCGTTGCAACAATGGTTTCCGGATTTAATACCCTATATTTAAATTCTTTTGGGCGGATTGCATAAAGTTCTGTATAACTATAAATATATTGTTCTTTGAAAAAATAATCAATTAGCTCTTTTGTAGGTTTCTGGTTCGGCGGGAAGTAGAACTGAACATGGTTTTGTCCATTTTTCTTATGAAAATCAAGCAAATAATCAGCAGCGTAAATAAATTCTTGTAATGATGGCATAGATTTAAACTGAATAAAATTTCCACTGTAATATATCAACATTTCCGCAAAGTGAATATGTCTGTATAAATCATTTTCATAGACTACGTGTCCATCGTAGTGAATCTGATTATAAGTAATTGTCATCGCGCAACACCCTTTTTACCTGTTAATCATAACAAAAGAAGTCAGGAACAGTTGTGAAAGGAAATGACCTGAAAATCATGTTTTGTAAAAAAATTATATCACCCTTTTATAAACAAAAAAAGAGATCTGTACAAAAATAAATACAGACCTCATTTTTTAATGATTTATCCTATTTTTCTTTACTATAATTGAATTTTGTTCGGTCTACAGGCGTAAAACCTTCAGGTGTATAGAAACGTAACAAGTCACCGTTAACAACCTTATCGGACAGATACAACTTATATTCGACTTCTTCTTTCCATTCGTCAGCCAATTCATTTTTATTGTCATCATCCTCAAGTGGCAGACCGGTTATAGCATCAAAATATTTTCCATCAAGTGAATAAATACTTGGACTTACAAAATCACCATTCCGAAATGGAACTACTTCATTATGGTTTGGCGATAATAAGTCTGTACCAAATTGTACAAAATCTTTCGTATCTACTCCTAACAAGTGTAACACGGTTGGAAGTAAATCAATTTGGCCACCATACGTATGCATGACTCCACCTTGCATCCCAGGTACATGGATAAATAACGGTACCCGTTGAAGGTTTGCACTTTCCATCTTATTCACTTCTTTTCCAATGATTTTTGCCATGGCTTTATTATGGTTATCAGAAATTCCATAATGGTCACCATACATAATAATCATTGTATGATCGTATAAACCAGATTCCTTAAGATCATTAAATAATTTTGCGATTGCTTCATCCGCATAACGAGCAGTTTGAAAATAATTATCTACAGTTGAGTCCCCTGTTGAAGCTTTTCCAATTGTCGCTAAATCTTGATCTAAAACAAACGGGTAATGATTTGATACAGTAATCAATTTTGCATAAAACGGTTGTGGCAAAGCCTTTAATTTATCCATTGACTGTTCATAGAAAGGTTTATCCATTAAACCATATTCCGCCATATCTTCATCGGAATTAAAATTGTAATAATCAGCATCATAAAATTTATCGTATCCAAATGATTTATAAATTTCATTCCGGTTCCAAAAACTACCGCCATTACCATGTAATACAGCAGATGTGTAGCCATATTCTTTCAAAATGGCAGGAGCTGCTTGATACGTATTTCGCCCCTTGGTAATATAGGCTGATCCTTGTGGCAATCCAAAAATTGAATTTTCCAACATAAATTCAGCATCAGATGTTTTTCCTTGTGCCGTTTGATGGAAAAAATTATCGAAATATAGTGTATTTGGATCATTCACTAAGGAATTTAAAAACGGTGTAACTTCTTCACCATTCAATTTGTAATTGATCAAAAAGTTTTGGAATGACTCTAAATGGATGTAGAGAACATTCATGCCTTTTGCCTTACCAAAATATTCCGGATTCGGCTCAGCATAATTTGATTTGGTATAGTTAATCACTTCCGTAATATCGTTACTGTCTGCAAGTACTCTTTGTGCAGAAGCTTTTGTACTTTCTACCGCATCATATATCGTGTAATTGTACATACCTAAATATTTCACAATATAGTTACGGTCAAAACCACGAGTCAATAATTCCGGGCGATCAGCTTCGGAAAGGCCTAAATTCAAGCAAGATACTCCAAGAGCCAATGAAATTATTGCAATTGCTTTTTTTCTGTTGAATTCAACTGTTTCCTTTGAAATTCTCTTTGATGCACGTAAATAAATTATCAAAGCTACATCAACAAAGAAAAGAACATCATACGGTTTTAGTAAGGCAATAATACTACCGCCTAAATTCCCGAAATTTTGCGTTTGGAATATTGTTGGCAGAGTAATAAAATCAGTAAAGAAACGATAATAAACAACATTTGCATACAAAAGAATACTCAATATTGTATAAATAACTACTAACAAAGTATACCTTTTTCGACCTTTAAAAAACAAAGAAATCCCAAGAAATATCATTGCTGATCCAAGTGGGTTAATAAATAACAAAAAATGTTGTAAAGCACCATCCACACCTAAATTGAACTGTGTGATTTGGGTTATATATGTTTTGATCCAAAGCATTAATACGGCCAAGAAGTAGAAACCGATAAATTTATTCAATAAATTAGCATTCTTTCCAAGTAAGTTTTTCATATTTACACCTACCTCTAGTCCATTATTATTACACAAATTTCATTGCTTGTACATGAAAAAGAACCCAATTATTAATTTTTAAATTTGTGAGGTAACCAGTTTTTAAATTTACAAAACGCTACAAACCTTTAACATTACTTAAATAATAATGTTGTAAAATATCCCTATACAAGTATATTACGAAACTTCTATTTGTCAAGTCGACCATTCCACCTGTAGAAACTGTCACGAGAAAAAAGCAACTTACCTGATTTTACAAAATTAAGAAACCTTCTTCCATTAGTATGATACCATAATTTACTAATCCCATCACCTATTTTCTAAACACAATGTTTTGGAGATCTTAAATGAATCATAAGCATTATTTTAATTTGGAAATCGTTCATATTTATATGTTTGTTTCTTCTTTTGTGAATATTAATTCAACCATTTGTACAGGGTCAATATCATCAAAAGATGCAATTTAGGTTGGCATGACTCCTTTATTGCTTGCTATCTTAATTCAAATTCGGCTAAAGAATGCCCTTCCATAACTATCAAAAGAAACTTTTTCCTTTTTTAACTAATTTTAACGTTCCTCCATCATTATTATTACGAAATACTGAAATTATGACAGTATTTATCAAGAAATCAATAAAAAATTGTTTTGCCATAAAGTCTTCCTTCAATTCCCAATTAGCAGTTAGTATTACAATTACAAAAAATACAAATTTAGTCAACTCGACTAAAGAACTATCTGAGAAGAATAAAATTGTCGAAAAAGGATGTAATTGATAGAAAAAAATGAGTAATTAGGCTGAAATAAGTGATATATTCTTCCTATTTCATAAGATGAAAACGAAATCATAAGGAGTCATGAATTTTTTTGGGTGAGTTTCTTTGTTTGAGGAAATAATCACGAACCATAACGAAGTCCGTATTTCTTGCTCGGACTTCGCTATTCGATACCACGTCAAAGGAAGAAATGACAGATGTAATTACAGCGAGCCTCGGACAGATCATTTAATCGAACAGGAAACCATGACCGATTGCAGTTCGTTGTATGAAAGGAAAGCCTGTTTTTAGCAATCAGCATTGGTTGGTCGTTTGGACTATTTTTGTCGGTAAAATAAATGAAGGTTTCATTACGTTTGTTTGTTGTGTAGGTATCATATGGATGACTAATTTAAGGATTTTTCTCGCTGATCATTTTTTTAATATTTTCAAGATCTTTCATCGATAACCTGCTCAACGACTGTTTAATTTCCTTCTCGATTTGTTTTCGATTGTTTTCCAAGTAGTGCTCCCACCATTCCCGTAGTCCTTTTGTGTGATTCAATAAATATTCAAGATCAATTTCCTCAATTTCTTCGTCTGATAAATAAGATAGAACGGAAGCAAGCATTTGCGATAAATTCTCGACTTCGCTTTCCTCTCCAGTGTTATTTTCATTATTTTTGTCAGTTTCATTTTTTGAAGTTGAGTTTTTATTTTTTAATTCATTGATTGGGGTCGGTTTTCTAGGCATTATTTTCCTCCTATATTTTTTAATCTTCATATATTATTCCCATAATTTTGGTTAAAAATATCCTTCATTAGAAAAGTGAATGAAAAGCATAATAAAAAGTGGATCATGATATTGGTTATTTATCACGACCCACTTAAATTCAACCTTACAGGAGACCCAACCATACCATACATCCTATTTGTAAAAAGCCACTAATTGTGAATTTTACACGATTCGGATCGGGTTGTTTACACTTTTTATATAACTTTTCGTTTGCAGCCTATTAAGGTCTGCCATTTGAAAGTGTAACCTTTAGGATGCTTCTCGTCAGCTCCGGATTTCATTTTAATCTTTCCTAGAGTTTCAATTATTTGACACTCATACCATTGTCTTGAAAAGATTGAATAGAGTTTAACCAATTGATTGTCCAGCCTTCCAAATTTGATGATCAATACTTTAGCGGATTCCTATTTTTGATAAAGGTTCACGACAGAAAAATATATTGCATCGATATGCCAGCTAATATACTTATCTTTTTTCATGAATTATTCCTATTATCCATTGTTAGCGAATCATAAAGTGATGATCTTTCAAATTTTATTGGCCTTTCTCGCTCGGCTGACTCAAATCTTTTTCAATTCTTTAACAGGAACATTACCGGTGGAATCACCACTTTCATTCCCTTCAAGGAATTTAATACGCCTAGTTTATATTCAACGGAACTAACTAGGATGGTTGAGTCTCCTGCAATGTTGAAAAATAATTTGTTTCTCTTTTATATTTTTATAATAGCATACCTCTTCGAAAAAGTCTGTGAATAATTTGTTAACGTTTCCACTAAAAATTCGAATGCTTTATGTAGTTCCTTTTTCGACAAATTGTGCCATCAATAAGATATCATCATACGTTTGTTGGTCTATTTTTACTCCCTTTACTTTACGACCTTCTTCAATAAAGCCACTTTTTTTATACAAAGCAATTGCAGCGGTATTTTTGGCAAATACTTCCAAATATACTTTTTCGATAATGGGATTATCTTTGGCCCAATTAAGAAGTATTTTTAATAATGCTCTTCCTACACCCAAATTTCGATATTCTTGTGCAACTGACATACCGAATTCACCGGTATGGCGTATTTTCCTTTTATTGCCGTTTTGAAAGTTGAGAAATCCGATTATTCTATTGTCCACTTCGGCAACAAGCGCCAACTTCCCTTCACTTTTTAAACAATCTTGTAAATATTGTTTTTCTTTTTCAACGGTCATCGTGAATTCTGGCTCGGTTGTTAACATAAAAGGGGATTCACGGAAGATCGTTCGAACGTATTGAATGATATTTTTGGCATCACTAGGTAGGGCGGTTCGGAC